>Ga0075418_10003152_pt1 | contig 18807 bp, 16 predicted proteins | sample SoiMetdeltSBSDD2_FD_81776 | JGI IMG/M metagenome (GOLD analysis project Ga0075418, IMG submission 81776) | Bulk soil microbial communities from a Populus tree surrounding site in Tennessee, USA - Soil MetaG P. deltoides SBSDD2 | ecosystem: Environmental > Terrestrial > Soil > Tree plantation... | reverse complement strand
AGACTGGTGCATCTCACGTCAGCTTTGGTGGGGCCATCGTATCCCGGTTTGGTATCACAAGAAGACTCAGGAGGTCTATTGCGAAGTTGAGCCGCCCGAGGATGCCGAGAACTGGGAACAGGACCCCGACGTGCTGGACACGTGGGCCAGTTCGTGGCTGTGGCCGTTCGCGACGATGGGCTGGCCGGAGAAAACGGCGACGCTGCAGAAATTTTATCCGACGAGCGCGCTGGTGACTGGGCCGGACATTATTTTCTTCTGGGTTGCCCGCATGATCATGGCCGGCTACGAGTACATGGGCGAGAAGCCGTTCGGCCACGTTTACTTCACCGGGATCATTCGCGACAAGCAGGGGCGGAAGATGTCGAAGAGCCTTGGCAATTCGCCAGACCCGTTGGATTTGATTTCGAAGTACGGCGCCGACGCGTTGCGTTTCGGCATCATTCGCTCGGCGCCCCTGGGACAGGACTTGCTTTTCGACGAGCAGCACATCGAACTCGGGCGCAATTTCTGCAACAAGCTGTGGAACGCGTGCCGGTTCCGGCAGATGCAGGGCGGCGACGTGCAGGGCGAAATCGATACCAACCGTCTCGGCAGCGACGACAAGTGGATCCTGATCAAGCTGCACATTGCGATTCGCGAGCTCACCGAGGCACTGCAGGAATACAAGTTCAGCGAAGCAGCTCAGACGCTCTACCGGTTTTTCTGGAGCGAGTATTGCGATTGGTACGTCGAGTCGTCGAAAGCGGTGCTACAGGGCACCGACGAAGGGCGCAAGAAGAACACGCTCGCGGTGATGGACTTCGTGCTGTCCCACACACTGCGGCTGTTCCATCCGTTCCTGCCGTTCATCACGGAAGAACTCTGGCACGGCATGGGTTATCACGATGAGATGCCGGAGACGCAGGGAGGGAACAGCATCATGTTCGCTCCATGGCCCAAACCGTTCGACAACGATTTCCGCGATCATTACAGCCTGGATGATTGCTACGTGGATTTCGTCAATTCGAAACACCAACTCGTGACGGAAGGTCGAAACCTGCGACGCGAACGGAACATTGCGTCCAACAAAAAAGTAAAATTCATCTTCAAACCCGCAACGGGCGTCCCGTCGCACGACATCAAGGTCCTGCAACTGTTGCTCAATGCGGAGCAACTGGAAGTGGTGGCGCCGGATTACCAACCGCCGAAAGGCACGCCGGCCGTACGGGCGCAACTCGGTGAACTGTATCTGCCCATGGAAGGGCTCGCCGACCCAGCCGCGGAACGAGCCCGGCTCGAGCGTGAACGCGACAAATACAAATCCGAAGTCGAAAAGGTCGAAGCAAAGCTGAATAGTCCCGCCTTCGTGCAAAAAGCCCCGCCCAATGTCTTGTTGGAACACCAGAAGCGCCTGGCGGACTGGCAGGCGAAACTGCAGCAAATAGAGCGCGCGCTCGAAACCCTGTCCGGCACTTAGCGGTGCTTCGCCGGAAAGGCTTTGTTGACCGCTTCGGTGCGCGAGCGGACTTCGAGTTTGCTGTAAATATTCCGGACGTGCGTGCGGACTGTCTCCAAACTCACGCCAATGGCGGAGGCGATCTCCTTGTAGAGAAAGCCCTGCGCGAGTCTACCCAGCACTTCCTGCTCTCGCCCGGTTAACTGGGAAGCCGCATCGCTCTGCCGGGGCGGGCGTTGAAACTCCTCGACCACCCGCCGAGCGATCTGACTGCTCATGGGCGACCCGCCGGCGCACAAATCGCGGATCGCGCGCACAATGTGCTCGGGAGCGGTCTTCTTGATAAGATAACCCGTAGCCCCGGCTTTGAGAGATTCGAAAATGCGGTCGTGATCGTCAAACACCGTCAGCATCATCACCAGCGTGCGCGGAAGAATGTGCTTTAACTTACGGATGCACTCGATGCCCGACATCCCGGGCAACCCGATGTCCATTAAAATAACGTCGGGCTGCCTTTCGGGCAGCCCGACGAGAGCCTCCTCAGCGCTATGGCACGTAGCCACACAGGTAAATCCCGGCGCGCTGTTAATGAGCATCGCCAATCCATGGCAAACGTCAGAATCGTCTTCCACGACCGCTACCTTAATCGTGTTAACGGCAACGGTCGGCTCAGGCAAACTCTCTGTCGCGGCCATGTAGCGAGCACTATCCCTTAGTTTTCGAATTTCCGTCAATCACATGAAAGTAGTAGATGACTGGGGAGGAAGTATGACGGCAATTGAGACGCAAGTGCCTCTGCCCCAATTGGATGCTATCTCCACCGACCCTCCCCGCCGCAAAAGCCGCTCACGCATATTTCGCAGCCCATTGTTCGTCGCATTCACTTGTGCTTCATCCAGGCCCTTGCCGTCGTCGGCGACCATGAGCGTGAAGCGCTGGCCCGTAGAGTCCTGCTCGGCGAGTTCGCACGTAATGACGATCTCGCGAGCCTGCGAATGCCGGGCGGCGTTATTGAGCGCTTCCTTGAAGGTCAGCAGGATGTCCCGGCGCAACTCGCCGGGAACCGAAATGTGAGGCACGCGATTCGGGAAATCCAGTCGGCACGTGACGGGAGAAAGTTCGAAGAATTCCGCGGCATAAGCGCGCAGATAACCCACCAGGCTGTCGAGGCTGTCATTCTTTGGGTTGGTGAGCCAAACGATCTCGCTAATGTTGTCGACCACGCGCCGGGCAGTGTCGGAAATTGTTTTGGCGGTAGTGCGGACCTGGTCGGGGTTTTCGGCCTGGTGCTTGGCGACTTCGCTCAGGATCGCGATGCGCGTCAGGTTCGCGCCGAGGTCGTCGTGCATGTCTCTGGCGATGCGTTCGCGCTCGCGCTGCAGAGCTTCCTGCTGCTCCAGGCGCAGCATCTTGCGCTGCAACCTTAAGCGAAAGGCCTGCACCCCAGCCGCGCCAGTAACCAGTCCCACGGCGCAAAGGCTGTAAAACGACCATGTCTCGTAGAAATGGGGCGCCACGAAGAACGAGAATTCGTCGCCGCCCTCATTCCAGTAACCGTGATTGTTGCACGCGACGACCTGGAAGCGGTACTTGCCCGGCCGAAGATTGGTATAATGGGCCACGCGCGTGCTGTGGGGTTCGCTCCAACTCGAATCGTGCCCTTCGAGCCGGTGCTTAAAGCGCACCTTCGCCGGCTCGACGAAACTGTTCGCAGTAAACCGGATTTCCAACACGTCGGCGTGGCCAGGCTTTAGTCGACATGTGCCACTGGCTCGCTCTGTGCGCACAAGATCATTCGTCGGGGCGTCGATCACTTCCGGATTGGCGCCAAAAACAACTCCGTGCTTCGCCGTCACCTGTTCGATGATCACAGGCGGCGCGCGTTCGTTGCGATAAACCGTCCTGGGATCGATGACGACGACGCCGCGTTGAGTCGGAAACCAAATCCGTCCATCGGTGCTTTTGCATCCTGCGGGTTGATGCTCACCGTTGGTTTCAGACGTGAGCATGCCGTCGGCCTCGCCATAGGCAACGTAGCCGGCCTGGCTGAGCCTGCCTGCGGCCACGTCGTTCAATTCCTTTCGACTGACCTTGTAGATTCCGCGATTGCAGCTAATCCAAAACATTCCGTTGTCATCTTCAACGATGTGGTTCACGAGATCGTCGAAGAGCCCATGCTTGCGCGTCAGCACAAAGACGGAACCGTTTTCATAACGGTTTACGCCCGCGTCAGTGCCGATCCAAATAACCCCATCTGCGTCTTCGTGAAAGGACCATGCTTTGTGGCTGGAGATTCCAGTAACCTTGCGAAAAGTTTCGTTTGAAAGGACGCAGACGCCACCGCCGTAGGTGCCAATCCAAAGCTGGCCCTTGCGGTCCTCGAGGAATGCGCGCACATCGCGGTAGGAAAGCCCATCCGCCATCGAGTAATGACGGACGTCGCTGCCCCGCACGCGGGCCATCCCTTCGCTGGTGCCGACCCAGACGGTGCCAGAGCGATCTTCGTAAACCGTTTTGGTGTAGCCACGCATCGGAGTAACATCGAATGTCTCGTTGCGATAGCGGTACAGGCCGTAGGCGTGATCCCCTAACAGGATCTCTCCCGATTTGGCCTCAACGACCGACCGGATGGTCGCCTCATTCCACGGCTCAGGAGGACGGCTGCCGTGGGCTTGTCCGTCCGGCCGAATGCAGCTGAATGCTTCCTCGCCCCCCGCCCAAATTCCACCGCTGCTGCTGGGGTAAACCGACCAAATGCAGTCGTTCGGCAAACCTTGTTCCTTGCCGATGACCTGAAGGCGTGGATGCCTGAGGCGCAGCAAACCCTGAGTGTCGGTGCCCAACCAAAGGTTGTCCTCGACGTCTTTGAGGCAATAACGAACTCGCCGCAATTCGGGCCGTTCCGAGGAGCCTACTTTGAGCCATTGTTCGTCGCGAAACATGTAAAGCCCCCCGTTGCCGTCCAGGGCTACCCACAATTCTCCCGGGTTCGGCCCTTCGATGATACAGCGAACAGATCGGTCATCGGCCATGCGCAGGGGAATGTCCTCGCCGTAGAGCGGGAAGCGGCTCAACTCGCCATCACGCCAGCGGTGCAACGCGTACTTGTTGCCAAACCAGACCGTCCCGGAACGATCTTCGCAAAAAGTTGTTACCCGGCCCTCGTGGTGGCGTTCTGCCTTCAACACAGGTTCTGTTTCGCCAGTTGCTACGTTCCGGATAAAGACGCCTGAATCCACCGAAAACCAGAGCCGATCGGCGCTGTCTTCAAAGAGAGCCCGGATGCTGGGGTTATCTACAACCAGGACAGCTTTGCGGCCAGACACTCGCGCTATTCCGTCGGCGGTCCCAGCCCACACTCCGCCTTTGCGGCGCCTGCGAAGGCTGTCAACGCGCACGTGGGGAAGACCGTGCGATTGGTCCAGGCGCTCGAACCTTCCGTGCTCGTAACGCAACAAACCATCTCGCGTGCCGGCCCAAAGAACGCCTTGTTCATCCTCGGCCAGCGCCGTGAACATGTTTTCGCGCAGGCCCCGCGTCGTGCCGGGAGTGAATACTTTAAAAGCCACACCATCAAACCGCGCCAGACCGAAGGGCGTGACGATCCAGAGATAGCCATCCCGCGTTTGCAACACATCGGTGACCGAGTTCTGCGGCAGCCCCTTTTCCGCGCTGAAGCTTTCCAGGTAATAGCCGCGCATCGGCAACTCGAGCGCGAAGAGGGGCCGGGCCGCCGGGACCAAAAGAAACAATCCCAGAGCCGCCGCGCCAGGCATGCGCGCACACGAGCGAAAGAACGGCCAGGGGCTGTTCATGCGTCTAATTATTGCAGCACTTTCGAGCGAGAGTTTCCAGAACGAAAAACGGGCGGGGTGTTCCCGGGTTCTTCGCGGATTATCAAAGGCTTGTTACAATCGCAGCAATTATTTGGTTGCTTCCGCTGCTGTCTAACCGTTGCACCCAAGCCGCCCCTCGCCTAGCTTCTCGCGCTCTTTATGACGGGCAAGCACCTCCAAGCCGCGCTTAAGACCGCGGTCGCAGCCTCCAGACTGGCGGGAGCCATCATGCGGAAGAACCTTCGGCTCACCAAGAAGGTCAACGAAGCCACGCAGCACGACATCAAGCTCGAACTGGATGTGCGTTGCCAAAAAGCCATTGAGCGGCGTTTGCGCAAAGATTTTCCTGGGATCGCCATTCTCGGCGAAGAGGGCATCACCGGCGACCCGGAGGCTGAATACCGCTGGGTGGTAGATCCCATCGATGGCACTGTCAATTTTACCTACGGCATCCCGCACGCGTGCGTGTCGATTGCGCTTCAGCGGCGCGCGCAAACCAAAGAGCATTACGAGTCTTTGGTGGGCGCAGTGTACGACCCGTTCTGCGACGAACTGTGGACAGCCACGAAAGGCTCTGCAGCGAAACTTAACAACCGCCCGATCAAGCCCAGCTCACGGCGCAATCTGGACGAGGCAATCGTCGCGGTCGGGTTCGCGAAACATACCCAAACTCTGGATCGCATGATTCCGACACTGACCGAACTCCTTCACAAGGTGCGCAAAGTTCGGATCATGGGTTCGGCGGCGCTGGCAACGGTTTACGTGGCCACCGGCCGCATGGATGCCTACATCGAATATGGGTTGCGCCTGTGGGACATCGCCGCGGGAGGACTGATCCTGGAATGCGCCGGCGGCGACTTTTGTCACGAAGCGGTGCCGGGAGATTACACCTATCGCATTCTCTTAAACAACGGCCACCTGCGCCGAAAGCTTGAACCCTTCGCGCGATAACGTAAGATAACCGCGTGATTTTCCGATTCATTGTCATCGCGCTCCTTCTGTCGTCATTCGCGGCTCCGCTTTCCGCGGGCACTTACGTCCAGTTTCGCACCTTCTGGGGTGATATCGACGTCGAGCTCTATGATGAGGACAAGCCGATTACCGTTCGAAACTTTCTGCGCTACGTGGAAAGCGGACGATACGAGGGGATGTTTTTTCACCGGTGCCCTACCAACCAGCAAACCGGTTTCACGGACTTTGTCGTGCAGGGCGGCGGGTTCTTCGTGACGACGAATGGACAGATCGACCGTATCGAAACCTTTGGCAGCATCCCGAACGAATTTGGCGTTGGGCGTCGGTTCAGCAACACCTATGGCACGATCGCGATGGCAAAAGTGGCTGGGGATACGAACTCGGCCAGCTCGCAATTCTTTTTCAACCTCAACGACAATTCATTTCTCGATGCAGCGACTCCTGACGGTTATTTCACAGTCTTTGGCCGTATTGTTGGCGCTAATAGCACGAACGCATTGAACGCTTATCGCGGTCTTTCCATTGATCGAGGGATCAAGAATCTGAGTGGTGAATTCAGCACGTTGCCGGTAACGTATTTTGGAACACGAGCCGCAACGCTTGGAGATTTGGAGTATGCGCGCACCTCTGTCGTCAATTTGCGCATCACCCCCCTGACTGGTGGCGATAGAGAGATAACCTGGAATAGTCTGCACACGAACCATGTTTACCTCGTGCAATACAGCACGAACCTGCCACCACAATGGCAATCGCTGATTTCCACCAATGGTATTGGACGCAATGGCGAGACGATGCGCGTGACCGATGCGCCCGGGAGCGCTTCACAACGTTTCTATCGAATACGCGTTGGCTTTTGAAGCCGGCGAGCCTAGGCAGCTTTGTTGTTGCGTGACTTCGCTGCGGAGGGTTTGACGTCCGAAACGAACACATCCGGGATTTCGTCCTCCAGCATGACCATGCTCGTTTCAGTTTCGGTTTGGTGCACCAATTGCGAGTGCGTCGGCTCCATCAGTTTGCGCGTGGTAACGTCCTGGAACACGACGACGCCGCCGATGACCGCTCCGTTCTCCGAGCGCAGCGGTCCGCCGGTAGCGCTGAACCATTGAATGGTCGCCCGCGTCGCGTCACGCGCACATATCTCCACGCCTGCAATCGTGTCGCCGCGAACCGCGCGCGTCAGAGGAAACTGCTCCTGCGGAAGCGGGGTTTGCTGATCGGAAAGATACAACCCGTGGCCAACATCTCCCTGCGCGCCGTTTGTGTCCTGCGCGCTCAGGTCCAGGATTTGCCGCCCCCCGGGGTTACACATCAAAAGCTTCTGCTCCGCATCGGCCACGGCGACGCCGTCCGACATGCTATCGAGGATCGACTGCAACATCACCGTGCGGTTGCGCAGCTCCTCGTGGGCCGCGGCCACGGCATTCTGTGCGGCGCCGATTTGACCTTCGGCAAGACGAGTCCTGCGGCGTTCGCCGGCCAGCGTGAAATGCGCCGCGGCAACCGAGAACGCCACAACGGCCACTAACACTATGAACAGCCAATTGATCGAAGTCTGCGCGCTCCGAACCGCTCGCGTGTTCCGGACGAGCCCCGCGGCTTCGAGGCGGTCCATCTCGTGGATGGCCAGGCGAATGCCATCCATGGTGGTTGTGCCTTTGCCCGATAATACGTCGCGCTGTGCCGCTTCCAGACCCGCAGTGTCTCGCAATGAGATACTGTCTTTGGCAGTTGCCAAATGCCGGTCGAGCAACGACTTGAGGGAGGCGAGCGCCGATCGGTGCTGAGCATTGTCGGCTGTAAGTCGCCGCACGCGTTCGTATTGTGGCTCGATGAGAGAGACGCCGTAATTGTAGGCGGCAAGGAACCGCGCATCGCCAGTCAGCAGATAATCACGCTGACCCGTTTGCACGTCCTGCACGGGGGAAAGCAGCCGGGCTAAATTCGCCCGCACTTCATGGTTGTGCGCGACGGACGCTGAAGCACGTTGGAAACTGCGGTTTTGTTGCCACAGCAGCACCACCACAACCGTCAGCAGAGCGGTGGCGATGCCCAGCGAAACCGTGCCCCTCTTGCCTTGAAAAATATTCATAGCAGGCCGTGCAGGATCGCACAGCCGCCAGCGTAAGAGCAAAACGCGAGCCAGATCGCCCGTTTGGGCAGCCTCCGGCCCGAACTGTCCAAACCCGTGGCGCCAGAACGGCTTGCGCAACCAGCGCGCTTCGTCGGGAGACAAACAGCCCATGCGATTTGAGTTTAGCACCCCAATTTTGCCGGGTCTTTCAGGCAGGTAAGATGCCTCAATGATTGCGTATCAACCAGTCGATCCGGCGGCGGGCTCGCCCGCTACTCGGGTCGCGCTTTCCCAATTGACGGGGCGGTTTCTCTGCCGGCGCGTGCGCACAAAATTTGGACCGTCCGCTCTCATCGATTTGATCGATGAATCCCGCAGTGTAACCTGCCGGCAGTGCCAGGAGCGTTTCGACGCCCAGATTTTGACCGTCGAGAAAGTCAGCGCCGATGCCGCCAATCTCGACCGTTCCGGGCGCTGTCCCTGCTGCCGCACCGAGCATCAGAGCCATCTCCAGTTCCGCAAAGACGGCCTCATCCTGAGCCGGGAAGAGGATGGCTGGTTTATCTGGCTGAGCCGGGTGAAGCCCAACCGCTGCGGCAACGTCGTGGAGGAACACCTCTTCTGGTATTTGGTTGACTGGGCCAAACGCGATGGTCAGCTTTCAGACGAATTGAACCTGCCCGAAGAAATTGTGCGCGCGTGGCGCCGCAAGGTCGGCAGACCACGCACCGCGAAAGTCGAAGTGCCGTCCCAGAGAGGGCGTTCGGCGCATTCTGCGGGTCGCTCCAGAGCGTGAGGGAGGATCGATATGGAACCGCTGGCCAGGCACGCCATTCTATTGATCGAAGATAGCGAGAACGACGCCCTGCTCATGCAGCGCGCGCTTCGCAAGTCAGCCATCACTGATTGCGTTCACATCGCCCAAGACGGCAAGGAAGCAATCGAATACTTGAAGGGCGTGGGCCAGTTCAGCAATCGGCAGGAGTTTCCGCTGCCGCAACTCATTCTCCTGGATCTGCAAATGCCCGAGATGCACGGGCTGAAAGTGCTGGAATGGATTCGCGCGCAACCGGAATTTCGGTCCACTGTGGTAATCGTTCTTAGCTCCTCCCGGCTCGTCGGCGACATTCAGCTGGCATACAAACTCGGCAGCAATTCGTATCTGGTGAAGCCGCCGACGCTGGACATGCTCTATCAAACCGTTGCAGCCATTTCCCAATACTGGTTGAGCCTCAACCAGTGGCCCGAGGATGCAGAGTTCAATCCGGCAGAACTCGCGACAGGTTCGCTCGCCCCTTAGGAGCGCGGGCGTCCTCGCGTCGCAGCACCATCGGCACCTGACCAGCGTCAATTTAAAAGAACTCGTTCCTACACCAATTTCTCCAATTCCCGATGATTCGTTTTGCCCGTGCCAAGCTTCGGAATTTCTTTGAGGAGTTTCAGTTCGCGCGGCACGGCTATATTCGGCAAACCCTTTTCGCGAACCACGGCCCGAATCTCTTCGATCTTCAGTTTTGGTTCATTCGTAACCGCGATTAATACTTCGCCTTTGTCCGAGTCAGATCTGCTGATGATTGCCACCTGACAACGCAACCCGTGCTCGGGAAATGCGCCCGCCAATGCTTCCTCAACCGCGGTCAGGCTCACCATCTCGCCGCTGATCTTCGCGAAGCGCTTCAGCCGGCCAAGGATGAACAGGAATCCGTCTTCGTCGATCTTCCCAATGTCACCGGTGTCATACCACCCGCCGAGCTTTTTGAATTGCTCGTTGGCATCCGCGTTGAGGTACCCCTTCATGACGTTCGGTCCGCGCACGTGCAAACGTCCGCCTTCGGTTACGCCTTCGACCGGTTCCAGGCGATGCTCGATCCACGGCAGAAACCGTCCCGCCGCACCGTGCCTCGGCGCGATCGGCGTATTGGCCGTCACGCACGGACTGCACTCCGTCGCGCCGTAGCCTTCGATCACACGCACGCCGAAGCGCCGCATCCAGACATTCGCGGTCGCTTCCTGCAGTTTCTCAGCGCCGGCGAAGAGATAACGCAGCGCGCGAAAGTCGTACGGATGCGCCTTGCGCGCGTAGCCGTTCAGGAACGTGTTCGTGCCGAACATGACCGTGCAGTCCAGGTTGTAAAATGCCGTCGGCACTACGCGATAGTGAAGCGGCGAAGGATAGAGAAAGACGAACAGCCCGCGCACGAGCGGCAGCAGCGTTCCCACCGTCAGCCCAAAGCTGTGGAATAGCGGCAGCGCGTTGAAGAACCGGTCCGTGTCAACGAGATCGATCACCGCCAGCATTTGGCGGATGTTCGCGAGCAAATTGCGATGGCTCAACTCGACGCCTTTCGGCACCCCTTCGGAGCCACTCGTGAACAGAATGACCGCAGTGTCTTCGGGTGCCTGGCTGAACTCGAACGCAGGCTTGATCAATGTCTCACTGACGAGAGCAGCCAGACGCTGCCCCGGAGTGATCGTTTTGCGCACGTCTTCCACGTAGATGATTTCGATGCCAGCCTCCTGGAGCGGCGCGATGTTGATTTTCGCGCGGCCAAGGAACGTGCGCGACGTAATGATCTGCTTCAACCCGGCAAGCTGCGCGCACGCCAGCATTACCGGCGTCCCCGTGCTGTAGTTCAGGATCGCCGGCACACGTCCCGCCGCCCACAAACTGAGGGTCACCACCGGCATCGCGTTCACGTTCGGCAACAGCACGCCGATCCGCTGCCCGCCCGAAAGCTCCGCCCATTTTTTCGCCAGCAACCGCGCCCCGACGAGCAACACGCGATAACTCAGCCGCTGGTTGTTGATGTCCGCCAGCACCACACGTTTGGGAAACTCGCGGCCACGCGCGGCCACGGCTTCAAGCACGTTGCCCGCCCCAAAGGCCATCTCAGTATCGAATTGATGCTCCACCAGCTTATCGCGCAGCCACGTCGTGAGATGCGTTCGCGCGTCCGCCGTGCTCATGTGGTGCATGTGCGGCGGCGTGACCGCCTCGCTGAAATGCGCGCTCACGCGCGGGAACAGGTGCTTCCTGTTTGCATTGGGCGAAAACGGCAGCCGATGCGCTCCGCGCAAGTAGCACGTGATGACCTTTGCGCCGGTTTTGTGCAGCAGAAATCCCGTGCCCTCGAACAGCTTCATCAACGTGCCGGTGCGCGACAGCCGCCCCTCGGCAAACAGCGCCAGCCGGCCCTTCCCTTCCAGGTATTCGGCCATGCGCTTCACCGCGTAAGGCGAGTTCGTGTCGATCGGAAACGTGCGCCGGTTGATCATGATCTTGCGATGCACCCAACTCGTCTGCGCCGAGACACTGGAAACCACGCATTTCCATTCCTCGCCGGCGCACACGTAAAGAAAAAGCCAATCCAGCCACGAGACGTGGTTCGGGATCAACAGCACCGGCCCCGGCGTGTTCAGCACTTCCTCGTTGTAGGCGCGAAACCCAAACAGCAACCGCAGAAGCTGGCGCAGCAACCACCTCATACTTCCCTGTAGCAGACGACGTAAGGAGTCTGTAACTGAATCCGTACGACCTGGTGAAAAAACCATTTCATACGTCAACCCTGCCGATGCTGTCAGTGAAAACGTCCGTGTGCACGCGAGTCTTTAGTGGCAATCGCCAACCCGGTCAAGCTTTGGCGTGATCACGAAAGGCCATTGGAGCGCGAGCGGCCTCGCTCGCATCGTTTTTGGCCTGCCCGCAACAGGCGAGCGAGGCCGCTCGCGCTCCAATGGCCAGACTGTACTCGATCGCACCGTGACGTTTCGATTGGCAAGCGTTACCCTGGACGTCAATGCCACCGTATCTTCAAGAGCGCTCTGACGGTGTGTGCATTTCAGTAAAGGTTCAGCCGCGCGCCGCGCGCCGCGAAATCGCGGGTCTAATCGGCAACGAGTTGAAGATCAAAGTCACCGCCCCGCCGGTCGATTCCGCCGCCAACGAAGCCGTCCTGGAATTGCTCGCCGAAATCCTCGGCTGCGCCCGCAACCAACTCGAACTCCTCCGCGGCGCGACTTCCCGCCACAAACAAATCCTCGTGCGAGGCATAACTGCTGCTCAGATCGAAGATAAACTTCGTTGAGGTCGAATTGCAGAGTCGTGCGGGAGCCCGGTTAGCTTTGCGGACACGTCGCGCGGCAGCGTTTCCACAGCAGGAACTTCAGCCCTACGACTAAAGCCCAGAAGGGAATCACAATCGCCGGGTTTCGCACCCACTTCTCCAGATCGTTGAGACCCGGCCACCAGAGCTTCTGTCCAACAATGGCGAGGGCGACCACTCCGATGCCGAGAAAAATCCAAATCACCTGCTTACGCGGGACGGGCGCGACGTATTCTTCGCGGCTGATGAGCACCCAGAAAGCGCCAGAAAAGAGGAGCATGCCGAGGAAGGTCCAGGCGGGGTCAAGAAACAGCCAACAGGCGAAACCCAGCGTGACGCAAAGAGTCCACACGCAAAACTGCCATGGCTTAAGAGGTGCACGCTTCCCGGTCACACGTTATCTCGCCGCCCCAACCGGTTCCAGATCGCGGCTGCGGAGGTCGAATTCGAGAGTTGTGCGCGAGCCATCGACGAGATCGCGGATTTGCATGTCTTTGAGCTGCCACTCGCCTTCGACTTTTTTTACCCGGCCAATTTCGAACTCTTTTACTCGCTTGCCCTGGGCGTTGAACGCTTCGGCCTTAAGGGGCCCGCCGGATTCCTTATCGAGCCACGAAATCACTTTGGCATAGCCGCCCGCCGGAGCTGCAGGATTCAAGCTTTCCAACACATTCGCCCAACGGCTCTTGATCATCTCTGTCTTCACGATGCGTTGCGAAGGCCAGTGCAGAAAGTCCATGCCGAAATCGGGCAGCGCAAAATCCGACGCCGCGACCGGCTGATACATCGCCGCCGGCGCCAGCGGCTTCGGCACATTTGTGCCGCGCGCGTAAAGATATTCGTTCGGCTTGCCTCGCCGGTGCACGACCACCGCGCGCTCCGGCACGCCGTTGCTGCCGTAGGTCTGGTAACTCGAGCGCCAGAAGTCGGCTTCGACGCGGATTGTGCATTCCACAGGCACCTTTCGAGGCTCGCCCTCCTTCGGCTTGATCGTCAGCATCCCGTTAATCACACTGTTTTCCTGCGGCGTCGCGGAGCGCAGCTTCGCCACAAGGTCCTGCGCGACTTTAACCGGGTCCGCTCCGGCGGGTAGCGTGGGTTCAGCGAAAGTGAAAGATGCCAGGCTCACCGATAGGAAACAAATCAAAGCGCCAGCGCACTGGCGGACTCCACGACGCTTCGCGAGTTCCGTCACTCTACGCGCTGACTTGTTGACGGGGCGTAAGTGCACGGCTCCTGCTTTCTTGTTTTCCGGCTACAGGAGCTTTGTTTTCCTGTTTTCCGGTCGCGTTGGCACGCAGCGCGATGTCGATGAGGTCCGAGATATTCTTCACAAAATGCGCCTCCATTTTTTCGCGCACTTCGTTCGGCACTTCCTCCCAATCGTTGCGGTTTTGGTCCGGCAAAATCACCTGCTTCAAACCGGACCGCGCCGCGGCCATCACCTTTTCCTTGATCCCCCCCACGCGAAGTATACGCCCACGCAAACTGATCTCACCAGTCATCGCCACGTCCGACCGCACCAACCGCCGCAGAAACAGCGACGCCAGCGCGACCACGATCGTCGCTCCGGCGCTTGGCCCATCCTTCGGCGTCGCACCAGCGGGCACGTGCACGTGAATGTCGAACTTGTCGAACTCGCCCGAATCGATTTTCAGCGCCGCGGCCTGGCTGCGCAGATAGCTCAATGCCGTCTGCGCGCTCTCCTTCATCACATCGCCGAGCGAGCCCGTGAGCATCAGCCGTCCTTTGCCCGGCATGCGCGTCGCCTCGATAAACAAAATCTCGCCCCCCACCGGCGTCCACGCCAGCCCCATCGCGATCCCAAGGTCCGTGATCTTCTCCTTCGTTTCGGCGATAAATTTCGGGTGTCCTAGAAAATCCGTCAGCGCTTCGGGCGAAATCGCAATCGCCTCATCGGGCACCCCGTTGTGGCTGACGATTTTTCGCGCCGCCTTGCGCGTCAGCGAAGCAATCTCCCGTTCCAGCTGCCGAACCCCCGCTTCGTGCGTATATTCCGTTATCAGCCTCCGCACCGTCTGGTCCGCGATCCTGACCTGCTTGCGCTGCAAACCATGCTCGTCGAGCTGCCGCGGAATCAGATACCGCTTCGCGATCTGCAACTTCTCGCTCGCCGTGTAGCTCGGCAGGCTGATCACTTCCAGCCGGTCGCGCAACGCGGGGTGAATCGGGTCCAGCCAGTTCGCCGTCGTGATGAACAGCACGTGCGAAAGATCGAACGGCACATCCAAATAATGATCCGCGAACGTATTGTTCTGCTGCGGGTCCAGCACTTCGAGCAACGCCGACGCGGGATCGCCCCGAAAATCCGATCCAATCTTGTCAATCTCATCCAGCAGGATCACCGGGTTGCGACTCTCCGCGCGGCGCAAACTTTGAATGATCCGACCCGGCAACGCTCCCACATACGTCCGTCGATGCCCGCGAATCTCCGCCTCGTCTCTCACTCCCCCCAGCGACATCCGCACGAACTTCCGCCCCAGCGCGTCCGCCACGCTCTTCCCCAGCGACGTCTTCCCGACTCCCGGCGGCCCCACCAAACACAAAATCGGCCCCTTCAAATCCTGCTTGAGCTTGATCACCGCGATGAATTCCAGGAGCCGTTCCTTCACCTTCTCCAGGCCGTAATGCTGCTCGTCCAGAATCCGCGTCGCCGCCTCGATGTCCAGCGTATCAGGGGTCGATTTGCTCCAGGGCAAATTGATCAGCCAATCCAGATAATTGCGCGTGATCGCGTATTCCGCCACCGCCGGCGACATCTGCCCCAGTCGCTCCAACTCCTTTCCCACCACCTTCTGTGCTTCCTCCGGCAACCCGTTCTTCTCCGCCTGCTCCCGCAACGTGTTGACCTCCGTCATCGTCGGGTCGCCCTCGCCCAACTCTCGCTGGATCGCCCGCATCTGCTCCCGCAAAAAGAAATCCCGCTGGCTCTTCGCCATGCTGCTCGTGACCTCGTTCTGGATCTTCGTGCTCAGCATCAGCACTTCCATCTCGCGATCCATGAACGGCCGCAGCCGCTGCAACCGCTGCTTCACGTCCGCGGTCTCCAAAAGCCCCTGCCGCTCTTCCAGACTCAAATTCAGATTCCCCGCGATCAGATCGCTCAAGTTCCCCGGCGCCTGCGTGTTCAACGCCGCGATCTTTACCTGGTCCGATAGCGCCGGCGTCAGCTTGATGATCTCCTGGAATTGATGGTGCGCGTTGCGCGCCAGCGCCGTCAGCTCCACATCCTCCAGCGCAACAACGTCCTTCAACACCTCGACCTTCGCCCGCAAATACGGCGTCTGCGTCTCGTACTCCTTGATCCGTATCCGCCAAAGCCCCTCCACCAGCACTCGCACCGTGTTGTCGGGGAACTTCAACATCTTCAACACGCGCGCCCCGCAACCGTAATCGTACAAATCCTCCGGCGTCGGATTATCGATCTCCGGCTTGCGCTGCAGCACCAACCCGAGCAACCGGTCCCCTTCCACCACGTCATCGATCAACCGTGTGCTCTGCACCGTGTCCACCAGCAACGGCGCGACCATCCCGGGAAAAATGACAATGTCCGACAACCCGAGGATCGGCAGGGCCGTCGGCAGCGCCTTGGCCGCCGCGCGCAGCATCTTGGTGTCGCCACTGTCCGGCGTGGCGCCCATGATGCGAATGAACTCCGTGTCAGGCGAGGTCATCATGGTCATTTGACCTGCGGAGACGAAGTCTCTCGGGCGCAGCAATTCTCATCTCTCATTAGATGCCCCTCCACCCCCAAAAGTTCACTGAACTTACTTTTCGCCCGAGATGACGATGTGCTTGGGGTTTGTGCGAGGTGCAGTTTGCGGGACTTCAACGTTGAGAAAACCGTTCTGGTAGGCCGCCGTCGCTTTGGAAAGATCATAACCTGGGGGAATTTCTATCACGCATTCAAACGGCCCATAATTGATTTCCACCACCAGGAATTTGCATTTGCTCGAGCGCGCCCCGTCGGGCCGCTGCCCGCTGATCATCAACCGATTGCCGTCAATCGTTAACTCCAGGTCCTCCCGGTGCATCCCGGCCAGCTCGACCTTGATAATCAGTTGCCCGTCGGCAATATAGACATCGGTGTTCGGGATCCAATGGGTTTGGCCGCCTGCGGGCCCTTCGCTCGAGTCGCGCAGCGTGTACAGCGACGAATTAACTTTGCACATGGTTAGACAGGGTTGGAGGATATCGCACGATGCCTCGTTTCGCAAGCTCAGGAGTTTCGGACCAATATCTGCGGCCGCTCACCTTTGCGGGCGCGGAAAACTATCGATTGTTTGGGGCCAATTTGGGTTGAGGGAGCCGAACACCCGCACGGACCTGCCGTTTGGAACCTGTGTCGCCGCGCTCGCATCGCTTGCCACGTGAAAATCGATGCTGTCGCAGCCACGATGGCCAATGCCACAGTTTCCTGCCAGCCCATGACTTCTAAGATACTCCCCCGCAAGATTTTCGCAAGGGAATTGTCGGCAACCCAACTGAATTACTCAGGATAAACGTGCCATTCTTCCCATAACTTCCATTTTTCCCATCATTCCATTCGTCCCATTTGGCTTAGCCTCCGGGCTTGACGCGCTTGCCCCGGTATTCCAGCCGCGAATCTCTTTCGAGCCGAAGGAGTTGCTGATCAATCACCACCTCTGGCGGGCGTGTTTCCACAAAGTCTCGATAATGCTCGTACGCTGGCGGCCTCTTGCGCGCCAGATTGCGCACATAACGGGCTTCCTTGGAATCTTTGTCCCACGTCTTCAAGTCGCGGACGCGCAGATACCCTCGTAGTCATCCAGCAGTTCTTCGAGGCTTGCGCGTGCTATGACTCCTATTCTTCCCATCATTCCCTTTCTTCAACCCTTCAACTTTTCAACCGCACTCGCCGAACAATGAAGGAACAACCGCTATTTGGGAACCAGCACAATGCCTTGGGCATCCAACAGCCCTCCTTTGTTCCAGTAGTAAGCGGTGCCGACTATCAGACCGTGATCGTTCATGTCGAAGAGAGTCAAACTCGCGATCGGCAGTCTGGTCGCCCGCGCAACAATCGGCGTGAGGTCATACAGGCGGCCCTTCGAGTATAACCAATTGCCCTCGGAGTCTTGGGTTCGCGGAAAAAAGTTAAAGAGCACATCGCCTGCATTATTGATGCACAACGGTGCGAAGCCCTTTGCTTCACGCGGACGCGGGAGCAAGCGAACAAAACCATCCCGATAAATAAATCCGACAGTTTTCTCCGGGTTGCTAAAGGAACCCACGGCCACGCCGCGCTCATTAATTGCTGTGCCACCGCCTTTTGTGAAACCGGACGGAAGACCGAGGTCATGAATGCGCCCGTTCAACCAAATGGCCGGTCGATACTCTGAACTGCCAATGATCTCACCGCGGTCATTAATCGCGCTCGCCCACGCGTCGCCCAGCGGCACCTGGCCCGGCAAGTTCGCGCAGCCGCCCATGTTCATAGATCACCGTTTTGCTCCTGCCGCCCCGTCGGTTACTATTCCCCCGACAATCACGCCACGATTATTAACGTCCGACGCGTAGAAGCCAGGAAACGGCAGGCGGCGCGCTTTCTCAAGGTCCGCGTTGCGTCTGGGATCGGAACCTCGCAGGACAAAGCCAAAGTAGGCTTCCGGCCACGGAAGGCCCGACGCCCCACTCGTCGCGTGATGGCAGAGCCAGTCGTCTGATAAGGCCATTCTGAATTCCTACTGATAAGCTTCTCTGATTTTTCTCCCCAAAATTCCGTCAACAAATTTTTTGCAGAAACAATGTCCTCTGGTGTCCGCTCCTGTCACTTCCTGTCCGCTCCAGTCCACTCCTGTCCCATTCGCTCTCCTAATGACCCCAAACGCCAAAAAACCGATGTTAAACTACCTCCATGAATGGAAACAGAAGTCTGCCTCGAGCGGGTCCAACAGCCGCCTCATTTAACCATTTAACAGATTTAACTCATTTAACCCGGTGTGCGCGATCCTTCGGGGTTTCGACATTCGTCATTCTTTCGGATTTCGACATTCGGCATTCGTCATTTGCCGGCTCCCCCAACTCTGAACTCTCAACTCGTAACTCTCAACTGGTATGGAACATCCCCTTTCCACAAAACATCGCTTCGTCGAACTCCGCGTTCGCGGCGAAACCCTGGACCGCATCAGCGCCCAACTCAACGTCGCCCGCTCCACCCTCCAGCGCTGGCAGGCCGAATACGCCTCCGATATCGCCCGCCTTCGCCGCAGTGCCTGGGAAGACTTCGAAGCCGACACAGGATTTACCCCCGAGCGCGAACTCCTCCGCCTCAACCGGTCCATTACCGCCGCCGAAGACACCCTGGCCAGCCGCCTTGGCCGCATGGTCACCCTCCGCCTCCTT
>Ga0075418_10003151_pt1 | contig 18809 bp, 15 predicted proteins | sample SoiMetdeltSBSDD2_FD_81776 | JGI IMG/M metagenome (GOLD analysis project Ga0075418, IMG submission 81776) | Bulk soil microbial communities from a Populus tree surrounding site in Tennessee, USA - Soil MetaG P. deltoides SBSDD2 | ecosystem: Environmental > Terrestrial > Soil > Tree plantation... | reverse complement strand
GCTGGCCGCGGAGCTCGACCTCGCCGAGCGCCTGGTCGAAGATCGGCAGGAGAGCGCCCGGGAGTGCCACCGCGACCGTGGCGCCGACGTCGAAGTTCCACGCGCCGCAGACGATCTGGCGCGGATCCTCCTCCCCGACGTCGACCTGGCAGACGCGCAGCCGGTCGGCGTTCGGATGAGCGTCGACCTCGAGCACGCGGCCCACGAGGAACCGGCCGAGGTTGCCGTCGACATCGGGAACCCCGACGTCGAACACACGCTCGACCTCCGCCGCCGAGGTGAAGAGCCGGTCTGCGATCTCGTACGCCGTCGCGTCCACGGTGACGTACTCGCGGAGCCAGGACAGGGGCACGTGCATCAGAACTGCTCCAGGAACCGCGGATCGTTGCGCCAGAGCTCCCGCAGGTCGGGGATGCCGTGCCGGAGGACGGCGATCCGCTCCGGCCCCCACCCGAACGCGAAGCCCGTGTAGCGCTCCGGGTCGTAGCCGACGAGCTCGAAGAGGTTCGGGTCCACCATCCCCGAGCCGCCGACCTCGATCCAGCCCGAGTGCCGGCAGACGGGGCAGCCGGAACCGTCGCAGACGTGACAGGAGACGAGGGCCTCGACGGACGGCTCCGTGAACGGGAAATGGTTGGTGACGAAGCGGCTGCGCCGGTTCTCGCCGAACAGCGCCTTCAGGAGGTAGTCGAGCGTTCCGAGGAGATCGGTCAGGGTGATGCCTTCGTCGACCGCGAGCCCCTCGATCTGGTGGAACGTGGGCGTGTGCGTCGCGTCCGGCGTGTCCCGCCGGTACACACGTCCGGGGCAGATCACGTACACGGGAGGCTGCTGCTTCTCCATCGTGCGGATCTGGGCGGGCGACGTTTCCGTGCGCAGTACGGTCTCTTCGTCGAGGAACAGCGTCTGCAGCGGCGACCGGGTCGGATGCCCCAGCGGGATGTTGAGCGCGTCGAAGTTGTAGTGCGTCGTCTCGACCTCGCGGCCGTCGACGATCGAGTACCCCAGGCCGAGGAAGATGTCCTCGAACTCACGCCTGATCTGCGTGATCAGGTGGAGGTGCCCGCGGCGAATCGTCTCGCCAGGCATGGTCACGTCCACGCGCTCCTCGGCGAGCCGCCGGTCGAGCTCGGCGCGCTCGAGCTCCGCCTCGCGCGCACCGATGGCCGTCTCCAGCCGCTCGCGCAGGGCGTTCAGCGTCATCCCGGTCTCGCGATCGCGCACTTCGCGGAGAGCGAGCTTGAGCGTGCTCTTCCGGCCGAGGTACTCGACCCGCACGCGCTCGACGTCGTCCGCGCTCGCGGCGGCCGCGACCGCGGCCAGGGCTTCCTGCTCCAGCGCCTTCGGATCCATGGGGGTGAGCGAGGTTACCAACGCCCTCGCGGGCGCCCTCAGGCCTCCTCGGGAGCCCGACGCAAGGCCCCGACGTAGACGCCTCCCAGCACGAGGAGGCCTCCGAGCACGAGCCCGGCGCCGATCGGCTCGTCGTCGAGCCAGGCCGAGAGGACGACGGTGACGATGGGCACGAGCACGAAGAGGTAGGCGAACCGCGACGCCGCCCAGCGCGCGAGCACGACGAGGTTCAGGACGAAGACCACGACCGTGCCCAGCACGACGAGGTACGCGAGCGCGAGCCAGGTGTCGCTCTCCACGGGAAGTGCGATCGCCTCGCCCGCGACGAGCGAGGCGAGGAGGAGGACGACCGCCCCAGCCGTCGTGCCGACGGCGTTCGTGGTCACGGGATGGACCTCCGGCAGCCAGCGCACGAGCACGGACGCCTGTGCGAAGCAGAGCGCGCTCCCGAGCGCCGCCAGCACCGAGAGGAGCGCCACCGCCTCGCGCAACGGCGCCTGGGACATGACGAGGACGCCGGCGAGGGCGACCACCGAGCCGAGCAGCGCCGCTGCTCGGAGCCGCTCCTGACGCTCGGCGACGGCGAGCAGCAGCGTGAGCAGCGGGACGAGCGCGAGCAGGATCTGTCCGAAGCCAGCGTGCAGCTCGACGAGCGCGTAGTACGCGAGCGCGTACGTCGCTCCGAACTGGAGCACCCCGTAGACGACCGCGCCGCCCAGCGCCCGGCCGCGCGGCACCTCGAGCCGGAGCGCTGCCATGAGCGCGATGAAGAGCGCAGCGGAGAGCCCGAAGCGCAGGCCGGCGCCCCACAACGGGTCGAGCTCGCGATTCGAGAAGCGGACGCCGACGCCGTTGCCGCCCGCGAGCAGTGCGCTCACGACGAACGCCGCGAGCGTGGCGCGTTCCTCGGCTGCCATCGCAGCGGCCATCTTCACCCAGCGGATGGTTCAATCGGCACATGACCTATCCCGAGGCGTTCGCCGCGAGCTACGACCGGTGGTCCGCCGACATGACCGAGGACATCGCCTTCTACGTGGCGCTCGCGAAGGAGGCGGACGGGCCGGTCGTCGAGCTCGCGGTGGGATCTGGCCGTGTCGCGATCCCCGTCGCCCGCGCGACCGGGAGGACGGTGATCGGGATCGACGGTTCCCCGTCGATGCTCGCGCTGGCTCGCGAAGCGGGCGGCGACCTTCTCGACCTCCGGCTCGGCGACGTTCGCGACCTCGAGCTCGAGGAGCGGGCGGCGCTCGTCTACTGCCCAGCCCGCTCGCTCCTGCACCTCCCCACCTGGGCGGATCGGCGGAAGGTTTTCGAGCGGGTCGCGCGCTCGCTCCGGCCCGGCGGGCGCTTCGCCTGGAACGCGTTCGCCTTCGACCATGCGATCGCGGGGCGCCTGGACGGGGCTCGGCTGGAGGAACCGGTCCCACACACGCTCCGCTACGCCGTGGGCACGAGCCGCGCCGACATCGTGCTCGAATCGGGCGAGACGGTCTCGCTGTGGTGGGCGACGAAGAACGAATGGCTCGGCCTGATCGACGTCGCCGGGCTCGAGGTCGAGGCGCTCTACGGCTGGTTCGACCGCCGTCCGTTCGACGACGAGAGCCGCGAGCTCGTCTGGGTCGCCCGGAAGCCCGGCTGATGGCTCTGTACGACCGGATCGCGCGTATCTACGACCCGTGGAGCCGCTCGGTCACCGAGGACATCGGCTTCTACGTCGAGCAGGCGCTCGCCGCGGGCGGACAGGTCGTCGAGCTCGCGGTCGGCACCGGCCGGATCGCGGTGCCGATCGCACGGGCGGGCATCGCGGTGATCGGTGTCGACTCCTCGCCCGAGATGCTGGCGGAGGCTCGCGCCGCTGCGGAGTCGGCCGACGTCTCGCACCTCGTCGACCTGCGCCTGGGCGACCTCCGCGAGCCGCCGGTCGACGAACGCGTCCCGCTCGCCATCTGCCCGTTCCGCTCGCTCCTGCACATGGAGACGGAGAAGGAGAAGCTGCGGGCGCTCCGCGCCGCGCGCACGCTCCTCGAGCCGGGTGGGCGCTTCGTGTTCGACGTGTTCGAGCCGAGCCCCGAGGACATCGAGGAGACGCACGACCGCTGGCTGGAGAGGGAGCCCGGCATCTTCGAGCGAGCGGTGTGGCACGAGGGCTCCCGGACCCTCTCGCTCTCGGTGCGCTCGGAGGGCGGAGCGGAGACGACGTTCGGCCTGCACTGGCTCTCTGCGGCCGAGTGGCTGAGGCTGCTCGAGGAGGCCGGCTTCGAGGTCGAGGAGCTCTACGGCTGGTTCGACCTGCGGCCCTACGACGGCGAGGAGGACATGCTCTTCGTCTGCCGCCGCGCGGGCTAGGCGAGCTCGACCGAGTCGCCGAGCGCGATCTCGCCGCCGTCGACGACGTGGGCGAGCATTCCGCGGCGCCCGTCGAGCTCCGCGCGCAGGCCCTCCCGGAGCTCGTCCATCTTGTGGCACGGGTCGCACACCATCGTGATCTCGAGCACCGCCTCGCCGACGCGGACCCGCTGCCCGACCGGCCAGTCGTGGACGTCGACGCCCTCGACGGTCACGTTCTCGCGGATCGCGCCTGGCTCGACGCCCACCGCATCGAGATGCTGTTTCGACACGAGCAGGACCTCGCGGCGTGGCGGGTTCGCGTGGGCACACCCCTCGAACCCGCCGCCCTCGACGGCGCGAACGCGCTCGCGCGGCTCCGACCGGCCGCTGCCGCGCTCGGGCGACACGAAGAGGCCGACCACGTTTGCCATCGCAGGAGGGTATCCATAGAGTCGGACCCGCCGTGATCTGGGTCATCGTGCTCCTGGTCGTCGTCCTGCTGCTGGTCCTCGCGGCGGTCGCGCTGTACAACCGGCTCGTCCGGCTGCGGAACCGCGTGGACAACGCGTGGGCGCAGATCGAGGTCCAGCTCAAGCGGCGCTGGGACCTGATCCCGAACCTGGTCGAGACGGTGAAGGGCTACGCCGCGCACGAGCGGGAGACCTTCGAGGCCGTGACCCAGGCTCGCGCCCGCGCGCAGCAGGCGCAGACGCCGGGCGAGGTCGCGCAGGCGGAGGGGATCCTCGGCGCCGCGCTCGGCCGCTTGCTCGCCGTCGCGGAGGCCTACCCGGAGCTGCAGGCGGACGAGAACTTCCGGCAGCTGCAGACGGAGCTCGCGGAGACCGAGAACAGGGTCGCCGTCAGCCGACAGGTCTACAACGACTCCGTGCTCACGTACCACAACGCGATCCAGACGTTCCCCGGGGTGGTCTTCGCGGGGCCCTTCGGCTTCACCCGCCGCGAGTTCTTCGAAGTCGAGGAGGCGGCGCAACGGGAAGCGCCGGTCGTCGACTTCTAGCGCCGGCTTTCGCCTTCACGGCGGTCGCGCTCCTCGCCCTCGCCCTCCCCGGAGCCGCCCGGGCGGACTCGTTCTCGCTGCTCTCCGCCGACGTCGGCGTCGACGTGCAGCCGGACGGCTCGCTCGGGGTCAGCGAGCGCCTCGAGGTCGCCTTCTCGGGCGACTTCCACTACGGCTACCGCGACATCCCGCTCCGCCCGGGGGAATCGTTCGCGCGCCCGTCCGTGGTCGAGCGCGGCGTCGCCTACCGGCAGAGGCGGAAGACCGACCTCGAGCCCGGACCGCTGCGCACCTTCGGGGTGGAGCGGGACGGGGACCGCGTGCGGATCGTCTGGTACTTCGACGCCTCGAACGAGACGCGGGCATTCACGATCTCGTACACGCTCATCGGGGTCGCCGTCGGCTACGACGACGTGGTCGACGTGAACCTCAAGGTGTGGGGAGACCAGTGGGATGAGCCGCTCGCTCGGCTCGAGGCGGCGGAGAACGCGCCCGGCAAGATCCTTCGCGGCTGGGGGAAGCCCGTGTGGGTCCGCGGCGACGTCGAGTTGAGCGGCAACCGGGCCACGCTCCGCGCCGTCTCCGTCCCCGCGCGCCAGTTCGTCGAGCTGCGCACGCTCATCCCGCGCGACGCCTTCACCTCGACGACCGGCATGAAGGTCCGCCGGGGGAACGCGCTCGACCGCATCGTCGCCGAGGAGCTCGCCGACGCCGAGGCGTACCAGCGAGACCAGGACCGGATCGACGACTGGGTCTCGCATCCCCTACGCACGGTCGGCGCGCTCGCAGCCGTCGCCCTCCTCCCCGCGCTGGCGGTGATCGGCCTCGTCTTCCTCATCTTCGGGCGCGAGCGGGGCACCGGCTACGACCGCGAGTACGAGCAGGAGCCGCCGACCGAGACCGCGCCGGCCCTCGTCCCCGTGCTCCTGCGCCAGGGCGGTGACGTAGGGTCGTACGAGTTCACGGCGACACTGTTCGACCTCGTCCGCCGCGGCGTCTACAAGGCGGAGCCGACCACGACCGAGCGGCCGATCTGGGGTGGCCTCCGGCACGAGACGGTCGCCGACCTCCAGCTCTCCCCCGGCGTGCGGGGCGAGCTCGCGCCGTGGGAGGACAAGGTCACGGACGTCGTCGACGCGGTGCTCGACGGCGGGTCCGAGCGGCTGTCGCGCTTCCGCGACGAGATCGAGGACGAGCGCGAGTCGATGTCGAAGCGCTTCCAGTCCTTCCAGAGCGCGGTCGGCCGGGAGGTGGAGCGGCGCGGGTGGTTCCGGTCGGTCGGTGCCCTCGCGCTCGCGGTCGCGATCGTCGCCTTCGCGGGGGCAGGAGGCATCCTCGGCTGGCTCGCGGTGGACGGCTGGCGCAGCGTGTACCCGCGCTTCACCGACGTCGTGCTGATCGCGCTCGCCGGCTGCCTGCTCGCAGGGGCGGCGCTCCTCTTCGCGACGCTCCTCTTCGCCCGCCGCGTCTGGCGGCGCCGGAAGAAGGCCGGGCAGCTCGAGGCCGAGCGCTGGGAGGCGTTCCGCCGCTACCTCACCGACTTCCCGCGGCTACAGGAGGCACCGCCGGCGACGCTCGAGCTGTGGGAGCGCTACCTCGTGTACGGGATCGCGTTCGGGATCGCCGAGCGCGTTCTCCAGGGCGCGCAGCTGCACATGCCCGAGGCGCTCCACGACGCGAGCACCATCTACTGGATCTCGCCCAGCGGTGATCTCGGATCGGGCGCGACGAGCCTTTCGATCGGCGACCTCGCATCAGGGTTCGGCGACGCGCTGGCTCCCCCGAACTCGGGCGGGAGCGGAGGTGGCGGCGGCTTCTCGGGCGGAGGCGGCGGAGGCGGAGGCGGAGGTGGAGGCGGCTTCGGCTGACTCGGTGTCAGACACCGACTCCTGTCAAGCCCGAAGGCGAACGAGTTCGTACCGACGTTTCCACAGCTCGGCCGCTTCCGAGACGCGTTCAGCCCGCTGGACGTGTCTCTTCGCGGAGCATGGCGTTTGCCGAGGAAGAGCCGTGTCTGACACCGAGCTCTCAGCCATCGCGGCGCGAGAGCTCGTACAGCGCGATTGCACCCGCGGCCGCGACGTTCAACGACTCGGCCCCGCCGGGCAGCGGGATCGTCGCCGGCTCGCCGCCGAGGTCCTCGGGTAGCCCTTCCCGCTCCGAGCCGAGCAGGAACGCGACCGGCGGCGCGAGCTCGAGGTCGGCGAGTGGTGAGCCCCCGTGAGCGACGAGCGCGACGCGCCGCCGGGGCAAGTCGTCCCAGACGGCGAGCGGCACGCGGAAGATCGCACCCGCGGAGGCCCGCAGCGCACGCGGGCCGAGCGGGTCGGCGCACCCGGGCGAGAGCGCGATGCAGGCGCCGAACGCATCCGCCGAGCGGAGCAGCGCCCCGACGTTGCCGGGGTCGCCGACGCGCCAGAGGCCCAACCCGACCTCACGCGAGCCGCGGGGCAGGTCCGCGGCGGCGTACACGCCGACGACGCGCGGCGCGTGGCCGAGCGTCGACACCTCGCTCAGGAGCTCGGGCAGGACGTTCTCGCCGGCCACGAAGAGCTCGACCGCATGGACGCCAGCGGCCTCCGCGGCCTCGACGAGATCCTCGCCCTCGGCCGCGAACAGGCCGGTCTCCTCGCGGTGCTTGCGCGCAGAGAGAAGCTTCCGGACCAGCCGGAGCTTCTCGTTCTGGCGCGACGTGATCAGGCGGCTTTGGACGCGTCGCCGTCGAGGGCGGCTTTCGCCCGCTCCGCGACGACGGCGAACGCCTGCGGGTCGGACACCGCGAGGTCGGCGAGCGACTTTCGGTCGAGCTCGATCCCCGCCGCCTTGGCGCCGGCCATGAACCGGTTGTACGAGAGGCCGTTCGCCCGCGCCGCCGCGTTGATGCGCACGATCCACAGCGACCGGAACGTCCGCTTCTTCGCCTTGCGGTCCCGATACGCGTACACGAGCGAGTGCTCGACCTGCTCCTTCGCGAAGCGGTAGCTGGACTTCTTGCGCCCGTAGTAGCCCTTCGCCTGGTCGAGGACCTTCGCGCGCTTCTTCCGCGCGTGGACGGCCCGTTTCACACGAGGCATATCAGCCCCTTCCCAGCAGCTTCTTCACGCTCTTGAGGTCGCTAGAGCTGACCAGCGCGTGCTGCCGCTGGCGCTTCTGCTTCCCCGGACGGCTCTTGATCTGGTGCCCCGGAGGAGTCGTGCGGTGGCGCCTGCGGCGCAGGATCTTCCCCGTCCCGCTGAGCCGGAAGCGCTTCTTCGCTCCCCGTGACGTCTTCATCTTTGGCATCGGCTTTCACTCCCACGTTCTTGTTCGGCGCGAGGACCATGACCATGTTGCGACCGTCGAGGAGGGGCTGCTGCTCGATCGAGCCGAGCTCCTTCACGTCCTCCGCGAGCCGTATCAGCAGATCCCGACCGCGCTCCGGATGCAGCGTCTCCCGCCCCCGGAACATGATCGTGACCTTGACCTTGGCGCGCTGGCCGAGAAAGCGCTCGACGTGCCCCTTCTTGGTCTCGTAGTCGTGTACCCCGATCTTGGGCCTGAGCTTGATCTCCTTGACCTGGATCTGCAGCTGGTGCTTACGGGCCTGCTTGGCGCGCTGCTCCTGCTCGTAGCGGTACTTCGAGTAGTCCATGACCCGCGCGACGGGCGGGTCGGCGTTCGCCGCGACCTCGACCAGGTCGAGGCCCTTCGTGAACGCGAACTCGAGCGCCTCGGGCGTCGGGGTGATCCCGACCTGGCCCCCGTTCTCGTCGACGAGCCGGACACGCGGGACGCGGATCTCCTCGTTGATGCGCTCCTCCCGCTTGCGCGGAACGACCCGGTCCATCGTGGGCCGGCGGCGGCGCGGTCTCAAAGGCTCTTCACCAAGCTCTCAGTTCCCTCCTTGCAGACGACAAAACCGCTGCAAGCAGCGGCTTTTCTCCCTTCCAACCGGCTCGGTTGAACCCCCGCGAGATCACGCCCGGGAGGTGAGGAAGCTGTCCGCTCCTGCTTGCAGAGCCGGGATCGTAGCAACTACGCCGGGTCCGCCTCGGCCGCGAGGCCACGAAAACGCTCGAGGAGCTCGTCGAACGAGACCGTCGACTGCTCACCCCCGCGCTCACGCATGGCGAGCTGCTTGCCGAGCTCGCGCCACGCACGTGCAGCCTCGGCCTCACGGTCGCCGTAGACGATCACGAAGGGCACCTTCTGGAGCTCGGCTTCGCGGATCCGCTTGCCGAGCGTGTCGTCGCGCTCGTCGACCTCGACCCGGAAGCCCTCCTGCTCGAGCCGCGCTCGGAGCTCCGCCGCCGCCTCGCGATGCCCCTCGCCGACCGGGACGATGCGCGCCTGCACCGGCGCCAGCCAGAACGGGAACGCGCCCCCGTAGTGCTCCACGAGGATGCCGATGAAGCGCTCGAAGGAGCCGAAGAGCGCGCGATGGATGACGTAGACGCCGTGCTCGTGGTTGTCCGGGCCCATGTACGTCAGCCCGAAGCGGGCGGGCATCTGCTGGTCCAGCTGGATCGTCCCCATCTGCCACCCGCGGCCGAGCACGTCGGTCAGGTGGACGTCGATCTTCGGCCCGTAGAAGGACCCCTCCCCCGCGCCGACGACGTAGGGGATCCGGAAGCGCTCGAGCGCCGCAAGGAGCTCGGCCTCGGCGAAGTCCCACTCCTCGTCGGTGCCGAGCTTGTTCTCGGGCCGCGTCGAGAGCTCGGCGTGGGGCTCCATGCCGACGAGCGCGTACAGGTAGCGCAGATACTCGAGGCACCCGTCGAGCTCCTCGGTGATCTGCTCGCGGGTGCAGAAGATGTGGGCGTCGTCCTGCGTCACGTAGCGGACGCGCGTCAGCCCGTGCAGCGTCCCCGTCGGCTCGTTGCGGTGCAATGGCGCCGCCTCCGCGTACCGGATCGGGAGATCCCGGTAGCTGCGTAGCTCGCTGCCGAAGAGGAGCATGTGCCCGGGGCAGTTCATCGGCTTGATGCCGTACGTCTGGTCCTCGACGTCGCCGGGGATGAGGAACATGTTCTCCCGGAACTTCTCCCAGTGCCCCGAGGTGACCCAGAGCGCCTTGTCGTAGATCAGCGGCGTCTTCACCTCGAGGTAGCCGCGGCGCGCGTTCTCGCGCCGGCGAATCCCCTCGAGCACGTTGTAGATCACCATCCCCTTCGGGTGCCAGAGCGGGGACCCCGGCGAGTGCTCGTCGAAGTGGAAGAGGTCGAGATCGCGCCCGAGTCGGCGGTGGTCGCGCGCGCGTGCCTGCTCGAGCCGCTCGAGGTGCGCCTCGAGATCAGCCTGCGTGTAGAACGCGGTCCCGTAGATGCGGGTGAGCTGCGTGTTCCGCTCGTCCCCTCGCCAGTATGCACCCGCGAGCCCGGTGAGCTTCAGCGCCTTGATCGGCGACGCGTCCTGCAGGTGCGGCCCGCGGCAGAGGTCGGTGAAGTCGCCCTGCGTGTAGAGCGAGATCGGGCCCTCGGCCTCGCGGGCGAGCTCGACCTTGTACGGCTCGCCTTCCTGCTCGAAGCGTGCGACCGCCTCCTCGCGCGGGATCTCCTGCCGCTCCCAGGCGCGGCCCTCGGCGATCTCGCGGCGCATCTCGGCCTCGATCGCCTCGAGGTCCGTTTCGGAGATCGGCTCGGGGAACTCGAAGTCGTAGTAGAAGCCGTCGGCGATCGGCGGGCCGATCGCGATCTTGACCCCGGGGTGGAGCCTGATCGCCGCCTCGGCCAGGAGGTGAGCGGTCGAGTGGCGGAGCACGGCCAGTGCGTCCTCGTCCTGCGTGTCCCGCGTCGTCAGGATCTGGATCCGCTCGCCGTCGGCCAGCGGCAGGCGCAGGTCGCGGGTCGAGCCGTCGACCCGCAGGAGCACCGCCTGCTCGGCGAGCTTGGGGCCGATCGCGCGGGCGGCGTCGAGCCCCGAGGCGCCGTCGGGCAGCTCGAGCTCGCTCGCGTCGGGGAGGACGACCTTCATCGCGCGGGAGGAGCGAAGGAGGGCAGGCGCGGCCCGGGAGCTACGAGCGGGCTGTGTCCCGGGACATCACGCTGCGCAGCGTACCGCGTGGCGGTCTCCTCCGCCGCACGAAGCCATGCGGTGTCTGACACAACCCCACGGAACCATGCGGTTCTTGAACCCCCTCGGTGTCAGACATCGCGCCCGAGCGTTGGTACAAAGGGCCGGTGCGCGCCTGGCTCCTCGTGGTCGCGGCCCCGCTCCTGCTTCTCGCGCTCCTGCTCGCCCGCCCTGCGGTCGACGGGACGTGGGAGAACCATCCCGCCCACTTCTGGCTCGTGCTCGGCGCGGCGGCCATCGCGACGGCGCTCGGCTGGACGGTCAACGTCGCCGCGCGGAGGCGCCGCGACGCCCGGCTGCTCCTCATCTCGCTGGCGTTCATCGCCAGCTCCGGCTTCTTCGGCCTGCACGCGCTCGCGACGCCGGGTGTGCTCCTGGACGGGCCCAACGCCGGCTTCGAGCTCGCGACCCCGGTCGGCCTCCTGATCGCGGGCGTGTTCGCGGCCGCCTCCGCGCTCGAGCTCTCGCCCCGGCGTGCGGCGCTCGTCATCCGCGGCGCGAGCGTCCTCCTCGGCGCGCTCGTCGCGGTGATGGCCGCGTGGGCGTTCGTCTCGCTGACCGAGCGCCCGCCCCTCGACGACCCGCTCGCCGCGGAGGAGCTGAACGGCTGGCAGCTCGTCCTGGCCGCCGTCGGCGTCGGGTTGTACGCGCTTGCCGCGCTCGGCTACTGGCGCCTGTACCGGCGCCGGCCGGCGCGGTTCGTCTTCACCTTCGCGCTCGCGTTCGCGCTCCTGGCCGAGGCGATGATCGTGATCGCGTGGGCGACGAACTGGCAGGTCTCGTGGTGGGAGTGGCACATCCTGATGCTCGGGGCGTTCGTCCTCATCGCACACACTGCGCGCACCGAGTGGCACGAGGAGCGTTTCAGCGCCCTCTACCTCGACCAGACGCTCGCCGGAGCTCGCGACGTGAGCGTCGTCCTCGCCGACCTCGCCGGCTTCACCAGCTTCTCGGAGCGCCACGACGACGCCGAGGTCGCGGCCATGCTGAACGCGTACTTCGAGCGCATCGTGCCGCTCATGGAGCGGGCCGGCGGCGAGGTGCACCAGATCGTCGGCGACGAGCTCATGGTCATCTTCGGGAAGGACGGCGACGAGCCCGAGCACCCGCTGCACGCGGCGCGAGCGGCCCTCGTCCTGCAGCGCGCGGCAGACGACGTCGCCGCCGAGCACGAGGGCTGGCCGCGCTTCCGCGTCGGCGTCAACAGCGGCGAGGTGCACGCCGGCGTCGTCGGCGGCGAGAGCGGCCACCGCAAGCACGGCATCGTCGGCGACGTCGTGAACCTCGCCTCGCGGCTGGAGACGGAGGCGCCGGTCGGCGGCGTCCTCATCGGCGAGACGACCTTCCGGCGCCTGGGAGCGGGCGCGGTCGTGGAGGCGATCCCGCCGCGCCAGGTGAAAGGGAAGGAGCAGGCGGTCGCCGCCTACCTGCTGCACGACCTCACTGACGAGTCGGCCTGAGCCTTCCGGTCAGGGCCGTGCGAAGGCTCGCGTGCCGAAGTGAGCAGACGCCGTACTACTCGCATCCGTACCCGTCACCGTCGCCGTCGAGACGGTGCGGATCGCTGCCGACGACCCGCACCGGAAGCGCGAGGCCCAGCGCCCGAAGATCGGGGCAGTCGAGATCGGGTGGAAACCGTGGCACGCACGCTCCCGCGTAGTTCGGATCGCATCCCGCGAGGGGCGGCGCGACCGGAAGCGGCGCCGGCGGCGCAGACGGCGGTCCGCTCGTGCCGGTGTCGACAGCCCGACTCGGATCGAGCTTCGTGCGTGGGCACGCCGCCCACAACCCACGCTTCGCCGCTCTCGCTGCGACCGCGTCCGCCAGGAGACGGCTCGCGTAGCGTCCCCGATCGCCTCGGTAGAAGTACGGCGCGGCCGCTCCCGCGCGAACGAGCGCGATGTTCACGTTCATCGTGCCCCGGTGGACGTAGCGAAGGACCCGCCCGTACCGGTCGACGCTGTCGAGCGCAGGATCTGCTTCGAGGCGAATGCGGCTCCCGACCGGCGCGCGCCGGAGGAGAGCCGTGCGAGCTGCGCGCGAGTAGCAGTCACCCGTCCCCAGCTCGGGCGTGTCGATCTGGACGAGTCTGACGCGCTGTCCGTTCACGAGCCTGAGCGTGTCGCCGTCCGTGATCGACGCGACGACACCCGACGCCGAGGACGAGCTGCTCGACGCCGCGACGGCGGTCCCGGCCACGACGAGGAGTACGGCGGCGAGGAGTGCCCGTGCCACGGGAAAATGTTCGTCTGGCTGCGCCGATTCGTCAAAGAGGTCGCGCAGAGATGCGACGCCTCCGTGTCACGAGGGCGGCGCCCCCATTGTCGCGTGATCGCTCGCAGCGGCTCGCGCGCCTCCCCGGGCGCGCTGACGCCCACCGTAGACTCATGCGATGAGCGAGACCGGCGCCGTGGAGCCGCGAGGGAGGCTCACCCGCCTCGCTCGCTGGCCGATCGACCGGCTCGGCGATGTGGCGCGGGGAGTCCTGACGGCCCTGCCGCAGGCGATCGAGGACCTCTTCCGCGACCGTTGCACGCAGTACGCAGCCTCGATCGCGTACCGCGTGCTCTTCTCGCTCTTCCCGCTCACGATCTTCCTCGTCTCCATCTTCGGACTCGTGCTCCAGGACGACGAGCTCCGGCAGCGGGTCATCGCCGAGCTCGTCGACCTGCTGCCCGTGTCCGAGTCGGGCCAGACGAACGTCGCCGAGTCGATCGAGGGGATCGCGACGCCGCTCTCTGCGCTGGGGTTCATCTCGCTGATCGCGCTCTTCTGGGGCGCGTCCGGGATGATGGCGTCGATCCGGATCGGGCTCGAGGCGGCGCTCAAGGTCGATCGCGGGCGGCCCGCCGCTCGCGCGAAGCTCGTCGACTTCGCGCTCGTCGCGCTCTCGGGCCTCCTCGTCATCGTCGTCGTCGGCCTCTCCGCGTTCGCCGCGTTCTTCGGCCGCCTCGTCGACCGCATCGCCGAGAGCATCGGCGTCACGGCGCCCTCCGGCTGGCTGCTCCGGGACGGTCTCCAGCTCCTGCTCGTCGCGGTGATGGCGCTCCTCCTCTACCGCTTCGTCCCGGCGCGCAAGCTGCGCCCCCGTGCGGCGATCGCCGGGGCGCTGCTCACGGCCGTGGGCACCTGGGGCGCCACGAAGGTGCTCGCGTTCGTGTTCGGCGACTTCTCGCGCTACAACCTCATCTACGGGTCGCTCGCCGGCGTGATGACCTTCCTGTTCTTCGTCTACGTCGTGGCCCTGATCCTGCTCCTCGGCGCCGAGTTCGCCTACGCGTGGTCACAGCCGCCGGGACCGCCCGGGCCCCCAACCCGTGAGCGCGTCCTGGGCGCGTTCCGCGCGCTCTTCGTCCACCACGAGGACGACGCCCCGCGAAAGACGGAGCGCTAGCGGCAGACCCGGGCGCGCAGCGTCGCGCCCGACTCGCGGCCGCGGACGTCCGACGCCACGGCGCTGAGCTGGTGCACACCGCGGCGCTTCCCCGTCGTCCGCCAGTTCAGCGTGTAGATCCCGGCGGTGTTGCGGCGAACGCGGCCGATCTGACGGCTGCCGTCGAAGAAGCCGACCGACGAGATCACCGCCGGCGAGCTCGCGACGACCTGGAGGCGCGCCCGCGCGGCGAGGCAGGCGTTCTTCGCGGGGCTGATCCACGTCACCGCGGGCCTGTTCACGACCGACATGCGGACGCCGGCGAAGCGCGAGTTCGGATACGGGTTCGTGCCCTCGGTGTTGATGTTCTTCGTCTCCTGGAAGTCCGAGGCGAAGACGCGCATGAACTCGGTGCCGGGACGGAGCGGGTTCGCCTCGCGCGGGATGGAGAAGACGGCGATGCCAGTGTCCTCGTCGTAGGCGAGCGGCCCCACCGTGGTCCCGAGCTCGCGGCCGAAGAACAGCGTCAGCGAGTGGGGGTCGACGCCGGACAGCGCGTCCCGCACGCGGGCGACGATCGTCGGCCGGCCCGCCCCGACCCGCTTCGTGAGCACGGAGATGTTCGGCGGGCGCACGTCGTTGACCCACGAGCGCAGGGTGTAGGGACCGGCGAGCGAGCGGCCGGTGAAGAGGTCGCGGCCCGAGTCGACCGAGACGTAGTACCGACCCGGCGGCAGGAAGACGCCGCCGGCCGCTCCGACGCTGTAGAGGAAGTCCGGCATCGAGCCGTTCGCGTTGATGGGGATGCCCGCGTACCCGAGAACGTCGTTCTCGTCGAGCGAGCCGAGGAACCAGGGGTGGATGGGCGCATTCGAGCTGAGCAGCGAGCGGATGTCCCTGTCGATGCGCATGCGCGGGCGGGTGACGACGACGCCGGCGTTGACCGCCTGGCGGGGGATGTCGAGCGAGTAGATCGTCTCCCGGCCGTCCTCGTTGACGGAGGGGTCGACTCCGAAGATGCCGAGGATCGAGAACGGCGAGGTCGGCCAGCGGTAGACCTGCGCGCGGTTCTCTCCCGCCGTGGCCGTGTTGCCGCTCTGCGTCGGCCGCAGGGCGATCACCCTCGACCCCGTCAGCTGCGGGCGGGTGACTCTGAACGCGTACGGCAGCCGGCGGACGACGTCCCCGCGCCGGAGGACGACGAAGCCGAAGTTGTCGCCGTCCGACGCGCCCGCCGCCGCGCTCGCGGTCATCTGCACCACGGTCGTCCCGCCGGTCGCGAGCGCGAAGGGCGGCGCCGCGATGCTGGCCCCGGCGGAGGCCACCTGCGGGTCGACCTCGACGCTCCACGCCCCGGCGCCGTCACCGGCGTCCGAGACCGTGACGGCGAGCGTGCGGCTCGCGGCGCCCTGGTTGACGTCGAGGTACCCGAAGGAGAGCGACTGCGGGCTCGTGAAGAGCAACGGCCGATCCGCGGCCGGGACGCGCACGAGACCCGCTCCCTGCACGAGCACGCTCGCCTCCTGGGTGAGTGCCGAATCGGCGAAGGACGGGCCTGCGGTCGACATCAGCGCCGACTTCACCTGCACCGCGTTCCAGGACGGATGGCGCTGCAGGAGCAGGGCGGCGGCGCCGGCGACGTGCGGCGCGGAGTAGCTCGTCCCGTCGCCGTACACGTACTCGTCCCCGCCGTACTCGGGCAACGTCGAGGAGATGATCTGCGACCCGGGCGCCGTGAGGTCGGGCTTCAGGGCATGGCCGAAGGGCGTCAGGCCTCCCGCCGAGTAGCTCGACGGGACCCCGCCCCAGGTCGTCGGGATCTCGAGGATGTCGCGTGAGAAGCGCACGCTCACCGCACCGCCGGAGGTCGCCATCAGCGCCCGGAGCCGCGTGCCGTCGAGGTCGGAGATCATGCCGCCGTCGAGGCTCGAGAAGACGCCGAAGGTCGGATCGCCCGGACGGTTCTCCGCGATGAGCAGGCCCCGGGCGCCCGCCGCGCGAGCACGAGCCGCCTTCGTCTCGTACTGGCACCCGCCCCGTGAGGCGAGCGCGATCGCGCCCGAGAGCGAGCCGGCGGCGAGCTGGCCCTCGCACAGGAGGCGGCTGCCGTTCGACCCGGAGACGGTGCCGACGTCGACCAGCCGCTGGTTCGTCGAGATCCAGCCGGGCGGGATCCCGAAGGTCTGCACGAACGGGATCCGGCCCAGCGTGCTCCCGACGACGGTGAGCGAGGCGCCGAACACGTGCGAGTTCGTCGTCGCCCCGACGCTGATCGCCTCCGGCGCGGTCGCCGGCGAGCCCGCCGTCCCGAGGCCGAAGAAGTCACGGTCGTTCCCCGCGGAGATGACCGGGACGACCCCGGCCCGCGAGACGTTGGCGACCGCCGGAATGAGCGCGTCCGTACGCGGGTCCGACTGGGGCGCGCCGCCCGAGAAGTTGATGACGTCCATGCCGTCGCTGACGGCAGCCTCGAACGCCGCCACGATCTCCGGCGTCGAGCCGGAGCAGCAGCCGCCGCTGTAGGGATCGGGCACGTTGAAGACGCGGTAGTTGCCGATCTGCGCCCGCGGCGCGACGCCGCTCAGCCCGTTGACTGCCGGATGGCAGCCCCCCTGCGCTTCGCCGCAGCGCGTGCGATCGCCGGCCGGGACGTCCGTGTTCGCCTTGCCGGCGATGACCCCGGAGACGAACGTCCCGTGGAAGGAGAGCTCCCGGTTGAGCGTCTCGCTGTTCGCGCCCGGGCCGGCGAAGCCGCGCGCGACGATGACCTTCGGGCTCGTGCCCCCCGGGCCCTTCGGGAACCCGGGCGGGAACGAGAACCCCGCAGGGCTGAGGAAGGGATGCGTCTCGTCCACGCCGTCGTCGACGACGGCGACCTTCACGCCCTCGCCGGTCGCGCCGGTGACGGCCGTGAACTGCGGAGCGCCGATGAGCGCAGGCCCGCGGTTGGTGGACATCGTGTACGTACGGCTGGGGTACACGTCCTCGGCGACGCCGAGCTCGAGGAGCTCCGGCAGCTGCGCGTACGGCAGGCTCAGCGCGAAGCCGTTCAGCACGACCCGGTACCGGCGCGAGACCCTGGCCGCCGGGATCGCGGCCCGCACGCTCGCGATCGCGCGCGCCTGCGCCGTCTCGAGCTGCCCGAGGTACGAGCGCGAGAACGCGCTCCGCAGGTTCAGCTTGCGCCGAGGCCCGAAGCCGGCGAGCTGTCGCGCGTTCGCCGCCGCCGCCAGCGGCGGGTCCTGGAGCGTCACGATCACGCGTGTCCGCGAGCCGAGGCGCTCGAACGTCGAGGAAGGGACGGGAGTCGTCGACCGGACGCGCGGGAACGACCAGTCTCGGATCTGCTTCTCGATCGGCGTGGCGGCGCCGGACGCGGTGCCCGAGGAGGCGATGACGACGGCGAGCGAGAGGAGCGCGAGCCGGCGCACGGAGGAGGCTAGGCGATCCTCCGCGAGATGCTGCTGTTCGCTCTGAGCCCCTCGAAGACGACGGTCACCGTGCCACGGAACCGCTTGCCCTTCGCGTTCGCCGGAATGTTCCAGGTGCAGGTGGCGGCACCGCCCGTCACCCGTGCGACCTGCGCCCGCAGCCGCGTCGTGCCCGCGCGGCCGACGCAGGTGACGCGCCCGTTCTGGAGGACGGCGCCGGTGTCGGAGCGCGCCGCCACGAGCCGCATCGTGAACGTCTTGCCCGCGCGCGGCACCCTGGGCACCGTCGTCACCCGGCGCACGACGAGCGTCGGCGGCGTGATCTGCAGCTGGTAGTTGAAGAAGCCCGCGCCGCTCGGAGCGTCGTCCTGCACCGCGTTCGTGAGGTCGAGGTCACCCGTCGTCTCGTCAACGACGATCCCCGAGATCACGCGAGCCGCGAAGCCGAAGCGTCGTGTGTTCCCGAGCTCCGACGCGTTGATCGTGAACGTGACCGCACCGCCCTGGTAGGCGAAGATGAGCGAGGTCGCCGGTGCGCCCTCCGCGTAGTCCGACCCGTTCCAGCGCAGGAGCGCGATGTCGCCGCGGAAGAGCAAGAGCAGGTACTCGGCGCCGAGCGAGTCCGGATCGCCGGTGGCCGGGTTGTTGTCGCTGTCGACCCAGAGGATCACGAACATGTCCGGGGTCAGCGTCGGGCGGTTCGGGATGGTGATCCGCAGCGAGATCGAGGCGGCGTCGTTGTTCGAGACGACGATCGTCGTGATGTCAGGAGCAGCCGGGTTCTCGCCGACCGAGTCCTGGTATGTGGTGGTGTTGGCTGCGACCCGCGTCGGCGCAGTGGCCGACGTGGCGGCGCCCGTCGCTGCCGCCGGCAGGGCCACCGCGGTGGCGGCGGCGAGGACGAGTCCGAGGGACACGAGCATGCGCACGGGCCCGGATGAGGCTACGGACCGCGGGTCCCGGCGTCAAGGTCGGGAGACCGGGTGAACTAGGCTCGTCCGCGGCATGCGCATCTTCGTCTGGCACGGGTACCTGCTCGCGGGCACCGGCTCGAACGTGTACACGAGACAGCTCACGCGCGAGTGGAGCCGCTCGGGCCACGACGTGACCGTCTTCTCGCAGGATCGCGACCCGGCCCAGTTCGACCTCGGCGGGGCCGCCGCGGTGCGCCCCGACGTCCACGGCCTCCTGCCCGTCTTCGTCCTCGACGAGTACCCCGGCTACACGGTGAAGCTGCTCCAGGACTGCAGCCGCG
>Ga0075418_10003150_pt1 | contig 18809 bp, 26 predicted proteins | sample SoiMetdeltSBSDD2_FD_81776 | JGI IMG/M metagenome (GOLD analysis project Ga0075418, IMG submission 81776) | Bulk soil microbial communities from a Populus tree surrounding site in Tennessee, USA - Soil MetaG P. deltoides SBSDD2 | ecosystem: Environmental > Terrestrial > Soil > Tree plantation... | reverse complement strand
TGATTGACCCAATCTACCGAGACCGCGGCCGCTTGATTAGCCGGCGGCGGCGGGATTCTTTGTGCATGCGATTGCATAGTCGCCGCGCATGCCGGAAGATGGGACTGAGATGGCCGCGTCACCAATGCCGGCGTTGTTCTTCGGACATGGCAATCCGATGAACGCGATCGGCAAGAACGCCTGGACGCAAGCGTGGTCGGCGATCGGCCAAGCGCTGCCGCGCCCCAAAGCCATTCTCTCCATCTCGGCGCACTGGTATCTGCCTGGCAGCTCTGTCACGGCGATCGCACAGCCGCGCACCATTCACGACTTCGGCGGATTTCCGCCCGAGCTCTACGCCGTGCAGTATCCGGCGCCCGGATCCCCCGAGCTCGCTGCGCGCACAGCGCAGCTACTCGAGCCGACACCGGTGGGATTGGACCGAAGCTGGGGACTCGACCACGGCACATGGTCGGTGCTCGTGCACGTCTACCCGGACGCCCATATCCCCGTTGTCCAACTCGGCATCGACAAGACCAAGGCCGCGAGCTGGCACTTCGAGACCGCGAAGAAGCTTGCGCCCCTGCGCGACGAAGGCGTGCTCATCATCGGAAGCGGGAACCTCGTGCACAACCTTCACACCTACTCATGGGGTGAACCTGCGCGCGAGCCGTACGACTGGGCGTTGCGTTTCGAGACACTGGCGCGCAACGCGCTGGCGGCGGCGGATTTCGCGCCGCTCGTGAACTATGAAGGGCTCGGGCGCGACGCGATGCTCTCGGCGCCGACGCCCGACCATTACCTGCCGCTTCTCTACGTACTCGCCCAGCACCGGCGAGGAGAGCCCGTCAGCTTTCCGGTCGAAGGTTTCGACGGCGGCTCGATCTCCATGCTTGCCGTACAGCTCGGCTAGAGCGACTTCAAGTACTCGACGAGCTCGGCTTTTTCCTGGCTGGTGAGGCCGAGCCTGAAGGTCCGGTCGTAGTGCTCGACCACGGCGAGCAGCGTCGGGAAGCGTCCGTCGTGGTAGAAGCCGCCTTTCTGGTGACTCCAGAGCCCGGCAAGCGGAGCCGTGCGGTACATGCGCGTCGGCGAGCGGTCGGCTTGGAACGCGTCGATGCCCATTTCCTCGGGCGAATGCAGGTTGTGCCCCGGCTCCGTGAAGAGCGGCGGCACATGGCAGCTCGCGCACTGCGCCCTGCCGTTGAAGACCGACTTGCCGCGCACCGCCGCCGCCTCATCGAAGCTGCCTTTCGGCGCCTTCGGCGCGGGGATGGCGAGTTGGTAGAACTGCAGCGCGGCAAGCTTGGCGGTGACGAGGTCCGGAGTGCCGCGCGTGTTTCCCGAGCCGCTCTGCGCCGCGACCGGGTACTGATCGGGATTAGCGAATCGCAGATCGAAGAAAGTGCCGGAGCCGTGCATCTGCGTCACTGCGACATACGCGTTCCAATAGGGCACGGAGCCGAAGCCGGTCCATGTCGCGAGGTTCACCCCGGCGAGACCGAACGCGGGCGGGATCAGCGTTGCGGCCGGTGCGCCGTCGGGGCGAAACGCCTTGCCGTCCTTGTCCAGCAACGCGTCATAGCGTCCCGGTCCCCAGCTCGCGAGCACCTGACGGACCGTGGCCTCGTCGACTTTGAGAAGATCCGTGAACGGCTTGAGGTTGGGGGCGAGCGAGGCGATCGCGCCTACGTTGAGGTCGCGGTTCGCCCAGCCGTCCAGGCGCTTGCCGATGCCCGGAGCGAAGGAGTCGTCGACCGTCGAATGGCACAAGGCGCATTGCGTTCCCATCGACGTGATTCGTCCGGCGCTGTCGAACCTGCCGGTGATGCCGACAACCGCATTGAGCTCGAGCAGAGCAAGCGTCGTTGCCGGGTCATCCAGGTTAACTTTCCCTGCTTTGATCTGAGCTTTCAGTTGTTCGGGCAGTGCGTCCGCGTCCACTTTCAAGCCCACTGCCAGGGCGGTCTTCGGGCTGACGCCTGGCCGGACGCCGCCGTTCTTCTCGCCGGCAATGGCCTTGTGCAGCCCTAGGGCATCGCCGAAAAAGCCTCCGAACCGAAGGTATCGAAGCGAAAGACCTGCCTGCCCTCTTCGATCAAGCGACGCGCGGCGGCGTTGATGTGGCGGTCATTCTGGGACAGGCGGCGCTCGCCATCGTCGGCGTCTGATGATTCCCCCGCTCCGGCGAGCATGGCGAGGGCGATGGTCGAGACGCCGACAACGGCGGTAACCGCCGCAAATCTCATGACAGATCCTTTATTTGCACTTCGCGTTGGTGAGAAACGCGATGAGGTCCGCGCGCTCCTTCGCGTCCGGCACCCCCGCATAGGTCATGGTGGTGCCAGGGACGGTGCCGACCGGATCGGCCAGAAAGCGCTCCAGGTTCTCTCTCGTCCAGGTGAGCTTCGAGCGCTTCATCGCCGGGGAATACTCGAACCCGGCCACGCTGCCCGCGGGGCGGCCGATCAAGCCGCAGTGACGCGGCCCGACGCGGTCGTAGGTGAGCGCATGGCACGCCGCGCAGCGCGGATAGATCGCCTCGCCCGCCTGTGGGTCGCCCGTAGCGAGCGCCGCGAGCAGCAGCGCGCCTTCCAGCATTACGAGACGAACGCCGAAGGCACGGGGTTCTCGCCGAGAGCGTTGCGCAGGACGGCCCAGTGCATCGCTTCGTCGCCGAGGATGCTGGCCGCCGCCTTGGAGAGATCGCGGTTGGCGAAGAGCGGCACCGCACCGAGATATGCGCTCACCGCGCCCTGCTCGAGGCTCGCTGCAAAGCGCAGCACATCGGCTTGCACCTTGAGTCCCTCCACCGGAAAGCTGTACTTGCTCTTCGCCACGACCGGCTTGCCGCCGAGCTTCTGCACGGTCTTCGCGAGCACATCCGCGTGCTCCCTGTGGTGTCCTTGGAACTGGAGCGCAAGTGCGAGCACCGGTTTTTGCAGCAAGCCGCTTTCCGCACCCACCTGATAGGCGGCAATGGCCTCGAGCTCGGCGCCGAGCGCGGTGTTGAGGATCTGCGCGTCGGCGGCTTTGCTGTCGCCGGCTTTGGCGGCGAGAACGTCGCGTCCGGCAAGCAGCGCCACTGCGGCGCCGGACAGAAGGAGGCCGGAGCGTCCGAGGAACAGGCGGCGCGCGGCGGTGGGATTGGGAATGCTCAGGAACGAAGACATGAAAAACCTCTCTTTGTGAAGTTAGGAAAGCCTTGCCAGCACGCGCGCTACGATGCGATCGCATCGCTCGCCGAGAAAGGCAAAAGCGTCGTCGAAAGCCAGATCGATCTCTTGCGAGAGCGCTTCGCGCAACTGGCTGCGCGCCCGGAAAAATCTCGTTCTGACCGTGGCTTCGGGAATTCCGAGCGCCGCGGCGGTCTCATCGACCGGCAGCTCCTCCAGCGCACGCAGCATGAACACCGCCCGGAATGATTCGGGCAGCTCGTCGATCTTCTGCTCCAGCAGCCGCCGCAGCTCGCTGCGCTGCGTCTGGCTCTCCGGTCCGTCCTGGTCGCGCACTTCGGCCTCCGCCTCGAATTCATGCTCCTCGACGCCGCCGCCGCGGATCGGCACGATCGCGGCGCGACGCGCATCCTTCCTGCGGCGAGCCAGCGCCTCGTTGGCGACGATGCGTATCAGCCAGGTGGAAAGCTTGGCGTCGCCGCGGAACGCACCGATTGAGCGGTAGGCCTGGAGATAGGCTTCCTGCACGGCATCCTCGGCTTCCGCGTCGTCGCGCAGGATTGACCGCGCGGTCCTGAACAGGGTGCGGTTATGCAGGCGCATGAGGTGTTCCAGAGCCCTCATGTCGCCTTGCGCGATCCGGCGCGAAAGCTCGGCGTCGGAAAGGGTTCCTGGCAATAAAGCGGCCTGCGCTGCGGCGAGCATCTAAAGCTCCTTAAGCTGTTTGCGTGACATTCGATGACGCGGGCAGCGGCGGCGTTCCCGCGCCGTCCAAAGCCATCCTGGCGCCCATGCTCAAATGCCGCATCTATATTCCTCGAGCATGTCGCGGAGGACGACCGCATGGCTGTGCGATTCATCGCGCGCGGCGAAAATCAGCGTGACGGGGGCGCGCCGGCACAAGTCGTCGAGCAGCTCGAGCACCTCGGGCTGGCGTGCGAGCTCGGTGCGATATTTGCGGCTGAACCGGCGCCAGCGCCTGGCATCGTGGCCGTACCAGCGGCGCAGCCCGCCGCTGGGTGCCGCGTCCCTGAGCCACAGATCCGCCGACACGTCGTGTTTGGTCATGCCACGCGGCCACACGCGATCCACCAGCACGCGCATGCCGTCGGCTATGCTCGGTTGCTCGGAGACCGGCTTCACCTTGACCGGACGGCGCTTCATGCCACGGCCTGGCGCTCGCGGATCAGCCCGTCCACCACGGCGGGGTCGGCGAGCGTCGAGACGTCGCCGAGGTTGGCGAAGTCGTTCTCGGCGATCTTGCGCAGGATGCGCCGCATGATCTTGCCTGAGCGAGTCTTGGGGAGCGCCGGCGCCCACTGGATGTGATCGAGCGACGCGATCGGCCCAATCTCCTTGCGCACCCAATGGCCGAGCTCACGCCGCAGCGTCTCGCTCGGGTGCTCGTCCGCTTTCAGCGTGACGTACGCGTAGATGCCCTGTCCCTTGAGCTCGTGCGGATAGCCGACCACGGCGGCTTCGGCGACCTTCTCGTGCGCGACCAGCGCGCTTTCGATCTCCGCCGTGCCGAGCCGGTGGCCCGAGACGTTGATGACGTCGTCCACCCGGCCGGTAATCCAGTAATAGCCGTCCGCGTCCCGCCGCGCCCCATCGCCCGTGAAGTAAAGGCCGGGGTAGGCGCTGAAGTACGTATTCAGGAAACGCGCGTGATCCCGAAACACCGTGCGCGCCATTCCCGGGCCGCCGTCGCGCAGGCACAGGCGCCCCGTGCACTCGCCTTCCAGCACCTGACCTTCCTCGTCGACGATGACCGGATCGACGCCGAAGAAGGGGCGCGTCGCCGAGCCCGGCTTGGTGGCGACAGCGCCGGGCAGTGGCGCAATCAGGATGCCACCGGTCTCGGTCTGCCACCATGTATCGACAATGGGACAACGGCCTTCGCCGACGACGCGGTGGTACCACAACCAGGCTTCGGGATTGATCGGCTCACCCACCGATCCCAGCAGCCGCAGCGATTTGCGGCTCGTCTTCCTTACCGGTTCTTCCCCGTGGCGGATTAGCGCGCGGATCGCAGTCGGCGCGGTATAAAAGATGCTGACGCGGTGCTTGTCGATGATCTGCCAGAAGCGCGAAGGGTCCGGATAGTTCGGCACGCCTTCGAACATCACGGTAGTCGCGCCGTTGGCGAGCGGCCCGTAGACAATGTAGCTGTGCCCCGTGACCCAGCCGACATCGGCGGTGCACCAGAAGATATCGTCGTCGTGATAGTCGAGCACCAGCCGATGAGTGAGCGACACCGACATCAGGTAGCCGCCGGTGGTGTGGAGTACGCCCTTGGGCTTGCCGGTCGAGCCGGAGGTATAGAGGATGAACAGCGCCTCTTCCGCCCCCATCCTCTCAGGCACGTGCGTCGCCGCCTGGCGCTCGATCAGCTCGTGGTACCAGAGGTCGCGCCGGTCCTGCCAGGCGATCTCGCCGCCGGTGCGGCGCAGCACGATGCAGCGCTCTACGGACGGGCAGCGTGCGAGCGCCTCGTCGGCGTTCGCCTTCAGCGGCACGCGCTTGCCGGCGCGCAGCCCCTCGTCGGCGGTAATGAGGAAACGGGATTCGCAGTCGCGGATCCTGCCGGCGAGCGATTCGGGCGAGAACCCGGCGAACACCACCGAATGGATCGCGCCCAGCCGGGCGCAGGCGAGCATGGCGACGGCGGCTTCGGGAACCATCGGCAGGTAGATCGTGACCCGGTCTCCCTTGCGCACGCCGAGGGACGCGAGCCCGTTGGCAAGCTTGCACACCTCTGCGTGCAGCTCGGCATAGGTGATCGCCCGGCTTTCGGCAGGATCGTCCCCTTCCCATAGGATCGCGGTGCGGTGCGCGCGCGACGGCAGGTGCCGATCGAGGCAGTTCGCCGCGGCGTTCAGAGCGCCGTCGGCGAACCAGCGGATATGCACGTCCTTCGGACCGAACGACACTTCGCGGATGCGGCTGGGCGGCTTGTACCAGTCAAGGCGCGCTGCCTGCTCGCCCCAGAACCCGTCCGGATCGCGCAGCGAGCGTTCGTACGCTCGGTGGTAGCCCTCCTCGTCGATCCAGGCCTTGCCTTTCCATTCGGCAGGAACAGGGAAAACGAGATCCTGATCAGGCATGGACGGCCTGTTGGCGCGCGAAATTGCGTTGCGCGAACTCCCAGTCGAGCAAGAAATCCACGGCCCCTTCCACGTACGCGATACGCCGGGACTGATAGTCCAGGTAGTACGCGTGTTCCCAGACGTCGAGCACGAGCAGCGGCCGCTGGCCGTGCGCAATGGGTGTGTCGGCGTTCGCGGTGGCCTGGATCTTGAGGGCGCCGTCCTCCTCGACGAGCCAGACCCAACCGCTGCCGAAGACTCCGACCGCGGCGGCCTTGAAAAGATCGCAGAAGCGCTGGTGCCCGCCGAAGTCCGCGTCGATGCGCGCCGCCAGCGCGCCTTGCGGCTTTCCGCCGTCCGCCTTCGGCCTCAGGGACCGCCAGTAGAAGGCGTGGTTCCATGCCTGCGCCGCGTTGTTGAAGATCGCGCCGGTGCTGCGCTTGACGATCGTCTCCAGCGACGCGGCTTCGAGGTCCGATCCCTTGACGAGCGCATTGAGCTTGTCCACGTAGCCGCGATGGTGAGCTCCGTGGTGCAACTTCATCGTCGCCGCCGAAATCACCGGCTGCAGCGCGTCGTAGTCGTAGGGAAGGTCGGGAAGCGTGATCGCCATGAGATTCTCCTTGCCGGCAATCTTCGGCCTGGCGCTCAATCAAGTAAAACGAAACTTATTGTTCTTTCAATCCATGTTTGCTCATACTACGGCCCATGGACATCACGCTGGCGCGCACCTTCCTCGAGATCGTCGACTGCGGAAACTTCGTGCGCGCCGCGGAGCGCCTGCACGTCACGCAGACCGCCGTCAGCGTGCGCGTGCAGTCCCTCGAGTCCCAGCTCGGCCGTAAGCTTTTCGTGCGCAACAAGTCGGGCGCCACCCTAACGCCCGCCGGGGAGCAGTTCCTCCGGTACGCGCCTTTGCTCATCCAGGTGTGGGAGCGTGCCAAGCACCAGGTGGCGGTGCCGCCGGGCTTGCGCGCGTTGGTCGCCGTGGGCGCGGAGCTCAGCCTGTGGAGCCCCTTCATGCTCGACTGGCTGGTGTGGATGCGACGCTCGACCCCGCAGCTCGCCCTGCGCACGCAGGTGGGCCTGCGCGAGTGCTTGATGGATCAGGTGAGCGAAGGGATTCTCGACCTCGCTGTCCTCTACGCGCCCCAGCACCGGCTGGGACTCAAGGTCGAGCTGCTCATGAAGGAGAAGCTCGTGCTGGTGACGACGGCGAAGGCGAAGAAGGAATCCGCTGCCGGCGACTACGTCTATGTCGACTGGGGTCCGGATTTCGCCGCCCAGCACAACCTGACGTTCCCGGAGCGCGCGAATCCGGGAACCTATGTCGGACTTGGACCGCTCGGTCTGCAATACATCCTCAAGGCGGGCGGGTCGGGGTACTTCCGGGCGCACGCGGTGGCCCCGTACCTTCGCAACCGCCGCCTGCGCCTGGTGCGAGGCGCGCCGGAGTTCCTGTATCCTGCCTACGCCGTGTATTCGGAAGGCGCGGACATCAAGATCATGGCGCCCGCGCTCGCGGGTCTGCGGCACATCGCCAAGTTGCAGGACGCACCGAAGCCTCGCAAAAGACCACTTACTTGACGAGCAGCACTGGAACTTCGCTCGCGGCAGCGGCTTTCAGCGCCACGGAGCCGATGAGCGCGTGATGTGCCGCGCCGCGGCCGCGCGTGCCGAGAACCAGCAGCTCGCTTTGCGTTTGACCCGCCAGCAGCGCTATTTCGCGGAACGGCTCGCCTGCACTCAGGTGAAGGTGATGGCGGATCCCAGCCTTGGCGAAGACCTCGCGCGCCTCGCGGCTGGCTTCCTGCCCGGCCGTCGCACTCCATTGCTCGATCAGATCGCGATTGGGCGGCAGGATGGCCGCCAGCAGGGTGAGCGGTTCCTGCACGTGCACGATCTGCACATCGAGCTCGCCCAGCCAGTCTTGCCACGCGACCAGAAGCTGCGCCGCCCGCAGCGCAGGCTCGGAGCCATCGAGCGCCAGCATCACCCGCAGGCGCCGCCCGAAGTCCACCGGCAGCCTGGTTTCCGGCCGAACCAGGCAAACCGGCGTCGGGCCGCCGTGCGCCACGCGCATGGCGACCGAGCCGAGGGCATATCCATGCACCATGCCATGCCCGCGCGTGCCCATCACGATCAAGTCAGAGCGCCGTGTCTCGGCCTCCCTGAGGATCGTGCTTGCGGGCAGGCCCAGCCGCACCGCCTGCTCTGGGCGCGGCTGTAGTTCCGGCAGGCGCCGCACGGCGGCCTCCGTCACCTCCCTGCCCGCCTCCAGCAGCGCGCGCTCGACCGCGGGCGCATCCAGCGATGCCTCGGGCCAGAGCTTCACGGGACGCGACTGCACATTCAGCACGACTGGCGCAAGGCGGGACTTCTGGCCGCGATACCCTGCGACCAGAGTGATAGCGCGCGCCGCGGAATGCGAACCGTCGACCGGCAATAGCAGCTTCACGGCACTCATCACGGAGCGCGCGGTAACGGGGTGCAGGCGAGCCTCTCCGGCTGGAACAGTACTTTTTCCAGCTTGAGGCGGCGGCGCGAGCCGTCCGGAAAGTGCCATTCGATGGATTGCCCTTCCGACAGGCCGAGGAGCGCGGTGCCCACGGGCGCCAGCACCGATACCTTCCCTTTCGCTACGTCCGCCTCGATTGGATAGACGAGCGACACCGTCCTGCTCGCACCGTCCTTCTCGTCCGTGTAACGCACGCGCGAGTTCATGGTCGCCACATCGGCCGGCACGAGTGCCGATGAAACCACCATCGCCCGCTCCAGCTCGCGCCGCAACGGGGCATATGCACGCAGGAGGTTGAGCTCCGCCATGTCGGGTGCCGTTACCATGATCATGTCGTTCATGCCGCCCTCCCGCCCGGATCCCGCGTTACGAGCGCATAGTGGCTCAGCACGATCCAGTACCGCGCTGTGCCCGCCGTAAGCTGATTCAGCTCCGTGGGCAGGCCGAGCAGGCGTGCAAGCGGCGCTTCATAGCGAAGCACGGCGCGCCGGCTGCGGGCGTGCTCCTCCTCCAGGGTCGCCTCGCGCGCGAGGAGGACCTGCTTTACCGCTTCCTGGTAGCCAGTTTCGAGGGCGATTCTGACGTGCATGATCGGCTCCTGGACTTGAACGCCTTCAATCAATCGGACGGTGGGCGGTCCCACCTCCAAGCCTTGTCCATAGGCATCGCGCAAGGCGCCGACGGGCGCAGCGAGGCCGTCCTCGTTCCGCGCGAGCACGTGCAGACCCCGGCGCGAGGGAGAGAGCACGAATTCCTCGCGCGCCGGCAGCCGCTCCTTCGCTTCGGTAGCGAAGCCCAGTTGGAAGCGCGTATCCGTACGTCTGACGAGTTGCTCGATGGGCAGATCGAAGTTCATGGCCTCTCCTTCCCAGCATCCCGCGCCGCATAAACGGCCAGCAGCGCAAGGCCACAGGTCGCTACGAACGCTCGCACGGCTGCAGCGCTTTCGCCGCCGAGAACTAGGTCGAGAAGCGGCAGGGCGACGAGCAATGCTCCGGCAAGGGCGGCGCCGATTGCGTAGTCATGTTTGTTCATTACGCTTCCTCCAGAGAGCGCGTGCGCTCGACCTCGAGCACGCGAATCGTGAGCGGCCGGCCGCCGGGAATTTCGATCGAGGCAACCGCACCCGACTTGCGGCCGAGCAAGGCCCGACCGACCGGGGAGAGCACGGAAATCCGGCCATCCGCAGGGTCGGCTTCGCTAGGGTGGACGACGGCAACGCTGCGGCGCACGCCGCCCGGTTCTTCCTGGTACGCGACCAGCGAGTTCATCGCCACGCGGTCTCCCGGGAGCCGGTCGTGCGGCACCATTTGTGCGTCCATTAGCACGCCCGCGAGCGCATCCGCCGCATCGGCTTCAAATCGGTCTGCGCGGCGCCGGTCGCCCACCAGGGGCGCGAGTGCCTGCACGTCGCGCGCGGAAACAAGCAATTCGTGATAGATGGCCATGTTCATCTCCGAAATCAGCAACAAAGGAAAAAAAGCCGCGGGCCACGCAGCGCGCAAAAGCGCCGCGTGTGTCGCGATCTCTATGGAAGCGGAGGATCCCGGTAAGTCTCAGCCAGGCCGCTAAGTGCGGCCGGTGGGACGCTTACCGGGCGTGGCCGGGAAAGGCGAGGGTTCTCGGCGTGCGCAGAACGCGCGCGATCACGCCCGGCGCCTGCGAGCCGGCCTGAGCGAGATTGCGGTTAAAGGTCATTGGCGTTCTGTCGATGGGTCAGTGAAATCAAACCCGACCATAGCATAGAAAAAAGATAATGCAAGCCGTCTAGTTGCCCATGCGCTCCGACTCGCCCTGCTTCAGCGTGCGCTCGTAAGCAGGATTCTGCTGCGTCTCGTTGCTGTAGCCGCGATCCCCTTCGGGATCGGGCCGCGGCGGCTTCTCGCTGCAAGCGGCGAGCGTCATTGCGGCAATGATTGAAAGAGCTGCGCTGATCAGGCTGCGTGACATGGAAAGCTCCTGTTGGCTGTCCTATGCTGCGCGACCCCGACCACGACGTACAGCGAAACTTAATCGTGCTTGAGTCCATGTTTGCTCATGCTCGATGTCCGAACGTTCTGCAAGCTGTGAGGTCTCATCAACATGGACCACCTCACCGTGACCTTGAGCGAAGGCGAAATCCTTCTGCACAGCCTGCTGAAGAGCGGCGCTGCTCTGGCTCACGATTGCGGCGGCAAGCTTGCCTGCGCTACGTGCTGCGTGGTCGTGCGCGAAGGCAGAGAAACTCTGAGCCCGCCGACCGACGACGAGTTGGACATGCTCGATCGCGCTGGCGTCGCGCAGGACGGCGCGCGGCTCGCATGCCAGGTCATCGGGTCGGGCGAAATCGCCGTTGACGTTCGGCGAAGCGAAGTTCCCTTGCACGAGCAAATGCTGCCGGTCGCGCTTACCGCCGATGCGGCTCAGTTCCTGGCTGTGCAACTCAGCAAGCATCCGGGCTCTGCCGGCGTGCGTCTCGCAGTCGCACCCGCGGGGTGCTCAGGGCTGCGTTATCGCGTCGAGCCTGTGGGTACGGTGGACGAGCGCGACGTGACGTTCGAATGCGGCGGCGTGCGCGTCGTCGTCGATCCCGCCAGCCTGCCTTTCATCCAGGGAACTACTGTGCGGGTCGCGCAGGAAGGCCTCGCCCGGCGCCTGCGCTTCGACAATCCGAATGCCCGGCAAAGCTGCGGCTGCGGCGAAAGCTTCGGCACATGAGCCGGTGAGTCATTCGCGAACGACCAGGTGCATCCGCATCTACTGCTCGGGCTGATAAAGGATCTGCTCGACGAGTGACCGGTTGGGCGCGTCGATGGATTCGTATTCAATCGTGTCTCCGATCGACGCGCCGAGCAGCGCCATGCCAAGCTCGTCGAGCACCGAGATACGGCCCGCGGCCGCATCCGCCTCCGCCGGGTGGACCACGACGATTTCACGGCGTCGCACAGTAGCCAAGTCCCAAACGACGACGAAGGGCGAAACGGTCCGTGCCGAGACTCCGATGATCGCCTTACACCGTCGAACCAAGATCGCGGTACGCGAGTCGCTTGTCCACGACGCGGCGCACGCCAGGAACAGTTTCTGCCGCGACCCGGGCAGCGAGCCGCTCGTTCTCGGACCCGATGATGCCGGCGAAGGTCACCACACCGTCCTCCACGGTCACCTGCGCGAAATCCTTCCGCCACCACGCCTGTCGCCGCAGCTCCGTCAGCAATAGGGCGCGGATCGCGTCGTCCGTGGCCAGATCGGCCGGCACGCCCGCCCGCTTCGCCGAAACCAGGGCGCGGACCAGGTCCGAGCGGCTCACGATACCTACGAGTTGCCCCTCTTCCAGCACCGGAACGCGCCTGATGCGTCGCCGCTCCAGCAGCGTGGCAATCGCAGCCAGCGGCGTGTCGGGCGCCACGGTCGCCACATCCCGCGTCATGATGTCGCGCGCATAACGGGCGTGCGACTTGACGTACTCCTCGGGCGAACGGTCGGCGCTGAACAACTGCATCCACCACGGGTCCCCACCCATGGCGCAGTCCGTGCCGATCTCGTAGCGGTGCAGCAGATCGGCCTCGCTGACGATCCCCGCGAGCCGCCCATCATCGACCACGGGCAGCGCGCTGATGCGGCAGGTAAACAGCAGGCTCGCGACGTCGCTCACCAGAGTTCCGGGGGTGACCGTAATCACCTTCGAGGTCATGATGTCTTTGGCGTTCATCGCAATCTCCTTGGTTGCCGCAATGCTGCGCCCGCGCGATGCCCGAGTAAAACGAAAGCTATTCAGCTTTCAATCCTCTTTTGTTGATGTCAACGCGTCTTTCTCCAGCGGCGGGCGCAAGCGCGTGCTTTGATATGAACAAAAATGGGCTCAGGGAGGATTAAGTTTCGCTTTACTTGATTACGCTTCCGGCCGAGCATCCAAGGCAGACAGGAGTGCACGCGTTTATGGACCAGGAAGCATTCAATCTCAGCGTTCGCAAGTTCCTCAAGACGGTCGGCGTCGGCTCGCAGCGTGAGATCGAGCACGCGATCCGGGAGGCGGCGCAACGCAGTTCCTTGCCGGAAAACGCGCCGCTCGCCGCCAAGATGACGCTCGAGATCCCGGCGATCGGCCTCAAGGTGCCTTTCGGCGGCGACATCCGGCTGAAGTAAGGCTTCAGCCCGGCCGGCCGTCGAGGCGCGGACGCGAAAGGATCGGGAAGTACGTCACCGTGAACACTGCAAAAGCAGCGGACCACAGGAGCGCCGAGAGGCTGATGCTGGCCGCGTGCGCGCCAGGCACGACCAGCGGCACGAGCACCCGCACGACGGCTGCCGCCTGCACCATCATGTAGGCTAGGAGCTCTGCGTGGCCCGTGGAAAGCGGGTGTGCCGTGTGTCCGCGTGCCGTCCGGGTCATCATTCCAAGGGTCAATCCGCCGATCGCGCCCACCGTAAGCGCATGCGCAGCAAGCGAGGGCAAGGCGAGGCCAAACCCTGCCAGGCCCCGCAGCGCCAAATGGACCACGACCCATCCGTAGGAGAGGTGCAGGATCCACAGAATGGGAAGACCTCGTGTTCGGAACGGCGCCCACAGAGCAAGTCGCCAACCATGCAGCGCGGCGCCCACCACTGCCGCAGCGGCTGCGATGACCGGGAGCTCAAGCATATCGGCCGCGAACAGGAATAGAACTGCGCCGAGCGCCGCTCTTTCCAGAGGCGCGATACGCCGCGCGCCGGCGCCGGGCACGGCGTTGTTGGTGAATCCCGGCACCACGCGACCCGCAACCACGGCCATGACGAAAAGCACCAGATCCAAGCCGGCCGCGACTCCAAGCCGGGGGTCAGCCTGGAACAGAATGCTCGCCGCTCCCATGGCCACCATCAGAACGATGAAGAACCAGTTGCGCCGGTTATCGCTCGCGACGAGCGGCTTGCCGATGCCCCATGCAACGCCCAGCGCAAACACCATGTCGGCCAGCGCAGCCAGCGGCAACGAGTACAGCGCCAACAGGCGGGCGCAGACCCATGCGACGGCCAATCCAGCGAGCGCCGCGCCCGTCGGCGTCGGCCGGCCGCTCCACGCACGCACAGCGGTCAGCAGGAATCCTGCGATAACCGCGAAGGCGTATCCGAACAGCATCTCATGGGCATGCCAATGCATATCGGCGCCCGGCAGTACCCCAGAATACTGCAGGGCCCATATGGCGATGCTCGCCGCGGCATAGCCTCCGGCGAGCAGATAGAACGGGCGAAAGCCCAACGCAAAGAGCGCGCCCATCAGGCGGGCTTCACTTGATTTGTCCGCGTCTTTCCCAAGGGTTCCGTGGTGCCGGCGCGCCGCTGCGAATGCAGGTTTCCTCGTGGAACGCCGCGCTGACACGCGTCATCGAATGGACAGAGCAACCAAAGGACGATGAGACATGGCAAGGATCGCGAGGTGAGCGACGCGGAACAAATCGCGCTGGGCGACGTTCAGTCGCGGCCGGACAGCCGCAACCTTCGCATCGACGCGGTCGGCGTGAAGGACCTTCGCTATCCCGTCACCATCCAGGCGGGCGGCCACGAGGTTGCGACCATCGCGACCTTTGCCATGACCGTGGGTCTGGCCGCTACGGAGAAGGGAACGCACATGTCCCGATTCGTCGAGCTGCTCGAGGCGCGCACCGAGCCCTTCAGCATGCAGCGCTTCAAAACCCTCGTGCTCGAAATGCTGCAGCGGCTCGATGCGCCGGGTGGCGTGATCGAGATGCGCTTCCCTTACTTCGTCAGGAAGGCCGCGCCAGTTTCCGGGGCGCAAAGCCTGCTGGATTATGAAGTTTGCTGGCGCGGCACCGTGTTCGAGGACGGGCAGCACTCCTTCTGGATGCAGGTTGCCGTGCCCGCGACCAGCCTGTGCCCCTGCTCCAAGGAGATCTCCGAATACGGCGCCCACAACCAGCGCTCCCGCATCAGCATCCAGGCCGAGCTGCTCGGCGCCGTGAAGATCGAGGAGCTCATCGCCGCCGCCGAACGCAGCGCCTCCAGCGAGCTGTACGGCCTGCTGAAGCGCTCCGACGAGAAATACGTCACCGAACACGCCTACGACAATCCACGCTTCGTCGAGGATCTCGTGCGCGAGGTTGCCTTGATCCTGAAGCGGGACCCCCGCATCGGCGCCTATGTGATCGAAGCCGAGAACTTCGAATCGATCCACAACCATTCGGCGTTCGCCCGCATCGCTTCCGGGAGTTCATGATCGTGCTCCACGACGTGGGAAACCACGGGTCAGATCCCGGACTGCTTTCTGCGGTCCGGAGTCCTGGTCATCGCGTAGGCCGGCAATTCCCTGATTGCCTTGCGCGTAAGACGCACGTGTACCCTGCGGTACGGCCAGTCGATCCGCTCGACGGCTTGCGGGTCGATGAGCACCCGCTTGCCGGGCAGCCAGTTGGTCGTCGCGACCACCAGCCCTGCGATGTTCCAATTCTCGCCGTCCACGATGAAATCCTCGACATGCCCGATGGCGCCATCGCGCGCCTCGACGCGGCATCCGCCCACGACCTCGCTGCTTCGCAAATGCGGATCGCTGGCGGCAAGTGCCGCGTATGTCAACTCGTGCTGACGCCACACTGGGCGCTCGGTTTCCGCATCCGGGCTTTTTTCGACCTGCTCGCGCGTCAGCGTCACCCGGATCGGTCCGCCTGCCGGCGCCCGCTCGATCGACGCAGGCGGGATCAGGACCTGCCGCTGCGGCATTGGGTTTCCGGTGTCGACCACGAGGTATCGCACGGCCCAGCGCTCGTCATCGAAGTAGAGGGCCACGATGGAGCCGATCGGGCCGTCCCGCGCGACGATCGCTTCGCCCTGCAGATCCTTCACGCTGCGAAAGTCGTTCATCATCGTCAAGCTTTTCCAGGAGGACGTTTCGAGCGCTCGCAGGCGCGGATCGACTGCTGGTGCGCTTGTTCCGCGCACTCCATCGCGCTCGCGGAGGCGAGGCTGGCTGCATGCCACCTTTCCTGGTCGTACAGAGAAGCGGCTTTGCGGTGCTGCCGCGCCGCCAGCTCATGGCCGGCGGCGGCGCGCTTGTGCTGGCTGCTCGCCGAATCAATGGCGCGCGGCATGCGCGACGCTCAGTGCGGCGGCGTGCGGCTGGTCTCGAACAGGAACCAGGCCCGCTCTTCGGCCTCGTCGATCCAGTTCTCGAGCAGACCAGTTGTCGCCACGTCGCCGTGCTCGCTCGCGGCCGCATGCGCGTCGCGAAGGGAGCCCAGAAGCGTCTTGTTGTCCTCCATCAGCTCGCGCAGCATGTCGCCGGCGGCGACGAAGCCCGCGTCGTTGTCCTTCACGCGCTGCAGCTTCGCGACATGGCCGATGGATTTCAGCGTGCTGCCGCCGATCTTCCTGACGCGCTCGGCGATGCCGTCCGTGGCGGCGAGCACCTGCGCCGCCTGCGCGTCGAACAGCAGGTGATAGTCGCGGAAATGGGGACCGCTGACGTGCCAGTGGAAATTCTTGGTTTTCAGATAGAGCGCCAGCGTGTCGGCAAGCGCCACATTGAGCGCCTGCGAGATCTCGGAGATGGCGTCGGGCGTGAACGAGGTCGGGGTCCGCAGCGCGCTTTGCGCGTTGGCTTCCAGAGCGGGATTTGCAGCCATGTCTGAGCCTCCTTGTGTGAGGGCGTGAACGAGCGCCGAATGACTACCCTTACTCCGGCGTTAAGCCTGTTGGATGAGGCTGGCGTGCCCCGCGTTCCCGAGCGCGCATAAAAAGGGCGTCGAAGCCTTTCTCCCGAACGGCTACCCGTTCGCCGGGTCGTACATGTACAACAGAAGGAAACGATATGGAGCTGGGCATGATTGGCCTGGGGCGCATGGGCGCCAACATGGCGGAGCGGCTGGTGCGGGGCGGCCATCGCGTGGTCGGCTTCGACCGCAACGCTTCATCGCGCAAGGCCGCTGAGGAGAAAGGCGCCGAATCCGCCGCATCGCTGGACGCATTGGTCGTGGCGCTGGCGCCCCCGCGCACGCTGTGGCTGATGGTGCCCGCCGGCGCGGCAGTCGATGAAGTCATCGCCGGGCTGCTGCCGCAACTCGCGGCTGGCGATATCCTCGTCGACGGCGGCAATTCCAACTACAAGGACACATTGCGCCGCGCGGAGGTGCTCGCAGGAAAGCGGATCGGCTACGTTGACTGCGGCACCAGCGGCGGGATCTGGGGGCTCGCCAAAGGCTACAGCATGATGATCGGCGGCGATGCGCCTGCAGTCGAACGCCTGCGGCCGGTTTTCGAGACTCTGGCGCCGGCACCGGATCGAGGCTGGGGCCGGGTCGGTCCGGCCGGGGCGGGTCATTTCGCCAAGATGGTCCACAACGGCATCGAGTACGGCCTGATGCAGGCCTATGCCGAAGGGTTCTCGATCCTGCGCCACAAATCGGAATTCGCCGTCGACCTGCACCAGGTCGCGGAGATCTGGCGCCATGGCAGCGTGGTGCGTTCCTGGCTGCTGGATCTGACCTCGGCCGCCCTGGAGAAAAACCCGAACCTGGAAGGAATCGCACCCTATGTCGCCGATTCGGGCGAGGGACGCTGGACGGTCGCAGAGGCGATCGATCTGGACGTCCCGGCGCCTGCGATCACCCTGTCGCTCCTGGCGCGTTTGCGCTCGCGCGATACGGCGTCATTCTCCGACAAGCTGCTCTCGGCGATGCGCCACCAGTTCGGCGGGCACGAGATCAGGAAAGAATGAAGAAAAGGATTTCGGCCCTGGTCTCGGATGTCGACGACACGCTGGTCACCGACGACAAGGTGCTCACGAGGCGGACGCGGGAGGCGGTGGCGCAGGTGCGCGCCGCGGGCATTGCTTTCTCGATCATCAGCAGCCGGCCGCCGCGCGCTTGCGCATGCTCGTCGAGCCGCTGGACCTCTCGACGCCGATGGCCTGCTTCAACGGCGCCGTGCTGGTCAGTGCGCGACTGACCAGCACCCGCGAGTACCTTCTGCCGCCGGCTATTGCCGTGCGGGCGATCGGTTTCCTCGATAGCCATCGCGCCGATGTCTGGCGGTTTACCGTGGAGAGCTGGCTGCTTCGCGATGCCGGCCGGCCTTACGTTGACCTCGAGAAGCGCACGGTGCGGTTCCAACCGGCCATCGTCGAGGATTTCGCAGGCAACCTCGGCTGCGCCGCCAAGATCGTCGGCGTGAGCGGGGACTTCGCCTTTCTGAAAAGGCTCGAGACCGATGCGCGGGCTGCCTTCGCCGGTCAGGCGAGCGTCGCCCGTTCGCAGCCCTACTATCTCGACTTCACGCATCCGCGCGCCAACAAAGGCGTCGCCTTGCTAGCGCTGTCGGAGCTCCTCGTCATCCCGCCGGCCGAGATCGCCGTCATCGGCGACGGCCCCAACGATGTTGCGATGTTCGAAAAGAGTGGCTTGAGCATCGCCATGGGGAATGCCAGCCGCGAGGTGAAACTCGCCGCCGACATCCTCCCGGCAGCAACGCCGAGGACGGATTCGCGGCGGCGGTCCAGCGCTTCATCCTCGCGCCTGGTGTGTGACGCTCCGGCGCCGGGCGCCCCGGGGCAAGTATGAACAGAAGTGGATTGAAAGAGCACTAAGTTTCGTTTTACTTCATTTGCTCCGCGGCCGAAGATGCTCCGGACTGGAGGCAACATGGCATCCACCACCGGCAGCGCGGCGACGCCGGAGACGCTCTCACTCGAGGCGCTCGGCGGCGGTTTCGCAATCGGCAAGCAAGGCGCCGACATGGAGCTTTGCCGCCGCATCGCCAACGCAGACGGCGCGGCGTTCAAGCAGCTCATGCGCCGCTGCAATCGGATGCTGTTCCGCACCGCCCGTGCCATCCTGCGCGGCGACGCCGCAGCGGAACACGCGGTGCAGGACGCCTGGCTGCGCGCCTATCGCTCGATCGGCACGTTCCGCGGCGAGGCAAAGCTCTCGACCTGGCTGGTGCGCATCGTCGTGAACGAGGCGCTGGCGCGTCGCCGGAAGGCGGCTCGCGGCGGGATCGTACCGATCGCCGACGGCGCCTCTGAGGAGCGCGAGCTGGAGTCCCCGGCCGGCCCGTGCGAGCGCGATGGGCCTGCGCAGATCGCGG
>Ga0075418_10003149_pt1 | contig 18810 bp, 12 predicted proteins | sample SoiMetdeltSBSDD2_FD_81776 | JGI IMG/M metagenome (GOLD analysis project Ga0075418, IMG submission 81776) | Bulk soil microbial communities from a Populus tree surrounding site in Tennessee, USA - Soil MetaG P. deltoides SBSDD2 | ecosystem: Environmental > Terrestrial > Soil > Tree plantation... | reverse complement strand
GGCATGATCGCGAGATGCAGCGCGCGCGGCACGAACCGCGACGGCGTGGCCGGAGCTGCGATCGTCTTCTTCATCTCGGCGAGGATGTGCAGCCGTCCCTCGCGCGCCTGCGCGAACGCCTGGGCCAGCACCGTGTCGGGCAGGCCGCCCAGCTTGTTGTCGAGCTGGATCGCCGTGATCCCGCGCTCGCTGCCGACGACTTTGAAGTCCATGTCGCCGAGGTGGTCCTCGTCGCCGAGGATGTCGCTGAGCACGGCGTGGCGCGTGCCATCCGAGACGAGGCCCATCGCGATGCCGGCGACGGGCCGCTGCAGCGGGACGCCCGCATGCAGCATCGCCATCGTGCCGCCGCACACCGTGGCCATCGACGAGCTGCCGTTGCTCTCGGTGATCTCGGACTCGATGCGGATCGTGTAGGGGAACGCGTCGTGCGGCGGCAGCACGGCGAGCAACCCACGGCGCGCGAGCGAACCGTGGCCGATTTCGCGGCGTCCCGGTCCACGCAGCGCACGGATCTCCCCGACCGAGTAGGGCGGGAAGTTGTAGTGCAGCATGAAGCGCTCGGTCTGGCCGTCGGCCGCGATGCCTTCGCGGCGCAGTGCGTCGTCGGGACTGCCGAGCGTGCACGTGACGATCGCCTGCGTCTCGCCGCGCGTGAACAGCGCCGAGCCGTGGGCTCGCGGCAGCAATCCGACTTCGCTCCAGATCGGACGGATCTCGGTCGTCGTGCGACCGTCGAGGCGGCGCCCTTCGCCGAGCGCCAGTTCGCGCGTCCTGGACCAGACCGCCGCCGCGTAAGCGGGTTTCGCTCCGAGTTGTTGTTCGGCCGGCAAGGTCTCGAGCCAGCTCGCTTCGGCGGCCGTGATCGCGGCGCGACGCGCCGCCTTCTCCGCGATCCGCAGGGCCTGCTCGAGTGCCTGCGCCGTCGCTGGCGGAATCGCAGGTGGAACGTCCGGCTCGGGCACCGCGTGTTTCGGCAACCCCGCGAGCTCGCGCAGTTCGGCGAACGCCTTCTTGCAGCGCGCGATCCACTCGGTGGCCTGGGCGATCGCCGCGAGCGCATCGGCCTCGGGGATCTCGAGCGCCTCGCCTTCGAGCATCACGAGACCATCGGGGCCGGTGCCCACCGAGAACTGGAGGTCGGCCTGTTCGCGTTGCGCAGCGCCCGCGAACGCCAGCCACTCTCCGTTCACGCGCTGGATGCGCAGGCCGCCCGCGGGGCCCTTGGCCGGCACCGGGCTCACGTGCAGCGCCGCGCACGCGGCGAGGATCGCGAGGCTCTCGAGATCGCTGCTCGGCTCGGCGCTGAAGACCTGGACCTGGACCTGTACTTCGTTGCGATACTCGTCGGGGAACAGCGAGCGGATCGTGCGGTCGATCAGCCGGCTGCAGAGCGTCTCGTGGTCGAGGATGCGGCCCTCGCGCCGTCCGAAGCCACCCGGGATGCGACCCGCGGCCGCGAACTTCTCGCGATACTCGACGGTCAGCGGAAAGAAGTCCTGGCCCGGTTTGGGGGTCGGGGCGGCCGTGACCGTGGCCAGTACGACGTTGTCGCCGCAGCGTGCGAGCACGGCGCCATGGGCCTGACGCGCAATGCGGCCCGTCTCGAAGACGAGCTCGGTGCCCGCGACGCGGGCCGAGACGCGATGGGGGGTTGGCTGCTTGGACACGGAGGTCGGGATCTTGCCAGTGCGTGCCTGCGACTGCCACCGGGCTCTGCCCGATGCGCGAGCCTGGGCACGAAGGGGCGGCGCTGCTGCGCGTGTCGGCCCCGTTGGAATCCGGGGCGCGAGGCGGCATGATCGGCATTGAGATAGAATCTCAACAACGTTGCGCGCTTGAACACGTCCGGACTCCAAGCCTCCCCGCAGGTGCCGCCTGGTGCGGCTGGTTCGGCACCGTTCTGTCTGCTGCGTGCCGCGCGTAGCCAGCAAGTCGTCGTCGTCGAGGTGACTGGCGGCGACGCGCTCGCACATCGGCTCGCTGCGTGTGGTCTGTGGCCCGGCGCGAAGGTCGAGTGGATCGGGCGCGCGCCGTTCGGCGATCCGTTGCTGTTCCGTCTCCACGGCTACCGCCTCGCGCTTCGCCGCAGCGAAGCGGAGCGCGTGCTCGTGCGCCCCGTCGAGGTGTCCCGGTGACGCAGGGAGCCCTGGCTGGAACAACGGGGCATCGCACCGTGGCCCTGGTCGGCCGTGCGAACTCGGGCAAGACCTCGTTGCTGATGCATCTGACCGGCACGCTGCAGCGCCCGGTGAACTTTCCGGGCACGTCCGTCGAGTGCATCGAGAGCTCGACCGCGGCGCGCGGCGTGTCGCTGCGCATCGTCGACCTTCCGGGCATTGCCTCGCTTCAAGCCGACAGTCGCGACGAGGATGTCGCACTCGCCTTCCTGCGGCCCGCCGCGGGTCCTGGCCCCGACCTCGTCTGCGCCGTGCTCGATGCGTGCAAGCTGCCCGTCGAGTTGCGGCTGCTGCAGGAGCTTCGCCGGCTGCGTTTGCCCATCGTCGTGGCGCTCACGAAGGTCGATGTCGCGACCGCAGAGGGCTTCCCGATCGACGTCGAACGCCTGCAGCAGGCGGTCGGCCTGCCGCTGGTTGCGGTGAACGGAGACAGCGGCGGCGGAGCCGACGCGCTTCGCGTCATGCTCGCTCTGGCTGCCCTCGACGTTCCCGCTGCAGGCGCCCTCGAGGTCGCTGCAACTGCGCCGGAGGCTGCGTTGCCGAGTGGGCGGACGGCGCGGCGCTCGCGCACGGACCGCATCGATGCCGCGTTGCTGCACCCGTTGCTGGGCCCGGTCGTGCTGCTCGGCGTGCTGTTCGCGATGTTCCAGCTCGTGTTCACGGTCGCCGAGCCGTTCATGGGCTGGATCGAAGCGGGCCAAGGCTGGGTCAACGATCTCGTCGACGGCCTGCTGCCGCCGGGCGCGGTGCGCAGCTTCGTCAACGACGGTCTCGTGAACGGCGTCGGGTCGTGCTTCGTCTTCGTGCCGCAGATCGCGCTGCTGATCGCGTTCGTGACGATCGTCGAGGCCACCGGCTACATGGCGCGCGCCGTGTTCCTGCTCGATGCGCTGTTGCGGCGGTTCGGTCTGACCGGGAAGAGCTTCGTGCCGCTGACCAGCAGTTTCGCGTGCGCGATCCCCGGCATCGTGGCCAGCCGCATCCTCAGCGACGAACGCGATCGCCTGGCGACGATCGCGGTGGCACCGCTGATGTCGTGCTCGGCGCGGTTGCCCGTCTACGTCGTGTTGCTGGCGGCGTTCTTCGAGTCACACATCGCGGGCTTGCTGTTGCTGCTGCTCTACCTGCTCGGCATCGTCGCGGCAGCCGTCGTGGCGCTGTTGCTGCGGCGCACGGTCCTGCGCGGTGGAACGTCGGCCCTCGCGATGGAACTTCCGGTCTACCAGCGGCCGCGGCTGCGCATCGTGGCCGCGCACACGTGGCATGCGGTGCGCAGCTTCCTGCGCACCGCTGGAACGGTGATCGTCGTTTCGACTGTCGTCGTCTGGGCACTCGGCTACTTCCCGCGATCGCCCGAGATCCATGCGAAGTTCGAAGCCGAGCGCGCGGCGTTGCCGGCGGGCGATGCAGGGGAGGCGCGTCGCGCCGAACTCGATGCCGAAGAGGCGGGCACCTACCTCGAGCAGAGCTGGCTCAGCCACATCGGCCGCGCCGTGCAGCCCGTGTTCGCGCCGGCCGGATTCGATTGGAAGATCACCGTCGGAGTCCTGGCCGCCTTTCCCGCGCGCGAGCTCGTCGTGCCGACGCTCGGCACGCTCTACAGCCTCGGCGAGGTTGAAGCCTCGCGCGACGCGCCCGATCAACGGTTGCAGGAGGCGCTGCGTTCGGCCAAGGGACCCGACGGCAGGCCGACCATGAGCGGGCTCATAGCACTCGCCGTCATGGCGTTCTTCGCGCTCTGCAGCCAGTGTGCAGGCACGCTGGCTGCGATCCGCCGTGAGACGCATTCGTGGCGCTGGCCGCTGTTCACGTTCTGCTACATGACGGTGCTCGCCTGGCTGGTCGCCGTCGCGATCTACCAGATCGGCACGTTGCTCGGGTACGGCAGCGCCTAGGGCATTTAGTCGAGGTCGAAGATGTTGCGCGGCCGCTCGTCCTCGTCCTTCTTCGCTTCTTCCTTGGCCCGCCGCAGCTGTTCGTCGAGACGGTCGGCACTGCGCGACTCCTGGTCCTTCGCCGAAGTGAACAGGTCGCCGAGCCGCTTCTTGTCGCGGCCCTGATCGCCGAGCAGCGTGTCGAGATCCCGGCCGCCCTTGGCCTCTTCGGGCCGCGCTGCGCGCGCCTTGCCCGAGCGGGTGTCCACCTCGACGAGCTTGTTGCAGCAGGGGCAATGAAACGTGAACACGGTCTGGGCCATGATCGAGCTGGGAGGAAAGTTGTCGATGGTCCGTGGATCCACTGTCCGCGGTCGCCACGGCTCTCCACCGAGGATATCGTGAGCGGGCCCGGTTGGCGCGCAGCCCATCGGGTCTCTTCCCCACCGCAGTGACCGCCGAGAAAAAGCCGATCGCCGAAGGAACCACGCCGGCGCCACCGCGTCTGCTGCCCGGTGCCCAGCCTCTGCCGCAACGCGAGCCGATTCGCCTCAACGGACCTCCGGGCGGCGGTGACATGGGCGAAGTGGATCCGGCACGCGAACCCATGCTGCGTGCACAGCAAGGCGATGCGGACGCCTTCCGGATCCTGATCGAGATGTTCCAGGATCGGGTGAGCCGCGTGATGACCTCCGTCTTGCACTGTGACCGCACGATGGCTGAAGACCTCTGCCAGGAGGTGTTCATGCGCGTGCACAAGGGGATCCGCGGCTTCGACGGGCAGGTGCGGTTCGTGACCTGGTTGCACACGATCTCGATGAACGTCGCGATCACCGAATACCGGCGGCGCCGCGCGCAGAAGCGCGACCGCCGCACGCTGTCGATCGACGCGCCGGTGCAGGGCACCGACGACCTCTACATCACGCCGGCCGGTCACGAGCAGGATCCCGGCGACAGGGCCCACCAGCGGGACTTCCTCGCGCGCGTGCGGGTCTGCGTGCGCAACCTGCCCGACGAGTTCCGCGAAGCCGTCGTCCTGCGCGACATGGAGTCGCTCTCCTACGAGGAAATCGCGACCGTGCTCGATCTCCCGATCGGCACCGTGCGTTCGCGGATCCACCGCGGCCGGCTGCTGCTGCAAGGCATGCTCAAGGAGTTCGCGCCATGACCAGCAAGCCCGAACGCGAAGTCGACGCGCGTCTCGCCGACTGGGTGGACGGTCGTTTGAGCGAACGCGAACGCGAGCGCTTCGTCGCCGAGCTGCGCGTGAACCCGCAACTGCGCAAGGATCTCGAAGACTACGAGAAGACGGTGGCGGCCGTGCGCGCGGCCTTGCAGGCGCCGGTCCGGCCCGTGCAGATCGCGGATCGCGTCATGACGGCGATCGCCGCGGGGAACCCGCGCAGCAGCGTCGGGCAGCGTTGGCGCAATCGCTCGTTCATGTGGAGCCTCGCGAGCGCAGCGGCCCTGTTGCTGCTGGCCCTCTTGGTGAACACCTGGTCGCCCGCGCCCAAGACGGACACCACGGCTGCGCTCGATGCGGCGAAGACCGAGGTGAAGGCGGAGGGAGAGAAGCGGAGCGCCAGCGACGATCTGCGCAAGCAAGCCGAGGTCGGGGCGCTGGCGCAGGACGAGCGCGCGGTTCGCGAACAACTCGAGAAGGCCGCGGCCGAAGAGCGAGCGGCGACCCAGAGCACGAACCCGCCAGCGCCGGCGCAGCCAGCGCCGTCCACGCCGGCGCCGCCGGCGCGTGAGCCCGCGCCGGCCGAAGGGACCGACCCCGCACACGTGGGTGCCGCCGTCCAGGAGAAACCTGGGGTGCCCCTGCCCAAGGTGCAACCAGCCAGCGACCCCGTGGCGCCGGCAGGGGATGCGGGCGCAAAGCCAGCTGCCGCTCCGGCGGAGCAGGACCTCGTCACCGCCGGTGCGTGGGGCGAGCAGCTTCCCGTCGTCGTCGTGCGAGGCGGCGCGTTGGCCGCCGAGTCCAGACTCCAGGATCGGCAGCCGGTCCCCCCCGGCCCGAGCACGGGCGGGGCGGGCAGGCAGGGCCCGGGGGCAGATGCTCCGGCCGCCGGAGCACAGGGTCAAAGCATCGGGATGCGCAAGGCTGCAGCGACCACGGAACTGCCGCAGCAACTCGACGACTTCTTCAAGCGTCAGATGACCGTGGCTGCGGGCGCCGACAATGCCGGTGGCGCCTGGTCCTCCGGCGGGTTGCAGTTCACGCCACTTCCCGATGTGGCCACGTTTGCCACCGGCACAGAGCGCAGGGAGACCGAGGCAAAGGAACTCGGTGAGGCGTTGAAGGAACGCAGCCGTGCTGGTGCGGGTGGCAAGGACGGCGTAGCGCCCGTGGAGCGCGGTTGGCTCGTCGAGGGCAGCAAGGAGGACCTCGAGCTCGTGCTCCGCCAGCTCTCGGTCTTTGCGAGCGCGAGCGGCATGCAGTTGACGGCGGGTGAGACCAGGGAGTCGACGCTGCAAAGGAAGAACGCACCCGAGGCGGCCGTGCCTCTGTCCAGGGACAAAGCCGACGCGGAACGGCGCGCGCTACCGCGATCGCGCCTCGTGCTGCGCTTCTCGCCACAACCGCGGTAGCGACCGCTCGAGGACCGCGCCGGGCCGCAGTTCGGCGAGATACTGAGTGCCCGCGCCCTGTAGGACCACGCTGCGAGCGCCGTCTCCCGGTGTCGCGACGAGAGCGAGCCGGACGCGCAGCCTCGGCGCCGCGGCCGGGAGGTCGGCGAGGGCGGGTTCATCGGCTTCGTCGCGGCAGAACGGGCACGTGCGCAGCGACAGTTCGAGGTCGAGGCTCGCGCCGTCGACCGACAGACCGCGCAGTCGCAGGTGATCGTGGTGCGGTGGCAACCAGGGGCGCACGCGCACGACGTCCTCGTCGACTCCCGCTCCGGTCGCCAGACGCAGACCCGTGACGGCGAACAGCGCGGCGTCGATCAACGCGCCGGCATGCGCAGCGGGCAGGCGCTCCGGATCGAGCGCCTCCAGGATCGCATTCCAGCAACGCGTGCGAGCCGCCTCGTCCTCGACCTGCGTTGCTGCCGAGAGCTCGAACGCCTTGCCGAACGGCAGGAACGGCGCCGCGGTGGCGCTCGCGGCCCTCGTCGCGGCCGGGCCTTCCCCGACCACTGTGCGCAGGTGCCGCAGCAGGCGATCCTGGGTCGCGATCAGCAGGCCGGCTGCGGCGGGCACGAGCACGGAGAGATCGGCGGGCTCGGGCAGCACGATCGCCCCCGCGGTCAGGTGCGGACGGAAGTGGCCGCGACCGGGCTGCCACGTCGAGGCTTCGAGCTCGCAGATCCGCTCGATGGCCCTCTGGGTCCACGGCGCACCGGGGCGCGGCGAAGGCTGTGTCTTCTGCCACCGCGTCGGGGTCTCGATGCGATCGCGCGTGTCGAGCATCCCCCCGAGGCAGAACATGCCGTGCACGAGCATGGCTTCCTGCACGAACGTCGTCCGAGACGCGGCTTCGGCCCGCCGCAGGGCGCCCTGCAGTTCGGGCCAGTGGCTCGTCATCGGCCCGGGGTCGCGGCACGCGCGCAGATACCAGTAGTGCGCGACGACGTACCACGCGAGGTCGTCGCGTGGCAGGGCTGCCGCATCGTCGCCGCGAGCGTTCGACCATGCCGCCGCGAGCGTGTCGCGCGCGGCCGTCGGATCGCCGAGCCGCAGCTGCCCGAGCGCCGTGAACGCGGCCTCCATGCCGTTCGCCGCAGCTGGTTGGGCGCGCAACGACGTGGTGCAGACCGCGAGCAAAGTGGCCAGCCGCGGCTCGGCCCCATGGAGCTGCAGACCGGCGGCAGGCTCCTGGCCAGACAAACCCACGCCGAGACAGAGTGCGATCGACCAGGTGTGCAGCGCGTGATCCATGACCTAGGTGGAGTGGCGACCTGCACATTGCGCAGGGAATCCGGGAATCCCTCACGCGGCGCGCGCGGCGGCTACGAGTTGGCGATCTCTGGTCGAGGTCCTACGCTGGGAACCGCGCGGGTCAGCCCGGGCATGGACACATGTGCATCCTGATCGTGTTGCGGGGCTACGACGACGACCATCCGATCGTGGTCGCGGGCAATCGCGACGAACGCACGGACCGCAAGGCCTCGCCGCCGGGGTTGTGGGTCGGGCAACGCCGGCGCGTGTTGTCGCCGCGCGATCGCGCGGCTGGTGGCACCTGGCTCGCGGTCGACGAGCGCGGCTGGCTCGCCGGCATCACGAACATCGCCGGCGTGCCACCGGTGCCCGATGCGCCCTCGCGCGGCCATCTGCCCCATCTGGCGCTCGACCAGGCGGACTTCGACGACGGCATCGCCGCGGTGCAGGCACGCGTGAGGGAACACGCGCACGCCGGTTTCCAGCTCGTGCTGTGCAACGGCCGCCGCACGGTGGTGCTTCACCATGCGCGCGGCCAGGTGCGCGTGATCGAGTGGAGCGACCCGCTGCTCGTCGTGACCAACGAACACGGACCCGGCGTGCTGCAGGTCCACGGCATTGCGCAAGCACTCGGTCCGATGCGCGAAGTCGAGCAGCGTCTCGATGCACTGCTGCCGGTGCTCAAGGATCGCGGCGGCGAAGGCCGCCACGCGATCTGCAAGCGCGGCGACGAGTATGGCACGGTGTCGAGCTCGCTGATCGCGATCCCCGCGCACGACCAGACGCGGCTGCTCTGGCGCTACGCGGCGGGGCCGCCGGACATCACCGAGTATCGCAACTACGGCAACCTCGGCCGCCGGCTGTTGCCCGAAGCGACGGAGTGAAGCCGCGACAACGCGGGTTCAGCGCGGCAACGCGGCGAGGTTCAAGGTCGCATCGGCCTTTGCCTTCTCGGCGCGTTCGCGCACGACGCCGGTGATGTTCGCGTCCGCGAGCATCTTGCCGGCGAGCTGGACTGCGCGTTCATACATGCCGCGCGCCTTCTTCAGGTTCTCGTCCGACGTCATGTGATACTGCAGGATCACAGCGGCGTCGTTGAGCAGCTGCGGTGAGTCGGGTTCCTTCTCGAGCGCGTTCTGGTAGGAGCTCCACGCGTCCGGAAACCGCCCGGTCTCGCGGCAGAGGAACGCGTGGTTGTTCCACGCGTCGGCCGAGTCCTTGAGGCAGGCGACGACGTGGTTGAGGTCGCGGCTGTTCTCGACGCGCTTTCCGGCATAGGCGCGGTGGGCCAGGAAGTCGATGGTGGCGCCCACCTCGCCGCGTTTGTCGCCCGGGAGCGCGCGCACCATGTCCGCGAAGGCCGGGGCGCTGATCGCGCCGAGCTTCGCCGCGTGTCGTTCCGCCGCGTCGTGGTCGTCCTGGTAGTAGGCGCACCGGAACAGGTAATAGAGGTTGTTCGTGGCCGCGGGGTTGCCGGCCAGCGCGTCCTCGAAGCACTTCTGCGCCTCGGCCCAGCTGCCGCCGTCGAAGCAGGCGCGGCCCTCGTGGAAGCGCAGCGTCGCGGCCTTCTCGGGCTGTGCTTTCGTTCCGGCCGCGTAGCGACGGTGCGCCTCGGCATAAGCGGCTCGCCGCGTCTTCCAGTCGATCTCGATCAGGAACGCGTTGTGGTCGAGCGAGGCGTCCGGATCGATGGCCAGCGCGTCGACGAAGTGGGCGCGGCCCGCGGCCGTGCGCTGGTCCATGAAGGCGAGCTGGCCGAGTGCTATGTGCGGGTGCGCGCGCGTCGGATCGAGCTCACACGCGCGCTGGAACGAACGGATCGCGAGCTGGCGCTGCACGTCGATGGCGCCGACCAGATCGGCGGCAGCCTGGCCGGTCAGCTTCTGCTCGTTGTGCTGCTGCAACAGACCGCGGAAGCGATCCGTCGCGATGCGGCCGAGCAGGATGTGAGCGCCGGCGCGCGTGGGATGCCGGCGAACCGCTTCTTCGGCCTGGTGGATGGCCTGCTCCCAGTCGCCGAGCAGGTAGCGCGCCTGTGCGAGCACGAGGCGGCTGTCCTCGTCGTCGGGCGCCGCGCGCAGCACGCTCTCCGCGATTTCGGCGGCATCGGCCCACAGGATCTCGGGGTTCGACGCGCCGCGTTCCATCTCGGCCTGCAACAGCAGCGTGCGGGCCAGCATGCCCTGCACTTCGATCATGCCGGGAAAGCTCTTTCGCGCTGCATCGAGCAGGTCGACGGCTTCCTTGAAACGGCCGCTGCGGCCGAGACATCGCCCCGCGGCGACGACCCAGTCGGGCCGCTGCGGCTCGGCCTTGGCCAGCGCCAGGAATGCATCGGCCGCCTCGCTGAAGCGGCCGCGGTTCTCGGCGCCGAACGCGCGCTCGCGCAGCGACGGTTCCTGGGTCGTGGGGGGCGCCGTGGTCTCTGCCTGGCAGTGAAGAGTCGCGGCGAGCACGAGCCAGAGCACGCAAGAGGAGGGACTCAGCATCTCACTTGCCTTGCAACAGCCGTTCCGCTGCCTGCAGGTGCCGGCGGGCACCGCCGCGTCGTTCGCCGGGGAAGTGCTTCTGGCTCTGCAGCGCCGCGGCCTTCGCAGCGGCCGCGTCCTGCGAGTGCTTGAGGTGCCAGAGCGCGAGGTTCTCGTAGCAGTCGCCGACGGCCTCGTCGAGCTGCTGGCGCTCGTTGGCATCGTCGGGCGGGCTGTCGCGCAGCGCCTTCTCGCCGTCGGCGATCGCCGCGTCGAGCAGCTTCTTGGCCTGCGGCCAATCGCGTTCGAGGTGGTAGATCGCGATCAAGGCGCAGTCGTTGCGCAGGCGCACGCTCTGCGGGTCGAGCTGCTGCGCGCGCTGGTAGACCTTGTAGCTCTGTTCGTACATGGCCTTGGCCTCCTCGCGCTTGCCGGCGCGTTCGAGCTCGTTGCCGTGATCGCGCGCGAACAAGCCCGCGTTGTTGAGCATCTCGAGGTCGCTGTCGGCAGCGTCGCACGCGATCCGGTAGATCGCTTCGACCTTCGCGAGATCCTTCGCCCGGAAGTGCTTGTCGGCGACGCGCATGATGCCGAGCTTGGTCGTCTCGAGCAGGCCGAGGTCCTCGCCGATGCGGTCGGGACGCAACCGCACGGCCTCGAGCAGCCAGGCCTCCGCGTTGGCGAGGTCGTCGCTGTTCAGCGCGATGTTGCCCTTCTTGCCGAGGCACATCGCGACCCACTGTTCGCAGCTGTCGCGGTAGTCGGCGTTCTGCGCCATCGACCGCGAGAAACTCTCGCGCGCGGCATCGAGGGTCTGCTGGGCCCGCGCGTTGTCGCCGCTCTCGCGCTCGGCGCCGGCCAGCAGGTAGCGGGCCCTGCCGAGGTAGAACAGGCTCGTCGCGTCGGTGCGCGGCGACAGCGCTTCGATCGCGAGCGGCAGCTGCTGCTGCGCCGCCGCCGTGGTCACGAGGGCCCCGAGCAGCGCCTGATCGTCGGGGCGCCTCTTCGCGGCCCGCACGAACACGTTGACGGCCTCGGCGGGCGCGCCGGCCCACTGCTCCGTGGTCGACCACAGCGTGCACGTGGCGGCGTCGAGCCGATCGTTCTCTTCGAGCAGGCGGAACGAGGCGCGCGCCGCGACGAGCAGTTCCTTGTCGTCGCTGCCCGCCTGCTTCTTGGCCGCGTAGGCGCGCGACGCGGCATTCGCGCGCAGCGTGTGCACCGCGAGCAGTTCGTCCTGCTTGCCGCCGCCCAGCGACTGCAGGTGCAGCAACAGGCCCGAAGCGTTTTTCGTCGCGCCCTCGACGTCACCGGCTTCGTACATGGCTTCTCCGAGCAGCTGCCGCGGTCGGACGGGCTCGCTGTCGAGTTCGACGCCGCGCTTCAGCGCCGTGACGGCATCCTGGAACAGCAGGTCGGCACCCTTGCGGCCCGAGTCGCGGCCTGCCCGCGCGAGCTGCAGCGTGATCTCGCCGCGCAGGTGATGGAACGGCGCGTAGTCGCGGCATTCCTTGCCGATGCCGTCGAGCACGGTCAAAGCACCGTCGAAGTCCTGGGCGCCCACCTTGGCCGTCACGGCTGGGGTCACCTTCGCGAGCACCTCGGCAGCGCCGCCTTGGGATGCAGCCTTGGGCCCCACTGCGCTGCGCTGCGTCGAGGCGATCTCGGTCGCGCCCTTCTGGCGCAGCAGGCTCGCCGCTTCGCGTCGCTGGTAGGGGTAGTAGCGCACCGCGTTCTCGCAGAACGGACGGTAGGCCTCGAACGGCTGCTTGCCGTGCTCCTTGAGCAGCACGGCGATGTTCTGCCAGGCGTCGCCAACGGCCTCTTCGAGGACTTCGCGTTCGCGCTTGCGGGCGTCCCGCTCGTCGGCGGTGCGCTGGTCGGGCAAAGCACCTTCGCGCAGCGGCTCCTCGCGCGGCAGAACATCGAGCTGCGCCTGGCCGATGGCGATCGCGCGATCGAACAGCGCGCGCGCGCGGTCGAAGTCGCGGTTCAGGTGATAGATCAGCATGAGACCGCTGTCGTTGGTGATGCGCGCGTCGTCAGGCGACAGTTCCACTGCCTTCTGGTAGTGCGCGTAGCTGCGTTCCCAGAGCTGCATCGCCGCTTCCTGCTCGCCTTGCTTCGCGACCCTGACGCCGAGGTCGCGCGCGGCGAGCCCGGCGTTGTTGTAGACGAAGCCCCAGCGATCGGGGTGCCGCTGCAGCACCTTCTCGTTGAACGCGAGCGTCTTCTGCAGCGCATCCTCGCCGCTCTCCGACAGCGCGCGGCTGATGGCGAACACGAGACCCGTGTAGTGGCTGCCGAAGCTGTCGGGCAGCTGCGGCCTGCCGTCCTCGTAGGTCGTCGTGAGCGGGGTGCGGTCGTCGGCCGCGAACAGGTGCGTCTCGGCGTTGGCCAGGTTGCCCATGTCGAGCGAGGTGCGCGCCAGCGACAGTTCGCAGAGCGCGAGCCACTGGTTGGTGTTCGCGGCGTGGCCGGGCACCATCGCGTGGTACTCGCTGAAGATCGCCCTCGCCTTGCCGTACGTCGCCAAGGCACCCTGGAAGTTGCCCTCCTGGCGCAGCTGGTCGGCGCGGGTGTACACGGCGCGGCCCTGATGCCAGCGCAGGATCGTCGCGCCCGGATTCTCGCGCACGAACCGCCCGTAGGCGCCGATCAGCGCGTCGTGCTGGCCTGCGCCTACCATCCATTTGATGTAGGCGTCGTGGATCTCGGACTCCTGCGGCCACTGGCGCAGGCCGCGTTCGAGTTCTTGGATGCCGGCTGCGGCCTGACCGAGCTGTTCGTGGATCACCGCAATCTGCGTCGTCGCTTCCCCCGGATACTCGGGCCGCACGCTCGCGAAGAGGCTCATCGCGCGCGAGGCGAGCTCGCTCGTGTGCTGCTCGACGGGAACGTTCCCGTGCGCGTCGGGCTTGCCGGCCTTGACCTCTGCCTCGCGTGCCGCGACGAAGCAGCGCATGTCGCAGCGGGCCGCCATCAAGTTGGCCTCGGTGGCGAGGCGGTTTCCCGACGTCGTCTTGAGCGCGGTGAAGCCCTGCGCGGCGCGCAGGGCCGCCTCGCTGCCGTGTTCGAAGTCGCCGAGGTCGAAGTAGCAATCGGCGAGCATGCGGAACGCGCGCGGCTCGGCGTTCTCCTCGACGCCTTCGAGCGCGCGCTGGAAGTTCTGCACCGAATCCTGCAGCAGCAGTTCGGTCATCTTGCCGCCCATCCTCGCGAGGCGCAGTCCGCCCTCGGCGGCGACGAGACGGGCCTCGCGCAGCCGAGGGTTCTGCGCCAGCAGCTCGTCCGTGATCTCGAGGGCGTCGCTCGGCCGGTCTTGGTCTTCGAGCAGCCGTCGGGCCTCCGCGATGCGGGTCGCTTCGGCCGAGGTGGGGGCGGTGAAACTGGAGCAGGCCGCAAGCATCGCGGCGCACCAGAGCAGGGTCGATGGCTTCATGAGCAGTCTGTCTTCCCGCGCAGGGTGCGGGAACGCGTTGGGATGAGACGCGTCGGCGGCGGAGCGACCTCCGGCATTCTGACCAATCGCGCGTGGCACCGCAACGGCGGCCGGCCCCGGCGCGGGTGCGGCTACCCGGGTCAAGCTGGGGGGCTGTACTGCCCGATAAGAACGGGACTTCCCGAGCCCCGTGAGCCACCCGACCATCACTGCCACGGCCACCCTGGATCGCTCCACGGTGGGCATCCTCGTCGCCGAGTTCGAGCGCGAAATGCGCACGAAGCCGAAGCGCGTGTGCGTGGACCTCGGCGCCGTGGAGTCCTTCGACTCGGCCGGGCTCGGCGCGGTCGTGTCGAGCATGAAGGCCGCCAACGAAGCCGGCGTCGAGATCAAGCTGAAGGGTCTCAGCCAGCCGATGCTGGACTTCTTCTCGCTCGTGTCGGTGCATCGCCTCGTGATGCCGAGCTTGCCGGTGGTGCGGCCCGGCGCGGTCGTGCGCCTCGGCGCCGTGGTCGAGCCGATGGTCGACGGAGCCCTGGCCGTCTTGCGCACCGCCCGCGACACGTTCCGCGAGCTCGTGCTCGGCACGCTGCGCGGACAGTTCCTGAGGCTCGACCGCACCGCGATCGAAGTCGACCACTGTGCCGCGGGAGCGCTGGCCATCATCGCGTTGATCGCGTTCATGCTCGGGATGGTCCTGGCGATGCAGGCCTACGTGCAATTGCGCGTGTGGGGGTGCGAGGTCTACGTCGCCGACATGGTCGGCGTGGCCGTGATCGCCGAGATCGGCCCGCTGATGACGGCGATCGTACTCGCCGCGCGTTCGGGTTCGCGCAACGCGGCCCAGCTCGGCGCCATGGTCGTCAGCGAGGAGATCGCGGCACTCGAGCAGATGGGCATCCGTCCGCTCTCGTTCCTCGTCGCGCCGAAGGTCGTCGCGTGCGCCTACGGCGCGCTGGCGCTGACCATCGTCTTCGACGTCGTCGGCATGTGCGGCGGAGCCGCGTTCGCGTGGGGCTTCGCGGGCATCGAGCTCGGCGCGTTCGCCGAGCAGCTGCGGCAAGCGCTGACGCTCGAGGACTTCGTCGTCGCGCTCGCGAAGAGCACCACGTTCGGGGCCGCGGTCGGCCTCGTCGGCTGCGCGCTCGGCTTGCGTGTGCAGGACGGCAGCGAGGGCGTCGGTCGCGCCACGACCAACTCCGTCGTGTTGAGCATCTTCATCGTGATCGTCATCGATGCGCTGTTCGTGACCTGGCAACGCATGGCGCGCTGAATCATGAAACCGCTCTCTTCCGATCCTGCCGCGCGGCGGCAGACCGAGGACCTCGTGCGCGCCGTGGCGCTCACGACGATGTTCGGGGAGCGCACGGTGCTCGACGGCGTGGACCTCGCCGTGCGGCGCGGCGAAGTGTTCGTGATCATGGGCCCGTCGGGATGCGGCAAGACGACGCTGTTGCGCAACCTGTGTGGTCTGTTGCCGCCTACGCTCGGTTCCGTCTCGGTCGCGGGCCACGACCTGTATTCGGCGTCGCCCGAGCTGTTGCAGCACCTGCGGCTCCGCACGGGGCTCTCGTTCCAGGGCGGCGCGCTGCTCGGCAACCTCAGCGTGCTGGACAACGTGGCGTTGCCGCTGCGCGAGAACACGGATCTGCCCGAGGCCGTGATCGTCGAGACCGCGCGCATGAAGCTCGACATGGTCGGGCTGCTGCATGCGTCGATGTCGATGCCGAGTGCTCTGTCGGGCGGCATGAGGAAGCGAGCGGCGCTCGCGCGCGCGATCGCGCTCGATCCCGACATCGTCTACTTCGACGAGCCGTCGTCGGGTCTCGATCCGGTCACGGCGGCCGAGGTCGACAACCTGATCGCCAAGCTCAACAAGGTGTTCGGCATCACGATGATCGTCGTCACGCACGACCTGCCGTCGGCCTACGCGATCGCCGACCGCATCCTCGTGCTGCTCGACGGCAAGGTCGCGGCGATGGGCGCGCGCGACCACGTCTGGATGGACACGAATGCGCGGCTGCGCGACTTCATCGAACGACGCCGTCCTGCCGAAGACAGCCGTGGCATGGATGTCATCTCCCACCTGGAGGTCTGAACGTGCAGGGCGCCAACCGACGATTCCGGCTGGGTCTGTTCGTGCTCGTGACCGGCGTCCTGTTCGTGGCGCTGCTGGGGTTCATCCTGCAGAGCAGCTTCAACGCGGTCCGCGCCGACTACTACATCGTGTTCCACGAGAACGTGAAGGGCATGGTGATCGGCTCGAGGGTCAACTTCCAGGGCGTGCCGATCGGCGTGGTCTCGGACATGCGCTTCCAGAAGGGCAACACGCTGGTCACGGTGCGAGTCGACCCGACGCGCGCCGACATCCAGAACATCACGCGCGCGCGCATGGACCGCCTGATCGTGACGGGACAGGTGACCGTCGAGCTCGAGGGTTATGGCCCCGAAGGCAAGTCGCTGGCGCCGGAATCGCACATCGAGCCGAAAGAGGACCCGATCCACGCGCTGACGGCGAGCCTGCCCGACTTCGTGCAGCAGGCCGGCAGCCTGCTCGTCCGCGTCGACGCGACGTTTCAACGTCTCGAGCAGATGCTCGGCGACGAGAACCAGGCGCGCGTGTCCGCGATCCTCGCGTCCGCCGAACGCGCGACGCGCATGCTGGCCGACAGCACGGTGCCCGAGGCGACGACCTTGATGCACGAGGCGACCGCATGGGCCACGAGCATGCGCCGGCCGGCGCAGACGGCGCTCGCGAGCCTGCGCACGACGCTCGAGGAAGTCCGCGCGCTCGCGCGTCAGTTGAAGCTGGCGCCCGACAGCCTGTTGTTCGGTGTGCGCCCGATGGCGGCGCCGAGTGGGGGGGAACGATGAACGAACGCTCCGCGACCAGGTCGAAAGCAATCCTGCTGGCGGCGATGCTCGCTGCCTGCAGCAGCGTCGAGTTGCCGCGCGAGCAGTTCTACCGGCTCGATGTGGCCAAGGCCTCGGAGCCCGATCCGAGCCGTGCCGGTGTATTGCGCGTGCACGATCTCCAGCTCGGCACCGCGCTGGCCTCGGATTGTCTGCTCGTGCAGGACGGCGTCCACGTCGTGCCGCGGCCGCTGCAGCGCTGGATCGCGCCGCTCGACCGCCTCGTGACGGACGCGCTCGTGCTCGGCCTGTCGCGCGCGCGCGTCTGCGACCTCGTCAAGGGAGGCGCCGATGCAGGCGACGAGAACTGGTCGTTGCACGGTCGCATCGTCGAGTTCGCCGAGTCGCGCGGCGAACAAGGAACCGAGGCGCGGGTCACGCTCGAGCTGTGGCTGCTGTCCCACGACCAGCTCGTCTTCCACGAAGAGTTTGCCGTAAGGGAGCCGCTCGTGGGCGAAGGGCCCGACGCTGCGGTGGCAGGGCTCTCCCACGGACTGCAGCAGGTCGTCTCCGGCGTCGTCGGGCGCATGCAGCAGGCCGGGATGTTCGCGGCGGCGCGGCCCCCGGCCCCAACCCCGGCACCTGCGCCGCGGTGAAGGCGACGCTCCATCTGGTCGATGACAATGAACATGGAAGCCCGGTTGCGTGCTGCACTGGCAGCGGTGGTTCTCGGCGCAGTGGCCGTGGCTCAAGTCGGCTTCGGCGGCGCGGCGCCACCGGCGGCGTGGCGTCACTGGCTGCAGGGCGAGCCCGCTGCCTTTGCAGGCGAAGCAATGGCGCCGTGTACGGTGCTCGCGTTCTACACGCGGCCCGGCCTCGAGGCGCAGTTCGCGAGCGACGGCGACTACCTCGCTTCGCTGCAACGCCGTTTTGCCGATCGTGGTCTCGTCGTGGTGGCCGTCGTGAAGGCCCCCGATGCCCAAGCACTCGCGAACTGGCCCGGATGCCGCGTCGCGGCCGACCCGGAAGCGGAGCTCACGAACGCCTGGCTCGGCGCGGGCGAGGCACCGTGCCACGTGATCGTCCTCGACAAGCGCTCAGTCGTGCTGCTCGGCACCCCCGAAGCCGGGCTCGTCGACGCGATCGAGGCGACGCTGCGTGGTGAGGACGTCATCGCGGCCACGGCGCGCGCGTTCGGCATCCGCAACAACCTGCTGGCGTCGTTCGACGACGCCCTGGCGGCCGACACGGTGCGGGCGCTCGAAGACGTCCTGGCCACGGCACCGCGCGATGGCCTGTCGCTCGGGCTGCTCTACACAGCGCAGGCGACGAAACGCAGCGACGCCGGCGAGGCGGCGAAGGTCCTGCAGCGCGCGAGCAAGGTGCTCGCTGGCGAGGCGCGGCCGCTCGCGGCGTTCGCCGACCTCGCGCTGCGCGGCGATCCCGGTCGCGATGGGCTCGCGACGACGCTCGTGCCGCTGCTCGAGGCCGCCGCGGCGGAAGCACGTCGCGACGTGGTGGTGCAGCTCGCCTACCTGCGAGCGCTCGTGCAAGCGGGGTCGGGCCGCGAAGTCGGCCGCCACGCGATCGCCGTGCGCAAGCTCGTCGTCGCGAGCGCCTCGAGCTGCCTCGACTTCGCGACGCTGCTGACGCAGGACAAGGATGCCGCGGTGCACCGCGACCTCGCGACCATGGCGCTCGACAAGGCGGCGAGCCTCGGCGCGCTGCCGCGGCTCTTGACGGCGGCGCGTTACGGCGTCGCGGTGCGCTGTACCGGGGACACGGCGGCGGCCAAGAAGCTGCTCGACGTTTACCTCGAGGAAGCGCAGGCGATCACGATCAACAACGACTGCTGGTACATCATGACGGAGCTCGCGACGATGGGGCGCTACGACGCGTTCGCGGCCGGCCTGGCGGAGCGCATGCTCGAGCAGCGCGACCAGATGGACTACTACGAGTTCGACACGGCGGCGCTGGCCATGTTCCTCGCCGGGCGCGTCGACGAGGCGGTGGCGCTGCAGGAGACCGCGATCGACAAGGGCGGCAAGGGCAACCCCGAGTACACCGAGCGGTTGCAGCGCTACAAAGCCAGGATGGCGGCCGCGCCG
>Ga0075418_10003145_pt1 | contig 18832 bp, 11 predicted proteins | sample SoiMetdeltSBSDD2_FD_81776 | JGI IMG/M metagenome (GOLD analysis project Ga0075418, IMG submission 81776) | Bulk soil microbial communities from a Populus tree surrounding site in Tennessee, USA - Soil MetaG P. deltoides SBSDD2 | ecosystem: Environmental > Terrestrial > Soil > Tree plantation... | reverse complement strand
GCAGTGGTACGGATACGTTCCCCTCGCGGCGAACGTGAACCTGAAACTGTCGCCGGCCGCGACTCGCCCCGAGTCCCAGACACCTGTGTCCGAGACGATGTCGTGGTTGGTGGAATCTGTATTCGCCCAGGTGACCGCCGTGCCTTGCGCGACGGTCGACGGATTCGGTACGAAGCCGCCGGTGCCCAGCGCGCGGGCGTTTGTGGGAATCGTGATCGTTGCCGTGGAGCCCGACGGTGCCGGGGACGGGGAGGGCGCTGGCGAGGGTGCTGGCGATGGCGTTGGTGACGGACTGGAAGGAGAAGGGGTCGACGAGTATCCTCCGCAGCCGGTCACCAACACGATGAGAAGAAGAGACGTGGACACGCGACGAATAGGAATGGCAGTCATGAATCCTCCGAACCTACGGGGAGCACTGATCCGTCGGAGCAACGGAACTGCCACGTCTTCGTCGCCGCAACGCCTGATATTTGCCCCGATTGCGCAACGGGACGTTTCGCAATTCGAACGATATTGCGGTCGACGTAAACGGCTCAGCGATTCGCCGGTTCGATCAGATAGCCGCGGCGTGATCGCCATTCATCGGATGACGCCGCGCCGGACTGCGTACAAGACGATCTCGGCCGCGCTGTGTACGTCGAGTTTCTCCAAGGATGCGCGCGATGTGTCTCTACCGTACTGGGGCTGATGAAGAGCAGCGAGGCAATGTCCTTGTTCGTCTTCCCTTCCGCAATCAGCTGAAAGACTTCACGCTCGCGATCCGACAACGTCTCGTAGTGATCGACGGCGCCCGGTTCACCAGAGCGCCGCTTGACGTAGTCGTCGAGCATCAGGATCCGCGAGCTCCGCTGCAGACGCGTCCAGTGCTCGCGTTCCTGCTCGGAGGTCACCTCTGGCACGGAGCTGCCGAGCAGCCCGTCTGCCTCCATGCGCAATCGCACCAACTCGACCCGGTACGACTCCCGGCGGGAGCCATCGAACAACGCATCGCGCAGATAAATGGAGCCAAAGAGAATATTCGTCCGAATCTTCGACAGCGTTTGCTCACCGCGGGCGTAGGACTCGTGCACGGTTTCCGATAATGCCTGTTCTGTTGGGGCGCTGCCATCAGGTCCAAAAAATCCGGTGAATACTGTCTCGACTGGATACCGCGGGCTGGTTGCACCGAGTACGTTCGATTTTCAGCGTCACCCCTGACGCCTTGTCCCCGTCAGCGGGTGCTGGCGCGCGATCACTCGGGTCGCAGTGGTCGCGCGCATTTCTATTTTATGGCGTGAAATTCCGTTACTGCCGGAACGCGCCGGCGCCTGGCGGGCTCGTGGATTCGAGAGTGTCGGCCTGGATCTCAGCCGGTGAGCGCATGCGCCCAGTCGGACACTGTTTGCTGCCAGCGGCGAACGATCGACGAGCGCCGCAACCACGCTTCGCAGTCTTCAACCCCACATCTCCGGAACGCGACGAGTAGATAGCGGTCGCCGACACGCGGCGCGTGGATCTCGCCTGCCACGAACGCGCCGTCCGGGCTGATCTGCGGCGTTGGCCCGGGCGTTTTCAAGTGCTGAAGCGCCGCACTGATGATGTGACGGCCGGTCAGCCGCCGCGGCCATCGCGGACGCTTGAACAGCACGGCCGCGTCGAACTGTGTCGCTGACGTCAGTTCGATCGTGAAGATCCCCGTTGGCATATTGCAGTCGTATTCGATGCAGACCGCAGGGTCGTTGAATGTCTCTGACGGCTGCCATCCGTGCTGATGTTCGTACAGCGCGTTGAGGATAACTGGCTCGCGCGGCAGCCAGGCGATTTCGAGCCTCCCAGGCGTGGGTTCCTCCCGAAATACTTCGACCGCATCCGGTGACACGAAAATGCTCGCGCTGGTCGCATTGCCGTTTCCGACGGTGTACGTGTCGCGCAAGTCGCCAGCCTCGGGCGATTCCAGGAACACGAGCACTTTTCTGAACTTGATTTCCGCGTGACCCTGCGAGTCGAGCGACACCGATTGGGTGCCCTGGACGCAGATGGCACTCGTAAATGGCAGCCGGATCCCAACACGTGCGCTCGCGGCCCGAATCCAGCGGCGCGCCATACGTACCTCGCTTCGTGGAGAGGTGGAGCGTCACAGCAATGGGCAAATTCAGAGCCATCGCATGACGAGCCATGCACCTGCGCGTTTTACGCGTCCATGTTGCCAACCTTGTGACCGGCGATCTCGGTTTTTGCGTTTGTCAGAACGATTTGGAAGTCGCCGCGTTGGCCGCTGACTGCTGCGCGGTGTGCAAGTCCATGAACACCAACGTCTTACCCAGTGAATCGGACTGGATCGGCGTTTGCGGTTTTCCCTCGCTCGTCTCGGTCTTCAGAGGGAGGGGACGTGAAAGGTCTGATCTTGTCGGTTGCGGCGATGCTGGCCACAGGCATGGTCGTCGTCAACGCAGAGGGACAAGCGCAGAAGGGCCACACGAGTGGCAGTCAGCCGTCGGGATCGGTTCACGTCGTGTTCTCGACCAACGACGTCCGTGTGATTCGCGAGTACTACGCTCCGCGGTATCGCGCCTTACCGCCCGGGCTTCAGAAAAAGTATGCCCGCACGGGGCAGCTGCCGCCCGGATGGCAGAGGAAACTGCAGCCATTTGATCCTGAGGTCGAGCGCCATCTCGTGGCATTGCCCGCCGGGTACCGGCGCGGCATCGTGGACGGACGTGCGGTCATCATGGACGACCGGACGCGCGTGGTCGTCGACATGGCCGTTGTGTTCTAGTCGTTCACAATTGGTCGCTTGTTCCCCGACCGTTGGTAATCAGTGGTTCGTGGTTAGGTTCCTACGAACCACCAACTACCCACTACCACGCGTCACAGGTTAAGCTGGCGCCTCTGTCCGCATGAAGGGAATCATTCTCGCCGGCGGGTCCGGTTCGAGGCTTCACCCTGTGACTCGCGGCATCAGCAAACAACTGCTGCCCGTCTACAGCAAGCCGATGATCTACTACCCGCTGTCCACGTTGATGCTCGCGGGCATCCGGGATGTGTTGGTCATCACCACCCCGCACGATCAGTCGATGTTCCAGCGGCTGCTCGGCGACGGACGCGACATCGGTATTTCCTTGAAGTACGCAGCGCAGCCGAAACCCGAAGGTCTCGCGCAGGCATTCATCATCGGCCGTGATTTCGTCGCCAGCGATCGCGTCGCGCTGGCGCTCGGCGACAACCTCTTCTACGGCGCTCATTTCACTGACGACTTGCGCGCCGCGGCATCACGCCCCGTTGGCGCAACGATCTTTGCCTACGCAGTACGTGATCCGGAGCGCTACGGGGTCGTCGAATTGAATGAACGCGGCGATGCGGTCTCGATCGAGGAGAAGCCTGCGGTCCCGAAATCCCGCTACGCGGTCACGGGACTCTACTTTTACGACAATCGTGTGATGGAGATCGCCGCCCGTCTTCGCCCGTCGGCTCGCGGCGAGCTCGAGATCACCGATGTCAACCGAGCGTACCTTGAATGTGGACAGCTGCATGTTGCCAGGCTTGCACGCGGTACCGCGTGGCTCGACACCGGCACCCATGCCGCGCTGATGCAGGCCGCCAATTACGTGCAGGCGCTCGAAGACCGGCAAGGCTTCATGGTGGCGTGCATCGAGGAAATCGCCTATCGCTTGAACTACATCACGGCCGCCGATCTGGAGCAGCTTGGGCGTCGCATGGAATCGAGTTCGTACGGCGAGTACCTGCTTCGGGTCGTCGAACACGACTCGTAGTCCCGAGCGTTCTTCCGGCGCTGCCCATTTCTTCTTTCAGGTTAGAAATCAGCAACAAACGAATTTTGTCAGCCGAATGGTTGACTTTGTGCACGACTCTCGGCGGCGTCCGGCACTCAAGTGCCTGACGCGAAGTGGGTTAGCAGACATAACGCGCATCAGCCGATACGGGACCCCTCTTTGCTCGTCGAGATTTGCGATGAAGGCCAACCTGTCGATCCTCACATTCGCGGCTGCGGCAGCCCTATTCACCACCGTGGCCTGCTCGAAAGATCCTGAAGTCGCCAAGCGCGAATATGTGCGCAGCGGTGACGCGTATGTGACGAAGCAACAGTACAGGGAGGCCATCGTCGAGTATCGAAACGCCGTCCAGCAGGACGTGAGGTTTGGAGAAGCTCGCTCGAAGCTCGCCGAGGCGTATTTTCAGGTTGGCGACATCGAGAACGCCTTCCGTGAGTACATCCGCGCGGCCGACCTCCTCCCGAACGACGTGACGGCGCAGCTCAAAGCGGGCGACATGCTGCTGGCGGCCAAGCGTTACGAGGACGCGAAGGCCAGGGCGGACGCGGCGCTCGTGGTCGATCCTCAGCGGATCGAGGCGCTGATTCTCAGGGCCAACGCGCTTGCAGGTCTCAACAAAATCGATGACGCGGTGAAGGAAGTCGAGGACGCCATCAGGCGTGCGCCCGATCGAAGCGCGAGCTATTCGAGTCTCGGCGCGCTTCAGATGATTCGTGGCGATCGGGAAGAGGCTGAGGCGGCGTTCAAGCAAGCGGCAGCGATGAACCCGAAGTCGCCGCAGGGGTATTTGGCGCTGGCGAACTTTTACCTCGCGGCTGGTCGCCAGAAGGAAGCTGAGACACAACTCAAAACGGCGTTGTCTGTCGATCCGAAGGACGAGCTCACCAATCGCACTCTCGGGTATTTCTACGTCGGCACCGGTCGTGCGGCGCAAGCCGAAGCCCCCTTCAAGACATTCGCCGAAGTTGCTCGCGGCAGCACAGGCAAGTTGACCCTGGCGGACTACTACATCACCGTCAATCGAGCGGTTGATGCACGTCGCACGCTCGAGGGCGTGCCGCAGACCGATCGGCAGAGTTACCTGACTGCTCGTGTGAGGCTTGCACGACTCGAGTTGCAAGCGGGCGATCGTAAGGGCGCCTACGCACTGATCGACGAGGTACTCGCGAAGGACCCGCAAAACGTTGACGCCCTGCTCGTCAAAGGGCAGCTGCTCGTTGGCGACGGGAAATCAAACGAGGCGCTGGCTGTCGTTCGAGAGGTCGTCGCCAAGGATCCACGCTCCGCGCAGGCACAGTATGCGCTGGGTCGTCTCCTTGTCGCTCAGCGCGATTCTCAAAATGCGATGAACGCGTTCAGTGAAGTGGTGAAACTGAACCCGAATCTCGGCGAAGCCGAACTGGAGCTGGCGAAGTTGCACTTCGATGGCGGCCGAATCGATCTGGCGGAGCAATTTGCCCGCAGTGCCGCCACCAAGGTTTCGGGCGATGGGGAAGCACTGATTCTTCTTGCCCACATCGATCTCTTGAAAGGTCGTCTCGCGTCGGCGGAGCGGACACTCACCACGCTACTCAAAGCCAACCCCGGTTCGCCCGCCTTTCAGACCGAATTCGGCCGACTTCAGCTGGTGAAAAAGAACAGGAGCGAGGCGCGGGCCGCTTTCGAGCGTGCGTTGTCGAAGGACCCGAACTTTTTCGGTGCGTTGAGCTCGCTGACGCGAATGGATCTCGAGGACAAGCATCTCGACGTCGCTCGAGCCCGGGTCGATGCCGCCGCCAAACGTAACGGCAGCAACGGCCAGATTGCGACGCTCGCCGCCGAGACCTACGTGGCGCTCGGCGACTACGCGCAAGCGGAGCCCGCTCTCCGGCGCGCGATCGAGGCCGACCCGTCGAATTTGCGAACGTATGGACTCCTGGCGCAGGTGCTGGCATCGCAAAGACGTTTGGCTGACGGGACGCGCGAGTTCGAAAGCCTTGCGCAGCGCGCGCCAAAAGCCGTGGGCGTACAGACGTTCATGGGGGTGCTGCTGCAGGTACAGAATCGAACCGACGAGGCGCGCGCTCAATATCAGAAGGTCCTGGAAATCGATCCGCGTGCGGCGGTAGCGGCCAACAATCTGGCGATGATGTACGCCGACGATGGGCAGCAGCTCGACGCGGCACTGCAGCTCGCGCAAACGGCGAAAGCACAGTTGCCCGACGACCCCCGCGTGAGCGACACGCTCGCATGGGTCTATTACAAGAAGAATCTGAGTGAATCGGCGATTCCGATACTCGAACCTCTCACGCATCAGGAGCCCGACAATCCAGGCTATCGTTACCACCTTGGTCTGGCATACGCGCAAGCGGGGAAGAGTGACCTCGCACGGCAGTCATTGGAGCGTGCCCTCGTGTTGAGACTTCCGGCGGCTGACGCCGTCGAAGCGCGCAAGACGCTCGACACCCTGAAGTAGCAACATCCAGGCAGCTGCCCGGGTGCAGACGTTCGGACACCCCGACACGGTCAGGCAGCTCGAACTCCATCACGGCCGAGCTGGACCAGCCTGGAGCCGAATGGAATTGAGCTCCCACGACTACGAGGACTAACGTCCGAAAGGCTTCCTTTAGCGTCCGCGGCAGAGAAAAGTCTCCAAGCCGGCGCCTCGTTCGCGGTCATCACTCCGTCGCACGATCCAGCCTAATGCCCTAACTACTATTACGAATATGAGCTTGCCGGGTTTTGCACGATGTGCGACTTTGGTCTGATCCTACGGCAACGCAATTGCTAAATTGTAAGCATCAGCTCCCTATTTCTCTCTTTTTCGCGGAACGTCGGAGGGTCGCACAAATGCGCAAGACATACGTGGGAATGACGCTGGCCGTGGCTCTGCTGCTCCTCTACACGCCGCAGGCAGAGGCCGGAGCGCTTCTGTCGATCTCGACCGGCGCCTCGTTCAGCGTAAGTTGCGACAACACGCTGGCGATCGGGCCAACCAATTGCAGTGCTGCTGCTGGGTATGTGACGGCGCCGAATAGCAACAGCATTACCTTCACCGGTCCAATCACTGGCTATAGTACCGGCGCTATCAGCGTGACCGGGAACCAGCCTGGGAACCCGGCAGCAGGGAACGTTTTAGACGTGAAGTTTGCGATCAGTCATATTTCAGGGGCTGATGACCTGACCGTTGATTTCGGTGGCAGCCAGTTCACACAGCCCGTCGGTCCGGGCCTCTTCCTGTCGGCGTCGGACTCCGGGTCCTTCGGGCAGTCAGCAGCTACTGACGTTCTCAATTTCCAGGCTTGGGGCCGTGCCACCAATGACCTCATTGTTCCAGGAGGGACGGCCACAGCGATTTCGCCAGCATGTATACCAGGCGCCGGTCTGACCACCTCGTGCTCGACGGTGACGGCCGATGTCCCCTTCAACCGTGGTGCAGGTCCTTATGCGCTGACCGGCCGTGAGATTCTTCACTTGGCGCTCGGCGAGCTCCCGGCGACCGTCAACGCCACGATTGCGGCGAACGCTCAGCCCGGCACTCTCGTTCCGGAACCCACATCGCTGCTGCTCTTTGGCACTGGGCTGATGGGCCTCGCGGCGCGCGCCCGCCGTCGGATGCGGAAAGGCAGTGTCAGCTAGACAACACCGCGGATTTCGGTCTCCGTCTCCCAAGAATGGACCCTCATCGCGGTTGGCACTGAAAGGTGCCAACCGCTTTTTCTTTCTCGGATCCAAGCGTATGAAGGCAAATCTGTCATTGCGGACATTGCTGCTGCTCACAGCAGCCATCGCGGCTTTCACCATCGCCTGCTCGAAGGATCCGGAGGTGGCCAAACGCGAGTACGTCCGCAGCGGCGACGCTTACGCGGCGAAGAAACAGTACAAGGAAGCCGTCATCGAATACCGGAACGCAGTCCAGCAGGATCCCAGGTTTGGTGAGGCGCGCGCGAAACTCGCCGACGCGTACTTTCAAGCGGGTGACGCGGTGAATGCCGTCCGCGAGTACATCCGCGCGGCGGACGTTCTTCCGAACGACGTGACCGCGCAGGTCAAAGCCGGCGAAATACTGTTGGCCGGCGGGCGCTACGAGGACGCAAGGGCCAGGGCGGACCAGGCGCTCGCACGGGATCCCAAACACATCGAGGCCCAGATTCTCAGGGCCAATGCGCTGGCGGGCCTCAACAAGCTCGACGATGCGGTCGCGGAAGTCGAGGATGCCATCAGGCGCGCGCCCGATCGAAGTGCCAGTTACTCGAACCTCGGCGCGCTCCAGATGATTCGAGGGAATCGCGACGAGGCGGAGGCGGCATTCAAGCAGGCCGCAGCGACAGATCCGAAATCACCGCAGGGGTATCTGGCGCTTGCCAACTTTTACTGGGCAGCGCGCCGGCTGGACGAGGCGGAGGCGCAGCTCAAAACGGCGTTGTCGCTCGACCCGAAGAACGACCTGGTGAATCGCGCGCTTGGATATTTCTACATGGGAACCGGTCGTGTGGCAGAGGCCGAGGCTCCCTTGAAGACGTTCGCCGCGTCGAACAGCACGGGCAAGCTTACGCTGTCCGACTACTATCTTACCGTTCGTCGATTCGACGACGCACGGCGCACGCTCGAGGCGGTGCCCCAGAGCGATGCGCAGAACTACCTTATTGCGCGTTTGAAACTTGCGGCACTCGATGTTCAGTCGGGCGATCGTCAAGGCGCCTACGCACTGGTAAACGAGGTCCTGGCGAAGGAGCCGAATAGCATCGATGCGCTGATCGTCAAAGCGGAGTTGCTCGTCACGGACGGGAAGTTCGACGAGGCGCTGGCGACGGTTCGTAAGGCTATCGCCAGCGACCCGGCCTCCGCACAGGCGCAGTATGCCCTCGGCCGTCTGCTCGTCGCTCGGCACGACTCTGAAGGTGCGATAAACGCTTTCAACGAAGCGCTGAAGCTGAACCCGAGTCTCGCGGAAGCGGAAATGGAGCTTGCGAAGCTGCACCTCGACGCCGGCCGCCTCGATCAAGCCAAGCAATTTGCCCTCAGCGCCGCGACCAAGATTTCGGGATATGCGGAAGCCCAGATTGTTCTGGCTCATATCGATCTTCTGCAAGGGCAACTTGAGTCGGCAGATCGGACGTTGAACGCGCTCGTCAAGGCGCTTCCAGGTGCGCCCGTCGTGCAGACTGAATTCGGGCGGCTGCAGCTGGTGAAGGGGAACAGGGCCGAGGCGCGCTCCGCGTTCGAGCGTGCGTTGTCGAAGAATCCCAACTTCGTCGATGCGCTAAGCGTACTGACGCAAATGGATCTTCAGGACAAGCATCCCGATGTCGCTCGCGCCCGTGTGGACGCCGCCGTCAAGCGCAACGGCACAGATGTCCGGACGATGGAGCTGGCTGGCGAGACCTACCTGGCCCTCGGGGACTACGCGAAAGCCGAGCCTGTGCTTCGCCAAGCCATCCAGACCGATCCGGGGAACCTGCGCGTTTACGCAATGCTGGCGCAAATTCTCGCGTCCCAGAAGCGGTTGCCCGAAGCAACAAGCGAATTCGAGACACTCGCTGAGCGAGCTCCAAAGGCGGTTGGCGTTCACACGTTCATCGGGATCCTCCTGCAGGTCCAGAATCGAACAGCGGAGGCCCGCGCTCGTTATGAGAAGGTCCTGGAAATCGATCCGCGCGCGGCGGTGGCGGCGAACAACCTGGCGTGGATTTACGCCGAGGAAGGCCAGCAGCTCGATACAGCATTGCAGCTCGCGCAAACCGCAAAGGCGCAGCTTCCGAACGAGCCCACCGTGAGCGATACGCTCGGATGGGTCTTTTACAAGAAGGGCCTCAGTGACCTCGCGATTCCAGTGTTCGAGCCGTTGACGAAACAGGATCCCAAGAACCCAATGTATCAGTACCATCTCGGTCTCGCGTACGCACGCGCCGAGGAAAAGGGTCCCGCCCGGCGGGCGCTCGAGCGCGCGCTCGCCCTCAACCTGTCGGCGAACGAAGCCACGGAAGCACGGAAGACGCTCGACACCCTCAAATAGGACACACCTCGTCTCGCCATCCGGGCGCGACTCTTGCCTTCTCCTGGCAGGCAGCCGCCCGGGTGCAGACGTCCGCACACCTAACACGTTCAGGCACGTATGGGAACGGCGGCAAATCGATGAAATTAAAGGACGTCAGGCCGCTGTGCGGCCGATCCGGTGTCGGTGATGACGAATTCGTCCAATCATGCTGATTACAGAGTTCGGCGATCAGACGACAAGGCTGACGCCGGCGTGGGGAAGGGAGCGGTTGCCGACTTCCTTCAACTGCTTGCGCGCGCGGCGCATCAATTCCATACCTACCCGCCGACGAGCCCGTTGTGCACCGACGCCGTTGCGGCCTGCCATGCGGCCTTCATGGCGCTGGAGCTCGAGGAGCCGATGACGCTCCGAATCGGCAAGCGCGAGCTCCTCGTACAAGACGAAGCCATCGGGCGCGGCACAGTCGTCGAGCAGCAACTCTGGCGGCCCCTTCACCGTGCGCGCGTCGCGTCGGTGGAAATCAAACCGGACGTCACGCTTCGCGACTGGTCGCAGTTCTGTCCGATCGTGGCTGCAAGCGTCCGTCCGTCCCGCCAATCGCCGAGTGTGGCTGAACAGCTGCTCGAAGCCGGTGTTGGCGGCATCGTGGCGCGTGTGACTCCGCGGCCGGAAATGTTCGAGGTAGGGGCGCCTCCCGCAGCCATGCGAGTGGTAGTCGACCGCGAGCGGGTGCGCCAGGCATCGATACCGGTGTCGGGACCGGCCCAGCATCTTTACCCGCCAGACAAAGGATGGGTGCGTCTCGATCCCACCGTACGGTACGAGTCGCTCTCTCTGCTCGACCTGACGGTCCTCATCAACGAGCCTGCGGAACTCGCGTCGATGCTCACGCGGCTGATCGACGAGGACACGGCGGACGATTCCGCGCGTGCGGCGGCGCTGCAGCATCGTTACAGCGACGTCGTCATGCTGATCGGCGCCCTTGACACGAGGCTCGCCCGCATTCTGTTCTCGAAGCTGTCGCGAGCGGTCCTCGCCCTCGATTCGGATCGGCGGAGATCGTTGTTGAAGGGGGCGATTCTGCCCGGTCTTCTCGACGGCCGGATGAACGGTGAGGCCGTACTGTGGGACTTTCCTGACATCGATCTGGCCGACGCCCTCTGCCTTCTGCTCGACCTGGATGCGGCGTCTCCTCACGTGCTCGCGATGGCGCTGGACCGCCTTCAGCTGCCCGACGACCGTCGATCCGCACTTGCCCCCTTGATTAAGGCGAGGCTCCAGAACGGACGCTCCTCCGAGCAGGTGAAGGAAGGATCGTTTGCCGCCGGCTTTGACGGCGTTGCCGCGTCGTTGACACGCGTGACGACCGATGTCGGCAAGAATTTCAGCGAATTCGCCGCATTCGATCTCGCGATGACCGACCAGACCGCCACGGCACTGACTGCGGCCCACGATGCGATCGCCGCGACCGACGCCGCCGACGCGCAAATCCGGTGTGCGTTGAGCCTGACACGCATCGAACCGAACCCCGGCATCGTGTCCGCCACGCTCGCCCGCGCGCTTCCGCCCCTCGTGCAACTGCTGCGGGCCGAACGATGGGATGCCGTCACACGCGTCGTCACCGACCTGCACGCGATTGAGGCACGCCTGCAGCCTTCACGGCCGGATGTCGCGAAGACGGTGCGCGACATGCTGCTCCGGTTCTGCAATCACGAATTCATCGTCCGTCTCGCGCAGCTGTCAGGCTCTGACGACGGCAGGACCCGTGCTGCTGCGATTGTCGCGGTTGCGGCGCCTTCACTGGTACCCGCGTGGCTCGAGCTATTGGATGGCCAGACGGAACGAGTCCGCGCCCGGCAGCTCGTCCCGTTGATGTGTGAGTGTGCGCGATCGATCGCACCGGCGATCGCTCAACGCCTCCCGCTCTTGAACGCGGATGCCGCATGTGCCGCGTTGACCGTTCTCGGCTCCGCCGGCACCGGTTACGAAGAGCTCATCGCGGAACAGGTGAAGACGGGAGAAGAGCGCCGCGCCCGGGAAGCGATGCGAGCGTTGGCGCGCATTGGATCGCCGCGAGCCGCCGGATTCATTGTCAGGCAGATCGAGGACGGCCCTCCAGTTGTACGTCCCGCCGCTGAAGAAGCGTTGTGGCGGTTGCCATTGCCGCTCGCGTTCGCCAAGACGCATGAGTTGCTCAGGCGGCGCGATTTCGTGGTTCACCACCCACACACCGCGGCGCGATTGCTGGAGCGTGCCGTGCAAAGCGCCGACGACGGGCTGGATTCCGTGCTCGAAGGACTGACGTCGCTTCGCTTCCACTTCTGGAGCCCGGCAGTCGCACGCGTCGGCGCAAAGGCCCGGGAGCTGCGGCAATGATCTCCGAACCGACTGCCGAGGCGTATCGCATCCTCAAAGGGTTTTCGACGCTCGGGACGTTGACCGGCATCTATCCCGCCGGGCATCCGCTCGTCGCCGACAAAGTGCGCGAGATCTATGAGGCGCTACAGCCGTGTCTCGCGGCGGGCGAATCGGTGCGCATCGATGTCGTCCGTGGCGTCGTCCATCTGAACGGTGTTCCTGTAGAGGGGCAGAGCGAACCGCAGGCCTTCAGCATCGACAGCCTTCACATCCAGGCTGGCGTTCAGCCGGAAGAAATAGCTGCCGCGGCGGAGGTATTGCGGAAATCCGCGGACGACGCTCAGGAGCCTGTCAGCCAGCAGCTCTCCAGACGGGGTGTCCACCATATCTCCGTTGGTCGACTGGTGCCGCTCGATACACGATGGCGCGCGCGCCAATGGCCGGATCATCCACAGCATGTGCTGGATCCCGATTACGAACAATCGCTGTTGATGGCGCAGCAGGCGTTCGACCAGCTGGCGGAAGAGCGCCGCATCGATCTTCGCACCGTACACGACCTGGTGCGGCTGCTGATGTGCCGCGTTGTGACGAGCAAGGCGGCAATGGCCCAGATTCTCGCTGTCAAACAGTACGAGAACCTCACCTACATCCATTCGGTGAACGTCGCGGTGTTAAGCCTGTTGCTCGGGCGGCAACTCGGCCTGGACGATCAGACGCTGGCGAACCTCGTCGAGGCAGGCGTGCTGCACGACGTCGGGAAAACGAGAATTCCGCTGGACGTCGTCAAGAAGCCGGGAACACTCGACAAACGCGAGCGAAAGCTGATGGAAGCACACCCGGTACTCGGCGCGGAGCTGCTGATGCAGGTCGAGGGGCTCGCACCGCTGACGCCGCTCGTCGCGCTCGAACACCACCGCAGTGTCGTCGGCGGGGGATATCCCGATCTCGGAGATGGGGTGGTGCCGCACGTCATGAGTCAGATCGTGTCGGTCGCCGACATCTACGAGGCAGTGACCGGTGCGCGGTCATATCAGCAGCCGACGCCGCCCGAACGCGCGTGTCTCCTCATTGCGCGCCTGGCCGGCAGCAAATTGAACACCGCGCTTGTGAAGGCATTCGTCAATGCCATTACGTTCTTCCCGGTCGGTTCCATTGTGCGGACCAGCCGCGGTGATCTCGGTGTTGTGCTTCGCACGACGCTGGGGGATCCGCTTCACCCCGTCATTCAGCTCCTCGACGAGGACTGGCGGACGCCGCTCGGCGTGTTGGATACAAGCGCGCGGGGCGAGAGGAATGACTACCTCTGTCACATCGTCGAGACGGTCGTGCCCGCGTCTGATGCCTTTGACGTGAGACAGTTCCTCAGCGCGGCGTAGGTCCGCCTAATGGCGGATCTCACCGGTGCTCGCCGGATGAACGCTCAATCGGTCCCGGTTGTCTTGCCGCGATCGCGGCCGAACTTCGGCTCTTTCGATGTGCCGACTACCTGAATCCGCAACAGAGTTCCCGCGCCCTGTTTCGAGAAAAACGGATCGATCGGCTTCAACACCCACCGCTTCCATCCGGTCATCGTTTCCGAGACCTTCGCCTGCAGGCGCAGCGTGCCGTGGAAGTCGAGCGTATCGCGATCGAGATCGTAGGTCCCCGCGAGATCCACGCCGGAGCCGGGCACCGCGAACGACAACGATTGGAACGTCACCATTTCGTTTGCGAGGGTGAACTTGCCGGCCATCACCGACACAACACCGGTGATGTCGGTGTTGCCCGGCTGCCCGCGTCCACGACGGCTCAAGGTGTCGATTTGATCCTGGACGGTCGATTTGAGAAACCGTGCCTGCGAGAGCTGAAACTGCCCGTCGAGCAGCAGTTTCTCCCGCACAGTGCCCGTCAGCGGTGGAATGTCGATCTTCGTGTTGAGCGAAATCTTGCCGCGCATGAAGGGTGTGCCCTTCATCGCCAGCGAGAGCAAATCGTGGATGTTTCCCGACGGCATCGAGACATTCAGGCTGATGGTGCGCCGCAGATCGGACTCGTGTCGGATGATGCCGCCGCTCGTCCTGAAACTGGTCGCCCCTAACGATCCGTTCACGGGCTTGAGGATGGTGTCGCCGCTAGTGCCGTCGACGCGTACTTCGAAACGCGTTTGCAGACGAACGGGGTTTCCCACGTCCTTCAACCTGAAATCGGGAACCGTCGCTTCGCCCTTGACGTTCACCGACGACAGCGTGCCCTCGAACTGTCCGGATGATTCGAGCGTGCCGGCGATCCCTGAGAAGACACCGAGATCTGCGTCCGTGAACTTGTAGACGCCATCAAGGTGCGAATCTCCTGGTTCGTCTGCCACCCATGGCCCCAACGTTCCGCTACTCTGGACCTCGCCGCGAGGCTTGGCGTTGGTCAACGCCGCTTCGTATTTCATCGCGACATGCTGTCCCGCCGATTCGAGCCGAACGCGATGAATATCGAACCGCAGCGGAAACTTCTTGCTGTTATTCGGCAGTATCGCGAGCGTCGCGTTCGTGATGACGACCTGCTCGAGCAGCACGTTCGATGTGGTGTCCCCCGCAGCGTCCTGCGTTGAGGGGATGTTCTGACCGCTGCCTGAGCCGAGATCGGGACGCTGGCCTTTCGGCGGCACGTTGATCTCCATGCCATCCACCGTGACCAGATGCAGCACCTTGGTTCGATCGAGGAGCGTACGCAACTCCACATCGAACCTGAACTGCTTCATCGCAAACATCGGCGGCAGATCGCGACGGCCTCTGTGCCGCAGTTGAACTCCGTCGCCTTCGACGGTGGCGATCAGGCCGTGGCCGCGGTTGAGCAGTGTCTCGACGAGGGAGGCTCGCCGCATCCGCACGCGGAGCGCCGAGATTTCGACCTCGCTGTCGAACCGGTCATGGAGGTAGGCAATGACCTGTTCGCGGATGAAGGGCTCGATTCGGCGAGCGAGAACGTAACCGGTGACGAGCATTGCGATGAACATCGCCGCCACGGCGGCTCCGATGCCGGCCAGCCACTTCTTTGTTCGTGTGGTCAACGCATGCCTCTGTGCTCGCTTTGCCGGGTGATGGGGACAATTCGACCGGTCAGATGAATATCACAGAACCCGCAAAAAACGGCGCCAAAACACACGATCCCGATGAGGTTTGGCATCAAACCGGGGGGCGGAGGGATCGATGGTTTTTGGGGTGGTTTTCTGCGCATCGCCCAGGTCAGTACAAGTTACAATCCGCGCATGGCAGGTGCCCCGTCCACCGAACGCCCGGTCGTCCTCCGCCGCCTCGGAATCATGAAAGACTCCGGTGATCCCACTGTGCAAGAATCGCGCGCGCAGCGGGAGACGTCGCGGGATGCCCTGGAGTTGTTCGCGACGGAGGCTGAATCGGCTCCGCGGCTCGAACGGCGGACCAATGCGATTCGATCGTTTGCGGCGTCGTCGATCGGCTTTCTCAAACGGAATCCGATCATCGGGGTGATCGTGGTGTCTGCGGTTTGCGTGGTCGCGGCACTCTGGGCAATCAACCGGTTTGTTGGGTTAGATCTGACATCGCTAAAGAGCCTGGCAACCGTTTTTTCGCCCGCTGATACCGCTGTTGCTACGGCCGACGATACCTCTCTTGCCACGGCCGGTAATACCTCTACAGCTCGCTCAGACGGCGTGTCCGCGAGGGCGAGCACCAACCCGTCGAAGCCGCCGACCGTGGTCAACGCTGTGCGGACGGGAACCGACACCGTCGCCCAGACAGTTACGCAAAATCGCGCTGAATCCGCCCCGGTGGGAATAGCTCAGCCGGAGCGGCTCGGCGCGGTCGCGTCCGTTGCCACACCGGATGCACCCGCCGCCGTCTCTGCTTCGAGCGTGGCCACCGCGGCCGTTGTCGACGACAGGATTTATACAGCGCAGGACCGAGATGTCGTGCCGCCGCACACGTCGGAGACGCTTCCGGGGCCGACCATCAGCTCATGGACGACGCGGATCAACGCGATGGAAGTGATCGTTTCGCAGACCGGTGACGTCGAGCGGGCGAGGCTGGTCACTCCACCGCAGCGGATGCCCGACATGTTCGCTCTGAGCCGCGCGAAAGTGTGGAAGTTCACGCCGGCGATGAAGGATGGCAAGCCGGTTCGCTATCGTCTGCTACTGACGTGGGAAGTTAATCCGTAACTACTGGTCTTGCAATCCACGAGATAAAAATCACGAAGCTCAATTGAGGTCCGCCGCCACAGGCGCGCGCAGCGGACCTCTTGGTGTGCCTACTTCATCTTGAAGAACGCATACAGCTTGCTGCCATCGAGTGTTTCCATGGTCACTCGATAGCAAAGGCCAGCCGTTTTCGGTGTCTGCCAATTCTGGATGAATTGGTGTGCCGTCGCATCGTACCGCAGCGTCGTTCCGCCTGTTGTGACGAAGTCGATCGGATCTTCATAGGTGCCACCGCCGCAGGTGACTTGTTGCACGACGAACGGTTTTATGGCTCCCACATCGGTCCGCTCATTCGTGTTGCCCGGTCCCTGATAGACATTGAATTTCAACGGTACCGTCGATCCTCCCTTTACGGTATTGAGCACCCAGTCACCCATCGTGACCGGGCTATAAAAGCCGGTGAGCGTCCAGGCGCCAATGACGACGGTGCCGGTTGCCCCGCTGGTCGTATAGTTGGGGCCATCGCTGCCACCAAGCGCCAGCGAGCCGGCGCCCGTGAGCGGTTGAATCCCGACGCCGGCGCCTGCCAACGTTCCAGCACCCGACGCGACCGTAACGTTGTCACCAGCCGCCGCCTTGTTTGACACCGAAAGAATGCTGAACGACGCCAGATTGGTGGTGTCGTACGGGCGCGCACCGGTCATATTGACCGGCTTCGGAGTGATGTTGGCCGCGGCCGACGCGGTGGTGCTCGTCAGGTTGTAGTTGCCGGCGTCGGTGCCGCTGGTGCTGATGCCGCTGACACTGATGCTCTTACCATTACCGACGTTCTTGTCCGCAAAGCTCGCCGTCGTGTAGCTGTCGGTGAACACGTCCCCGCTCACCCGGTTGTCGCCCAGGGTCACGGTGGCTGCCGTCGTGCCGTCGTAGACCTTGTTCACGCCGGCGGCGCTGACCGTCAGCGCCCGGGCCGTGATGTCGGCCGTCGTCGAGGCCGTCGTGTTGAACGTGTAGTTGCCGGCGTCGGTGCCGCTGATGCTGATGCCGCTGACACTAATGCTCTTACCATTACCGACGTTCTTGTCCGCAAAGGCTGCTGACGTGTAGCTGTCGGTGAAGACATCGCCGCTCACCCGATTGTCGCTCAGCGCCACGGTGGCCGCCGTCGTGGCGTCATACACCTTGTTCACGCCGGTGGCGCTGACCGTCAGCGCCCGCGCCGTGATGTTGGCCGTCGTCGAGGCCGTCGTGTTGAACGTGTAGTTGGCGGCGTTGCTGCCGCTGATGCTGATGCCGCTGACACTGATCGTTTTGCCCGTGCCGACGTTCTTGTTCGCAAAGCTCGCCGACGTGTAGCTGTCGGTGAATACGTCGCCGCTCACCCGGTTGTCGCTCAGGGTCACGGTCGTTGTCGTGGTCCCGTCGTAGACCTTGCTAACACCCGCCGCCGTCACCGTCAGCGCCCGGGCCGTGATGTCGGCCGTCGTCGAGGCCGTCGTGTTGAACGTGTAGTTGCCGGCGTCAGTGCCGCTGATGCTGATGCCGCTGACACTGATGCTCTTGCCGGTACCGACGTTCTTGTCTGCAAAGGTCGCCGACGTGTAGCTGTCGGTGAACACGTCGCCGCTCACCCGGTTGTCACTCAGGGTCACGGTGGCTGCCGTCGTGCCGTCGTAGACCTTGTTGACACCCGCCGCCGTCACCGTCAGCGCCAGGGCCGTGATGTCGGCCGTCGTCGAGGCCGTCGTGTTGAACGTATAGTTGCCGGCGTCGCTGCCGCTGATGCTGATGCCGCTGACACTGATCGTTTTGCCGGTACCGGCGTTCTTGTCCGCAAAGGCTGCCGACGTGTAGCTGTCGGTGAAGATATCGCCAGCCACGCGGTCATCGCTCAACGTCACCGTGGCCGCCGTCGTGCCGTCGTAGACCTTGTTGACGCCAGTGGCGCTGACCGTCAGCGCCCGGGCCGTGATGTTGGCGCTGGTGGTGGCTGTGGTGTTGCTCAGCGTGTAGTTGCCGGCATCGGTGCCGCTGATGCTGATGCCCGACACGGAGACCGTCTTGCCCATGCCCACGTTCTTGTCCGCAAAGGTCGCCGACGTGTAGCTGCCGGTGAACACGTCGCCGCCCACCCGGTTGTCGCTCAAGGTCACGGTCGCCGTCGTGGTCCCGTCATACTGCTTGTTGACGCCGGTGGCGCCGACCGTCAGCGCCCGGACCGTGATGTTGGCCGTCGCCGAGGCCGTCGTGTTGAACGTGTAGTTGCCGGCGTCAGTGCCGCTGATGCTGATGCCGCTGACATTGATCATCTTACCGGTGCCGACGTTCTTGTCCGCAAAGGCTGCCGACGTGTAGTTGTCGGTGAAGACATCGCCGCTCACCCGGTTGTCGCTCAGGGTCACGGTCGCTGTCGTGGTCCCGTCGTAGACCTTGTTGACACCCGCCGCCGTCACCGTCAGCGCCCGGGCCGTGATGTCGGCCGTTGCCGAGGCCATCGTGTTGAACGTGTAGTTGCCGGCGTCGGTGCCGCTGATGCTGATGCCGCTGACACTGATCGTTTTGCCCGTGCCAGCATTCTTG
>Ga0075418_10003142_pt1 | contig 18837 bp, 17 predicted proteins | sample SoiMetdeltSBSDD2_FD_81776 | JGI IMG/M metagenome (GOLD analysis project Ga0075418, IMG submission 81776) | Bulk soil microbial communities from a Populus tree surrounding site in Tennessee, USA - Soil MetaG P. deltoides SBSDD2 | ecosystem: Environmental > Terrestrial > Soil > Tree plantation... | reverse complement strand
GATCGCGGCGAGGATGCCCAGCACGACCAGGATGCTCGCAATGGCCAACGAGCCGAGTCGCGCCTGGCGGCCGGAGAACTCCCGCACGATCTCCCGCCATTGACTGAGCACGTAGAGCAGCGTGCACACCAGCCCACCGAGCGCCAGCGTCCGGTACCACTGCCATTCAGGGCGAAGTTGCGAAATAGCGACAGCCGCGAGGACGAGCGCGACGCCGAGCCAGCCGAGAAGTCCGAGTACTCGTTTCAACATACGTTTCTGAAGAAAGCTATCCGCGCCAACGCTCGGAGTCGACGGACTTGGCCGTCAGGAACAGACCGAACGTGATGAAGCTCAGGTAGTACACGATGTGTTTGGTGTCGAGAATGCCCTTGGTGAAATCGTCGAGATGTTCGGTGATCGAGAGGAACGACAGGAGCGTCCTCGCCGTCTGCCCGGACGAATCCGCGAGCCAGTTGATGACCCACAGCATCAGGAAGGTTACGAACGTCATGGTGCCGGCCACGATTTGATTCTTCGTGAGGCTGGAGATCAGCAGCCCGACCGACACGAAGCATCCTCCGAGGAGCAACAGTCCCAGGTATCCCGTAGCAACCGGCCGCCATTCCGGATTCCCGAGCCTGAAGAGGATGGCGATGTCGATCGTGGTCACCAGCAACATCGCGCAGAAGAGTCCCATTGCGCCAAGAAACTTGCCCAGGATGATCTGGACGTCGGTGACCGGCGAGGTGAGCAGCAGCTCGATCGTGCCGGAGCGCTTCTCTTCCGCGTACGTGCGCATCGTGATCATCGGCATCACGAACAGAATGATCACCGCCGTGTTCAGGAAGACACCGCGAATCATCCCCTCGTTGACGTTAACGCGTCCGCCCCCCATCGAGGCGCGCTGGCTCTGTTCCACGAAGTTCGCCAGGTACGCGTAGAAGAAGAGACCAAAAGCCAACGCAAAGAGACCGATGATGACGTAGCCAATCGGCGACGCAAAGTACGAACGCAGCTCCTTGCCTGCAATCGCAAGGATGTTACGAATGCTGGTCATCATTGATTGCCTCCCACCGGCTGCGCCTCATTGCTTCCACTCGGCTTGACCTCGGGTGGGGTCGCCTCGCTGGGTTCGTCCGTCGTGACCTGCAGGAAGATCTCCTCGAGACTCATACGCATCGGCCGCAGCTCGAGCAACCCCCACCCGCGCTGTACGATCGTTCGGGCGAGGTCGCGACGAACGTCCGTGTCTCGCTCGCTCTCGACTTCGAACCCGCCGACCGTTCGACTGTCGGACGAGACGACACGTGTCACACCAGGCACGGACGCCAGCACTGGCCCGGCATCTTCGTTGGCGGCATCGATCTGAACGAACATCGTCTCCGCCCCTCGCAGTCGCGCGGTGAGGGCATCAGGCGTATCGACCGCCACCACGCGCCCTTTGTTGATGATGACCACGCGATGGCAGGTCTGAGCGACCTCGGGGAGGATGTGCGTGCTCAGGACGATCGTGTGATCGCCGCCCAGACTGCGGATCAGCTCGCGAGTCTCGATAATCTGCTTCGGATCGAGTCCGGCCGTGGGCTCGTCCAGGATCAGCACGTCCGGGTTGTGGATCAACGCCTGAGCAAGGCCGACGCGTTGACGATACCCCTTCGAGAGCTTGGCGCAGTGCCGATCCGCCATGTCGGCGACGCGGGTTCGCTCCATCACGCTCGTCACACGCTGCTTGCGCTCGCCTGAAGGCACGCCTTTGATGCGGGACACGAAATCGAGGTACTCCCGGACCGTCATGTCCGGATAGAGTGGCGGTGTTTCGGGCAGATATCCGGTCCGCCGCTTCGCCTCGATCGGTTCGGCGAACACGTCATGTCCTGCGACGATTGCTCGCCCTTCCGTGGCAGGCATGTAACCCGTCAGGATCCTCATCGTCGTGGTCTTCCCGGCGCCATTCGGCCCGAGAAAACCAAGGATCTCGCCCCGTTCAACCCGAAAGCTGACATCGTCCACGGCCGTTACCCGGCCGTATCGCTTGGAAATGTGTTGGACCTCGATCACAAAGACTCTCCAGCCTGAAAAAGGTGGCTGGCACCTTCCCGGGCGAGGTGCCAGCCACCTCTAGTGTGACGGAGCTGGGCCACCTGAAAACAACCTCGTTCTAACGTATAGACTCGGAAAAGATTAGGACCGATCCGGCATAGTAGTCAGACCGAGAAAAAAGAGTCAAGACTCCCGCAGGTCTTGCGTTCGGCGGCTTCTTCGGAGTAGCGTATATATGAGCACTTGCTCATATATTCATATGTCTGAACCCGTAGCCCTCAAGGCTCGTCCGGACGCACCTGTCGATAGCGAACATTGTGACGTCCTGCATCCCGGCCCGCGTGACGCTGAAGAACGACGCGCGGCCCTGATGCCGGCACGCACCATTGCCGCGTTGGCCGACACGTTCCGCGTTCTCGGCGATCCCACACGCGTTCGGATCCTCGACGCGTTGAGTACCGGCGAGCTCTGCGTCTGTGACATCGCGACACTCGTGGAGCTCAGTGAATCCGCGGTGTCGCATCAGCTGCGATTGCTGCGGGGAATGCGGCTGGTTCGTGCCCGCCGTGCCGGCCGTCTCGTGTTCTACGCGCTCGACGACCAGCACATCATCGAGCTCTTCCAGCAGGCGCTCACGCACGTGGAGGAACAAAACCGGTGAACACGACGGTCTGTTCTGTCTGCGAACTGCACGCTGAGTCGGTGTTCAAGGTCGAAGGCATGGATTGTCACGAGGAGGTGGCAATTCTCGAACGCCGCCTCACCCGACTGTCCGGCCTGGAAGCCCTCGCCGCTGACGTCGTGAGTCAGCGGCTCACCGTCAAGTACGACGCCACGAAGCTGACCACATCGAACATCGCTGAGGCAGTCGCGCAGACCGGCATGCGTGCGTGGCTGGAGCACGAGGAGCCACGGCCCTCGTCTGCATCGCCGTGGCGTGAACGCGTCGTCTGGATTTCCGGGCTGGCGCTCGTGATCGGCCTGGCCCTGCAGTTCTCCGGCGCCTCGCCGGCCGTCGTGTGGGTGCCTTACGCGATCGCGATCGGCTCCGGCGGTGTTTACACTGTCAGGCGCGCGCTGAACTCCCTGCGTTCCCGGGTCCTGGACATCAACGTGCTCATGCTGGTTGCTGTCGCAGGCGCGATGGCTCTCGGCGAATGGTCCGAAGGCGCGTCGGTCGTCTTCCTGTTCGCGCTGGCCCAGGTTCTCGAAACGCGCGCGATGGAGCGGGCCCGCGGCGCCATCCGCGCGCTGATGGATCTCGCCCCGGCCGAGGCTCTCGTCAAGCGGAGCCACGGCGACGAGAAGGTGCCTGTGGACGACGTGGCGGTGGGAGACATCATCGTCATCAAGCCTGGCGAGAAGATTCCGCTCGACGGACGCGTCCACGACGGGATCAGCCACGTCAATCAGGCGCCGGTGACCGGCGAGTCGCTTCCGGCCGAAAAAATGCACGGCGACGAGGTGTTCGCCGGCTCCATCAACGGGCGCGGAGCGTTGGAAGTCGAAGTGACGCGCCTGCGCCGCGATTCCACGCTCGCGCGAATCATCCATCTCGTCGAGGAGGCGCAGGCTCAGCGCGCGCCGAGCCAGACGTTCGTCGATCGATTTGCGCGCGTCTACACACCGGCGGTGCTGCTTCTGGCCGTCATCCTGGCGGTCGTACCGCCCGCCGTGTTCGGAGCCGAATGGGGCACGTGGATCTATCGCTCGCTCGTTCTGCTCGTCATTTCGTGTCCGTGCGCGCTCGTAATCTCGACCCCGGTATCGATCGTGTCCGCGCTGGCGGCTGCGGCGCGTAAAGGGGTGCTGATCAAAGGCGGTGCGCGCCTCGAGCGCCTTGCGAGCGTGCGATGCGTCGCCTTTGACAAGACCGGAACGCTCACGCGCGGACGGCTCCGGGTCACCGACATCGTTCCGGTCAACGGTGCGCATCCGACCGATATCCTTGCGCTGGCGGCATCGCTCGAGTCGCGCTCCGAACATCCGATCGGCCGCGCGATTCTCGAGCGGGCAAACGTCGACGCTCTTACACTGTCGCCCGCGACGGCATTCCAGGCTCTTCCCGGCCTCGGCGCCGAGGGAACGGTGATGGGCCGCCCGGTCATCGTCGGCAGCCATCGTCTTTTCGAGGAACGACGGATGTGCAGCCCGGACGCTGAATCGGTCCTCGATCGGCTGGAAGCCGAAGGGCGGACGAGCGTCATGGTCGGCGTGAACGGCACGGCCGTTGGCGTCATCGGCGTGGCTGACGAAATCCGCGAATCGGCCGCCGACACCGTTCAGATGCTCCGCGCGCAGGGCGTCGAGCACGTCGTCATGCTCACCGGCGATCACGAATCAGCCGCCCGCGCCCTCGCTGCGTCGATTGGAGTCGATGATTATCGCGCCGGGCTCCTCCCTGAACACAAGCTCTCGGCTGTGCAGGAGCTGCGAAGGAAGTACGGTTCGCTGGCGATGGTGGGTGACGGTGTCAACGACGCTCCAGCGCTCGCCGCCGCGGATGTCGGCATGGCGATGGGCGTGGCCGGCTCCGATGCCGCGCTCGAGACCGCCGACATCGCACTCATGGCCGACGAGCTTCCCAAGATTCCCTACGCCCGCCGTCTGAGCCGCGCCACGACCCGGAACATCCGTGCCAACATCTCGTTCTCGCTCGCGCTCAAAGCCGCGTTTCTCGTGATGGCAATCGCCGGAACCGCCACCCTCTGGATGGCCGTGGTCGCCGACATGGGCGCCTCGCTCATCGTCATTGCCAATGCGCTTCGACTGCTGCGGGAATAAAAGTGCGCAGGTGCGCAAGTGCACGAGTGCACAAGTGCTCTAAGAGCAACGTGCGCAGGTGCACAAGGGCGCACTTTCACACTCGCGCACCTTCGCACTTTGCTCTTGCGCACTCGCGCACTCGCGCACTTGCGCACTTGCGCACTTGCGCCGTTCAAGCCTTGCGGTTGGAGAAAAAGTGCTGATCGACGAACTCGTCGATGGCCGCCTGATCGGCAGGATCGACCTTCTCGAATTGCAGCCCCATCCCGACACGCCGATCGCTCCAGGCGATCCGCGATTCCGCTTCGATGTCGCGCTTTGAGCCAGGCAAGCGGAATCGTGCGCGCACCTTCGATCCGTTTTCCAAGGGGCTCATCGTACGGATCGCGATCCCGCCCTTGCTCAGGTTCAATGTGAGCGCTGCCGCGATCGTGTTACCAAAACGATACGCGACGGGAATCCCGAGCACCACCCGCGCGCTGCCGCGGCGATTGAAGTTGTCCGGAAAAAGATGCGGGGCGAGTGATGGGAGAATATGTTGAACCGCGCTGTATTCGTTGACGTATCCTGACACGCCGAGCGCCGCCAGCTCACGGACCTCGTCCGCAGTGGCAATCGTCCCGCTGAATATCAGGATCGGCAGTTTGCCGGCATCCAGCTTGCGGATGGATCTCACCAGCTCGACGCCACCGGCGTGCGGCAACCGCAGGTCGAGGACGATGAGGTCGAGCCGTTCGAGGTCCGCGCGCACGCGCGCCAGCAGCTCGGCGGCGCTCTTCACCGTCAGGGCGGTATGGCCCGCCCCGAGGAGAGCGGTTGCGAACCGATCTCGTACGAAGGCGGTATCGTCCGCGACAACGACGGTTTTCATGGTGGACATCTATGCCCTTGGGCTCGTTGCAGAATCTATCAGGTTCTCGCTATAATTCGAAGTCTTGTCGGTTGGCGTGCGTGTGACGCGTTCGTGTCCGAGCAAGCGCTGTCCGCAACTCTTGAGGAGTGTTTGGAGTCTGTATGGCCACGTGTCCGGAATGCGACGCCGATATCGAAATCGACGAGTTCGACGTCGACAAGGGCGATCTGATCAGCTGCCCCGAGTGCGGCTCCAATCTCGAAGTGGCCGGTACGTCTCCCGTTGAACTCGAGGCGGTCGACGAAGACGACGACGACGACGACGAAGAAGACGAGCCCAGCGGAGACGATGACGACGACTTCGACGACGACGATGCCGCCGACGGCGACGACGAAGAAGGCGACGGAGAGGACTGGGAAGAGTGAAACACGCCTTGCCGGCTGCCGACCCTGCCGGGTCCGCGGCCGGCGACGACCTCCTGCATCGCAAGTCCGCTGCCCTCACCCGCGTACTCGAAAACCTTCCAGCTCTGATCGTCGCCTACAGTGGCGGTGTCGACAGTGCCTACCTGGCATGGGCATCGACGCAGGTGCTCGGTACTCACGCGCTCTGCATCACCGCTGACAGCTCCAGCTATCCCGAGCGTCACCGCGAGATGGCCAGCCGGATCGCCAGCGAGTTCGGCCTCAATCATGAAGTGATCCGGACCGACGAGATGTCGCGGCCCGAGTACCGGGCCAATCCGGCCAATCGCTGCTATTTCTGCAAGCACGAACTCTATACGCACCTCTCGGCGATCGGACGCGAACGGGGTATCCCGGTGATCGCGGATGGAAGCAACGCTGACGACCGCGGGGACTACCGCCCGGGCCGCCAGGCCGCACGTGAGTTCGGCGTGCGCAGTCCGCTCGACGAGGTCGGTCTCACGAAGGATGAAATTCGCCAGTTGTCGCGGCAGGCGGGTCTGCCGACCTGGGACGAGCCGGCTTCGGCATGCCTCTCGTCCAGAATTCCCTACTTCAGCGAAGTGACGGACGAAAAGCTTCGCATGATCGAGCGGGCGGAAGATGTACTTCGCGGCCTCGGGTTCCGCGTCTGTCGCGTGCGTCATCACGAGACCATCGCGAGACTCGAGATCGGCCGTGAGGAGATGCACCGCGCGCTCGAACCGGACATCGCGGAAGCCATCGATCGCGAGTTGCGCGCAATCGGGTATCAGCACGTCACGCTGGATCTGCGCGGATACCGCCTTGGCAGCTTGAACGACGCGCTTCGCCTGCGTCCCGTTTGAAGATCGCGTTGGGCACCGACGCCCCTCCCGCCGTCGCCCGGATGTCTGCGGCGCCTCCGCGTCTGACGATCGCGGCAGTCGTCGCCATTGCCCTGCTGTTCCTCGTCGCTCATCTCTACTGGCTGCCGCCCACCCTCGAAGATGTCGACTCGGTCAATTTCGCGATGGGGGTCCGCCAGTTCGACGTCGCACGCCATCAGCCCCATCCGCCGGGTTACCCGGTGTACATCGCGATTGCGAAGTTCTCGACGGCGGCGTTGCGCACGGTTGGTGTCGCGATGCCGGAGGTCGCCGGACTCGCGGCGTTGAGCGCCGCCGGTGGTGCCGCGATCATCGTCGCAGCGTTCGTGTTCTTTCGCAGGCTCGCCGGCGACGACCGTGTCGCGCTCATCGGCGTCATCCTGTTCGCCTGTTCGCCTCTCTTCTGGTTCACCGCGCTGCGTCCGCTGAGCGACGTTCCGGGACTTGCCGTGGCGTTCGTCGCGCTCGCGGCGTTGATGGCGGCGATTCGCTGGCGCGCGCCCTGGAGAGGCGAGGCGACGCGCGCGCTCCTGCTTGGCGCCATGATGGCCGGCATCTCGATCGGGTTTCGTTCGCAGATGGCCGTGCTCACGGTGCCGCTGCTGCTACTTGCCGTAATTCGTCCAGGAGTTCCCGGCCGCGCGCGCGTTGGAGCGATTGCGGCGTTCGTCGTGGCCAACCTGGCGTGGGCCGTACCGTTGATCGCGCTGACGGGCGGGCCGGGCGGCTACCTCGCCGCGCTCGGAAGCCAGGCTGGCGAGGACTTCGTCGGCGTGGTGATGCTGTGGACGAACCCGACCCCTCGGGTCGCCATCTTCGCGCTCTTGAACACTTTCGTGCTGCCATGGGACTCGAGCTGGCTCGGGGGCATGGTCATGGCAGTGGCCCTCGTCGGCTTGCTGGTGCTGCTTCGGCGGTCAGTTTCAGCCGTGCTGTTGCTGCTCGTGACCTTCGGTCCGTACGCAGTCTTCCACCTCCTGTTTCAGGAAACCCTGACGGTTCGCTATGCGCTTCCACTCGTGCCGGCGGTCGCGATGCTGGCAGCCGTGACGCTTGGCCAGGCAAGGCCCGTAGCGTCGGGAGTCGTCACCGCCGCCCTGGCGGTCATCGCACTCGTTCACGGCGTCCCTGCGGGAGCCGGATTCGCACGCACACCGAATCCAGTTGTGGCTGCCTTCAGTGAGATGAAGTTGATGGCCGGAGCCTCGCGCGTCGCCCCGGTTATCGGGATGCATCGCCGGGTGCTGACGGAGTCACGCCGCGCTCGCGAATGGGAGGGACAGCTCCCCGGCCCCTTGCTGCCTGCGCCGCGCGACTACGAGTGGTTGGAGCTGACCCGCACCTTCAAGGAAAGCGATGATCCCGTGTGGTTTCTCGCGGACCCCCGACGAACGGATCTGGCGCTCATCGATCGCGAATACCGCCGGACGCGAGGGTACCGTTGGCCGTTCAACCCAGCCGTGTATCTTGGCGGGGGCCGGCCTGGTCAGGTGGACTGGCACATATTCGAGAGTCCGGGGTGGTTCCTGGAGCGAGGGTGGGCGTTGACGCCGGAGATCGCTGGCATCACCGAACGCGATGGCTGGGGGCCACATCGACAGCCTAGCATCGGGTGGATTCGACGCAGAACGGGAGACGCGCTGATGTTGCTCGGCGGTCGCCATCTCGGCGGCGCCTCCGAACCGCCAGTCCGGATCGTGATGTCACTAGATGATCGCGCGATCGAGACGTTCGAGGTACGTCCGGGCTATTTCATGCGATTCATACCGATCCCGGCGTCAGCACTGGGAGGAGAGCCAATCGTTCTTGAGCGGAGCAGCCACGCGAAGCTCGCTGTGCACGCCGAGGCTACAGCCCCCGGTCCCGTTCCGCGCGTCGGTCTCGAGCAATTCAACCTGCAGACCGCCGATGTCGTGCAGTTCGGGCTCTCGGACGGCTGGTTCGAGCCGGAGTACAACCCGACGACCGCGAGGTCCTGGCGATGGATGAGTGAGTCAGCAGTCGTGCAGGTGTACAACGCCGGCCGCGACGTCACGCTCGAGGTCCTGGGGGAATCGCCCCTCAGGTATTTCGAGGACGTTCCGGCCTTTCGCATTTCGGCCGGCAGCCAGGTCCTCAGCGAGACGCGCCCGGCAGCCGATTTCACCGTGCAGGTGACGGTTCCCGCGGCTGCCCTGGCCGCCGCCCAGGGCCGCGTTGTACTCACGTCCGACAAGTTCTTCATCCCGGGAGAGCGCCAGGGGTCCGCAGACCAGCGTCACCTGGCGCTGCGCATTTACTCGGTCACTGTGCGGTAGTCGTAGTTCGTGGATCGTCGCTCGAGGCTCGTAGTTCGATTTGAGGGCGATCCGGTTCTGCGAGCTACGAGCGACGAACCACGAACTAACGATTCAGTCGTTGCACTACACATAAACCGATGAATTAGAGTCAGATCTGGGCTATACTCAGGCGCACTAGGGCTTGCGGGCGAGGGCGAGCAGCGAGCTTCCCAGAGGCATATTCAAGAAACGCAGGGCGACGGACTCGATCGCCAGCGCTGACGCGAGGGTCAGGTTGACCGGCTTGGCGGGGACCGACATCTCCAGGTCCGATTCCCGATGGCCGGCGAGGCGCTGGGCATAGCGCACCCCTGCCACGATGGGCAAAAGCGTGAAATTCGTGTACGTCAGCCGCTTGACCTCGAATCCGGTACGGATGAGGTGGTCGCGCAGCTCCTGCCGGTGGTATCTCCGCACCTCCCCTCCGAGCACCGAATGGTTGCCGGTCAAAAATTTCAGCGCCGCAACGTTCACCAAGAGGTGTCCTCCGGGCCGCAACACCCGATACATCTCATTGAGCGCATCTCGCTCCATCGTGTCGTCGAACGCGTACAGCACGTCGAACGAGGTGACGAGGTCGAATTCGCGGTCGGAGAAGGGCAGGGAGGTCGCTGACGCCTGCGCGACCCGCCGCTCCCCGCGCGAGCGGGCGTAGGCGAGACCGCTCCAGGTGATGTCGATGCCGGACGCATCACCATGCTGGCGCAGCATCAGCAGGTTGTTGCCGGTGCCGCAGCCGCAGTCGAGGATGCGCAAGCGGCTGGCACTGCCGCGAGAGACGTCATCGAGCAACGGCCGCACGAACCTGCGGAAGCCGCGGAACCAGAAGTGATCGCGCTCCGCGCGCGCCGTAGCCTCGAGCAAACGGTCCATTGTGGTCAGAGACAGTTGGTTGCGGAAAACGGCCGGTACGTTTCCATTCTAGCCTGAGGAGAAAGAACGTTGATGAGTCGAAGCTTCAGATGTTGCGCAGCGGCGCTGATGATCGCCGCGCTCGCCACCGCCGCCTGCGGAAAGAAAGAGGTCGCTACACCTGCTCCGGCGCCCGCGCCGCCCCCGGAGGCACCCTCACGGCCGGCGCCGCCGCCGCCCCCACCACCACCGCCAAAGGAGGCACCGCCGCCGGCGCCTACTGAGGACGAGATCTATGCGAAGAGCGCCTTCGACGAGATCGCGAAGAAGTACATGACCGACGTGTTCTTCGCGTACGACTCAATCGAGTTGAACGATCAGGCGCGCGGAGGGCTGCAGAAGAACTCCGAGTTCATGAAGCGGCGCGGCACGGCCCGAATCACCATCGAAGGGCACGCCGACTCGCGCGGCACGAACGAATACAACCTCGCGCTCGGCGAGCGGCGCGCGGGAGTCGTCCGCGACTATCTGGTCAGTCTCGGCGTGGCGGGCGACCGGATTGCGCTCGTCAGCAAGGGTGAGGAACAGCCCTTCTGCAACGAAGAGACTGAAGCGTGCTGGCAGCAGAACCGTCGCGGCCACTTCATCGTCACCGCGAGATAACGCTCTATCGATGACGGCCAGGCGCTGCCGCTTCAGAGCGGCGGCGACCTGGCGTCATTTCCTGATTTCCGACGACTGCATCTCCCGGACGATCGATTCGGCCGCGGCGCGAGGATCCGGCGCCGCGATGACCGGACGGCCCACGACGATGTAGCTGGATCCCGCGGCCAGCGCCTCTGCCGGGCTCATCGTCCGTTCCTGATCGTCCTTGCCGGTGGTCGCGGCCTGACCACCCCGAATGCCCGGCGTCACGATCGCGAAGTCCGCACGGCGACGTGTCCGAATCAGTGACGTCTCCTGCGGGGATGCGACGACGCCATCAAGACCCGCGCGTTCGGTAAGCTCGGCGAGCCGGAGCACCTGATCGAGGACTGGACTCTGCACGCCCGCATCGCCCAGCATCGCCTGGTTCATGCTCGTGAGCACTGTGACGGCGATGACCAGGGGCGGCGTCCGTCCTTCCTTCGACGCGGTCTCATGCGCGGCATCGCGCGCGGCCTGCATCATGCGCGATCCGCCGGACGCGTGCACGTTGAGCATCCAGACACCAAGCGAGGCGGCCGCGGCCGTCGCCTGCGCGACAGTGTTGGGAATGTCGTGGAACTTCAGGTCCAGGAAAACGCGGTCCCCTCGTGACGTCAAGGCGCGAACGATCGAGGGCCCCTCGGATGTGAAGAGACGGCTGCCTATCTTGAAACCGCCCGCCACGCCTCTCAGGTTGTCCGCGAGCGCGATTGCCTTGGCGCTCGATTCGACGTCGAGCGCAATCAGGAGCTGATCCACGCGGTTTCCTTCTTCGTCGTGTCGAGGCTGCCGGTCAGCTCCGAGATTCGAGCAATGCCGTGGCGCTTCATGTAGTCGCGCAGTCCGTCGATCAGTTTCGGCCAGATGAAGGGCTCGACGAAGTTAGCGGTACCGACCTGGACGGCGGTCGCGCCCGCAATCAGGAATTCGAGCACGTCGGCGGCGGATGCGATACCACCCATTCCGATGATCGGCAGCTTCACCGCCTGCCGGCATTCATAGACCATGCGCACGGCGATGGGGCGGATGGCTGGGCCGCTGAGCCCTCCGACGATGTTGGAGAGTCGCGGGCGGCGGGTTTCGACGTCGATGGCCATCGCCAGGAACGTGTTGACCAGCGAAACCGCGTCCGCACCGGCATTTTCAGCCGCCTTCGCGAAGGACGCGACGTCCGTGACGTTCGGCGTCAGCTTCGGGATGACGGGAAGCGTGGTGACCTTGCGCACAGCGCTGACGACCGCATGCGTGCCGGTCAGGCTGCATCCGAACGTGATGCCGCCTTCCTTGATGTTCGGGCAGGAAATGTTCAGCTCCAGCGCGGCGACGCCTTCGTGATCCGAAAGAATGCGTGCCAGCTCGACGTATTCGTCGATCGTCGTTCCGCAGATGTTGACGAAGGTGATCGCGCGGCGGTCTCGGAGCTCCGGGAGCTTTTCACGGATGAAGCGGTGGACACCGATGCCCTGAAGCCCGATAGCGTTGAGCATCCCGGACGGGGTTTCAACGATCCGCGGCGGGGGATGCCCTTCGCGTTCGGCCAGGAACAGGCCTTTGACGGCCACGCCTCCGAGCGTGGACAGATCGACCACATCGCTGTACTCGACACCGTAGCCGAAGCAGCCGCTCGCGGCGATGAGCGGGTTGGGGAGCCGGAGGGAGCCGATGGAAACCGTCAGATCCATGTCAGTGCGCCAGTGCCTCCCAGACAATCCGTCGCGAGTCGAACACCGGTCCATCCAGGCACGATCGCACGAAGTGGGCGCTCCCAGACGTATCCTTCGCGAGCACCACGCAGCTGTAACAGCCGCCGAGACCGCAACCCATCACCTGCTCGAGCGATACATCACAGCCACGGCCGTTCGTCTCGGCGAGACGCGCGACCGCCCGCATCATCGGTGTAGGTCCGCACACGTAGAGCTGAACGGTGTTCGCTGAGGGCAACGATCGAAACGCGTCGCCAAGCGGCGCCGTAATCAGGCCTCTTACGCCGCGGCTGCCGTCCTCGGTCGCGAGTACCGGCCGCACGCCGAGACGCTCGAACGCGTCGACGTAGTACAGCTCCTGCGCGGTGCGCGCGCCGTAGAAGAGCGTGGTGCGCGTGCCGCGCGCTTTCAGCGCTTCGGCAAGGCTCACAAAGGGCGCCAGCCCGACGCCACCGGCAACCATCCACGCCTCGGCCGGCGGATCGACCGGCTCGAAGGGTTTGCCGAGTGGTCCCAGACAGGCGACGTGCATGCCCGGTTCCACCTCGTACAACAACCCGGTGCCAACACCAATGCGTTTGTTCAGCAGCGTGATGCCGATCGGCGATCCGCTCGCGTCGCGCAGCGTTTCGAAGATCGAGAACGGCCGGCGGAGGAGCGGGTCCGTTCCGCGCGACGGCTTCACCATCACGAATTGCCCGGGGCGCGCGAGCGCGGCGATCTCCGGCGCCGCCAGCGAGAGGACGCTGTAGTGCTCGGAAAGCCGCGTGTTCGATATGACCGCGGCTTCGATGTCGGCGGGCATAGACGAAGTATACACTTCTGGTCATGCGGTTCCTGCGCATGCTGACCAACGTGCTCCTAGCGGGCGCGCTCGGTGCAGCATACTTGACGGTCATCGTGCTGCAGCTGAACACGCACGTGCCGATCGCGTCAGAGACCACGGCGAGATGGTTTCTCTCGCTCGGGCTCTTCTACGGCATCTATCTCGCGGTCGTGTTCTACGTGCTGATGGTGGCGCGGGAATTCTTCAGCCTGGAGATCATGTCGCCAGGCTGGGTCAGCGTTCGCGTGCTCGCGTGGATGACGGGAGCGATGTCCGCAGCCGCGGCGGTGCTGATGTGGCTCAACGTCCGCGGGTTCGCCCCTGCGTTGGGCGAGACTGCCACGCGGCGGATGACCGCGGGTGCCGCGGCGACTACGGCGGCGGCCGTCGTGCTGCTCGGCATTGCCGTCGCGCACTACTCTTCCGGCCGCCGCGGCAGTCGCGTCGGCGCGGCGCTGTTCGTGATCGCCGCCTTCGGGTCGCTCGCGCTGCCGATCGCGGCGAGAGGGCCGGCGTCGAGTGTCCTAATGCCGCTCGGCGTCACGAATCCGATCGCCGTGACGAGTGCCGGCGTCGAACCGCGCGTTTCGATGCTGCTCCTCGACGGCGCCTCGCTCGAATACATCCTGCTGCGCGCCGCGGAAGGGCGGCTGCCGAATTTCTCGCGCCTGCTGGACAACGGAGCGACGCTCGATCTCGCAACCGTGCGGCCGACCGGCCCGGGGCCCGTGTGGGCTGCGGTCGCCACAGCCATGTACCCGTCGAAAACTGGCGTTCGCTCGGGCTCGAACTATTACGCGCTGGGCAACCAGCAGCCAATCGATCTCCTGCCGGATCATTGTTTTTCGCACGCGCTGGTGCACCTCGGCATCGTTCGACAGGAGCCGAACGACGCCACAGCCTGGCGAAGCTTGCCGTTGTGGAGCATTCTCAGCAACGAGGGCATTCCGGTCGGCCTCGTCGGGTGGCCGCTCACCTACCCGGCGCCGAAGGTCCTTGGCTTCGCCGTCAGCGATCGATTTCACGAACTGCTCGGATCGGCAACCGAACTGGACGAGCGCGCCGCATATCCCGCCAGCGTTCTGACAACTGCTCGCGATGCGTTTGCCGCCGCCACGGCCGCCGATCAAATGCCGCTCATGACGGCAAGCCTGTCCGCCTCGACCGCCGATATGCTGGATGCGACCGTCGGCCTTCGCGATCGCCGCTACAGCCGCATCCTCCGTGATATCCGCCGCAGGTCCGACGCGCGTCTTCTGGCCGTCCGCTACGAGGGCCTCGACACGGTCGGCCACTTCTACATGGGGGACACGCAGCCAAGCGGCGTGACGCAGCCGTCGGAGCTCGAACGCCGCCGTCACCTGCAAGTCCTGGAGCGCTACTACAGTTACATCGACGCCGAGGTCGGGGACGCGATCGACGCGCTCAACACCGGCGATCTCCTGCTCGTCGTGTCGGGATACGGCATGCAACGCCAGAACCCCCTGAAACAGATGGCCGGCCGGCTCCTCGGCGATCCGGATCTCAGCGGCACTCACGAACGCGCACCCGATGGCTTCCTGATGGCCTACGGCGCCGTCGTCGAACCGGGCCGCCCCCAACGAGGCTCGATCGTGGACGTCACGCCGACCGTGCTCTACTTCCTCGGCCTGCCGGTCGGCCGCGACATGGACGGCTTCGCCCGCACAGACCTCTTCACCCGTGCATTCACGGGCGAACGGCCCATTGCATTCATTCCCACTCATAACAGGTGAACGTGACGTGGTTCGTTGCTCGTCGCTCGTCGCTCGAAGATCGGAATTCGGCGTCTGAGGTGGATTTTGCACTCCGAGCCACGAGCGACGAGCAACGAACCACGGCAGCCACAAGTCGTCATCGCGATCCGTGATAGGATTGTGAAGCTCTTTAATTGCAGCCCAGAGAGGCTGCAAAGAGGTGACCCGTGAAGATCACTGTCCGTTCACCGCGGCGTCCGCCGCGAATCCCACTACGAATGCCAGCGTCGATCCATCGATCGGGGCGGAGGTCTGTATGCCCCAGGTAATGGATGCGGACCGGATGTCGCGCGCGCTGACCCGGATCGCGCACGAAATCCTCGAGCGGAACCGCGGCCTCGACGACCTGGCGCTCGTCGGAATACGGACGCGGGGCGTGCCGATCGCCCGACGTATCGCCCGCGCGCTGAAGGAAATCAACGGCGACGAGGTGCCGACCGGTGCGCTGGACATCACCCTGTACCGGGACGATCTGATGCGCCACGCCGTTGGCCCGCAGCCGGTCGTACGCCGAACGGAGATTCCGTTTTCGATCGACGACCGGAAGATTCTGCTCGTCGACGACGTGCTCTACACGGGACGGACGATTCGCGCGGCGCTGGATGCGCTGATCGATTTCGGCCGGCCGCGCGCGATTCAGCTAATTGCCCTGGTCGATCGCGGCCACCGCGAGCTGCCCATCAAGGCCGACTACGTCGGCAAGAACCTGCCAACGTCGCTGCGACAGAGCGTACAGGTGCGGCTCGAGGAGATCGACGGCGTCGACGAAATCGTGATCGAGGGGGAAGCATGACGACCAAGGCGATCGACCGTGTCAGCGGAGCGCAGTCGGCGGAAGCGGTGCCGGCGACGGCGCTTCGATCGCGTCACCTGCTCGGGATTGCCGGCCTCGACGCCGGCGAGATCACGCTGATCCTCGACACTACGGAAGCGATGAAGGAAATCGCCGCACGGCCGATCAAGAAAGTGCCGACGCTGCGCGGCCGCACGGTCGTCAACCTGTTCTTCGAGCCGAGCACGAGGACACGGACGTCGTTCGAGATTGCCGAGAAGCGCCTGAGCGCGGATACGTTGAGCATCGCGACCGCGACGTCGAGTGTCACCAAGGGCGAAACGCTCATCGATACGGTGAAGAACATCGAGGCCATGGCGCCCGACATGATCGTCATGCGCCATGCGTCCTCGGGCGCGCCGCATCTGCTGTCGCGCATCTGCAGGTCGGCTATCATCAACGCCGGCGACGGGACGCACGAGCATCCGACGCAGGCGTTGCTCGACGCGTTCACCATCCGCGAGCACAAGGGCCGGCTGGCAGGGCTGAAGGTCGCGATTGTCGGCGACCTGCTCCACAGCCGCGTCCTTCGCTCGAATGCGCTGCTGCTGAACACGATGGGCGCCGAGGTCTGGGCGTGCGGCCCGGCCACCTTGATGCCCGCCGGCGTCGAGCAGCTCGGGCTCCGGCCAACGACGGTCGTCGAAGAGGCGGTCAGGGACGCCGACGTGGTCATGCTGCTGCGCATTCAGCACGAGCGCATGCATGGGCACTTCTTCCCGTCGGTTCGCGAGTACTTTGCACTCTTCGGGATGACGCGCGAGCGGCTGACGCTGGCCAAGCCGGACGTCATCGTGATGCACCCGGGCCCGATGAACCGCGGCGTCGAGATCGACTCGGACGTCGCCGACGGCCCGTTCTCGGTCATCCTCGAGCAGGTCTCGAACGGCGTCGCCGTGCGGATGGCGGTGCTCTACCTGCTGGCGGGAGGGGCGCAGGTTCATGACGAGGGTTCATGACGAGGGTTCACGACGAGGGTTCACTACGAAGGTTCAGATGCGGAAGTTGTTGTTGAAAGGCGGCCGGGTCATCGACCCGGCGAACGGTCGCGACGGGATGTTCGACGTGCTCGTCGATGGTGGTGTGATCGCGCGTGTCGGGCGGGACTTGCCGGCCGAGGGGGCAGAGGTGTTCGAGGTGGGCCGAGGGCTCATCGTCGTGCCTGGCCTGATCGACATTCACGTGCACTTGCGGGAGCCTGGGCAGGAGCACAAGGAAACGATCGCCTCCGGCACGGCGTCGGCCGTCGCTGGCGGGTTCACGGCGGTTGCGTGCATGCCGAACACGGAGCCGATCAACGATCACGCGGGCATCACGCAGTTCATCCTCAAGAAGGCGGCCGAAGCGAACCTCGCGCGCGTCTATCCGATTGGCGCCGTATCGATCGGCTCCAAAGGCGATCAGCTGTCGGAGCTGGGCGAGCAGAAGTCGGCCGGTTGCGTGGCGTTTTCAGATGATGGCCGTCCCGTAGCGACTGCCCTGTTGATGCGCCGGGCGCTCGAGTACGCGGGCATGCTGGGGATGCCGGTGATCGACCACTGCGAGGATCCGTCGCTGAAAGGTGACGGCGTTGCCCACGAGGGGCTGCACGCCTCGGCGCTGGGACTGCGCGGGATTCCGGGCGTCGCCGAGTCGATCATGGTCGAGCGTGACGTGTCGCTGGCTGAGCTGACCGGCGCGCACGTTCACGTCGCCCACATGAGCGCGCGTCAGTCGCTGCGTGCGGTACGCGACGGCAAGGAACGCGGCGTGAAAGTCACGTGCGAAGTCGCGCCGCATCACTTCACGTTGACCGACGAGGCGCTCGATGGCGCGGTCAAGTACGACACCAACTTCAAGATGAATCCGCCGCTGCGCGAGACGCTCGACCGCGACGCGATGCTCGAAGGCATCGTGGACGGTTCCGTGGACGTGATCGCGACGGATCACGCGCCGCACCATGCGGACGAAAAGATGGTCGAGTTCGATCGTGCGCCTTTCGGGATCGTCGGGCTGGAGACTGCCGTTCCGATCACGTTCGACAGGCTGGTGCACAGCGGAAAGATCACGCTGGGCAGGATGATCGAGCTGCTCTCGGTCAATCCGGCACGGGTACTCGGCCTTCCGGGCGGCTCGCTCGGCGAGGGGGTACCCGCAGATATCACGGTGCTCGCGCCGGATCGGATGGTCACGGTCAGCGCGGGGGCGCTGCGCTCGAAGTCCAGAAACACCCCGTTCGATGGCTGGCAGCTGCGCGGCGGTGTAGCCGCAACCATCGTGGCGGGGCGCGTCGTGTATTCCGAAGAGGGAGGACGCTGAAGGTGAGTCGTCGAGACGAGCTGCGCAAGCGCGCACTCAAGAAGCTGCAGGATTCCGAGGTGCTCATGCAACAGGGGCACTTCGACTACGGAAATGGTTTTCACGGTCGCGTTTACCTGAACCCGCATCAGCTTTTCAGATACCCGTCGACAATCTGGCAACTGGCGCAGGATCTGCTCGACATCCTGCCGGGCGAGCTGCTCGACCGGACCGAGGTCGTGGCCGGCCCGGCCACTGGCGGGGCGCTGCTGGCGCATACGCTGGCGGGGCTGCTGGACGGCCGTCGCGCGCTGACGCACCCGGCGTGCAGCTTCGCGCCGTTCACCAACAGCAACGGCGGGTTCGTGCTGCGCGATTTCTACCGGCGCCAGATGGCCGGCCGTCGCGTCCTGCTGGCAGACGACGTGCGGAACACGGGGAAGACGTTCGAGCGCTGTGCCGATCTCGTGCGGAGTGCCGGCGGGACCGTGCTGGCGACGGTCGAGATTTGCGATCGGCTCGAAGCGGTCACCGACGCCGGCGTCGCCAATTACGCCCTCGCCGAATACCCGGCCCCTGAAAACTATCCGGCCGACGCCTGTCCGATGTGCCGT
>Ga0075418_10003141_pt1 | contig 18838 bp, 15 predicted proteins | sample SoiMetdeltSBSDD2_FD_81776 | JGI IMG/M metagenome (GOLD analysis project Ga0075418, IMG submission 81776) | Bulk soil microbial communities from a Populus tree surrounding site in Tennessee, USA - Soil MetaG P. deltoides SBSDD2 | ecosystem: Environmental > Terrestrial > Soil > Tree plantation... | reverse complement strand
GCGCTCGAGTCCGCTCGCTACCTCGACGAGCACTTCATCCAGAAGGGCCACCTCGGGATCGCGAGCGGCCAGGGCTTCTACCGCTACCCCAATCCGGCCTTCGAGCAACCGGGATTCATCTAGTCGAGTCCGCCCTCGAGGCTTCTTCAGGCTCGGCACGGTCGTCCGCCCGGACGCTCGCAACGGCGAATACGACATTGACCTGGTCTCCTTGCTGCCGATCGCCAAGGCGAGCATCACCCGGGCCGAATCGAGGCGGCGCGTCGCCGATGTCCTCCATCGGTAGCGAGCCGAACACCGGCCCCATCGGGAGCTTGATCAGATGGATGGCGTGGGGCCATAACGTGTTGCTCACCTTGGCGGAGAGCGCGTCTGGCGCAACGCCAGCTAGCCGACCCCGTCGATCTCGATCGGGAGATGTCTAGGCCCGCGCAGCGTGGGATTCTGCCGGTACGGGGGCGGGTCTTGCAGGAGCCGGGGGTTCTCCAACCTGCGGGCGAGCTCGGTCAGTGCGACCTGCGCCTCCTGACGCGCGAGCCCGGCGCCGAAGCAGTAGTGGATGCCGGTGAAGAAGCCCAGATGCTCGTTGTCCTCCCGCTCCGGGTCGAATCGGTCAGGATCGGGAAAGCGGTTCGGGTCGCGGTTGGCGGCGGCCAGCGCGAGGACGATGCGCGAGCCCTTCGGGATAGCGACACCCCCGACCTCCACGTCGTCCAGGGCCGAGTACTTCGGGTTGATCTGAACCGGCGGCTCGTAACGCAACAGCTCCTCGACGAGTGGGATCGCCAGCTCCTCCTCGTGGCGGAGCCGTTCCAAGATATCGGGATGACGTAGCAGGGTAAGCATGCCGTTGGTGATGAGGTTGACGGTCGTCTCATGGCCTGCGATCAGCAGCAGCCTCCCGGTCGCAACGACGTCCTGCGTGGACATGCCTTCCTCTGCCGCCAGCCCAGACAGCAGTCCGGCGCCTGGTTCGGAGCGGTACCGCTCAACCAGCTCGGCCATGTACTGGTTCATCTCCGCGGAGGCCTGGGCGGCGGCCGACTCCTGTCCGGGTCGCGGATCGAGCTGGGTGATGATTGCCTCGGCCCAAGGATGGAAGCGAGGCTCGTCCTCGTGCGGCACCCCGAGCTGTTGACAGATCACCGTGACCGGCAGCGGGTAGGCGAAGTCGTCCACGACGTCGATCTGGTGCTTGCCCCGCATGTTGTCGATGAGCTCACTGGCGGTGCGCACCATGTCGGGTCGCACCGCTTCGGTCTGCTCGAAGTGGCTCGTGGCAAGACGCCGGAGGCGATCGTGCGCCGGGGGATCCATTCCGATGAAGCTGCCAGGCCCCCCGCCGCCTGCGCCGGCGCCTGCATTGCCGCCAAACGCCCCGACGCCAATCCGCGGGTCGTGCATCAGGGCCCAAATCTCGCGGTACGTGCTGACAACGTAACTGCCGTTCGGCGCGCGGAAGACCGGCGACTTGCGTAGTTGCGCGTACAGCGGGTAGGGGTCGGCACGGTTGGCGTAGTCGAGAATCTGGGCCAGTACGCCGGGTTGACTGGTCGTCGTCTGCTCGGTCATCGCCGCCCCCCGCGCGCAGGCATGAGCGTCCACGCCCGCTCGGTCGGCGAGTGCCCGGTACGGACGATCATGGGCCCTTCGGTCGGCAGCGCGGGGTCCGGAAACTCGGCCTGCAGCACCTGCCGCGATTCCGGCTGGGCCACGTTGCGGTACTGGGGTGGAAAGGGCGCGGCCCCTTCGATCTGATTCACGTAGAACTCCAGCCACTTGCCCTGGTCGAAGGTAACCGCAGCCACAGTTCGACCGTGATGGCCATAGAGCGCGACGAAGCGCGGCTCATCGGCCGATCCCTGCACGATGACCACCTGATCGCCGAGGGGCGGCACCCCTGCCGACTTGATGCTGACGCCGAACTGGAACGACCAGAACGTGGGTACATGGAGGTAGGGGCGTCGCTCGGATTCGGCGTGCAACATGTTGTGTGCCGCCACCTCGGCTTGCTCGATCGCGTTGCTCCAATGCTCGAGTGCCAGGAACTCGAACCCGAACAGGGGATGCGGAGAACGGGCGACGTCGCCGGCGGCGAAGATGTCGTCGGTGACGATGCCGTACATGTCAAAGACGCGGCATCCGGCATCGCACGCGACCCCTCGCGGGCCCGCGCCGAGACCCGAGTTGCGCAGCCACTCGGTGTTGCGCTGGGCGCCGAGCGCGACCACGGCCACGTCGATCTCGAGTGTGGTGCCGTCATCCAGGTGGGCACGGCGCACATGTCCGGCATCGTCGCCTTCCAGTGAGGTCACGCTGACCCCGCACCGCAGGTCGACGCCGTATTCACGCTGCAGGCGCGCGGCGACCGCGCCGATCGTCCCGCCCAGCGCACCGGCCAACGGCGTCGCCGCGCGTTCGGTAACCGTCACCGGCAAGCCCAGGCCGCGACACGCCGAGGCGATCTCGGAGCCGGTGAACCCCGCCCCGATAACCAGGACGCGACGCGGCCCGGCGGCCAGCTCATGGCGAAGCCGGACCGTGTCATCCCTCCCCCGCACCGTGACTACCCCCACCAGCGCGGCCTCCTCCGGGTTGGGCCATGGTCGGGCCCGCGTTCCGGTCGCGATCAACACTCGGTCAAAGCCGAGCTCGTCGCCATCGGCCAGGCGCACCCGTTTGCCTGCCAGGTCCAACCCGACGGCCGGCGTGCCGAGTCGCCACTCGGCGTCGAGCCCGGAAGCCCGCGGCAGCGCGGTCGACTCCGGCGCGGCCTGACCCGTCAGGACCTGCTTGGATAGCGGCGGCCGATCATAGGGTTCGTAAGGCTCGTCGCCGACCAACGTCAGCCGACCCTGAAACCCCCCTTCTCGCAACGCCTCCGCGGCCCGCAGCCCGGCCAACGACGCCCCGACGATAACGACATGCCCATTCGCGCCGAACGCGCCATTTGCCGGGCTCATGCTTGCTCACCCGGCCTTTCGACACGGATTGCCCGAACGGGGCATGCCGCCGCGGCGCGCACGACCGGGATTAGCTGCTCCTCTTCGGGGCCAGGGTCGTACATCAGGGCCTCCTCGCCATGCAGCTCGAACACGCCCGGTGCCAGAAAAACGCACTGGCCATAGCCTTGGCATCGGTTGAGATCGACTACGATCCGCATGGTCATCAGCTTCATCGTGCCCACCCGCCGTGTCAACGGAGTCCCGGGCTGCCCGGGCGGCACGCGATACCACGGTGATGATCAACAATTAGCGGCGATAGGCGGCGGCGTGCTCCGCGACTTCCAAGCCATCCACGGCGCCGACGGGCTCACCCGAACTACACCGATTCCACGACCGAGCCGAAGCCGGAGCTTCCTCGCGCTCCGTGACGGCCGACCCGAAGCGCTCTCCCCTAGCGATCAGAGCTGGATAGATTAGCTGCGCTTTGGGAAAGACGTATGGCCTCGCCGGAGACCCGCCGAAATCAGATGTGAAACGGGGGTAAAGCAGGAGGTAATCTGATCTTGAAAGAGCAAAAGCCCTAGTCAAGCTCCCCCGGTTGGACTCGAACCAACAACCCTTCGGTTAACAGCCGAATGCTCTGCCAATTGAGCTACAGGGGACTGACAACCACGCGGCTACGTACCTTAGCAGCCAGCTCAGCCTACGTCGTATTCCGCTCTCACCTGCTCCATCGCTTGATCAACAGCTGCCTGTACGCCAGCGGTCTGCCAGCTCAGCCCGCGCGTCAGCGTGCCATGCCAGGCGACGGCACCGCTGCCACCAAGATCGCGACGGGCGGCGATGATCACGCCGCGCTCTCCAGCGAGGGGGACGAACCTTTCGACCGCGATCGTTGCCGAAACACGCTCGCGAAACAACTCGGGAAGCCGACCCGGCTCGGTCAACTCCAGCGATCCGCGAGCCGGTGCCTCGCCAGGGGCGGCATAGCGCACCCAAGTCAGCTTCTGCAGTTCGGCATTCCAGCCCCCGCGTTCAATCTCATGCCAACCGAGATGCTCCCACCGGCGCTCGCTGCCATACGAGAAGGTGGCCAGGCTGGCGATGCAGAACCCTGCCGGTGTCGGCGCCCACGCCAGGATTCGAGGCGGCCGAATGGGCTGGACCGCGAGCGACGACCTCCACGAGTCATAAGTCTCCCGAGGCAACCCACGACTCCGGGACCACCAAGCTGAGCTGCGTCCGTTGTCTTTCCCCACGGGCCCAATTGTGCTCGACCGGTTCAGAGCTGGGCCGATGCTTGCTGCGGGCAGAATCCACGAAGCGTCTCCAGCGCTCGCGCCTCAATGCGCCGGACCCGAGTCACCGAGATCTGGAGTGCTCGAGCCGTATGCGCGTACGACTGTGGCTCACCGTCCGCGAAGCCGAGCCGAAGTTCCAAAACGTGGCGATCGAGGTCGTCGAGCCGAAGCAGCAGGTCCCGTGCTGGCAGCGGCTCGAGGACAACATCATCAACGTTGTCGGGGGCATGCAGCCGGTCCAGGGTCGCGCCGTCGACAAGGTCTAGCGACCTCGGGCGCTGATGAGTGAGCAGACTGGCCGTCCAATCCTCGGTACGGCCAAGGGCGTCCGCCAGCTCTCGCAGAGTCGGAGGACGGCCCAGGCTCTGCGTGAGCTCAGCCTCCAGCCCATGCGCGGCGCGCAGTCGTTCGGCGCGGCTGATTGGCAAGTTCATCGCCCCCAGAAGACTTGCGGTGGCTGCGCCGACGCAGGCGCGGATCCAGAACAGCGCATACGTCGAGAACCGGTAGCCTCGCGCGTGATCGAACCGCTCGACGGCGGTGATCAGGCCGACGCAGCCTTCTTGGAACAGCTCCGCATCTGGCAGCTGGCTGCGGGCGGCGTACTGGCGACTGATCATTCCGACGAGCCCGAGGTTGGCTCGGATGAAACGTTGCCTGGCCTGCTCTCCGCTCGCTTCGAGGAGTCTCAGTTCTTGATCGGTCGCATCGGCAAACCCAGCACCCGATACTCGGGCATCCCATGCCAATAGGCCCGCCTCGATCGCGCGCTGCAGCGACACAACCTCTGCGCGTGTCAGCACGGTGTCGGCGGGTTCATCGTCGCAAGGCTGAGTCATGCCGACACTGTGCGGCAGTCAATGCCGTCAGCAACACCTGGTTGCGGTGAATCTGTGGATAACCGTGGCGCTGATTTCGGCGACTGCCACCAAACATCGGCGCCTAAGCGCCTCTAGCCACCGCTCGGCTGTCTCAGGATCGAGACAAGCTCTCGTTGTCGCAGCGATGCGGCGGACGACGGAAGGTCCCGGCAGGCATCAGTCTTCGGCGCCGATGCTGCGGGTATGCAGTGCCTTGCGGCGAGCCTCCAGCACGACCAGCTCGGAGAACATCTGGTTGTACCTGTGCTGTTCCTCGACTGGATTCGTACGCTGCAGCTTGGATTTCAGCGCTGCGATCGTACGCATCACCGTGAGCAACTGCATCGCGGCTGAGTTGGCTATGAGATATCGCATGGTCACCTCGCCGTGCACCGGCAGCGGCTCGACGGCAAGCGCTGCTACCAGGGAGCGGATTTCATCCGCCTCGCATGCCTCGGCAACGCGATGCACCCACTCGGTATCGGCAGTCCCTCCCGCACCGCCGAGCTCGACCGCGGCCTTCTCCACGGCAGTGAAGACCGCGGCGTACGCGGGATGGGTGAAGTCGGCCACGGTCAGGCCATCCCAGGCATCGGGGAACAGATTGGGGTTCTGAATCAACAGCTTTGCTGTTTGCCGTTCGGTGACGAGCAGTCGATCGTTGGGGCTGGGTAGCAGCGGAAGCTCAGGCCCGGCTTCCGGCTCAGCCACGTTCCGCGGATCGGTGATCTTCGACCTGCCAATCGCTGGCCGGCGGCCGGCCTTGGCTGCGGCACGCATCACCTCGGCGCGTACCTCTTCGACGTCCATACCCAGCAGACCAGCCAGCTCGCGCGCATAGCCCGAGACGAGCGCGTTGTCCCGGATGCTCGCGACGAGCGGAGCTGCCGATCTCAGCGCCGCGAGGCGGCCGTCGACACGATCAAGATCATGTTGCTTGAGCAGGTTGTTCATCACGAAGCGATACAGCGGCACACGCCGCGCAACCAGCTCGCGGACCGCTGCATCTCCGCGCTGAAGCCTCAGGTCGCACGGGTCGAGTCCGGTCGGCTCTATAGCCACGTAGGTCTGCGCCACAAAGTTCTGATCACCAGCGAACACCTTGAGCGCAGCCGCCTGGCCGGCCTCGTCGCCGTCGAAGGTGAAGATCACTTCACCGTGGAACGCGTCATGGTTGCCCATCAACCGCCGCAACAGCCGAGCATGATCATCACCGAAGGCGGTGCCGCACGAAGCGACAGCGGTGTCGACCCCGGACAAGTGAGCTGCCATCACGTCGGTGTAACCCTCGACCACCACCGCCTGGCTTTTCTTGCTGATCGCCGTGCGCGCGAGCTCGAGCCCGTAGAGCGCGTGAGACTTCTTGTACAGAAGGGTTTCTGGAGTATTGAGGTACTTCGACGGCATGCGGTCGTCGTCGAAGAGCCGACGCGCCCCGAACCCCAAGACTTGCCGTCCGGAGTCGCGGATCGGCCACATCGCGCGTCCCTGGAAGAAATCCCAGCCAGACTCGCGGGCTAGCCCGGCCGACACCAACTCATGGCTGGAGAATCCGCGGCCGCGGAGATGTTGCGTGAGCGCGTGGCCTTCCCGCGGAGCAAAACCAACCTGAAAGCGCTCGGCAGCCTCACGATCGAAGCCACGCTCAGCCAGGAACTGCCGTGCGACAACGGCGTCAGGGTTGCTGAGCTGATCGGCAAAGAACTCTCCAGCCAGTCTCAGCGCCTCCGCTAGCCGGGTTCGTGCCCCGGGCTCGACCCGCGGGCCGGAGTCATCGGTGTAACGCAACTGAATGCCGACCCGATCAGCCAGCCGCTCGACTGCCTCGACAAAGCTCAAGTTGTCGATCTTGCGCATGAAATCGATGACGTCGCCGCCTTCGGCGCAGGCACCAAAGCAGTACCAATAGCCGCGCGAGGGTGTCACCTGGAAGCTGGGCGTCTTCTCATCGTGGAAGGGGCACAGGCCCTTCATCGTCCCGCCTGAGCTGCGGAGCGTGACGTAGGAGCCGACTATCTCCTCGATCCGTGCCCTATCGCGTACGGCGGCGATGTCTTCCTCATTGATCCGCCCGCCCACGGACGGGAGTCTATGTTCCGGCTCCGACGCTCGGGCATACTCACCGGAAAGTCCACCGAGCGACCGTCAGTGATGCGGCGTGAGCTGTGTGTGGGTCGGCGGGTCTGCACAGCTTCCTGGCGGTTTTGCACACCGCGTGCAACGTGTGCAGAGTGACCGCAAGGTACGTGCACGTAGCTTTCGGCGTAGAAGAAGTGGGACGTCCAGAGTCGTCGGTAGGTTGGAGGCCGTGGTGGCGGCGATTCGGGACCTCCCTTGGCTCATCTTCGACGGGGACTGTGCCTTCTGCACATCCAGCGCCGAGTGGCTGGCCCGGCGCCTGCACCGTCCGGTCGGGCCGAATGTCCGGCTCGTTCCCTGGCAATTCTCCGATCTCGCGGCGCTTGGCACGACCGCAGACCGTGCCCGACGCGAGGCATTGTGGGTTGCTACCGATGGGACAATCCATGGAGGCGCGGCAGCCTTCACTGCGTGGCTCAAATTCCGTGGGGGACCGTACGCGGTCCTTGGGTTCGCAATCGATCTGCCGTTGGTGCGTTCTTTAGCCGCTGCTGTCTATCGGGTGATCGCCAAGAACCGCCACCGCATGCCTGGGGGCTCGCCGGCCTGTGCGCTGCCTCCGCCCGGCTTTGATCCGGCGCAACCAGGGACCAAGACGCTCTAGCGGCGCAAAGGCCAGCCAGCAGATCGCCGTCGGCGCGAAGTGGATGTAGAGGAATGCCAGCGTGAAGACATGGAATCCCATCCAGAACACCGCCGCGGCGAGCAACGCCCTGCCACGCAGCCACAAGACGATGACGGCGGTCAGCTCAGCCGTAAATGACAACCACTGCATGACGTGGAGTAGCTCAGGATAAGGCAGCAGAAACTGACCGAGTCCGTGCGGGCGCCGAATGATTGCCCACAGCAGGATCGAGCTCTCCGGCCAACTGGTGATGCTCCAGCCGCCGCTGCGGATCTTGGTGAGCGCGGACAGGAAGTAGGTGAACACCACCGAGATCTGGATGCACTTGAGCGCCCATCCGGCTTGCGCCGACCTTTCGACGCTGCGCCATCGGTCGGCGATCACGCCTACCGTCGGGAGCACCCACAACGCGACCACGAGCGCGAGATGATCATGGTCGACCTTGCCGTAGCTCATTCCGATCGCCGTCCACCAGGTAAAGGCCACCGCCACTACCCAACCGGCGAGGCGCGGCAGGACGTTGGCCGCCACCAAGAGACAGCCCGCAACCAAGATCAGGTAGAGCATGATCGTCAGTGGCACGCTCGGCGGTGGCAGGTGAAACAACCGCTCCATCAGCAGCGGCCGATAAAGCTCTGGATTTCTGCTGAGCGGGATCGGGTCGCGTACGAAGAGATGGATGTCGATGATCACGATCAGGTAGAGCACCGTACGCAAGATGGCTACCCGCGACTCGGGAACCACCGGCATCAACCACGAGGCCACTGACCGGAGCGTTCTCATGCGGGCAGTCCCCAGGTGGCGAGTTCGACCGCACGGGTCCGGCCGACGCCACCAGCCACAAGCTGGGTCTGATCTTGGACGAGCCAGATCCGCAGTAGTGGCGGTTCCGCTGGGTGTCGGGAGGTCCACCCGTCAGCCACCGATCGGAGCAACGATGGATCAGTGGTGATCTCTGGAATGCGAGCCTCGATCTCGGCACGGCTGATCCCTGCCGTTTCGACCCGCAGCGGGAGGTCGATCCGGCGTCCATCTGCCAGCAGACCCTCAACTCGGGTGATCACGATGGTCGCGTCGCTCGCCGGTGAGAACGCATACTGCGACTGCGGCCCAAAGGGCCACGCGTCATCACTCATCCGCAATGAACCATTCAGCAGCAGCCCAATGCCCAGTACGCTTGCCGCGATCCGCCAGGCGAACGACGCCGGACTGATGGCGCGTACGCGCTCCCCCACCGGCCGATTAGAACACAATCCGGACCGCTCGGACGGCGGTTTGGGCGAGCCCGATTTCTTGCAAGCTAGGCAGAAATCAGGTGCCTCGATCGATGCCCCGCGGCAGGCGCTCAGATGGCCAGCCGAGGTGTCGTATCGCCATATCGAACGCGTACCTATCGGTCATGCCCGCCACGTATGTGACGGCCGCCCGCAATGCTGCGTCCGATTGCGGCTGCACGTCGAGTTCGTCTGGCATCGACGCCGGGTGCTCGGCGTAGTACTCAACGAGTGCGCGCAACACCTCGACTACGGCGAGAGACTGAGCAAGCGAGGCAGGTCGCACGTAGATGCGCTCGTAGTTGAACGCCCGCAGCGCAGCCAGGGCCCCGGCTTCTTCGGCCTGCATTCCCACCTCGCCGTGCTCCTCGACGGCGCCTACCACTGCTCGGACAAAGGTGTTCAGCTGCTCACGCCGGGTTCGTCCGCACACCTCGACGATCTCAGCGGGAAGATCATCGGACGTAACGATTCCCGCATGGATAGCGTCTTCAAGATCATGGGCGGAGTAAGCGATGCGGTCGGCCCAGCTGACGATGTGGCCCTCGGCGGTCAGCGGGGCCGGCCGCGACCACGAGTGATTCCGGATTCCGTCCAACGTCTCCGCGCAGAGATTGAGACTCCGCAGCACGACATCAGCCCCCCAAGGTCCATGATCAAAACCCTCGCGAATAAAGACATCAAAGGCATCCTCGCTCGCGTGTCCGCCAGGGCCGTGACCGCAGTCATGCCCGAGCGCGATCGCCTCCGCAAGGGTGGTATTGACGCCGATCTCGCGAGCGATCGACGTCGCGACCTGAGCTACTTCGAGGGCATGGGTGAGTCGGGTGCGCTGGTGGTCGGTCGGGAAGACGACGACCTGAGTCTTACCCGCGAGCCGTCGGAATGCAGTGGAGTGCACAATCCGATCGCGATCACGTTCGAAGCAGGTGCGCTCGTCGTCGGGCTCCTCTGAAATCGCGCGACTCCCCGCTCCCTTAGCAAAGGCGGCACCCGATCGAAGCGTTGCTCGCTCCCGCTGCTCCCGCAACTCGCGACGCACGATAGGTCCCGCGCCAAGCCGGGCCTGCGGCCCCGAGTGAGCGCGCACCAGATTCCCGTCGGGGTGACCTGCCATGGTGTCTGCCCAGGACTTGGCACGCGGAGTGACCTCGTCAGCCACCGGAGATGCCCAGCTCCGCAGCGTCCAAGTCGAGCTCACGACCAGAAGTGTCGGCGAGCCAGCCCGCAGGCAGCGCGACCTTCTCGCGTGGTGCGCCCTGCCGCCCGCGAGGCGACCCCAGCTCGGAGATGGGGAAGTTGACGTTTGGATCGAGCTCGGACAGCAAGCTCTCGAGCTCGGCCAGCGACGAGACCATCCCCAGGCGCTGCCGCAGTTCACCGCCAACTGGGAAGCCCTTGAAGTACCAGGCCATGTGCTTACGCAGATCGCTCAAGCCAGGAAGCTCATCCGAGAGGGCAACCAGCAGTTCAGCATGACGACGCAGCATGGCCGTGACCTCGCCGAGCCTCGGGAGGGTTTGGGCCACACGCCCGGCAAAGGCGTTAGCCAAGTCGCGGAAGAGCCACGGCCGACCGAGGCAGCCACGACCTACGACCACGCCGTCGACCCCGGTCTGCCGGACCATCCGCAGTGCGTCGGTCGCCTCCCAGATGTCGCCGTTGCCCAGAACTGGTATTGAGACGTGCGCCTTGAGTGCCCCGATCGCATTCCAATCGGCCTTGCCCGCGTACGCCTGCTGTGCGGTCCGGCCGTGCAGCGCGATGGCCGCGCAACCCGATTCCTCGGCGATTCGGCCAGCGTCCAGGAAGGTTTGATGATCATGGTCGATGCCGATCCGGGTCTTGATCGTGACCGGAACGCCGTACCGCGCGGCCGCCCGGACTGTCGCAGTCAAGATCATCCCGAGCCGATCGCGTTTATAGGGCAGTGCTGCGCCGCCACCCTTGCGCGTGACCTTGGGAACCGGACAGCCGAAGTTCAGATCGACGTGCTCGACGCCGTACTCGTTGCACAGGATTTCAGTGGCGCGCGCCATGATCATCGGGTCGACGCCGTACAGCTGAACTGACCGAACCCTCTCCCCTGGGTCGAACTTCAGCATCGACAGCGTCTTGCGATCCCGCTCGACGAGTCCCCGCGACGTGATCATCTCGCAAACGTAAAGTCCCGCCCCCTGCTCACGGCACAGTTGCCGGAACGCCGCATTGGTGATCCCTGCCATGGGTGCGAGCACCACCGGCGGATCAACGACGATGGGCCCAACTTTCAACGCCGACTTTTGAGAGAGAGTCTGAGCTAGCAACTGCCGAGCCGTTGAACGAGATACTCTGTCACCTTGTCCTCCGACACCCGCTCCTGGGTCATCGAGTCGCGCTCCCGGACTGTGACGGCCTGGTCGTCGAGGGTGTCGAAATCGACCGTGACGCAGTACGGCGTACCGATTTCATCTTGTCGGCGGTAGCGACGGCCGATGGCCTGAGCGTCGTCGAAATCGACGTTCCAGACCTTCCGGAGTCGAGCAGCTAGATCTCGGGCCTTGGGAGACAGCGCCTCATTCCGCGATAGCGGCAGCACCGCGACCTTCACTGGCGCTAGCCGAGGATCAAGCCGCAGCACTGTGCGCTTGTCAACTCCTCCCTTGGTGTTGGGCGCCTCGTCCTCGGCGTACGCATCGACCAGGAACGCCATCATCGCCCGGTTGGGGCCGGCTGCCGGTTCGAGCACATATGGGACGTACCGCTCTCCAGTGGCCGGATCGAAGTAGGACAGATCAACACCCGAGTGCTTGCTATGGGTTGAAAGATCGAAGTCCGTCCTGTTGGCGATGCCCTCGAGCTCGCCCCATTCGCCACCGGAGAAGCCGAAGCGATATTCGATGTCAACGGTCCGCTTCGAGTAGTGGGACAGGTTCTCCTTCGGATGCTCGAAGTGGCGCAGGTTCTCGCCAGAGATGCCTAGCTCGGTGTACCAGCGGGTCCGCTCGTCGATCCAGTACTGGTGCCATTCCTCATCGGTACCGGGCTTGACGAAGAACTCCATTTCCATCTGCTCGAACTCGCGGGTGCGGAAAATGAAGTTGCCTGGGCTGATCTCGTTACGGAAGGACTTCCCCATCTGTCCGATGCCGAAGGGTGGCTTCTTTCGCGTCACCTGAACGACGTTCGCGAAGTTGACAAAGATGCCCTGCGCAGTCTCCGGACGCAGGTAGTGCAATCCGGACTCGTCCTCAACCGGGCCCAGATACGTCTTGAGCATCATGTTGAAATCTCGAGGCTCGGTCCACTGGCCACGGGTGCCGCAATGTGGGCAGGTGATCTCCTCAAGACCGGTCGGTTTGCGGCCTTTCCGGGCGTCGAAGTCCTCTTCCAGATGATCCGCGCGGAAGCGCCGGTGACACGACAGACATTCAGTCAGCGGGTCGTGGAATGCATTGACATGCCCGGAGGCCACCCACACGCGGCGGGGCAGGATCACCGAGGAATCAAGGCCAACGATGTCTTCCCGCTCGGTCACCACCGAGCGCCACCACTGTTTCTTGACGTTCTCCTTGAGCTCAACGCCGAGCGGGCCGTAGTCCCAGGCCGAGCGGGTCCCGCCGTAGATCTCCCCCGCGGGGAAGACGAAGCCACGGCGTTTACACAGACTGATGACGTTGTCGAGTCGACTGGTCGGCGTCACGAACTTCTTCTCCAGACGTTGAGCTGTGCCATCCCCGGCTGGGATGGAATCCAGCGCACTAGGTTATCGCCCCTCAGCGTAGGAGCCCCGGCCGCAGAGCGTACGCGGGACGCACCCAGCGTCAGTCGGGGGCAGGGCGTTCGCCTTTCAGTCAGCGCCTCGTTCGCCGGGCCAGTGGCAGCGCTGCTAGGACCAGCGCGGCGGCGACGGCGAATGCGGCTGGGTACCCGGCGGTGGCCGCGACCATACCGATACCGATCGCGCCGGCGGCCCAGCCCAAGTCGTACGCCGCGTTCCAGGCCGCGCTGACCGCCCCGTACTGGCGGTCGGACACCCGCGCCAGCATCGTGTTCAGCGTCGCTGCTTGAGCGAGCCCGAACCCTGCCCCGAAAGCAGCCATGCCGACTAGCACGGCGAGCGGCGTGCTGGTGAAGGCGGCGGTGCCCATGCCGACGGCACAGATGAGGGTAGCGGGGACCAGCATCCCGTTCGGGCCGCACCGGTCGATGCGCCGTCCCGCGAGCCAGCGGGCCGCAGTCGCCGCGAGGTTCTGCACGAACAGCGCGGGCACAGCCACTCCTGCGGTCACGGCGCCGGGCAAGAACGCAACCACGACACCGCCAGCGACGGCAGCCGCCGCGAACATCACAAGCGGTCGGCGAAGCTCCGGACGGCGTATGCACGTCGACAGGCCGCTGTGTGAGTGGTCCTCACTTCGACCTTCCGGCAAGAAGAGCACAGGCAGCAGCGCCAGCAGCGCCGCGCCACCACCGATCACGAAGACGGCCGCATAGCCCACGGCGCCCGCCAACCACACGCCGAGTGGCAGCGCGACTACCGCCGGCAGCATCGCGACTACGCCGAGGACCCCTAGACCCTCGCCGCGCCGCTGCACAGGTATGGCGGTGGCGGCGATCGCTCCGACCGTCACGACGACGATCGCGAATCCGATGCCCCGTACCACCGACACGAGCATGAATGCCGACAGCGAGCCGGCCGCCGGCAGGACGAGGGCGGGTACGCCGAGCAGCACCAGCCCGCCTATCAGCAGCCGCCGATACCCGAGCCGCGCCGCCAGCGCTGGAGTCGTCATTTCCGTCGCGACCGCGGTGAACATCAACACCCCTGTGGAGAGGCCCGCTCCGGCGGTCCCGATGCCGCAGTCGGCGGCGTACAGCGGAACTACCGAGAGCAGCAGGTAGAAACTGATCATCGCGGCGAAGTCGGCGGTGAACAGCCGAACCACCGGGCCGGTGAGCAGCCGCGGCCGAGGCGGTGGTGCCACGGTCGCAATCCGGTGAGGAGGAGTGGTGAAGGAAGCGGGTAGAGGGTCGGTCACGGTGCTCATGAGTTCAGCGTCCCGGTTAGGAGTGGTCTCCGGTAAGGTCCAGTTCTATGGCCATTCAGTGGACCGGTCCGAGCCCGGATGTGCTGATACCGCTAGACCGAAGCTCGGGTGAGGCCCTGCGCACCCAGCTGGAGCGTGGGCTGCGCGACGCGATTCGCTCGGGCCGGCTGCGGGCGGACGAGAGGCTGCCGTCCACCCGAGAGCTCGCGCGAGGGCTGGGCATCTCTCGTGGCATGGTGGTCGACTGCTTCGACCAGCTGCTGGCGGAGGGCTATCTCGTCGCCCGGGGTGGGTCGGCCACGCGGGTCAGCCCATCCGCGCAACGCCCGCGCCGCGAGGCTCCAACACCCGCCATGGCACCGATCTCCTTCCCTGCATCGCAGCCGATGCCACGGCTGATAGCTGACTTCCTCCCAGCTGTGCCAGACCTGGCGTCGTTCCCGCGTACGGACTGGGCAAGGGCGACCGCTGAGATCTGCCGGGACGCCCCGACCGCGGCGTTCGACTACGGAGACTCGCGCGGAAGCCAACGACTACGGGAGGTCTTGGCGAGCTATCTGAGCCGAGTACGTGGGGCTGCGGCTGACTCTGAACACGTCGTGGTGTGCACGGGTTTTGCCCAGGGCCTCAACCTTGCGTTGGTGTGCCTGGCGGCTCTCGGCGTAGACCGCGTTGCCTTCGAAGATCCCGGTTACGACGAGACCGGGCAGATCGCCGCCGGCCTCGCGGGCGTTGAGCTTGTTCCGGTGCCCGTCGACGAGGAGGGGGTCCGGGTCGATGTGCTTTCAGCGGCGCGGGTCCGGGCGGTCGTGGTCAGCCCGGCGCATCAGTGGCCAACCGGCGTGGTGCTGTCGCCGCAGCGGCGCCAGGCGCTGGCGAACTGGGCCGTGCACACCGGCGGCTGGATCATCGAGGACGACTACGACGCCGAGTTCCGTTACGACCGCGACCCAGTCGGGATGGTCCAAGGACTGATCCCCGAGCGGGTGATCAACATCGGCACGGTCAGTAAGTCGCTCGCTCCGACGCTCCGGCTCGGATGGCTGCTCTGCCCGCCAGGGCTCGTGGAGGAGATCGCCGAACTCAAGATCCGCGCGGATCGCGGCTCACCTGGCCTGCAGCAACTGGTGCTGGCGCGGTTGATCGAGTCCGGCCGGTTCGACCGGCACCTACGCCGGATGCGCAAGGTCTACGCCGGCAAGCGCGACGCACTGGTGGCGGCCCTGGACGAGCATGCCCCCGACGTACGCCTGAGCGGCCTCGCAGCCGGTTTCCACGCCGTCGCCCAGCTCGCACGGGGCGCTCGCGAAGCTGCCGTTGTCGAGGCTGCTCGGGCGCACGGAGTGGGGATCTACGGGATGAGCGCCAACCGCTCCACCAGATCGCCCGACCCTCCCCAGCTGGTGCTCGGATTTGGAAACCTGTCCGAGCGGGCGATCATCGATGGCGTCACACGCCTGGCTCCGCTGCTGCAAGCGGACCTGAAGGTGGGTTTCCGACCCGGGACGGGAGAAAGATCGCCGGCCGACGTGTGATCCACCAGATGTGATCCACGAGACCGTCATGCCAGCGAAACCTGTTTGAAACGCAGTCCTCCTACCGTCGGGACATCGCCGCCCGGGCAACGAGGAGGCTGACCTTGATCGAGTATGTGGATCCGTTCATTGGTAGCTCGGTAACAGATCTTCCTGTCCCACAGGGTCTGGCCGAAACCTGGTGGTGGCCCAAGCCACAGGTCGGCAACACCCATCCAGGTGCTACCTATCCCTTCGGCATGGTCTCGGTTTGCGCGTACTCCGGGGCCTATCCCACCGGCTACGGGCTCTACCAGCTGAGCACCGAAGGGAGGCCATCCCAGATCTACGACAGCCAGATCGCCTCGGGATTCACCCACTTTCAGCAGTCCGGGACCGGAGCGATTCGCAAGTACTACAACTACTTCCGAGTGACCCCTATGGAGGAGCCCCTCGACAATCTCGGCAGTACCTGGAAGCTGCTCGACGAGCGGGCCGAGCCGGGGTACTACACCACGAACCTGAGCTCGGGCATTGCTTGCGAGCTCACGGTCGGCCCCAAGAGCGCGGTGCACCGCTACACCTTCCCGGCGCACCGGGACGCACGATTGGTGATCGATTTCTCCATGGGCGGCCTCGCGATTCCATACGGCGCCACGGTTCCGCTCCGCGCGCACATCGAATCGCTCGCCCCGGGGATCGCCCAGGCCGAGATCGTGGTTGAGGGCGCGCCGCTGGCCGTGCACCTGGAGTGCGACGCGAGCGACTGGCGGCAACTGCTTTGGTACGACCGGCGCCTGATGCCCGGTGGCACCCGTTTGGACTTCGACCGGATTCGGCCGACCACGCTACGTCCGTTCGGCTTGATGTGGCGTGGCTCGGCTGAGCCCGGCCAGGTGCTCGAGCTGCGATTCGGGTTCTCGCTGCGCGGCGTAGCACAGGCTCAGCGCAACCTCCACGCAGACTGCGGATCGGGCACCGCGGCATTCGAGAGCCGCAAGGCAAAAACGGCCACTGTTTGGCGGCAGCACCTCAACAAGATCAAGATCGAAACCTCTTCCGACTCGCGGCAAACGATCTTTGCCACTGCCCTCTATCACTCGTTGATCAAGCCGTGCTTCGCACCTGAGGAAAGCCCGACGTGGCCGACCGAGGGACCTTTCGTGTTCGACATCTGCACCATGTGGGACATCTACCGCACCCAATTGCCGCTGATCACCGCCTTGTACCCGGCCCGGGCAGTCGAACTGGCCAATGCGCTGCTCGCAATTTGCGAGGAGGAGGGCAATCTTCCGATCGGGTACCGGATGGCCAAGGGCGCAGATCGCTTCTCTCGCCAGGGCAGCGCGCTGGTTCACACCTTTTTTGCGGACCTTTGCCAGCTCGGAATGCCAGGCATCGACTGGGACTGGGCGCTGTGTCACCTGGATACCGACCTGCGGCGCGGCTACGGCGAGGATTACCTGGTCCGCGGGATTGCCGAGCCGATCACCCACACCCTCGACTTGGCGTTCGGCTACCACTGCACTGCCAAGGTGGCCCGCTACCTCGGGGACAACCAATTGGCGATGCAGTTCGAAGGCCTGGCAAACCGGTGGATCAACGCGTTCAATCGCGACGACGGTCTGCTCATCGACTCGACGTACTACGAGGGCGGCAAGTGGAACTACTCGTTCCGATTACTGCACGACATGAAGGCGCGTATCGACCTTGCTGGAGGCGAAGCCGTTTTCCTTGAGCTGCTGGACCGATTCTTCGGCTATGGCGCCGATCCAGTGAAGCAGTTGGGAGAGCGGCCGAACGCAGCGGACCTTGTAGCCGGGTATGCACTGAACCGCTTCGAAGGGTTGAACAACGAGCCTGACATGGAGGCGCCCTGGGCTTATCACTACGCCGGACGGCCGGACCGTACGGCAGAGGTCGTGCACGCAGGCATCAACAACATGTTCGGCCTCGGGCGCGGTGGCCTGCCTGGCAACGACGACTCGGGAGGTTTGAGCTCCTGGTACGTCTGGGCCTCGCTCGGGCTCTTCCCGATCGCAGGCCAGAGCCTCTACCTGATCAACCCCCCGTCGTTCGCCGAATCTCGGCTTGCTTTGGCTGACAAGGAGCTGGTGATCGACGCGGCGGGCTTCATCGAACCTGTTGCGGACGGTCCCGCTCAGTATGTCCAGTCGGCGATCTTCAACGGAGAAACGCTGAGCCGGACCTGGCTGACCGCACGCGAAGTGCATCGAGGCGGGCACCTGCGGCTGCAGCTTGGACCGCGGCCGTCGGCATGGGGCAGCACTACCCGACCTCCTTCAACCTCACATGCTGCTGTCCGGGATGCGACGACCGCCTCGGCCGGACCGGCTCGAACACCAGTGGCGGAACGACAGACATGAAAGCTCAGACCACGGGGGGTCCGCTCATGACCGCTTCCACGAACGGAACGTCGCCACGCATGTCGTCCCAACGGCGACTCGTCATCGTCGTACGAGCCGATCCGGTGATCTGCGGACACTCCGGTGAAGCCCGGAATCTGGCTGAGGTCGCACTGCAACGCGACTTCACCGACGTACGCATCATCACCTGGCCTTTGGACCTGCTGGCGACATCGGGTCTGCCGCTGAAGCCCCTGAACGGTGTACTCCCGTACAGCAAGGGCATCGAGGTGGAACGCCCTGAACCAGTCGGCGACTACAAGGTGCCGGACGGACGCAACCTCGCTGGCATGACCGGGCGTCTCGTCGAACTCTTCACCGACGGTGTCCCGACAGTGTGCATGTCGCTGTATCTCAGCCCGCACACGCTTGCCGTATCCGAGGCGCTTCGAGTCGCCCGCTCTACAGGTCTGCGGGTTCCGGTCGCCACCATCGCCGAAGCAGTCGGTTCGGACGTCACCAACGTGGTCCGCTCATGTGCCGGCGACGGGCGGTTCGGCGCGGCGGCCCACGTGCTGTCGGCCTATCTCGACAGTGATCTTCCGGTCGCTGTGTCGGACTACACCAAGGAGCTGATCATTTCCTCGGCCGAGGAGATCGACGCCCGCCATGGCACGTCCTTCGGCGTACGGTGCCGGCAGCGGGTTGCCATTTCCTACCCAGCAATTAACACCGCCGACTATCTGCACGTCAGTCCAGAACGAACGGCGGAGGTGCTCGCGCG
>Ga0075418_10003140_pt1 | contig 18842 bp, 13 predicted proteins | sample SoiMetdeltSBSDD2_FD_81776 | JGI IMG/M metagenome (GOLD analysis project Ga0075418, IMG submission 81776) | Bulk soil microbial communities from a Populus tree surrounding site in Tennessee, USA - Soil MetaG P. deltoides SBSDD2 | ecosystem: Environmental > Terrestrial > Soil > Tree plantation... | reverse complement strand
TTGTTCCTGTCGCGCCTCGACGAACTGATGGCGCCGAGCCAGAAGCACTGACGCCGCAAGACCTGCGTAGGTCGCGTCAAACGGTGGGCACCGTGCCCCCATCGATGACGTACTCGGCGCCGGTGATGGGAGCAGCGCGAGGAGAGACGAGAAAGGCAACAAGGTCAGCGACCTCTTCGGGCTTCGTGGGCCGTCCGATCGGGATGCCGCCGAGTGAGTCCATCAGCAGCTTGCGGGCGCCGTCACGGTCCGTGGCTTTGCCGGCCGCCAACTCATCTACCAATCTCACGGCGGCCTCGGTTTCGACCCAACCTGGGGAGACCCTGACCACGCGAATGCCCTTCGGGCTGACCTCCTTGGAAAGGCCCTTGCTGTAGTTGGCCAACGCGGCCTTCGCCGAGGCGTAGGCGAGTGTCGCTTCTGGCAGGGGCAACTGCCGCTGGATCGATGTGACGTGGATGATCACACCGCTCCCTTGGTCAACCATTCTCGGCAAGAGTGCACGATCCAAACGAACGGCCGCGAACAAGTTCAGGTCAAACGCGCGGCGCCACTCGCCGTCGTCAAGCACGGCAAAGCCGCCGGAGGGTGCCGATGAGCCGCCGGCGACGTGCACAATGATGTCGATACCACCGAATCGTTCGACAACGGCAGAGGCTACCGACGCGCATCCCTGAGCCGTGGCGACGTCCGCCGCCACGAACGGGTCGCCGAGCGGATATGAATCAGGCCGGGAGCGGGCAGCGGTGAGCACGGTCGCGCCAGCCTCACGCAGTCGCGCCGCAACCGCTTGACCGATTCCCTTGGTGCCGCCGGTGACGAGCGCTCGTCGCCCATGAAGTTCGAGATCGGTGCCCATCAACGGATCTCCAGGGATCGGATCGGGCCGTCCACGGCAATGCCGAACCGGTAGGTCAGATTCGTCGGGCTGCCGTCGAATGTACCTGAGACAAGCGCCACGACAGTCGTTCGATCGCCCTCGCGGCTCGTCTCTAGCGGCCGAATCGCAATGCGATACTTCCCGCTCGTTTCCTCCATCCAGGAGCGAATGGCCTCGGTGCCGACGAAGTCGCGGCCCTCGTCTAGCACCGCGGCGTCCGGCGCGAAGCAAGCCACCATCGCGTCGATGTCGTGGCGATTCTGAGCGTCGAAGTAGCGCTGGAGGATGCTCGGCAGGTCGGGTTCCATGAGCTCTCCTTTGTTCGTCTTCGCTCACGAACGATGCTGGCGATATACTCCCGTCATGGCAAGAACCGACAAAAAAGTCGGGTACTCACCCACAGGTAAGCTAGAGGACGTCACGCCAGAAATGGCGGCGCACGGCGTGGAGGGGGCATTCCGGTTTTTGGAAGGACGCTGGAAGATGGACATCATCTTCCACCTCTTCGACCGCGCTGTCCTGCGTTTCTCCGACCTCGAGCGGGCGATCCCGGCCGTCTCGCAGAAGATGCTGATCCAGCAGCTGCGTGAGCTCGAGCGAGATGGCATCGTCAAGCGCACCGTCTACGCCCAGGTCCCTCCCAAGGTTGAGTACGATTTGACCGAGTGGGGCAAGGCGATGTGTCCGGCGCTCGACGCGTTGCTCGAGTGGGCAGCGTTGCGGCCGAAGTCGCTGGCGAGCGCGCCCGGACGATCGAGACTCCCCGAGGGATGACGCTGTGACGGATCAGAACCCAAAGACGATATTCATCACCGGAAGCTCTTCAGGGCTCGGAAGAGCCACGACCAAACTGTTTGCTTCGAGGGAATGGCGAGTCATCGCCACCATGCGAACCCCAGACAGAGAAGCGGAGCTGGCGAAGCTTCCCGGAGTCGTCCTGCTGCCGCTGGACATCACGGACCCGCAACAGATCGAACGGGCGGCGGCTACAGCAGTGGGCATGGGTGGAGTCGATGTCGTCTTCAACAACGCGGGCTACGGTCTGGCGGGTCCTCTCGAAGGCCTGACGGAGGAACAGATTCTCCGGATGGTCGACACCAACCTGATGGGAGCGATCCGCACGACCAAGGCATTCGTTCCCTGTTTTCGACAGAAACGAGGCGGGCTGTTCATCACAACGACATCAATCGGTGGATTGATCACCGTTCCGTTCAACTCCATGTACCACGCGACGAAATGGGCCCTGGAGGGCTGGTGCGAAAGCATGGCGTTCGAGCTGAGCCAGTTCGGAATCGGCATGAAGATCCTGGAGCCGGGCGGAATGAAGACCGATTTCTTCACGCGTTCGTTCGATGTCGGCAGACACGCGGCGTACGAGGTTCTGGTCGACAAGGTCATGGGTGTCATTACCGATCCGAAGCAGATGGAGTCGTACTCGACTCCCGAACAAATCGCCGAGGTCGTGCACGAAGCCGCGACCGACGGCAAGGATCAGCTTCGATACTTGGCCGGCGCCGATGCGAAGGCGACGTACGCGGCGCGTCGAGAGGCCGGCGACGAGGCATTCGTCAAAGGGATCAAGCACCAATTCTTGGGATAGGCGTCAAGACCTGACCCTCCATCTCGTGAATCGATCAGAGGGTCTTTATCAGGCCGCCGTCAATGACGAAATCGGAGCCGGTGACGTTCCCGGCGCGATCGCTTGCGAGCAGAAGCACCAAGTCCGCGACTTCGTTCGGCCTGGTAAAACGTCCGGTGGCAAAGCCGCCCTGGCTCTCGACGATCTGCTGCCTGGCAGTGCCGACATCGATTCCCGCCGCCTTCGCGACAGTCGCGGCGACACCTTGCGGTCCTAGCCACAACGGCGTCTCCACGGGGCCGGGGCTGACGGTGTTCGCACGTATTCCCCGAGGGCCGAGCTCCTTGGAGAGCGACTTCGAGAAGTTGGTCAGTGCTGCCTTCGCGGCACAGTAGTCGATGATCGCGGGGTCCGGAAGGAACGAGTTCACCGAGCTGATGGTGACGATGCTGCCCGAGCCGCGCGTCAACATTTCGCGCACCGCGGCGCGCGTCGTTCGCACCGCCGCCATCAGATTGAGATGCAGCGAGGCGAGCCACTCGTCGTCGGTGACCTCCAGGAACCCGCGAAGCCGAATCGTCAACGCGCCGACGTTGTTGACCAGAATGTCGAGGCCGCCGAACTCGGCCGCCGCCGCGACCAGCTTTCGCGGGCCCTCAGCCGTGGCCAGGTCGACTGTCACAGGACGAACCGCACCACCTTCGGCAAGCGCCGCGAGTTCCCCATCAATGCCCCGCGCCCCGGCCACCACCCGCACGCCTTCGGCCACCAGCGCTTTCGTTACGCTCAGGCCAATCCCCTTGCTGGCCCCCGTCACGACCGCTACCTTGCCGCGCAATCCGAGATCCATGGTTAGCTCCTCCTGCGTCGCTGCGAACTCTCGCCGGCGAATCTGATCTCCAACTCAACGTTTTGTTGAGCGGTTGCCTTTTCGCATGACGAGGGTTTCAGGCAGCGACCGTATTTTACGAGCGTTATGGACACCCAGGTGGACACCTCGACGCCATGTCCCTGATGGATGTTGGCCATCCACTCGCCGTCCTTCTTGAATTCGTCTCCCCAGGGGCTGCGGTTCTTGGTCCGAAGCTCCAGGTTCTGCGGCGCGCTGCCAATGAGCGGACGGTCTCCCTGGGGCCGATGGTCACGCCGCTGATGTCTGTATCAACGGGCAGATTGAGGATGCTTGAGCGCTGGTTGAGAAATCGGTTTTCTCTGGTACAACGTCATCGGCTGCGGGATCGTCGTCACGCTTTCGTCTCTTCTCGAATGGATGTGGCCTGCCGCCGATAACTGCGCGAAGGGACGTCGAGACGCATGATCCGCGCACGAGAGCATTTCGTTTCCATTCTCGATTCACATGTTCGGTTGGGTGATAAGCGCGTGCTCGAGATTGGATGCGGTTCAGGGCATTACACGAAGCAACTCGCTCCCCTGTGTGCCGAGGTCGTCGCGATCGACCCCGACCCTTCAGCGATCAGGGAAGCGCAAGACAGCGTGCGGTTTCCCAACGTCACCTTTGGAGTCACACCCGCACAGAACCTGTCAGACGTGACTGGGCGCTTCCAGGTCGTCATCTTCACCTTATCGCTTCACCACGTACCTGACGCGCTCATGGCGCAAGCCATCGATGAAGCCGCTCGGGTGGCCTATTTGGATGGCTTCATCGTGTTTCTCGAGCCAGATCAAGAGGGTTCCTTCTTTGAAGCAGAGCTCGCGTTCGAGGCCTGTGATGGTGACGAACGAGAGGCGAAGTCGCGAGCGTATCGCGCCATGCTCGAGCACCCGCGACTGGCAAGCGTCGCTGAGCTATCAGACCAAACAGACTTTCGCTGGGACTCTTTAGAAGACTTCGTCGACACCATGCACCCGAGAGGCAATTTGTCTCAATTGGAAGCATTCTTGCAGCGACACGAGTACTCGCTGACGGCAAAGCGCCGAATCAATATCTTCACGATCAGGGCTGCGTGTCCGTAGCGATCAGGATTCCGACATAGACCCTCGCGTTGGTGCCGGAGGCTGGACTCGAACCAGCACTCCCTTGCGGGAAGGGGATTTTAAGTCCCCTGCGTCTGCCATTCCGCCACTCCGGCGTGCGACCGGAGTCTATCGCTCTTTCAGCGACTTAGAGAGATGAGAGCGCTCACAGAGGACAGTCTGTCGAGGAGAGTCGCGTCTCAGGGAGCGATTCGCAGCGGCGACGTCTCGTCGTTATTCTCGCTTCCGGAAGAGGGTGAGTCACATGAGCAAAGCCTTCACCAAAGAAGACGATGACAAGGAAGAGCCGCCGCCAAGGCCGTTGCCATCCGTGCTGCCGCCGGGTGCGAAGAACTATCTGATGCCGGACGGCGCGCAGCGATTGAGAGCTGAACTCGATGCGAGGGTCCAAGCGGGCCGTCCCGACGAGAGAATCCAAGAGCTGATTCGGATCCTGGACTCGGCGGTCATCCTCGGCCCTCCGTCAGAAGACCTCGATATCGTCCGGTTCGGAGCGGCCGTCAGGGTCCGGAGCCTGCCCAGCGGTGAGACGGCGCGTTACCGCATCGTCGGCGTGGACGAAACCGACGTCGCGCGCGGTCACATCAGTTGGGTCTCGCCGGTCGCAAAGGCGCTGCTGTCCACGACCGTCGGCGATCGTGTGCGGGTGGCCCTTCCTTCCGGCCAAAGGGAGCTCGAAGTCCTCGACGTCAGCTACGAGTGACTGCCGCGACTTTCCGTCCCAGCTTTGGGCGGGACTTGCCTCTAGCCGCGGATCCTGACGGTCCCCACGACGCTCTCGATCTGGATCTTGCCGCGACCGGAGCCGAGCAAGGCGCGCTGGTTCTGCCCGTCGTCCTCGGTAATTCGGACACCGGGAGCTTCGTTGTCGATGCGGCCCGCGACGCTTCGCGTCACGACCTCCGCGTCGATCCGGGAATTGACGTTGAGATCGATACCGCCTGTCACGCTGCTCACGCGGATCCCACGCTCGCCGATGTCGAAGACGGCCAGCTCGAGCCCTCGGGCGAGCGAGCTCATTCTCGCCTCGCGGAGTCCGGCGGCTTCGACGCGGCCGGCGATACTCTCGAGGTGCACCATGCCGTCGGTGGACCCGATACGCACCCGGCCGGCGATGTTGCGAAGGCTCAGGTCGACGTCACGCGGGACGCGCAAAGTGACCGTCTGCGAGCCGCGGACGATTGTGCACTTGTCCACACTGCGGATCGTGAGCGTCGAGCCGGACTGCTCGATCAAAATCCCGCCACAGTCGAGATCGGCCCGAGTCGGCGCGGCTCGGACGACCTCGACGTCGGCGCTGCGCCCGGACGTCGTGTCGATCACGACGGGGCCCGGGATCGTCGAGATCTCGATGCGGGACCCGGGACCGAGGCTGAAGTTCTTGACGATCCGCTCCCGCTCGCGGTACTCCGGGTCATCGGCGCTCATGGCCGCAACACCCGCGGACAGAGTCAGGACGGTTCCGAGGAGCAAGGACGTCGCGTATCTCACCGTGGTGCCCTCCCACCCGGTAATACGCTCGGCGAGACGTTCGGTTGAGCATCTCGTCGTCGCCCCACCGCACGCTTCACTGCCCCGCAAGCCGCATACAGATTCGAGCCTAACGCGCCGGACCGTACTCCGGTTCCCACCGCAGAATCCTGTGGCCGGGATCGAGCCGTACCGCGCGTATGGGTGATGCTGCGGGCAGACGGAAGGTTTCCTTGGCACGCGTCACGCGAACCGTGCGCACGACCGTGCCGGCATCCGTGTCGACGGCGACATCCACGGGCAGGTCGTAGACGGCGCCGCGCTGGGCAATCGTGATCTCGACCGCCGGCTGTTCCGTGCTCCCCGCCGCGTCCCAGGTCAGGATCAGGTCGGGCGCGCCGGCACGGTCGAGCCATTCGGCGAAAAACGACTTCAGGTCGGCCGCGGGTGCGGCCGCCGTAAACGCGCGCCGCACATCCAGGAGAGACATGCCGCGCCCGGCGAACTCCCGCTGAAGAGTCTGAAACACCGCGGCGTACACGCTATCGCCGACGCGATCGCGAAGCATCCAGTACACCCAGTGGCCTTTCGCATCGGCGAGATGGTGATCCTGCGTCGAGCCGCTGAGTTGCATCAACGGCTTGTCCAGTCCCTCCGCGCGCATGGCGAAGTACCCTCGCGCGCACTGCCGCTTGCTGTACCCGTCCCGCGAGAAGCGAAGAAACTCGACGGCTGCCTCGCGTCCTTCGATGCCCTCGATGGCCAGCGCGGCGCCCAGCTGAGCCAGCGCCTCACTCGTCATCTGGGCCGATGGGTCGGTCGCCTGCACGTGGTTGCCCCACCACCCGTGCGACAGTTCGTGCGCGACGAGGGGCATGTTCACCTGCGCGCCAAGTCCGCTCGCCATGAAAAAACCCTGCTCGCTGGAGCCGGTCCATGTCACGAGGCCGTCCGGTAGCTCGGCGATGGCGTACGCCTCGTACGGATAGGGGCCGAAGATCGGTGAGAGCGCGACGATGATCTTGCCGATGGACTCCGCGTAGGCGGTCGGATCGGCCTTGCCGTCCGGCAGCAGATACGCGGCGATCTGGCGGCCCGCTACGGTGCGGCGCTCGACGCGGTAGGCGCCCGCGACGAATGATCGCGCCACGGGCATGTCGCTATGCCAGGTCTCCACACGCATGCCGTTTTCCGAACGGGAATCCACGAGCGCACCGTTCGCGAGGCCATACCACCCGGCGGGGATGTGCAGACGCGTCGTGCCGGGCGCGCGCACGGCCGCGTGTGCGGGCACCGGATACCAGCCGCGGGCCCACGATGCGAGCGCGCCCGTCTCGCTCACGACGAGCTGAAACGACTGGCCGCGATTGACGAATCGAACGCGGAGGACCACGCCGTCGCCCGCCTGATGCGGGCCGACCTCGACGACCGCTTCGGAGCCGGCGCTGTCGACCGAAGCACTCACCCCGTCCGCACCCGTCACCGCAAGGATCCGCGATGCCTCGCCGATCGCGAGCGTGAGCGACGACGCGCGCCGATCGTCGAGACGCAGATGGATCTCGGCTTCGCCCTCGAGACGCTGCTCCGCCGTGTCGATCACGAGATCCAGGTCGAGGCGCGTCATGCTCCACTGCGCGTCACGGGCGCGAGCGGGCGCTCCCGCAGCGACGGTCGTCGCGATCATGACCGTGACCAGGAGTGTCAGGCGCACGCAAGAGGAAAGAAGGGTCAATGTGGAATCGGACACGGATCAGTCCTTCAGCAGCGCGGGCCAGTTCGGAATCCGAGTGGGAATGGCTCGAAGTACCGAGCCACGGTCCGAAACGAAGCCTTCAACCCCGCACGCGGCAGCATAGCTCCTCAGGACAACGAATGGGGGCTACCCGACCTCGTACGTGGCGAGCGCCGCGATACAAGCCTCCGCCATTCCGTTCCTCTGGCCCGCCCGCCGCGAGCGAGCCCCGAGTGGCGACGTCGCGCCTCCGAGCAGCCAAGAGAAACGCGGGCGCTGACGCGTACCGCGGCGTCGGAGCTAGTCCATCCCGCACCCGCCGTAGCTGATCGTCACACCGGAGTGGTTGTCCTTCCAGAAGTCAAAGGCTTCGTCGTCGATGATCTCCAGGGTCTTGTGTCCCCGGCCGCAGGTGTGCCCCCACTCGTGTGTGATCAGAGCGAAGTAACAGGCTTGGCGGTCCTCCGCGTCTTTGATGGTGGCCATCTTGTTCAGGAAGTCGGGGCAGATGTGACATTTCTTGGTCAAGAAATTCGCCCATCCGTTGCGTTTGTCGCAGGGACCCGCATTCTTCGCCTCGCACACCACCTTCCCGTCCGCTTTGAATCGGCCTTCGAGGCACGCCCCGATATCGACCGGCCAGTCCCGAATGTCTTCGAGTCTCTTCTCGAACGCGCTCCAGTTCGTCGCGCCCCAGTTGATTGCCTCCGCGATGTCACTTTGCTGCTGCGACGTGCAGTCCTTGGAATCCAAGGCTGCAGGGGACACGCCGCCGCTGATCACGACCGTCTTGCTCATCTCGTCCTTGCACTCGAAGGAATCCGTGTCGACGCTGGTTGCCGATCCCCAGTCCGTACCGCCGACGTGCGTCTTGTAGGTCACTTTGAACTTGGTCTTGTCATTCTCGACGTGCTCCAGGTCTTGGGTCTTGCTCCACGTTTGACCAGCCTCGATCTTCTGGAATCCATCCACCCCGAACATCACCTCGAGGCGCCACTTGTCGGCGCTGTAGTCGTAATACTCGAACTGCGTCACCTTGATTTCGACGTCGGTGTCGTTGGTCAGCTTGATCTTCACGTTGCTGCAGGTGTCGCCGAAGGCGAGTGCGGCCGGTGACCGTCCGAGAATGACCATCGCCGCCGCGAGTCCGATGAGCTTCGAGCCGATCGAGCATGTCCGGTCCGACATCGCTCCCTCCTTCGATGGTTTGAGTAACGGCCAGATGGGAACGCCTATCAGGCGTCTCCCCGGTCCAAATCCTCGTATAGACGAGATACGGGCCGGTGTCAGTCGGGCAAACGTTTATTTGGCGGGATCTCACGCGCCCCGACCGAACGCGTGGCCGGTGTCTAGCGCGCCGCCGGTTCGATCACGTCACCGGGGGTTCCCGGCTCCCATCCGCCGGAGGGGGGGAACGGCGGAGGGAGCCGGGCCGGTGCGTGTGTGCGCTCTAGGGGCAAGGAGCCGTGTTGGGTCGTGTGATGCCGGAGCTGGCGGTGCCGAGACTGCTCTCGACGCCGCCGGCGGTCACGCCTGTGACGAGGTAGAAGGCCGCGCGCCCCGCGGGACCTCCGGGGATCGGCCCGAGGTCGTTGTACCAGGGGCTGCTCAGGTGGCAGAGCCGGTCGGCCAGCACGTTCGATCCCGCGACCTGCGTGTAGATGCCGGTGGCGCGAAGGACCATGATCGAGCCCTTGTAGACGTTCCACGTCACGTAGCCCAACTCCTTCTGCCACTCGACGTAGTCCTGCCCGACGCCGGACGGGGCGATGTAGATCAGTCCGTCCTGGAGGTCGCAGCGGTCGCCGACGCCGTCGTGGTCGATGTCGGTCTGGCCGGCGTTCGGGTCGATGACGGAGTTGTCGCAGGCGTCGCCGACGCCGTCGAGATCGTTGTCGTACTGGATGCCGTTCGGGACGCTGCGGCAGTTGTCGCAGCCGTCGCCGACGCCGTCGTGGTCGGAATCGGTCTGCTGCGGATTGAAGGCGCGGCAGTTGTCGCAGGCGTCGCCGATCCCGTCGTGGTCGAGGTCGGCTTGCGCCGGGTCCGCGGCGGTGGGGCAGTCGTCGCAGACGTTCGCGACGCCGTCGCCGTCGGTGTCCTGGCCCAGCCCGTCGTCGTCCACGAGGGCGTCACAGTCGTCGTCGATGCCGTTGCACAGCTCGACGGCGCCGGGGTGGATCGCCGCGCTCGCGTCGTTGCAATCGCCGGAGCACTCCGAGTAGCCGTCGCCGTCGTCGTCGCGCTCCTGCACGAGCGACCACGGGACCGTGCTGCAGTTGTTGCGGATCCCGTCGCACAGCTCCGGCGCTCCGGGGTAGATGCTGGCGCGGGTGTCGTCGCAGTCGCCGGCGCACAGACGCACGCCGTCGTGATCGGCGTCGGCCTCGTTCGCCGCGACAGTGGGCCAGCCGGGGGCGCTGCAGTTGTCGGCGAGGCCGTCGCAGATCTCGGGCGCTCCCGGATAGACCGCCGCGTGCGCGTCGTCGCAGTCGTCGAAGCCGGCGGCGCGGTTCGCGGGGGCCGTGGCACTGCAGGTCTGCGTGATCGTGCCCGTCACGCCGTGGCCGTCGCCGTCGGCGTCCGGGTACCAGTCGTAGGTGATCGGGCCGCCGAGCGGCAGGCCGCGCGGACGGGTGTTGATCGAGTCCGGGTCGACGATGACGATGTCGCCGATGTTGATCGCGCCGAAGACGTTCCCCAGGATCTGCTGGCCCGTGGCGCTCAGCAGATCGAAGCGGTAGTCGCCGGCGGGGAGGTTGCCGGTCCAGGTGGCCTCCGCGATGTCGATCACGTCGCCGATGCGGACGCCGGCCGCGATGTCGCACGGCGCAAGGCTGCGGATCAACGTCTCGGCACCGGGCATCGAGGCGAGCTTGAGCTTCGTGTCGCGGCTGATGTCGTCGTTGAGCTGCAGCGCATGCACGGCGGGCTTCGTGCTGACCGCGAGGTTGAGCATCGTGGTCGTCAGCTCGGTCAGGAGGCGGCGGGCGTCGGTGCCGCCGGCGGACGAGTAGATCGCCTCAATCTGGGCGACCGCGTCGCTCCGCAGCGCGCCGGTCCCGCCGACATACAGCGAGGTGTAGATCGGCGACCCGCGGAACGCCGCGTCGAGGATCGAGCGGAACTGCGCGTCGGTGTAGTGGTTCCGCCAGTTCTTCCAGAAGCCGGAGGAGCCGGGGTGGATGTGCAGCGCGTTCGTGAAGGTGCAGGTCACGGTGGCGCCCGCCGGCGGGGTCACGTTGATGCTCGCGCCGCCGGTGACGCGGCTTCCGTCGGGGAAGACGCAGACGCTCCCGACGCTCCAGGGACCGCTCGGGTTCTCGGTGACGGCGTAGGAGCGGGCCGAGGAGATCCACGGGCTGAGGTAGTGCTCGAGATGCTTCAGCGAGAACGAGGCGCCCCAGCCCGAGGTGAACGGGAACGGGATCTGCGTCGGATCGACCGTCGCGCCCGGCGTGGTGTCCTCGAGCATCTTGATCACTTCGATCTTGCCGAGCTTGGTGTCGACGAAGGTGCAGGTCACGGTCTCGCCCGGGTAGAGGCTGAAGGCCGCCGTCCTAGTCGCGAGCGTGATCGAGAAACCGGTGCGCCCCTGCGAGCTGACGCAGGAGACCGAGGTCGCCTCCCACATCGGTCCCGGATCGGTCTGCTGCGCGACGATCGCGCCCGGCACGAAGAGGTAGCTGGTCGTGTTCGAGAGCTCGTTCGCCGCGTTCCCGTCGTCGTCGAGCAGGAAGGCGGGAGACAGGCCCGGGCCCTGGAGCGTGAACGAGAAGTCCTGCGGATCGTCGGGGCGGGCGTCCTTGACGATGACGACGCGGCCGCGCTTGGTGTTGGTGAAGGTGCAGGTCACGGTCTCGCCCGGATCGAGCACGATGCTCCCCGGCGCGCTGCCGTCGCTGCAGACGGCGGAGGTCAGGTCCCAACCCGCCGGAAGCGCGCCCTGCGCCGCCGCGAAGGTCCCCGGGCGCACGAAGCCGCTGTCGTAGGGCGTCGCCGCGTCGGTCAGCGAGAAGCTCAGCGCGATCGCGTCGGGGCCGCCGCTCAGCGTGAACGCGAACGACTGCGGATCGTTCGACGGAAGGGTGACCTCGTCGACCCGGATGTGGCCGCGCTTCACGTTGTGGAAGACGCAGGTGACCACCTCGCCCGGGGCGAGGGCGACGGCGCTCGGGTCGCTGCCGTCGCTACAGGTGGCGCCGGACGGATCCCAGGCGAGCCCCGGATCCGTCTGCGTCACCGAGTAGGTGCCGGCGCGCACCGACGCGGACTGATACGGCGCGGTCGCATCCGCGAGCGAGAAGCTCGCCGAGACCGCGTCCGGCCCGCCGGAGAGGGAGAAGGCGAAGAGCTGCGGATCGCCGGCCGGGAGGGTCGACTCGTCGACGATGATCCGGCCGCGCTTGACGTACGAGAAGACGCAGATGACGGTCTCCCCCGCCGCGAGGCCGATCGCCGGCGGCGCGCTGCCGTCGTCGCACGTCGCGGAGCCGAGGTCCCAGCCCGCGGGCAGGGCGCCGGGGGTGGCGGCATACGTGCCCGGGCGGATGGAGCCCGAGTCGAACGGCGCGCTCGCGTCGGTGAGCGAGAAGCCGGCGCTCACCGCGTCGGGTCCGCCGCTCAGCGTGAAGCCGAAGCTCTGGGGATCGCCCGACGGGGTCGTCACGACGTCCGCGCGCACGCGACCGCGCTTGACGTACGAGAAGGTGCAGGTGACGGTCTCGCCTGCGTCGAGGCCGATGGCGGAGGGGGCGCTGCCGTCGCTGCACGAGACGCTCGCGAGGTCCCAGCCCGCCGGGGCGGGCTGCGCGGCGGCGGCGTAGGTGCCGCGGCGCACGAGCCCCGAATTCGACGGGGGCGCGGCGTCGGTCAGAGAGACGCTCTGGGAGAACGCGTCGGGGCCGCCGCTGAGGGTGAAGCCGAAGCTCTGCGGATCCCCCGAGGGGGTGGTCGCCACATCGAGGCGGATCGTGCCGCGCTTGACGTTCGTGAAGGTGCAGGTGACGGTGGCGCCGGCGGCGAGCTGCACCGCGCTCACCGGGCTGCCGTTGCTGCAGGTCGCGGAGGCGAGATCCCACGCGGACCCCGCGGGGCTCTGTGCGATCGCGTAGCTCCCCGGTTTCACCGTTCCGCTGCCGTGCGGCGGCGTCGCGTCGGCGAGTCCGAAGCTCTGGCTGACCGCGTCCGGACCGCCGGTCAGCGAGAACGAGAAGACCTGCGGGTCTCCTGACGGGATCGAGACCTCGTCGATCACGATCGTGCCGCGGCGGGTGTGCGTGAACGCGCAGCGGACGGTCTCGCCCGGGTCGAGGTGGATCGCGCCGGGCGCGCTGCCGTCGTCGCAGGAGGCGGAGGTGAGGTCCCAGCCCGGGGGGACGGGACTCTGCGCCGCCGCGTAGGTGCCCGGACGGATCAGAACGCTCGCGTGCGGCGCCGCGGCGTCGGTCAGCGAGAAGCTGTCCGAGAAGGCGACCGGGCCGCCGGAGAGCGAGAACGGGAACGCCTGCGGGTCGCCCGCCGGGACCGTGGTCTCGTCGATGACGATCTGCCCGCGCTTCACGTCGATGAAGGTGCAGGTCACGGTCTCGCCCGGAGCGACGTCGACCGCCGTGACCGGGCTCCCGTCGTCGCAGGTCGCGCTCGTCAGGTCCCAGGCCGCGCCCGGGTTCGCCTGCGCGATCGAGTACGTGCCGGGACGCACCGAGCCCGAATCGAAGGGCGGGCTGCCGCCGGCGAGCGAGAAGGGGGTGGCGATCGCGTCGGGACCGCCGGAGAGCTGGAAGTCGAAGAGCTTCGGATCGCCGGCCGGCGAGACAGATTGGAAGACCCGGATGCGGCCGCGCTTGGTGTTCGTGAAGGTGCAATCGACCGTCTGCCCGGGGGCCGGGTGGGCCGTGACCTCGCCGGTCAGGCTCCCCGCCCCGTCGCGTAGCGGCGTGCCGCCGCCGCTGCAGGTGAGATCGGTCAGGTCCCAGCCGGCCTGCGAGGTCTCGGCGACGCTGATCGTGTTCTCGAAGTGTCCCATGAACGAGCGCGCGCTCGGAAGCGCGTTCGTCTCGTTGCCGTCGTCGTCGAGATCGAACGCGCTCACACCGAGCTCCGCCGAGGCGGTGAACGCGAAGCGCTGCACGTCCTGCGGGACGGCGCGTTTGCGGATGGTCACCGTGCCGCAGTTCGTGACCGAGACGTCGATCGGGCGGATGAAATCCTTGAGCGAGGCGGAGAACGAGTTCGACGAGCGGCTCTTCACGAGTCCGCGCCCGAAGCTGACGCAGGCGTCCGCGGGGAAGACCCCGGCGGCGGTGAGATCGATGGCCGCCTCGCCGAAGGTCAGCGCGGGGATCGAGATCCCGGCGACCGGGTCGTACACCGCCGCCGTCTCGTTGACCGCGCCCTCGGCGAACCCGGTCAGGGGCATGACCGGCCCCCAGCACGGCGCCGACGGCGACGACTCGCACGGACCGGTCGCCGTCCAGCGCGACAGGCCGAGGCTGACCTGGCTGCCGCCGGTGAAGCCGTACGTGATCAGCATGTCGCCCGGCGTGCGCTGGACGGTGCGGCCGTTCGCGGTCAGGACGTTCGACTGGTTGAACTCGAAGTCCATGTTCGCGGTGCCGAGATTGTCGGCGCGCACCCAGCCGAGGTAGAGGAAGTCGTGCGCGCTGCCCGGCTGGCCGACGCGCTCGTGCGCGACATAGAAGCGGAGCAGATCGCTCTTGTTCGACGGGATCGAGCCGAAGTCGATCCCAGGGACGACGTCGTCCTCCTTGCCGCGGAGCGAGTCGTCGGTCTGGCCCGTCGGCTCGTCGCGCCCCACGTACAGAACGGGCGTGCCGACGAGCGACGACCAGTCGGCGCCGGCGGCGGCGGCGAGGTCGCCGTCGGCTCCCTCGAAGCTCGTTCCCGAGAGGGCCCAGAGCAGACCGCCCGCCATCGCGGCGATCAAACAGACACCGGCCGTTAAGAAGGGGCGCTTGAGGGTCATCGTCCGCATCTCCCGCATCGCAAGTGCGAGGGGAGGTACGCCGGATCAAGCGCCGGTCAATAGTAATGATGGTAACCGTACTTGTTCGTCAACGTTCGATACGATGCGATAGAGTCCATATCGTTCGGGGTTCGGAGACCCTCCTGACGGGGGCAATCGGGCGACCTGACGCGATAGAACGAAACCGGGATGGCGCGCTCGCAGTCCCGACGGCGCCGAAGCCGCCGACTCCACGGGAGGGCGGTCAGCGCGCGGCGGTCGTCGCCTCGGGGCCCTTCCTCGACGCGCGCACGACGTAGCGCTGCGGCGCGCTTCCGACGTAGTAGAACGGGTAGCAGGTCACCAGGGTCAGCGACTCGTCCGCGCTCGGCGCGAGCGAGCGGTTGTCCTCGGGGGAGACGATCTCGATCGAGGCGACCTCGTACCAGCGCATGCCGCCGGCGACCGTCTCGAGCGCGATCTTGTCGCCGGCGCGGACCTCGCCGAGCCTCCGGAAGTAGCCGTCGCGGTGGGCCGCCAGGCCGACGTTGCCGTGCTCCCCCGGCCGCACGGTGCCGGGGATCCAGCCGACGGATCGATTGAGCGTCACGGCGTCCACGCCTTCGCGCACGGGAACGGTCAGCCCGATCCGCTCGATCCTGAGCACGCCAAGCAGCGGGCCCGCCTGCTCGGCGAGGCTCGCCTGATAGGCGCGCACCCGTGCTTCGGACCACAGCCTCACGTCGGGCTGTGCGGCATCGCTCGCGTCCGCGGCGAGCGAGGCGAACCGCTCGAGGTCGCTGCGGCGCCCGGCCTCCCCCGCGATCCAGGCTCCTCCGGAGAGACCGAGGAGGACGGTCCCGAGGATCGCGGGGGCGCGCCAGCTCATCAACCTCATCAGCGCGAGAGCAGCCTCATGCCGAGCCCCACGACGAGGAGCGCGGCGCCGATCAGGGCCACGAGCGGGAGAGCGCTCGCGGTCTTCGGCATCGCGGGCGTCGGCGGAGGCACGTGCACGAGCACCGGTTCCGACGCGTCCCTTGCGGGCGGCGGTGGCGGTGGCGGAGCCGGGCTCTTCGCGAGCACGGCGACGTCCTGCTGCGTCACCACCTGCGGCGGATACTTCGTCACGACCAGCGCGGAGACCTCGTCCCCCGCCTTCAGGCTCCCCGCCGAGACCGGCTGGCCGTCCTTCTCGATGATGACGCCGCGGTTGCGGAGGTCCTGGTCGGTGAATTTCTTCATCTCACCTTGCTCGTCCTTGACGACGAGCGTGCTGCCGTTCGTATAGACGACCGTTCCGTGCCGGATCTCGGTGCTCGTCAGCTCGACCGGCGTCGTGGTCGTCCGGATCAGGGCGGCGAGCTTCGTCCCCGGCTTCAGCTCGGAGACCTTCACCTGGCGCCCCTCGAGGTTGAACGTGAAATCGGGCGGAATGTTGAACTGCTTCACGCCTTCCGGCGTGGAGACCGTCAGCAGATTCCCCGAGACGGCGAGCACCTCGCCGCTCTTGATCTCGATCGTCTGCTCCTGCGCCCGCGCGACACCGGTCGCGACGAGCGCGGCGATGATCACGATTCCAAGCCCCGTTACGCGTCTCATCGGATCCCTCCTCTGTCCGGCCGGATATTCGAGGAGGGTCCGCCAATCTCCGCTCCGTGTCAAATGGGGACCCTCGGGGCGTTGACCTCCCCCGCGGCGGGGGCCTAGGCTGGGGCGTGACGTCACGAATGGGCCTCGTGGCGACCGCCCTCCTGGTGGTGAGCGTCGCCGGACGCGGTGCCGCGCGCGCCGAGCCGCCGCACTTCGAGACCGTCGGCACCGAGGCGGCCGGCGTTCCCGAGGCGGTCACGACCCTCTATCAGGACCGCACCGGGCTGCTCTGGATCGGCTCGCGCCAAGGGCTCCTGATGTACGACGGGCACACGTTCGTGACCTTCGAGCACGATCCGTCGAACCCGGCGTCGATCTCCGACAACGCCATCCGCACGATCTATCAGGACCGGCGCGGCGACGTCTGGGTCGGCACGAACACCGGCGGGCTCGACCGGCTCGATCTCGCCAGCCGCACCTTCCGTCATTACCGGCACGACGCCGACGATCCGGCATCGCTCAGCCACGACAGCGTGTACGCGATCGCCGAGGACGAGGACGGGACCCTCTGGGTCGGCACGCAGCTCGGGCTCAACCGCCTCGATCCCTCAACCGGAAAGGTCCGGCGGTTCGACGCATTCGGTGACACCTACGTCTACTGCCTGCTGATCGATCGCGAGAGGCGCCTTTGGGTCGGAACGATCGCCGGCGGCCTGGCCTTGTTCGATCGCGCGACCGAGCGCTTCACGGTTCACCGGCACGGCGACACCGTCTTCGCGTTGCTCGAGGACGAGGCCGGCGCGATCTGGCTCGCGACCGAGACGGGCGTCGAGATTCTCGATCCGAGCAGCGGCCGGTTCCGTCACATCCGCCACGATCCCGCGGACGCCGCGAGCCTCAGTTATCCGCTCGTGACATCGCTCGCTGCCGGCGTGCCCGGCAAGCTCTGGGCGGGCACCTACGGCGGGGGCGTGAACGAGATCGACGCCGCGACCGGGAGATGCCGCTCGTTTCACAGCCCCGGAGGGGAGCGGGTGACGTCGCTCCTGACCGATGGGAGCGGGACGCTCTGGATCGCGACGTGGGGCGGGGGCCTGGTCCGGCTGCGGCGCTCGACGCTGCTGCTGGGCTCGGCCGCCGCCGCGCCCCCTTCGGGAGGACTGGCCAGCGACGATGTCACGACCGTGGGGGCCGACCGGCGAGGCGGCCTCTGGATCGGCACCGGCTCCGGAGACCTGCTGCGCTTCGACCCTTCGAGCCGGTCGTCGCGGCGGTACCTGGGGCGCGAGCGGATGGCGATCCTCCGCATTCTCGAGACGAGCGACGGCACGATCTGGGCGGGGGCCGCGCCGGGTCTCGTCCGGCTGGATCCCAAGTCCGGCCGTTCGCGCATGCTCTCCCACGACGAGCGCGACCCCATGAGCCTCGGTCCGGGGTACGTGAAGGCGCTGCTGGAGGATCGGGAAGGGCGATTCTGGGTGGGGACCGGCGAGGGCGGCTTGCAGCGGCTCGACCCGTCGGGGCGCGTCGTCGCGCGCTTCCGGCCGCGCGCGAGCGATCCCGCGAGCCTGAGCGACGACTACGTCACCGCGCTGGTCGAGGACCGCGGCGGAACGCTGTGGGTCGGCACCCGATCGGGAGGTCTCAACGCGCTCGATCCGGCGACGGGTCGCGCCGTCCGGTACGAGCCGGTCCCCGGACGGAGCGACAGCATCGGCCATCACAGCGTCGCCTCCATCCTCGAGGACACGAAGGGACGTCTCTGGATCGGGACCGCCGGAGGCGGCCTGAACCTCGCGGTGCCGGCCGGCGACGGCGGGGCTGTCCGCTTCACGCGGTACACGACCGCCGAGGGGCTGGCGGACAACAACGTGATGGCGATCGTGGAGGACGACGACGGAAGCCTCTGGCTGAGCACGAAGCGCGGGCTGTCGCGCTTCGATCCCGACTCGGGGTCGTTCGCGAACGTCCTCGTCGCCGACGGCCTCCCCTCCGCGGAGTTCGCCCCCGGCGCGGCGGTCCGGATCGGCCCGGCCTTCTACTTCGGAACGGTGAAGGGGACCGCCGCCGTCGCGGCCGGAACACCGTTCCCGCGGAGCGCTCCGTCGCCGACGATCCTCACCTCCGTGCGCGGCCCCGCGTCCGAGATCGGGGGCGATCAACCCCCCTGGCGACTAGCGCGCATCGAGGTCCCGTACGGCGAGTGGATCTCCATCGAGATCGCCGTCCTGGACTTCGCGTCCGAGGCGAGGCACGCCTACGCGTACCGCCTCGGGGGCGCGGAGAAGTGGGTGGACCTCGGGCCGCGGCGCTCGATCACGTTCACCGACCTCGCCCCCGGCCGCTACGCCTTCACCGCCAAGGGACGCAACGATCAGGGGGTCTGGAGCGAGACGGTCTCCCCGTTGACGATCACGGTCGTCCCCCCGTTCTGGATGACCGTTTGGTTCCGCGGCGCGGTCGCCCTCGGCCTCGTGGCGGCCGCGGTCCTCGTGCACCAGGTCCGGACCGCTTCCCTCAAGAGGCGGCACCGCGAGCTGCTCGAGCTGCACGAGCAGCGGGAGCGGGCGCGAACCGATCTCAATCGGGCGTACGATCGGCTGAGGCTCCTGACGCGGCGCCTCGA
>Ga0075418_10003133_pt1 | contig 18879 bp, 14 predicted proteins | sample SoiMetdeltSBSDD2_FD_81776 | JGI IMG/M metagenome (GOLD analysis project Ga0075418, IMG submission 81776) | Bulk soil microbial communities from a Populus tree surrounding site in Tennessee, USA - Soil MetaG P. deltoides SBSDD2 | ecosystem: Environmental > Terrestrial > Soil > Tree plantation... | reverse complement strand
CTCGGCGAGTGAGAGAGTATGCGCCGCCTCGCCGGCCTTCTGGCCGAGGGCGTGCCCGTTGCCCGCGTGTACTGGTGTTCGGCCTCGAAGGTCGGGAAGCGCGAACGTGACTCGCCCGTCGCCACCATACGTCGTTCCGAGGAGCGCGAACAGCGCCTGGTTCTGGTTGATGGGAAGTACCTGCCCATCGCAGACCGCCCAGCCCTTCGGGGCAAAGGCGAAGCTCATGATGCGTATCTCGGCCAGGAAGGGCTCCGCCATGACGGCACCTCGCGAGGAACCCGTGCTGCTTCACGGCTCGTCGACAGTTCCTGGTCAGTCGACGCCGCCTAACATGGTGCGTCGAGATGGCCGGTCGCGCAACGCAGCGTCATCCTCCTGGTGCCACGAAGGCATTAGCGGAGAGAATTATCCGACGCGAAAACGCGACTAACCACCCCCGACAACGCTGTGGTTGCTTCGGCACGACCATTGCGCTGTGCGCTCATCCGGCCGCAATCCGTGTGACCGCCTCAGAGAACCTGCATGGAGCAACGCGATGCATAATCGTCTGCGACGTTCCGCGGTGCGCGCTGCGCTCGCCGTCGCGGTTATTGCTGTGTCCGCTTGTAAAGAGGGCGATGATGGCACGAGCCCCGAGGACGTTACCAACGGCATCGTCAAGTCGGTTCGATCGGATGCGGACATCCTGGGCCTGCTGCACGAGGCGAACCGCGCCGAGATCGCAGCCGGGCAACTTGCCGTCCAGCGCTCCTCGAACGTCGACGTCAAGTCGTTCGGGACGAACATGATCAGCGAGCATACGGCGCTCGACGCCAAGGTCGACGAGGTGGCGGCCCAGCTCAAGATCACTCCCACGGTGCCTAACGACGACCTGGCGAGGCAGCAGAACGCCGAGATCGGTGACGTCTCCGGGCTCGGGGCCGCCAATTTCGGCTTCCACTACATGGCGATGCAGGTCACGGCGCACGAACGGACCCTGGCGCTGGTCGACGCGTTCATCGCGAAGGCGCAGCAGGCTGTGCTGCGAACGAGCCTGCAGAACGACGTTCGGCCGCACATCGTCGTGCATTTGGCCGCGGCGCAACAGCTCAAGGGACGGATGAGTCCCTGACGCGAGTCGCGCTGGGCGGCGCCCCAAAGCGCGCTGCCCAGACACGCCGGAGCTGCCGGCCGTCGGCGAACCCGCACGCCGCCGCGACCGCGTCGAGCGTCATCATGGGGTTCCTCATCAGATCGCGCGCGCGCGCGACGCGGAGTCGCTCGCGGTAGTCGTGGATCGAGATGCCGGTCGCGCGCTTGAACACGCGCGTCAGATTTCGCTCGCTCATCCCGGCGATCCGCGCGAGCTCGCCGAGCGTTTCGCGTGACCCGGGGTTCCCGACGAGGTGCTGCTGCAGCTGGTGAATGCCGGGACTCAGGTGCGTCTGGTAGTCGAGGTACACGCTCTCCTGATCGTGCGCCCCGTCGCGCCGTATGTACACCACCATCTCGCGCGCGACCTCGCCCGCGATGAGCGGCCCCGCGTCGCGCTCTATGAGGGCCAGCGCCATGTCGATGCCGGCCGCGATCCCGGCGCTCGTGACGACGCCGTCGTCGATCACGAACAGCCGATCGCCCACTACCTGCGCCCTCGGGAAGCGCGCCCTGAGATCGGGTACGCATTTCCAGTGCGTGGTGCACAACTTCCCGTCGAGGACGCCTGCCTCGCCTAACGCGAAGGCACCGGTGCACACCGAGCACAGCTCCGCGCCAGCCCGGTGTGCCTGCCGCAGCCAGGTCACGAGCTTCACCGGCACGCGCGCCCTTCGAGGCGGATAGCCCGGAACGATGATCCGGTCACCGGGTCGAGCCTCAGGCAGCGGTTCGAGTCGACTCAACCCGAGCCCCTGCGCCGACGGGACTTCCGGCGTTGGCGCGCAGTACGAGATCTCGTACGGCACCCCCAGCAGCTTCGCTTCGTAGAACGCCTGCACCGGCCCCGCGAGATCGAGCATCTCGCATTCGGGAAACAGCGCGAAGATCGTCCGCCGGGGCGTCGAGTTGGTCGTGCGGATCATGCGACGAGGGCCGGATGCTTTCCTGATGGCGCGAGTGCTTCGAGCTCGCGAACCAGCGTCGCCGTCTTCACGATTCGTGCAAACCGCTTGCGCAGCGCGTAGACGGTGCGCTCCTCGATGGCGTCGACGCCGAGCTCCTCGCCTGGCACGTCCCAGTTGCGGATGGGAAACGTCATCGTGGCGTCGATGACGAAGTCGACGGCGTAGCCGAGATCGGCGGCGACGCGGGCGGTGGTCTCGCAGCACTGCTCCATCTGAATGCCGGTGATCGCCAGGCGCCTAACGCCGAGCGTGAGGAGCTGTGCCTGGAGCGTGGTGCTCGTGAACGCGTTGCGCGTATCCTTGAGCAGTACGGGCTCGCCAGCGTTCACGCGGATGAAATCCATGAGCCGAAGGTGCGGGCTATCGCGCTCGAAGCCCGGATCGCCGTCGGTGTGAAGAAAGAAGAAGACCGGAAGACCGGCGGCGCGGTGCGCATCGATCAGCGCGGCGACGTTGCGCTCGAAGTCTCGATTGTTTCGGCGTTCCCACTTCGGGTCGACCTTGAACGAGTCCTGCGCGTCGACGACGAGCAGCGCGGACTGCGAGAGCGGCACTTCATCTATGGTCAGCATTTGACGACCTCAGGGTGAAAGGTGCCCTGAACGTGCTACATTCGGCCACGCAGCGGGGGCTACTGTCATGGACTACTACCGGTCAAATCCGGCCTCCAGGGTCGAATGACCCATTCGCTGCGGAAACTCTGGCCACAGATTCTTCGTTCGGGTGTGGGACGCGTCGGTTTCAAGGGGGACTTTCAAGGGGTCAGAGCCCTTGAAACTGACCCCTTGAAAGTCGCCCCTTGAAACACCCGCTCAGACCGAACGGGCTTTGGAGAGCTTCTAATGCGTATTTCGATATTGGCCTCGATGTTGGCGGGCGCACTGATCGCGGTTGCGGGACCGCTTCAGGCGCAGAACGAGGCGGTGCTTCGACAAGCCTTCGAGGGGAAGATCGTTGCCGTCAAGATCGACATGCCCGCGACGCAACGTGGCGTCGACGTATATCCGCTTGACCAGATGCCGGTCGATTTTCGTGAGGTCGCGCAGCGCCTCAAGGACAACTCGACGGCCCTCAAGATCGGCGAGCAGGTAATGGTCACCAAGGTCACCGTGAAAAAGAACTCGCACATCGAGTTTCAGCTCGGTGGCGGCGGCTACGGTACGTTCGGCGACAACACGTCGACGGACGTGAGCGCGGTGAGCCAGGGCGAGACGAAGGCGGAGAAGGCGCTGCGCGACTCCATCAAGCACGCGCCGGGCCCCACGAAGCGGAAGCAGTTCGAGAAGGAGCTAGCGAGTCTTCGCGAGGAACGCGAGCGCGAGAACGCACGCGCTGACGCCGAGGCGAAGCAGGCGGAGTCGGTGATGGAGGCGAACCTGCGTGCCAAGCGGGCCGAGAGCGGGAGTCGGTTCAATGTGCGGTACCGGAACGGCATTCCGAGCGACGCCCTAACGCCGGACGGCCTCATGCGCGCGCTGGCGCAGTACGTAGACTTCGGCCCCGCGTCCGGTGTGGCGTCGTCAAGCAGCAGCAGTAATGGTGGGGGGGCTTCAGGCATGCCGGGCCAGGCGTTGACGTCAAGCGGCGGTTCCCGGCCGGCGCCGATGTCGCTCAGGAAAGGGTTGCTGCTCGACGAGGTCGAGACGTTACTCGGCCCCGCGGTGACGGCGTCGGAAACGAAAGAAGGAAGACTTACCGTCCTCAAGCGGACCTATCGGAAAGATGGCCAGAAGATTTCGGCGAGCTTCGTAAACGAGGTGTTGGTCGAACTCGCCATCACCCCAGACTAAGCGTCTGGCATCCAGATAGCGGGAACGCGGATCCCGGCCGAACCCGCGGATCAAAGTGATGTGAATCAAATGCATCCGCGGGTCGACCACATCACCGGGCAAAGCCAAGCTCTCCCGAGCTCCGGCTCAACGTCAAAGGCACGTGGAACGGTCACACGCTGGAGCTGAGGGAATCGGACCGTTCACTCGCGGAGACGTTGAACGAGCCTAACGATGCGGCCGCACGCGAATCTCCGACCCCAATCCGAATGGATCGCGGCGACCTTGAGACGCGGAACGAGGGCCGAGTTCGATTTCGGCTTGCGCCGCACTTGCTGGCCTGAAATAACATGAGGTACGCCGACATCGCGGACTACGGCACGGCCCGCTCAATCCTCGGAAGATTTCGGCTGGTGAGCAACGTGTTGAGGGGGTCGAGCTCGCGCGCAATCCAGCGGTCGAATTCCTTCGACACATCGCCGAGCTCGCGGGCAATCGCCGCCGCTCGCTCCACCTGCGTCGCAGAAGGCCGGCCCTCGTAACCCACGACGTTGCCGTAAAGCTCCGTGAGGTTTTCCCGAAGGCGCTCCTCGCCCGTGATCATTCCGCCTTCCTTCGTGGCCACGATCTTCTTTCTGAGCGTGTCCAGGTCGACCGACGCGCCGCGAAGCTTCGAGCCCAACGAGTCGCTCGTCGCGAGGCCCGCCGCGCGGCTCTCCAACGCCGCACGGAGCGCGTTCATTCGCTCGACCACGCTCGTCATCTCGCTCAGCAGGTTGTAGAGCTTCACCGACAGCTCGAACTGCGCCTGACGATCGGCGAGTGTGTGCTTCATGCGTGCGTCGCGCGTCACCCGGAGTGCGGTCGTATAGCTCGAGTCGCCTTCGATGAGTCGCACCCTGTAGGTCCCCGGCATGTATCGCGGTCCAGGTCCGAACGCGGCCGTCGCTGCCGGCGGGATCCGCGCGGGCGCCATGCGCATCGACCACGCGACGCGACTCAGGCCGCGTCGCTTGCTCGTCGGCAGCGTGGTCAGGACCTTGCCGGCCGAATCGAGCACCTCGAGCTTCATGTCGCCGAAGATATGGCGCTTCTGCAGGTAGTAGGTGATCACCGCGTCGCCGGGCGGGTTCGGGCCGATGAACTCGGCGTCGCCGTTCGCCCATCCGCCGAATGCGCCAATCCGCTGGACGGCTGGCGCGGTCTGCACGAATGCGCCGCCGCGCGTCAGCGTCTCGGGCGTCAGCGCGCGGAGTGGCGTGATGTCGTCGATGATCCAGATGCCGCGGCCATGCGTCGCGATGACGACGTCGTGGTCGCGCGCGTGGATCGCCAAGTCGCGCACGGCCACGCTCGGCATGTCGCCACCTTTGTACCGAGACCAGCTCGCCCCGCCATCGACTGAGATCCAGAGACCGGACTCCGTTCCCATGAAGAGCAGGCGCGGGTTGACGAGATCTTCCTTGATCACGTGCGCGTAGCCGCGCACGGGGGATTCGGCGGCAATGAGCGACGTCCACGTCTTGCCATAATCTGTCGACTTGTACGCGTACGGCCGCATGTCGCCGAACGTGTGCGCGTCGAACGTGGCGTAGATCGTGCCGGCGTCGAAGTGACCCGGCTCGACCGTCGTCACCCAGGCGTTCTTCGGCAGCCCGCGGATGTTGCCGACGACGTTGGTCCACGACTTCCCGCCGTCGCGCGTGACCTGCAGGTTTCCATCGTCGGTCCCGGCCCAGATGACCAGCGGGTTCTTCGACGACTCACCGATCGCGAAGATCGTCGTGTGCATCTCGGCCGACGAGTTGTCGACCGTCACCCCGCCCGACCGCTCCTGCTTCTGCTTCTCGGGGTCGTTCGTCGTTAGGTCCGGCGAGATGCGCTCCCACGTCTGCCCGAAGTCGCGCGAGCGATGCAGGAACTGCGAGCCAATGTAGATCGTCCCGTTCCGTGTGGGACTCACGTGGATGGGCGTGTTCCAGTTGAAGCGAAGCTTGCCTTCCTTGTACTGCGGCAGTGGCTTGATGTCTCGCGTCTCGTGCGTCAAGCGATTGACGCGGCCGATGTATCCGCCCTGCGACTCGGCGTAGATGTACGTGGGGTCGGTAGGATCGACGAACATCCAGAACCCGTCGCCGCCGTACATGTTCTCCCACTGGCTCTTCGCGATGCCGCCCGGGTACTGCGAAGCGCCGACCCAAGAGCTGTTATCCTGCAGTCCACCGTAGACCCTGTAGGGCCGGTCCATGTCGAGGCTGACGTGGTAGAACTGGGAGATCGGCAGGTTCTCTCCCTTCCACCAGCGGTCGCCGCCGTCGTACGAATACCAGATCCCCCCGTCGTCGCCGGTGATCATCCGCTCCGTGTTCTCGGGGTCGATCCACACGTCGTGATGATCGCCGTGCGTGCCGCCGCTGATGTTGCTGAAGGTTGCCCCGCCGTCGGTGCTCATGATCAGCGGACCGTCGGGCTTGACGATGCGGTTCTCGTTCTTCGGATCGACGATGAGGTTTGCGAAGTAGAACGGGCGCCAGATCATGTTCTGGCTGCGGTCGCGCATCGTCCACGTGGCGCCGCCGTCGTTGGACCGGTACAGCGCGTTGCGGGGCGGCACCGCCTCGATGAACGCGTACACGACGTTAGGCTTCGACGGCGCGACCGTCACGGCGACTCGGCCCCACGGCTTGGGCGGCAGCCCGCTCGCGCTCGTGGAGTCGAACTCCTTCCACGTCGCGCCGCCGTCGGTGCTCTTGAACAGACCGCTGCCACTCGGTGCGTCGGAACCGTCGCCGCCGGAGCGAAACGTCCAGCCTTTGCGTCGGAAGTCCCACATGCCCGCGTACAGCGTCTTGGGCGACGACGGATCCATGGACATCATCGAGCACCCGGTCGAGGCGTTGCTGCCGGCGAGCACCTTCGACCAGGTCTTGCCGCCATCGGTTGTCTTGTAGACGCCGCGATCGTTGCTGTCGCTCCACAGCTTTCCGGGCACGCACGCGTAGACCGTGTTGGGCTCGCGCGGGTCGATGAGGATCTTCGCGATCCGCTCGGACTCGTCGAGCCCCAGGTGGGTCCAGTTCTCGCCGCCGTCGGTCGACTTGTAGATCCCGTTGCCGATCGACACGCTGTTGCGCGTCCACGATTCTCCGGTACCTACCCACACGACCTTGGAGTTCGTCGGGTCGATCGCGATGGCGCCGATCGACTGCACCGGCTGCTTGTCGAACACGGGCTTGTACGTCGTCCCGCCGTTCATCGACTTCCACACGCCGCCGCTCGCCGCACCGACGTAGATCGTTAGGCGGTTGTTCTCATGGACGGCGGCGATGGCGGCCACGCGTCCGCTCATGGCCGCTGACCCGATGTTCCGAGCGCCGAGCCCGGACGTCGTCTCGGAGTCGACGCGCGCAGGCGCGATCGCGCGTGGAGACGACGTGCGAACAAACGCGACGTCGCCGGCGCTCGCGCCCGAGGACGTGAGGGTAGGCGGAACCGGCTTCGGCGGCTGCGCAGGCTGCTGTGCTGGTGACGCGGCGCCGGGCATCGAAAAACGACTGTCGTCGAGTGGCACGTTCGTCTCGATCCGCTCCCAGCCGAACTGCTGCTTGTTGGCACTCGAGCTGCCCTTCGGTCCGACGGCGATGGCGAACGGAAAGAACACGCCGTGCACTTCCTTATAGTCGCCCAGCTCCACTTCGAACTCCCGCTCGGCACCGCGGACCGTGCGCTTCACCTCGTACTTGATCGGCACGCCGGAGTCCGCGTCGAGGTAGTACGTGCGCACGTCCCCGTTGCTGGCGAGCGTGACCTTCAGCTTGTAGACGTCGGTGCCCTCGATCTGATCGGTGCCGAGGAGCTCGACCTTGTTGCCTCGATCCCGGTAGTTGAGGAGCGGATCGTCGAACTCCGCGTCCTCGACGATGCCTTTCGTCTCGTCCTCCCCGAGTGGCTCGGGGTCTTTCTTACCTTGCCACGGTTCGATCTTCCACCCGATCTTGCCGTCGTACGCGGTCACGCCCGTCATCCCGCCGAACGAGAACTCTTCGCGCACCTTGTACGGGCGCTTCGACTCGTACCTGATCTGTGCCTCGAATCCACCACCACCGTAGAACTTCCCCGTTCGGCGAACGCTCTGGACGGCGCCAATTCGTTGAAGGCCGCCAACACGTTGGGCGTACTTGGCGATGATCTCGTCCACGGTCTGCTGCGCTCGGAGCGCTGAGATCGGGAGGAGGACGGCGAAGACCGACTGGAGAGGCTTCCGCATGTGAAATACCTCGCGGGACGAACCGAAGGCCCAAGGCTGGCGGGAAAGGAGAAGGTAGGAAGCGGCCAGGGCACCCACCAGCCCAATCGCTTTTCGGGAATCAGTCACGCCACCGCGGCATCGGCACGTGACGATGGACAGGGCCGTTGAATCTTCGGGTCGGTCACGCCCCTGCGACGCGGTGGGCCGTGTGCGTGACCCGATCGAATGGGGCTGCTGAGGCACCATCATGGCTCGTTGCCGGGAGCAGCGCCGAGATTGGCTGCTGCTTTCGCTGATCGGTATGAGATCGTCCGCCAGTTGATCAGGGCGGATGGCCATCGTCTACTTGGCTCGCGACGTTAGGCACGACCGCGCCGTCGCGCTGTAGGTGCTCCGTCCCGAGCTCGCGGCCGTGCTCGGCGCCGAGAGATTCCGTGGCCGAGATCCGGACGACCGCGAAGCTACAGCACCCGAACATTCTGCCGCTCCACGACTCGGGTGAGTCGAACGGCACGCGGTTCTACGTCACCGCTCACGCCGGCCGAGCACTCGGCGAGAGCACCTTGATCACCACCGGACGGTCGAGCGCGAGGTCGCTCGCGAGCCACATCCCCACGCCGCCGAGCTCACGATCGATGCGGAACCCGGCGCCGAGGACGCGCTGTAGGACACCCTCCAGGATAGCGTTCACGCGGACACCGATTGCGAAACAGTGAGAGCGGGGCCCTACTCGAATGGACGGAACGCGGGGGTTGCGGTCCACGCAACAAGCGTCACCGCTGTTCTCGATGCCTCGGTTCGCTACCTTATGATTCATGCTGAAGACCACCCCGTTCCACGCCCGGACGGCCCCGCTCGTTCGCGCGCAGACCTGGCGCCGATGGGCTGGCTACCAGGTCGCGAGCGCATACGACCCGCACCCCGACCGCGAGTACGCCGCCGTACGCAACGCGGCCGCCCTGTTCGACGTCTCCCCGCTCCACAAGTACCTGATCCGCGGCCGGGACGCGGCTCGACTGCTCGACCGCATGGTCACGCGCGACGTCACCAAATGCGCCGTCGGCCAGGTCCTCTACACGCCCTGGTGCGACGCACACGGGAAGGTGATCGACGACGGTACGATCAGCCGGCTCGGCGAGTCGACATACCGCCTCACGAGTGCGGAGCCGAACTTCCGATGGCTGACGATGAATGCCGTGGGCATGGACGTGACGATCGAGGAAGTCTCTTCTCGCACCGCCGCGCTCGCTCTGCAGGGCCCGTTGTCCCGCACGATCCTCCAGAACCTCACACCGGCCGATCTCGGCGCACTCAAGTATTTCCGGCTCGTCCAGACCACGGTGCGAGACATCCCCGTCACCATCTCTCGTACCGGCTACACTGGCGACCTCGGGTACGAGCTCTGGGTGGATGCGGAGCGGGCGGTTCCACTGTGGGACGCGCTCATGGCGTGCGGAGAGGGATTCGGGATCACGCCAGCCGGCATCTGGGCGCTCGATCTCGCGCGCATCGAGGCTGGCCTCGTGATGCTGGATGTCGACTACTTCTCCGCCCACCATGCGCTGATTGAAGACCAGAAGTCCTTCCCCGACGAGATCAACCTCGGGTGGACGGTAAGTCTGGACAAAGGCCCCTATAATGGTCGTCGCGCGCTGCGAACGGCTCGCGCGGGCAAGCAGGCCTGGTCGTTCGTCGGGATCGAGGTGAACTGGGAGTCGCTCGAGCGACTGTACGCGAAGCGCGGACTGCCGCCCCACCTGCCTAACGTCGCCTGGCGCACGAGCGCGCCAGTGTATCGCGACGGCGAGCAGATCGGTTACGCGACGAGCGGCTGCTGGTCGCCGCTGCTCAAGCGATCGCTCGCGCTCGCCCACATCCAGGCGCCGTACTACGAGCCGGGCACGCAGGTCGAGATCGAAGTGACCGTGGAACACCATCGCGAGCAGGCGGACGCGGTCGTTCGCAAGCTGCCGTTCTACGACCCGGAGCGGAAGCGCGCATGAGCGCAGCCACCACCTCGCGGGCGAACGGTCGTTACGACGCGATCGTGATCGGCGGCGGGCACAACGGCCTCGTCGCCGCGGCGTACCTCGCGCGTGCGGGGAAAAAGGTCGTCGTGCTGGAACGACGGCCGCTGGTCGGCGGTGCGGCGGTCACCGAGGAGATCGTGCCGGGGTTCAAGTTCTCGGTGTTCTCCTACGTCGTGAGCCTGTTGCGGCCCGAGATCATTCGCGACCTCGATCTGCCAGCGCACGGCCTCCAGATCCTCCCGCTCGAGAGCACCGTCACGCCGCTCGACAACGGCGACTACCTCGCCGGTTGGAGTGATGCCGACGAGACTCGCCGGGAGATCGCGCGTCATTCGCCGCGCGACGCGGAGGCGGCATCGCGGTTCGGCCGGCTCATGCACCACATGGCCATGGCGGTCAAGCCGATCCTCGGCATGGTGCCGCCGGATCCCGCGTCGCTCGCGCCGTCCGACCTGCGCGGCCTCATGAAGCTCGGCGGCCACTTCCGATCGTTAGGTGCCGAGCGGTTCCACGCGCTGTTCAAGCTCATGACCATGAGCAGCGCGGACTACCTCGACGAGTGGTACGAGTTCGATCCGCTCAAGGCAACGAAGTCGGCGAGCGGCATCATCGGCACGTTTCTCGGGCCGCGTTCACCGGGCAGCGCGTACGTCCTCCTCCATCACTATATGGGGGAGATCGACGGCGCCTTTCGCGCCTGGGGTTTCCAGAAGGGTGGCACCGGAGCGATCAGCGAGTCGATCGCTCGCGCAGCGAAATCGTTCGGGGCCGAAGTCAGAACCGACGCCGCGGTCGCGCGCGTGCTCGTGCGCGACGGGCGAGCCACCGGAGTGGCTCTCGAGAGCGGTGATCAGCTTTCAGCACCAACCGTGGTGTCCGGCCTCGACCCGCGGCGCACGTTCATCGATCTCATCGAGCCGAAAGAGCTGCCTGACGAGCTCGTCTCGAGTATCGCGAACTTCCGCTTCCGCGGCTCGTCGGGCAAGGTCAACCTCGCGCTCGACGCGCTGCCCAACTTCGCGTTTCTGAAGGACAGCAGCGGCTATCGGTCGCCGCTCATGGCGAACGCGCTGCGCGGCGCGATCTCCATCAGCCCCAGCGTCGCGTACCTCGAGCGCGCATACGACGACGCGAAGTACGGCGAGTTCTCGCGCAATCCGTACATGGACATCGTCATTCCGTCGATGATCGACCCGGGGATGGCGCCGCCCGGCAAGCACGTGATGAGCATCTTCGTCCAGTACGCGCCGTACCACCTGAACGGTGGCTGGACCGACGAGAAGCGCGAGGCGTTCGGCGACGCGGTGATCGACACGCTCGAGCGCTACGCGCCGAACATTCGCTCGGTCATCCGACACCGTCAGGTGCTGACGCCGGCCGACATCGAACGGATCACCGGCCTCTCGGAGGGGAACATCTTCCAGGGCGAGCTCGCGCTGCACCAACTCTTCTTCCTGCGTCCGGCTCCGGCATGGGCGAAGTACCGCACGCCGGTGAAAGGCTACTGGCAGTGCGGCGCGGGCACACACCCGGGTGGTGGCATCATGGGCGCGTCGGGGCGCCTGGCCGCGCTCGAGATCCTCGCGCGCGGAGCCTGATGATGGCGACGGCACTGGACGCGATTGTCATCGGCGGCGGCTCGAACGGTCTGGCGGCGGCGACGACGTTAGGCAGGGCAGGGCGCCGTGTGCTCGTGCTCGAGGCCGCGGAGTCGATCGGTGGCGTCTCGCGACTCCTCGAGTTCCACCCGGGGTTCCGCGCGTCCCCCCTCGGTCTCGACGCGGGATGGCTTCCGCCCGCCGTCGCGCGCGGGATGGGCATGGGCATCGGGGACCTGGTCGATACAGAGCCGGCTGTCGGCGTCACGATCGCGACCGGAGCAGGCGAACCGCTCCCGCTGTCCTGCAACCCTCGTGGCGCGGCGGACAGCATCCGACGCCTCTCGGCGAAGGATGCCGAGCGGTGGCCGGCGTTCGTTACGCGGCTCCGTGCTCTCGCGGGGTTCCTCGAGGCGCTGTACCAGCTTCCGCCACCGGACCTCGACGCCGGACTTGCATTCGGCGAGATCGCGCCACTCCTCGGGCTCGGCCGCAGGTTCCGCTCGTTAGGTCGCGATGACATGACCGAGCTCCTGCGCGTCCTCCCCATGTCCGTGCAGGATCTCATGGACGAGTGGTTCGAGCACGAGACGCTCAAGGCCGCGATCGCGGCGGGGGGTGTTCGCGACATCCGGCAGGGTCCGCGGTCGGGCGGGACGTCGTTCGTGCTGTTGCACCACCTGGTGGGCGCACCGCCGGGCTCCGTACGCGCGCGCGGATGGTGGCGAGATGGGCCGGATGCGTTCACGGTCACCGCGGAAGCGCTGGCTCGAAAAGCCGGCGTCGCGATCAGAACCGGCGCCGAAGTCACACAGATCACGGTGCGAGACGACGCGGTGACGGGTGTCGTGCTCGCGAATGGCGACGAAATAGCCGCGCCTCTCGTGATCTCGACGGCCGATCCGGTACGCACCATGCTCCGAATGGTCGATCCCGTGTGGCTGGATCCCGAATTCCTGCACGCGGTTCGGCAGATCAAGATGCGCGGATGCACGGCATACGTGATGTACGCGCTCGACGGTGTGCCCGAGGTCACCGGGTTGCACGATCCGAAGGCTGCCCTGGCGAGCATGATGACCCTCACCCCCACAACCGATGCGCTCGAGCGGAGCTACGACGCGGCGAAGTATGGGCGCATCTCGGAGCACCCACATGTCGAATTCACCGTGCCCTCGCTGCGCTGGCCGCGTCTCGCGCCCGATGGCAAACACGTTCTCGTCGCGAGGGCGCAATACGCGCCGTATACCCTAGCCGACGGCGCAACCTGGGACGGCGCTCGCTCGTCTTTACTGGCTGACTGTGTGACGTCCGTCATCTGTCGCGTGATACCGCGATTCGCCAACCAGATCATCGGCTGTGAAGTCATGACGCCCCTCGAGCTCGAGCGGAAGTTCGGGTTGACCGAGGGGGCTGTTACACAGGGCGAGATCACGCTGGACCAGATCTTGTTCATGCGCCCGGTGGCTGGCTGGGGACGTCACGCGATGCCGATCGATGGCCTCTACCTCGGGGGCGCAGGATCGCATCCGGGTCCGGGAATTCTCGGCGGTCCCGGCTGGCTGGCGGCGAAAAGGGCTCTGAAATGACGACATTCCAGCGCACGGTCAACACGTACAAGCACGGTGCGCAGACGATGCCGGGCGAGTACTACACGTCGCCCGACATTTTCGCCGAGGAGAAGGAGCGCGTCTTCGCTCCGTCGTGGCACTGTGTGGGGCGCGCGATCGCGGTGGCCAATACGGGCGACTATGTGCTCCGCACCGTCGCCGGCGAATCGATCATCATCCTGCGTGACCGGAGTGGAGAACTTCGCGCTTTCTTCAACGTCTGTCGCCATCGCGGCACGCGACTCTGTGAAGCAGCGAAGGGGCACTTCTCGGAGACCATCCAGTGCCCCTATCACGCGTGGACCTACACCACCGACGGCCGCCTCATCGGCGCGCCGCAGATGCAGGACGTCCCTGGCTTCGACAAGCGTGAGCACTCGTTGCACTCGGCCGCGCTGGCCCAGTGGGAAGGGTTCCTGTTCGTGAACATCGCGACCGAGCCCGAGCCATTCGCCGAAGTTTTTGCGCCGATGCTCGGGCGCCTAACGCGATTCGGTCTCGAGGGGCTGACGGTAGGCCACTCGGTGACGTACGAGGTCGCGGCAAACTGGAAGCTCGTCTTCCAGAACTACTCCGAATGCCTGCACTGCCCGATGATCCACCCGGAACTGACGGCCGTGCTGCCGTACCAGAGCGGCGCCAACGATCTCACCGAGGGCCCGTTCCTCGGCGGCTACATGGAGATCATGGCGCACGCCGACAGCGCGACGATGAGTGGGCGCGCGTGCGCGAGGCTGCTGACGCCGGACATGCCGGTGGATGACCGGCGGCGCGCGTACTACTACTCGCTCATGCCGAACATGCTGCTCAGCATCCACCCCGACTACGCGAACTACTACGTCGTGACGCCGCTCGCGGCGGATCGGACGCGCGTCGAATCCGAGTGGATGTTCAATCCCGACAGCGCGACGGATTCCACGTTCAATCCGGATGACGCCATCCGCTTCTGGGACGTGACCAACCGCCAGGATTGGCACATCGTCGAGCAGAGCCACTTGGGAATCACTTCACGGCGTTATACGCCCGGTCCCTATTCGCCCCGCGAGTCCATTCCCGCGGCCTGGGACCGCGAGTACCTGCGACAGATGGGCCGGAGTTGATGAGCAAACTGCCCGAGGGCGCGGCGAAGGCGCCGCACGTCGTGATCATTGGTGCCGGGCCCGCGGGGCTCACGGCCGCGTACATCCTGGCCGAGCGCTACGGGATCCGCTCGACCGTCCTCGAGTCGGACTCGGTCGTCGGCGGGATCAGTCGGACCGTGGAGCGGGACGGGTGGCGGTTCGACATCGGCGGGCACCGGTTCTTCACGAAGGTGAAAGACGTCGAAGCGCTGTGGCACGAGATCCTGCCTGACGAGGATTTCATGCTGCGGCCGCGCATGAGCCGAATCTACTACAACGGCAAGTACTACGACTATCCGCTCAAGGCGTCGAACGCGCTCAAGAACCTCGGGATTCTGGAAGCCGGGTTGTGCGTGATGTCCTACGCGTGGGCGCGCGTGAATCCGCCCAAGGACGAGAACACCCTGGAGGGGTGGATCGTATCGAGGTTCGGCTGGCGGCTCTACCGCCACTTCTTCAAGACGTACAACGAGAAGCTGTGGGGCGTGCCGGTGAACAAGCTCCCGGCCGACTTCGCCGCGCAGCGGATCAAGAATCTGTCGCTGTCGAACGCGGTGATGAACGCGCTGCTGCCGAAGCGCAATCAGAAAGCGATCACGTCGCTCATCGAGGAGTTCCAGTACCCGAAGCATGGCCCCGGCATGATGTGGGAGCGGGCGCGGGATCTCGTCGAGGCGAAGGGCTCCCGGGTCGTGATGAACACGCGGGTCGTCGGCGTTAGGCGGGAGCTGGGTAGGGCGGTGGCGGTGATCGGCCAGTCGAAGGATGGAACACGCACGGAGTACCCGTGCAGCCACGTCATCTCGTCGATGCCGCTGTCGCAGCTGGTGGCGGCCATGCAGCCGCCAGCGTCGGAGGCAGCCGCCAAGGCGGCCGCCGATCTCCGCTACCGCGACTTTCTTACCGTCGCGCTGGTGGTGCCCGAGAAGTACAGCTTCCCCGACAACTGGATCTACGTTCACTCGAAGGACGTCCAGGTGGGGCGCATCCAGAACTTCGGCTCCTGGTCACCCTACATGGTGAAGGAAGGCCGCACGTGTCTCGGCCTCGAGTTCTTCGTCTTCGAGGGCGACGCGACGTGGAACAAGCCCGACGCCGAGCTCATCGAGCAGGGAAAGCGCGAGCTTGGCATCCTCGGTCTCGTCGATCCGTCCAAGGTGGAAGCCGGCTACGTCGTTCGCATGCCGAAGGCGTATCCGTTTTACGATGAGCACTACAAGGCGAACGTCGCGAAAATCGTGGAGTGGCTCGATCGCGAGGCGTCGAACGTGTACCCGGTCGGTCGGAACGGCATGCACCGGTACAACAACCAGGACCACTCGATGTACACGGCGATGCTGACGGCCGAGAACATCGCGCGCGGCACGACCCACAACGTGTGGAACGTGAACGTGGAGGAGGAATACCACGAGGAGGCGGCCAAGACGGATGACGATCCGGGTCGCGGCACTCGTGGCACCGGTCGCGACGCGCCGGTGGTCCCGCGCGCGCACTATGGGCCGGACCATCCCGTGAACAAGCCGGCGAAGACGGCATAACCGGCGGGAGGCGGGAGGCGGGAAGAAGGCGCGTCCTTGACAATGTATGTTATAACATCTACTATTCTCCCATGCCCAGTCGCCTCCAAGCCGAGATCAAACAGAACAAGCCGTTCGCCAGCTTGGAGCATGAGGCGATCCTTGGGTTGCTTCGCACGGCAGCGATCGTGGATCACGCTACGGACGAGGCGCTCAGGCCGTACGGGCTCACCGGAACGCAATTCAACGTTCTACGCATCCTAAAAGGCGCCAACCCTGACGGGCTCTGCGGCAAGGAGATCGGCGAGCGCATGATCAATCGGGTGCCAGATGTACCCCGATTGCTCGACCGGCTCGAGAAGGCCGGGCTGATCTCTCGGACGCGAGACCGCGAAGACCGCCGTGAGGTGAGCGCCCGCATCACGGAGAAAGGGAGGCAGCTCGTCGATCAGATCGGCAATATCTCGACTCCGGTCGAGAAGTGGTTCCGTCGACTCGAGCCGGAAAAGCTCAAGGCTTTGATCGCCGCGCTCGACGTCATTCGAGGGGCATAGCTCCCCTTTTTTAGATATATGTATGTTATAACTGTTAGTGTTGTCACTCTTACCACGGTAACTCCTATGTCGACCACGCTCTCTCTCACCGCCATTTCCATTGGCCTGCTGGTCCTTCGGCTCGTTGTTGGATTCGCCATGGCTGCGCATGGATCGCAGAAGTTGTTCGGCTGGTTCGGCGGCTACGGGCTCGCCGGAACTGGTGGATTCTTCGAGACCCTGGGCTTCCGGCCCGGACGGACGTTCGCGTTCGCCGCGGGCGCCACCGAGCTCGTCGGCGGAATCCTCGTCGCGTCAGGCTTCCTCGGCCCGCTAGGGCCGGCGCTCATGCTGTCCGTGATGATCGTCGCCGCGCTCACGGTCCACTGGAAGAACGGCTTCTTCGCCGCGTCCAACGGCATCGAGGTGACGCTCCTGTTTGCGGTCGCCGCGGTCGCGCTGGCGTTCACCGGCTTCGGCGGGCTCTCGCTCGACGCCATCACCGGCCTCGACGCGTTCTTCACGCCGGCCGAGTCCATCGCCGCGTTGCTCCTGGGTGTCGTCGGCGCAATCGGCAACCTGTCGCTCCGCCGGCAGGAGTCCGTGACTCCCACACCCGCCTCGCGTTGAGCGAGTCGGAGTGGACCGTTCAATGGCCCCCGGACGCCTGGCGTCCCGGGGCCGTTTTCCATCGCTACGAACGCGTTGCCGCGGTGTCGGCATCTCCAGCGAAACGAGGGATCGCAGTCGTCGTGGTAGAGTGAGAAGCCATCCTGAGGCGCCATCCCTCATCCGCCCGCTTCGCGGGCACCCGCGGCTCGGGATGACATACACCAACGAAAAGTAGATGCGCCACGTCGTTCGACGGCTGTTCGCTTCACAGGAAATCGGGCTCGTGCTGGTCCTCGTCATCGTGACCATCACGTTGACCGCGCTCGCCGGGTCGCACCCCGACCGTCAGACGGGCCAGGTGGTGAACAACTTCTGGAACTCGTACACGCTGATTCAGACGGGGACAGACGCGAGCTTCTTCGCGATCATGGCGATCGGCGCGACGATCGTGATCATCTCGGGCGGCATCGACCTGTCGGTTGGGTCGATCTATGCGCTGTCCGGCGTGGCCATGGCGCTTTTCCTTCGCGGCGCCGGACCCATGAGTCCCACCGCGACGACGCTGCTCGGTCTCCTCGTGTGTCTCGGCGTCGGCCTCGCGTGCGGCATTCTGAACGGCGCGCTCGTCGTCGGGCTTCGCGTCCACCCGTTCATCATCACGCTCGGCACCATGTGGGTGCTGCGCGGGATCGCGTTCGTCGCCACGAAGGCCGAGAGCATCCTCGTGCCGCCGCCGCTGACAGCCGTATCGAAGGCATCGTTAGGTCTCGGCGGCGGGCTGTATCCGGTGCCCATGCTTTCCATGATCGTGCTGACCGTGCTCGGAACGATCTACCTGACGCGGACCACGATGGGCCGCCGAATCTTCGCGTTCGGCGGGAACCTCGAGGCGAGCCGGTTCGCGGGGCTGTCGCTGTCGCGGATCCAGATCGGCGTCTTCGCCGTCTCGGGACTCACGGCGGGCCTGGCCGCGTTCCTCGGTGGCAGCTTTTACGGCTCGGTCTCGTCCGGAGACGCGCAGGGGTACGAGCTGTACGTGATCGCGTCGGCGGTCGTGGGTGGCGCAAGCCTGCTCGGCGGCAAGGGAAGCGCGCTGGGTGCGCTGCTCGGCGCGCTGCTGATCGTGCTGATTCGCCAGTCGATTCGGACGCTGCATTTCGACCAGAACTACGAGTGGATCGTGATCGGCTGTGCAATCGTGATCGCGGTCGTGGTCGATCAATGGAGCACTCGTTTGAACGCACGTCGTCTGAGCCGAGCCGCCGAGCGCGCGCGCGCGGCCGCGTGACCAATCGGTCTGGTTCACCACTTGTTGGCATCGAAGACAGGCAGGGCAAACGGCAACGGCAACGGCAACACCAAACGCGGATTTCAACGGCGATTTCACGGATTTCGCGGATTTGCTCCGATAGTGGGAGGGTGGCGTCATCCCAACGAGCCGGTTTTTAAGGTGAACGACCTCGGGACGCATGGGCTTCCCGAGGCCGTTCACAAAGAAAGGGACAGGCTGACGCGGCGTTCGGAGGCCGCAATGCCTTCGGGACAAATCCGCGAAACCCGCGTAATCGCTTTCCAAATCCGCGTTAGGTGTTGCAGTTGACGTCAGTCGGCCGCGACGTGATGCGTACGATGGCGCGCGGTGGCACGGGTTTCAGAGGTAACAGCTTTCAACGAGGACCTGACATGAGGAATCGAATGACTCGATCGGCGTTGACCTTGTGGGCGCTCGCAATCGTCGCGG
>Ga0075418_10003132_pt1 | contig 18881 bp, 14 predicted proteins | sample SoiMetdeltSBSDD2_FD_81776 | JGI IMG/M metagenome (GOLD analysis project Ga0075418, IMG submission 81776) | Bulk soil microbial communities from a Populus tree surrounding site in Tennessee, USA - Soil MetaG P. deltoides SBSDD2 | ecosystem: Environmental > Terrestrial > Soil > Tree plantation... | reverse complement strand
CCAACGGACCGGGCGCGGGTCGGCGGCATCCGGATAGCCCTGACATGGGGCAATTTAACAAATTTGACAAGTCCGTAAGCGCCCGCGCGGCCCTAAAGTCCGTTGTCATTCCGGGCGCCGCCAACGGGTCCGGCCCAAGGCCGGCCCGATGACAAGCTCCGCGGCGATCCGGAATATCAATGTGGCTGGAATCCGGGTTCGTGTCTCAGCGCGCCCGGAATGACTCAGAAACGTTTTCTAGCAACCTACTCGACCATCGCTTTTTCGCGCCTAGCGCCGGGGCCGCACCCCGACCGTCAGCACCGCAATCACGCAAAAAGCCGCCACGGCGAGGAAAACCAGTTGCGGGTTACCGTGGTCCATGATCGCTCCGAAAATCAGCGGGGCAACGATGCCCCCGATATTGAAGCCGGTGGTCACGAAGCCGAATACCTTGCCGAACGAGCCCGGCGGCGTGATCTCGCGCACGATCATGTCGCGCGACGGCATGATCACGCCGGAGAACAGTCCAATCAGCGACATCGCCGCGATCAGCGCGAGCGCGCTGAGGTCGACCTCGGCAATCAGCACGGTAAAAAGCGCCATGGCGGCGAGACCGATGGTCGCGACCACCGCATGCCGCGTGGTTCGGCCCACAAGCACGCCGCCCAGCAACACGCCGATCGCCGACAGCAGCAGATTGCCGGATAGCGCCGCATTTGCCGTGGTGACGGGCGTGCCATAGAGCGCGCCCAACGCAACGACGGAATAGTTGTAAAGTCCCGCGCTGATCATCGCGAGGAGTGCGAAGAAGAAAAGGTTGAGCAGAATTTGCGCCGACAGCAACAACCGCCAGCCGCTCGTTGCATCATCCGCGCCGGTGCGGCTGACGGCAGGTTTGGGCTGAACAGCGGAATTCTCGCGCATCGCCAGGAGTACGGCCGCGGTTGCGATGCCCAGCATGCCGGCGCCGACGAACGCGCCGCGCCAGCCCCATTGCGACTGCATGATCAGCAAGGTCGCGGGGGCGACGGCCGAACCCAGCATGCCGGCGAATGTGTGGAACGAGAATGCTTGCCCGATGCGATCGGACGGCACGTGTTGCGACAGCAGGGCATAGTCGGCCGGGTGATAAACCGTGTTGCCCACGCCGGCGAGTGCGAACATCGCAACCAGCATCCAGAATGAATCGATCACGCCCGCGAGGATGAAGGCGCCGGCGCCGGTCAGGAGGCCGGCGACCAGGAGCGCGCGCGCGCCGATCCTGTCGACGAGAAATCCCGCCGGGGTCTGACCTACCGCCGAAACGATGTTGAACGCGGCAAAGGCGAGACCGATCTCGGTGTAGCTCACGTCGTAGGCGTCACGGACGAAGGGCAGGAGGGGCGCGAGCAGAATGATGTAATAATGCGATACGAAATGCGCGGCACTCACCGCACCCACCACCCGAAAATAGGATGGCCGGGCGATCCCGACGGTATCAGCCGCTTGGCTCATGCCGCGCAAACTCCATAAGGCGGCGGACTATGCCCCGGTAGGCGGTACCAATCCAATGCATTTGCAGGGGGCTGCCCATGTCGGCGCGGTATGCGGCAGCGCCGATTAGGACGGCAAAAAATGGCTTCGAACAAGCATCTGTGAAGTGATTGCACCCATGCCGGGTCTTTAGACTTTCATGCACAGGCCGGCAGCTGACGAGTTCCGGCCGGGGAAAGAGAGCGAGGGCTCATGATTTCACTGACAATCAATGGAAAGGCGTATTCGCTGGATGTCGAGGCGGAAACGCCATTGCTCTGGGTCATCCGCGACGAACTCGGAATGACCGGCACCAAGTTCGGGTGCGGCATCGCGCAATGCGGCGCCTGCACAGTCCATGTCGATGGTGAGGCGATGCGGTCTTGCAGCGTCCAGGTTGGCGACGTGGCCAACAAAGCCATTACCACCATCGAAGGCCTTTCGCCGGACGCCAGGCACCCCGTGCAGCAGGCCTGGCTCGCCGAGGACGTGCCGCAATGCGGTTATTGTCAGTCCGGGCAGATCATGGCCGCGGCGGCTTTTTTGAAGCAGTACCCGAAGCCGACCGACGCCGATATCGACGCAAACCTCACCAATATCTGCCGTTGCGGAACCTATGTTCGCATCCGCCGCGCCATCCATCGCGCCGCAGAATTGATGAAGACGTGAGAGGAGGGCGGACCATGAACCAGATCATCAATACATCCGTCAGCCGCCGCCGCTTTGTGGTCTCCTCAGCCTCGCTCGCAGGCGGGCTGGCGATCACGGTTGCGCTCCCCGGACTTGCCGACGCTGCGAGCATTGCTGCGCAGCCTTACGGTACCGAGGTCCCGATCAACGAGATCAATGCCTTTCTCGCCATTTCGCCGGACGGCAGCGTCCTGATCCGCTCGCCGCACAACGAGATGGGGCAGGGCGCTATCACCGCGTTGCCTATGATTGTCGCGGAGGAACTCGAATGCGACTGGTCGAAGGTGAAGGTCGAATATGCCTCGGCCGAGCGCAATCTGCGCGAAAAGGACGTCTACGGCCCAATGGCCACCGTCGGCAGCCGCGGCGTGCGCGCGTCCTGGCAGATGTTGCTGCAGGCCGGCGCTAGTGCGCGCGAACGCCTGATCGCAGCCGCGGCACAGCGATGGAACGTGCCGGTTTCCGAATGCGAAGCGGCAAACAGCAAGGTGACGCACAAGAACACGGGCCGCACCTTTGAGTACGGCGAACTTGCCGCCGATGCCGGAAAGGTCAAGCTCGACAAGGAGCCGGTGATCCGCACGCCGGACCAGTTCAAGCTGATCGGCAAGTCGCTCCCACGCCTGGACACCCCGCTCAAGATCAACGGCGTGGCCAAGTTCGCGATCGACACCCAGGTCCCGGGCATGGTGTATGCGGCGGTCGCTGCCTGTCCTGTATTCGGGGGCAAGCTTAAAAGCGTCGATGATTCGCCGGCGAAGGGCCGCCGCGGCGTGCTGCAGGTGGTCAAGCTCAACGATGCCGTCGTTGTTGTTGCCGACCGGTTCTGGCGCGCCAAGGAGGCGCTCGCTCTGCTCAAGCCCGAATGGGATGTCGGGGAGGCCGGAAATACTGACAGTGCCCAATTCGCCAAGCTCTATCGCGACACGCTCGATGGCACGATGGTGAGCGCTCGCAATGACGGCAATGTCGAGGATGCCCTGGCCAAAGGGAAGATCGTGGAGGCGGTCTACGAAGCGCCGCATCTTGCCCACGCCACAATGGAGCCGCTCAACGCCACCGTGCACCTCCAGTCCGACAGACTGGAGGTCTGGCTGGGTACGCAGTCGCCGATGGGAACCATCCGGCAGGCGGCTGCCGCATCCGGGCTCAAGCCTGAGCAGATCGTCGTGCACAACTGCTTCCTCGGTGGCGGCTTCGGACGCCGATCGATCAATGACGAGATGCGCCAGGCGATCCTGGTCGCCAAGGAAGTGGGCAAGCCGGTGAAGCTGGTGTGGACCCGGGAAGAAGATATGACGCAAGACCGCTATCGGCCGCAGGCCGCTGTGCGAATGAAGGCCGCGCTCGGCGCGGACGGCATGCCGACAGCATTCGACGCCAGGATTGCCGTCGGTTCGATCCTGCGCTCGACCGGAATCAACAAGGTCGAGAACGGCATCGAGGCACAGGCCGTCGAAGGGTTCGCCAATATTCCGTACGCGATCCCAAATGTCCGCGTCGGCTGCATGCTAAAGAATACGCACGTGCCGGTGATGTTCTGGCGCTCGGTCGGCTCCTCGCAGAACGCCTTTTTCGTCGAGGGCTATATCGACGAACTGGCGCATGCCGCGGGACAGGATCCCTACAAGTTCCGGCGCGCGCTGCTGGCGGGCAAATCGGATTTCCTTGGCGTGCTCGACACCATCGCCGAGAAAAGCGACTGGGGTAAGCCACTCGGCCAAGGACGCGGGCGCGGCATAGCAATCCACGAATGCTATGGTTCGATCATCGGCCAGGTTGCCGAGGTCACCGTCAGCCAGAAAGGCGAGGTCAAGGTCGACCGCGTTGTCGCCGCCGTCGATTGCGGCCATGTGGTCAATCCGGGCATCGTCGAAGCGCAGATCCAGAGCGGGGTGATCTACGGGCTCTCCGCCGCGCTGTATGGCGAGATCACTATCAAGAACGGCCAGGTCGAGCAGAGCAATTTCGACAGCTACGAAGTTGTTCGGCTGGCCGACACCCCGAAGATCGAGGTCTACCTGGCGCTCTCGGGCGGCAAGAAATGGGGCGGCATCGGCGAGCCGGGCACGGCTGCCACCGCGCCCGCGGTCGCCAACGCGGTGTTCGCGGCCACGGGCACGCGGGTGCGTTCAATGCCGCTCAAGAACATCAAGCTGCCCGGGCCGGTGTGATCGCAGTGCTATTTGAAACGGGGCCGTCGAAAGACGGCCCCGATATTGCTCCGCTTCTCATCCGTCATGCGCGGGCTTGGCCCGCGCATCCACGTCTTCGGGCAAGGCAGACATGGATGGCCGCGACAAGCCCGGCCATGACATTATCAAGGCGATTGCCGCGCTTTCGCCTCTTCGATCGCCTGCCAGATGCGGGCGGGCGTCATCGGCATTTCCAGGTGCCTGATGCCGTATTCGGACAGCGCATCGATCACCGCATTGGCGACCGACGGCAGGCCGCCGGACGTGCCGGCTTCGCCGCATCCCTTGGCGCCCAGGGGATTGCTCCTGGTCGGCACCGGGTGATTGAGCACATTGATCATCGGCGCATCGTGCGCGCGGGGCATGGCGTAGTCCATGAACGAGCCCGTCACCAATTGCCCGTCGGCATCGTAGATGGCCTTCTCCATCAAAACCTGGCCGAGTCCTTGCACGACACCGCCCTGGACTTGTCCTTCAACTAGAAGCGGGTTGACCACGGTGCCGAGGTCGTTCACGGCGGTGTAGCGCACGACGCGCGCGTTGCCGGTCTGAGGATCAATCTCGACTTCGGCGATATGACAGCCGTTGGGGAAGGCGGAGGGAACCGGGTCCTTCACGACATGGTCGACATCGAGGGAGGTCGGCGCGCCGTCGGGCAGCTTGAGGCCTGCTCGCAGCCGCGCGGCCAACTCGATGAGCCCGATCGAGCGGTCGGTGCCGGCGATGACGAAACGGCCGTTCTCGAATTCGATGTCGTTCACCGATGCTTCCAGAACATGCGAGGCGATCTGCTTGCCGCGTTCGATAACAATTGCGGCCGACTCCGACAGCGCCGTTCCAGCGAACATCACGGACCGTGACCCCCCGCTGCCTCCGCCGAACGCCATGAGATCGCTGTCGCCCTCGACCAGGCGGATGCGATCGAACGGGATGCCGAGCAAATCGGTCAGGATCTGCGCGTAGGTCGTGGTATGGCCCATGCCAAAGTCGAGCGTGCCGGTGACGATGGTCACCGTTCCGTCGACTTCGAAATGGATGGCGCCCAGTTCCTTTCCGGGCGCCGCAGTCACCTCGAGATAGCAGCCGATGCCCAGTCCGCGCAGGAGGCCGCGCTTTTTGCTTTCGCGCCTGCGCTTGCCGAAGCCGGAATAGTCGGCTGCGTCCAACGCTTGCTTAAGTACGCCAAGAAAATCGCCGCAGTCGTACGTCATGTCGGAGGCGGCTTTGAATGGCAGGTCGCTTTTCCGAATGATGTTGCGTTTGCGCAAGTCAAGGCGATCGATGCCGAGCTCGCTCGCCGCGAGGTCCAGCGCGCGCTCGACGTAGTAGTTGCCTTCGGGCCGGCCCGCGCCGCGATAGGCGGAGACAAAATTCGTATTGGTGAATACGCATTTGGTCGCCACTTCGATCAGCGGCGTGCGGTAGATGCTGGCGATGTTCTTCACCTGGTTGCCGGTCGGCAACAACGGGCCGAACTGGGCGAGATACCCGCCCATGTCGCCATAGCCGGTCAGACGCAGCGCGAGGATGTGCGCATTCTCGTCGAATGCAATCTCGATCACCATGTCCTGCGCGCGGCCGTGATGATCAGATACAAAACTACCCGAACGCTCGTCGGTCCATTTCACCGGCCGGCCGAGCGCGCGCGCAGCGTGCAGGATGCAGACGTATTCCGGATAGACCGAAGCCTTCATGCCGAACGAGCCGCCAACCTGGCCGGTCACAACGCGCACCTTGTCGGCGGGCGCGCCCAGAATATCCATCAGCGAGGTTTTCATGCCATGGACGCCCTGACTGGAGGAATAGAGCGTCCATTTGCCGGCTGCGGCATCGTATTCGCCGATGGCCGCGCGCGGCTCCATCGCGTTCACAACCATGCGTTGGTTCGAGGTCTCGAGCCGCGTCACGTGCTTGGCCCTGGCGAAGGCTTCCGCGACTTTGGCTGAATCGCCGTAGTGATAGTCGAGCGCCGTGTTGTTCGGCACCTCGTCGAACACAAGCGGCGCACCGGGCTTCACGGCGTCGGCCGGATTCAGCACCGGCTTGAGCGGCTCGATGTCGATCGAGATGGCTTCGGCAGCGTCCTTGGCCTGCGCCAGCGTTTCCGCAACCACGCAGGCGATCGGGTCACCGACGAAGCGCACTTTGTCTGCGGCAAGAGCCGGCCGCGGCGTGTAGCGAATGGGCGACCCGTCTCGGCTCTTTAGCGGCAGATTGCACTTGAGCGGGCCGTAGGCGGACAGATCCGCCGCGGTGTAGACGGCAAGAACGCCTGGCATCCCTTTAGGAGCGCCAGTGTCGATCGCGCGGATCACGCCGTGGGGCTCACGGCTGCGGACCATGACGGCATACGCCTCGCCGGGGCGGGCGAGATCGTCCGTATAGGAGCCTTCGCCGCGCACCAGCCGGGGATCTTCGGTTCGCCGCACCGGTTGGCCGATGCCAAATTTGGTCAGCGAAAGGGCGGTTTCGGTGGTTCGCTCATCCATCTTTGCAGGGGGGTTGGGTTGGCGTGATATCAATTAAAGCAGGCCGGATGCCCGGACAAGAATGGGAATCGGGACGGAGGGTTGCGTGAAGCGAAGACACGCTGATACACTTTTCGGGATCGAGAATAAACGGCTGCAACCGTGACGCGCCGTAGAAGGTGGCTGCGAAGCGGTAGGAAGGTTTGACAGGATGAGCGGCGAGGCCGGGAAGATCCCGGGCCTCGACCCCGCTATCGATCGTGCGCCGTTTCCGCGCGCCAAGTGGGGTCGGCGGCCGCCTCGACGGCCGGACGGCAGCTTCGGCAGCGACCGGGGCGGCGCCACATATGCCGCACTTGATCTCGGGACCAATAATTGCCGCCTGCTGGTGGCGCGTCCTTCGGGGGAGGGTTTTCGCGTCGTCGACGCATTTTCCCGCATCGTGCGCCTTGGGGAAGGGGTCTCATCGTCCGGCCGTTTAAGCGAAGCCGCCATCGCTCGCGCAATGGCGGCGTTGGCTATCTGCCGCAACAAGATGAAAAACAAGGGCGTGACCCGCGCACGCCTGATCGCGACCGAGGCCTGCCGTGCGGCCGGGAACGGGTCGGAATTTCTCGCTCGTGTCGCGGACGAACTTGGCCTCGTGCTCGAAGTGATCGATCGCGAGACCGAAGCACGGCTCGCCGCGACAGGCTGCACGCCGCTCATCGATCCCGAAGCCGAAGGGGCCATTTTGTTCGACATCGGCGGCGGATCATCGGAGATCGTGCGGCTCGCGCGATCGCACCGCGGCCGCGGCGGGCCGCCCTTGCCGCAGATTCGCGGCTGGATCTCGATCCCGCACGGCGTGGTGACGCTCGCCGAGCGCTATGGCGGCATCACCGTCACCCGCGAGAGCTACGAGGCGATGGTGCAGGACGTCGCGTCGCTGATCACGGCGTTCGAGCGCGAGCACGGCGGCGACGGAACGAACGACATTCACATGCTTGGAACGTCGGGCACGGTGACAACCATCGCCGGCGTGCATCTCAATCTCAAGCGCTACGATCGCAATCGCGTCGATGGCTGCTGGATGACCGAGCACCAGATCAGTCGTGTCGTCGAGCGGCTGCTCGCGATGAGCTACGAGGAACGGGTCGCCAGCCCCTGCATCGGCGCCGAGCGCGCCGACCTGGTCCTTGCCGGTTGCGCGATCCTAGACGCGATCCGGCGCGCGTTTCCTTGTCCGCGCCTTCGTGTCGCCGATCGCGGGCTGCGCGAAGGCATGCTGGTGCAGATGATGCGCGAGGATAGCGCCTGGGGAGGCGGCAACCAGGCCGCGATCTCTTGACCATGCGCGGCCCGCGCCAAAAAGTCCGTGTTCGCGGAGGCAAGGGGCGGTCGGCGTCGTCGCGGCATTGGCTGGAGCGTCAGCTCAACGATCCCTATGTCGCTCGCGCCAGGCGCGAGGGAATGCGCTCGCGCGCGGCGTACAAGCTGATCGAGATCGACGACAAAGCCCATTTTTTCAGAAAAGGCGCGCGCGTGATCGATCTTGGCGCCGCTCCCGGAGGCTGGAGCCAGATCGCCGCAGAGCGCGTTGATGCGCCGCGGCACGGCAAAGTCATTGCCATTGACGTTCTGCAGACGGACCCTGTGCCGGGCGTCGATTTCGTCAAGCTGGATTTCCTCGATGACTCGGCACCATGCACGCTCAAGAATATGATGGGTGGGCCTGCCGATGTCGTCCTCTCCGACATGGCCGCGAATGCAACCGGGCATGCACGCACCGATCATCTCAAGATTATGGCTCTGGTAGAGGCGGCGGCCGATTTCGCGCGCGGCGTGCTCGCGCCGGGCGGCACATTCCTCGCCAAAGTGCTGCAGGGAGGAACGGAGGCGGGGCTGCTCGCTTCCTTGAAGCGCGACTACAAAAGCGTCAAGCACGTCAAGCCGCCGGCAAGTCGCGCCGATTCCGCCGAGCTTTATCTACTCGCGACTGGATTTCGTGGCGCCCCTGGAAACGGCGAATAGACACCTCGCTCTCACTCCGTCATGCGCGGGTCAAGCGCGGGCATGACCTGGGCCGGTCGTCGCTTAGCCGCCCGCGCGCTGGTCGGCGGTTTCCACCGGCGTGGGAAGCCTGTCGGCCATCTCCGCCCCGGCGTCCGGCGAAAGACGCGCAAAGATGAGAGCGGACAGCGCCGAGATCCCCGCGATCGCGAGGAACGCCGGCGGAAAATCGGCGGCCTGCAATGGTCCGCCGCCTCGCATGTAGACCGTCAGCTCGACCACCATCGCACCCACCGCCACGCCCGACGAGACAGCCAATTGTTGCGCGACGCTGACGAGCGCCGTTGCGCGGCCGACACGTTCGGGTTCGACCTCTGCATAAGCGATGGTGTTGATGCTGGTGAACTGCAGTGAACGGAAAAATCCGCCTACGAACAGCAGGAGCATCATCAGCGCAACGGGCGTAGCCGCTGTGAAGCCGGCGCAGACGGCAAGAAAAGCCGAGCTGATCAGCGAATTGACCACCAGAATATTCTTGAATCCGAAGCGGCGCAGAATGAATGCCACCGCCCACTTCATTCCCATGGCGCCAAGCGCCGTCGCAAACGTGATCATGCCGGACTGGAACGGCGTCATGCCGAAGCCGATCTGCAGCATCAGCGGCAGCAGGAAGGGGAGCGCGCCAAGACCAAGACGGAAGATAAAGCCGCCAACGACGCTCGCGAAAAAAGTCGGCAGCCTGAACAACGAGAGATCAAGCGCAGGATTGTCAATACGCCGCGCGTGCGCAAGGTACGCCGTCAGAAAGCAGCCGCCGCCGAACACAAGAGCGACCACGACATACCAGGGCAGAAAATTCAGTCCCAGCACCGAGAGGCCGAAAGCCATTCCGCCGATGCCGAGACCGGCGAGGATCATGCCGACGACGTCGAAGCGCTCGTGCTTTTCCGCCCGCACATCCGGGATGTAGCGCGTGGCAAGCAGTATTCCGAGCAAACCGATCGGGACGTTGATGATGAAGATCCAATGCCAGGTTGCATAGGTGGTGATGAAGCCGCCGATTGGCGGGCCCAGCACCGGCCCGATCAACGCAGGCGTAGTCACCCAGGCCATCGCGCTGACGAGATCGCGCTTGCTGATCGTGCGCACCACCACCATGCGGCCGACAGGCGTCATCATCGCGCCGCCCATGCCTTGCACGATCCGGGCGATGACGAAGTCCGTGAGCGAGCCCGAGAGCGCGCATCCGATCGAACCGAGCACAAAGACCGCGATTGCCGCACGGAACACGGTGCGCGCGCCGAAGCGATCAGCAGTCCAGCCGCTCGCCGGGATGAATATGGCGAGCGACAAGAGATACGAGGTCACTGCGAGCTTGAGGGCGAGCGGATTGGTCCCGATGTCGGCCGCAATCGCCGGCAACGAGGTCGCGATCACCGTCGAATCCATGTTTTCCATGAAAAGAGCGACCGCGATGATCAGCGGGACGATGCGGTCACTGCGCATGGAGGTTCCGGCGGAGCCTGGGCGTCTTCAAGCGTCTTGAAGCGCATAGCACAGCCTCAAGGTAAGCACTCTCCCCCGTTTACGAGGTCATAACAGCCATCCGCGAATGCCCTAGGAATCGGCATCATCCCATGCTATCGACCCACGCCAACCCAAAAGCGGGCCGTGACGCAAGGCGAGGATCCCCTCGCAACGGGCAGTTTTAACCCCTTGCCGGCCGGTCCGGTGCCTTTTCGGGCGAAACGGAGTTGGCGATGGCGGTCAAGAACAACGCAAGTCCTCGCGAAGCGCTCACCTTCGACGACGTGCTGATCAAGCCCGGCCTGTCCGAGGTGCTGCCGGCGGACGTCGATATTCGTTCCAGCCTCACGTCTTCGATCCCGGTCAATATTCCCATTATCGCTTCGGCGATGGACACCGTGACCGAAGCGCAAATGGCGATTGCCATGGCGCAGGCCGGCGGCATCGGCGTGCTTCACCGCAACATGGAGCCGGACGAGCAGGCGGCGCAGGTCCGGCAGGTGAAAAAATTCGAATCCGGCATGGTGGTGAATCCGTTGACGATCGAGCCCACCGCAATGCTTCAGCAGGCCCTCGATCTGATGAAAGACAACCGGATCTCCGGAATCCCGGTAGTCGAGAGCGGCAGCAACGCGCTCCCCGGCAAGCTGGTGGGCATCCTAACGAACCGCGATGTGCGCTTCGCCACGGATCCGCACCAGAAGGTGTCCGAGCTGATGACGAAGAAGCTGATCACGGTGCGCGAGGGCGTGAGCCAGGACGAAGCCAAGCGCCTGCTGCATCAACACCGCATCGAGAAGCTTCTGGTGGTCGACGGCCAGTACCGCTGCGTCGGGCTGATCACGGTAAAGGATATCGAAAAAGCGGTGGCCAACCCGAACGCCTGCAAGGACGAGCAGGGCCGTCTGCGGGTGGCAGCCGCCACGACGGTCGGCGACAAGGGCTTTGCCCGAACCGAGGCATTGATCGCGGCAGGGGTCGATCTCGTGGTGGTCGACACCGCGCACGGTCATTCCAAGTATGTGCTGGACGCCGTGACCCGCATAAAGCACCGGTCGAACAAAGTGCAGGTCGTAGCCGGCAACGTCGCGACGGCCGAGGGCGCCAGGGCGCTGATCGATTGCGGTGCCGACGCGATCAAGGTCGGCATCGGCCCCGGCTCGATCTGCACAACGCGGGTTGTTGCCGGCGTCGGCGTACCGCAATTGACTGCGATCATGGATTGCGTGGACGTGGCGAAAGCAAGCGGCACGCCGGTGATCGCCGACGGCGGCATCAAGTATTCCGGCGATCTGGCGAAAGCCATTTCCGCCGGCGCGGACTGCGCGATGGTCGGCTCGCTGCTTGCCGGCACCGATGAAACGCCCGGCGAGGTCTTTCTTTATCAGGGACGCTCCTACAAGACCTACCGTGGCATGGGTTCTGTCGGCGCGATGTCCCGCGGATCGGCCGACCGTTACTTCCAGCAGGACATCAAGGATACGCTCAAGCTGGTGCCCGAAGGGGTCGAAGGCCAGGTGCCCTACAAAGGCGCGGCGGCGACTGTGCTGCATCAGCTCACGGGCGGCCTGCGTGCTGCCATGGGTTATGTCGGAGCAAAAAACCTTGCCGAGCTCCATGCCAAGGCGGAGTTTGTGCGCATCACCGGCGCCGGCCTTCGCGAAAGCCATGTGCACGACGTGACAATTACCCGCGAGAGCCCGAACTATCCAAGCCGTGTATAGTTATTCGTGCTTGGGAAGGGATGAGAGGGCTGGCTTATGTCTATTCAATTTGTGCTGCTGCCACTTTTCGTCGAAGTGCTCCTCACGTTCGCGGTGATGTTCGGGATGATGCATTTCCGCACGTCCACGCTGCGAAGCGTGGAAACACGGTTTGAAGACATCTCCCTGCGCGAGCCGAATTGGCCGGTGCAGGCCACAAAGTTCGGGTATGCGTTCGCCAATCAGTTCGAGCTTCCGGTGTTGTTTTATGTGCTGACGATTCTTGAAATCATCACCAAGCACGCCGATTTGCTGTTCGTGATTCTCGCCTGGATTTTCGTTGTGATGCGCATATTGCAGGCTGGCGTGCACGTAACCAACAATAACGTACGCGTCCGCGGCGGATTCTACGGTGTGGGCGCGATCGTCTTGCTCATTATGTGGATTATCTACATCGTGCGTATCGTGCTCGCGCTCCCATGACGCCGGCGGCACGACTTGCTGCCGCGATCGAAGTCTTCGCCGCGATAGAGAGAGAGCGACGGCCGGCTGCCGATGCGCTCAAGGGTTGGGGTCTGACCCACCGGTTTGCCGGCTCGGGCGACCGCGCCGCGATCGCTGGCCTTGTTTACGATGCGCTGCGACGCAGGTCATCGAGCGCATTCATCATGGGCTCCGAAACGCCGAGGGCAATTCTTCTGGGGATGCTCAAACGCGAGCGCCGACTGGATACGGAGGCAATCGCAAAACTTGCCAGCGGCTCTCGGTACGCCCCCGAGGCACTGACTGATGAAGAGCGCAAACGCCTTGCTGCTGCCGATATCTCAACCGCTCCCGCCCCCGTCGCCGGCGATTACCCGGAATGGCTCGATGGTCACCTGGCGCGCGTCTTCGGCGAAGCACGTGTTGAGGAGGGCGAGGCGCTTGCCTCGCGCGCACCGCTCGACCTGAGGGCCAATACTCTCAAGGGCGGGCGTGATGCCGTGGCCGCCATTCTGTCGGACCTTAACACCGAGGCGACGCGGTGGTCTCCCTGGGGCTTGCGGGTTCGCATTTCGCCCGATGCGAAGAGTCCCTCGATCCATTCCGAGCCAGCGTTCATCAAAGGTCTCGTCGAAGTGCAGGACGAGGGCTCGCAGGTGGCGGCGCTGCTGTCTGCCGCAAAGCCGGGAGAACAGGTCGTTGATCTGTGCTCGGGGGGAGGCGGGAAGACTCTGGCGATGGCGGCGATGATGGAGAACAAGGGGCAGATTTTCGCCACCGATGATGACAAGAGGCGGCTCGCGCCCATTCATGACCGGTTGAAACGGGCGGGTGCGCGCAATGTACAGGTCCGCTCGCCCAAATCCGTCGGCGGCGAGCTCGACGATCTGGCCGGACGGATGGATCTGGTTTTGATCGATGCACCCTGCACCGGCACCGGTGCGTGGCGGCGCAATCCAGACGCCAAATGGCGGATGCGCCCGGGGGCTCTCGAACAGCGCCAGAAAGAGCAGGCTGAGATTCTCGATCGCGCGGTAGGGTTGCTCAAGCCCGGCGGGCGCATTGTCTACGTCACGTGCTCTGTGCTGGACGAAGAAAACGGCGCCCAGGTTCGCGCATTCCTGCCGCGCCATTCCGGATTTTCCGTACAGCCGCCCGCCGCCGTTGGTCAGGCGCTCGGCGAGCGCGCGTTCATGTTCGGCAAGGCCGCGCGGGTGTCGGGTGAGGGCATCTTGCTGACGCCCCGCTCGACCGACACTGATGGGTTCTTTGTTTCGGTGATGAGGAGCGGCGGCTAGGGTTCCATTGTTGGGCAGATGGGAATACCCCGATTGCGCCCCATTCCCGGCCTAATTTTTCCGCGATAATCCAGTGTCTGTGGAACCGCAGAGCTTTTCCTTGGGGTTTTCCGATGCTGGTGGCCAGGCGCGATCCGCCGTTTCATTCGGACGCGGACCATCCGGCGCCTCTTAATCCAAATTCCCCCTTGGCTCCGCGAGCACCAAAACTGCCCCGCTTTGTAATGATCATGCAGCTGTTTGGTTCGCTGGTGGCTGTGCTCGTAGGCATCGGCAGTGGCTATTCGTTCTATCGCGCTAACTTTTCCCCTGAGGCAACGTGTCAGACTTTGCGCAGCGGCATTATTGCTCTGCTCGACAAGAGCGTGGATGCCGCGGCACGGCGCGTCCTGGTTCGCCGCGACATCGAGACCTTCGAAAGAACCTGCGCCGCGGTCGATCCGGAGGCCACCGCGGCATTCAAGAGCTTGCTCGCCGCCGAGAAAACAGTGGCACCGCCTCCATCACCCGCAATAGCAGCACCGGCTGCGTCGCCAGCGGCGCCGAAAGTGCAGCGCAGTGAACCGGCTCAAGCGCAACGTAGTGAGCCGGCACCAAAGGAGCCTGTCCGCAAGCCGGAGCCGCGGCCGCAGGTGACCGCCAAGCAGCCACCGACAAGTACAGCTCCTGCCGCTCCAGAGTCGGCTCGGCGAGATGCCGATGTTTCGGATGCGCAATGGCTTGAGGCAGTGCGGCAGGCCCTCGTAACTCAGAAGCCCGACCGACGGCCGGTCGAGGCCGGGAAACCGTCTGCGGTGACGCCTGTCGCACGGTCGGTGACGCAGGAGACCCCCGTGCAGCCACCGGCGGACGTGAGGCCTGTCGCACGGCCGGTGACGCCAGAGACTCCCGTGCAGCCGCCGGCGGACGTGCGGCCTGTCGTACGGCCGGTGACGCCAGAGACTCCCGTGCAGCCGCCGGTGGACGTGCGGCCCGCCCCTGCGACACCCGCGGTTGCGCCTGTTTTGCCGCGTCCGATCACGATCCCAGCGGCGCCCGCGCAGCGCGTCGATGCGGATCATCCGGTGCCGCCGGAATCCATTCCGGATGTCAGTCCACCTGCCAAACCTAGTGAACCGGACCGATCGCGCCTCAGCAAATGGATATCGGGAATTCCGTTGCTGGGTCCCGTGCTGGATAATGGCCGTCGCTGATCGGCTGCTGGCTACATAATCAGCCACGCACGGCTTCATCTTTCCGCGCTGATCGGCGATCCAGCAGGCTTGACCCCGCTGCGCAAAGCCCGCAAAAAGCTGCCCCGAACGGCCTTTGCGCACCCGATTCTGGGTACGTTCGGGACACATCGCCGTCCATGCACGAAAAAGTTCTGATCGTCGACTTCGGCTCCCAGGTTACCCAGCTCATCGCGCGCCGGGTTCGGGAGGAAAAGATCTATTCGGAGATCGTGCCCTACCAGAAAGCCGAAGAGGCGTTCCGTGATATGAAGCCGAAGGCGGTGATCTTTTCCGGCGGGCCCGCGTCCGTCCTGGACAAGGACGCGCCGCTGGCGCCAAAGACGATCTATGAGGCCGGCGTGCCGCTGCTCGGCATCTGCTATGGCGAGCAAGCTATGGCGCAGCAGCTCGGCGGCAAGGTCGAAGGCGGTCATCATCGGGAATTCGGCCGCGCCGAGGTGACCGTTACCGAGAATACACCGCTCTTTGACGGGGTGTGGCGCAAGGGCGAGAAATATCCTGTCTGGATGAGCCATGGCGATCGCGTCACCGAGTTGCCGAAGGGCTTCAAGGTTCTCGGAACATCGCCCAACGCGCCGATTGCGATCATCGGCGACGACAAGCGCAAATTTTACGCTACCCAATTTCACCTCGAAGTCGTTCACACCCCGCACGGCGCCGCGCTGCTGCGCAATTTCGTGCGAAAGATCGCCGGTCTTACCGGCGACTGGACCATGCGCGCCTTTAGGGAAGAGGCAATTGAAAAAATTCGGAAGCAGGTGGGAAAGGGGCGGGTGATCTGCGGTCTCTCCGGTGGTGTTGACAGCGCAGTGGCCGCGGTGCTGATCCACGAAGCGATCGGCGACCAACTCACTTGCGTCCTGGTCGATCACGGGCTGATGCGGCTTGGCGAAGCGCAGAAGGTCGTGACGATGTTTCGCGACAGCTACAATATCCCGCTGGTGCACGTCGATGCATCCGACAAGTTTCTCAAGGCGCTCGAAGGCGTTGAGGATCCCGAGGAGAAGCGCAAGACGATCGGCAGGCTGTTCATCGACGTATTTGAGGCCGAGGCGAAAAAACTCGGCGGCGCTGAATTCCTGGCTCAGGGCACCCTTTATCCGGACGTGATCGAGAGCGTGTCGTTCACCGGCGGGCCCTCGGTGACGATCAAGTCCCATCATAATGTCGGCGGCTTGCCCGAACGCATGAATATGAAATTGGTCGAGCCGCTGCGCGAATTGTTCAAGGACGAGGTGCGGGTGCTCGGACGCGAACTGGGTTTGCCGGAGGCTTTTGTCGGCCGGCATCCATTTCCCGGGCCTGGTCTCGCGATCCGCTGCCCGGGCGCGATCACGAAAGAGAAGCTCGACATCCTGCGCCTTGCCGACGAGATTTTCATCGAAGAGATTCGCCGGACGGGCCAGTACGACGATATCTGGCAGGCGTTTGCCGTGCTGCTTCCGGTGAAAACCGTCGGCGTCATGGGCGACTATCGCACCTACGAATATGTCGTCGGCCTGCGCGCGGTGACATCGACCGACGGCATGACGGCCGACTTTTATCCCTTCGACATGAAGTTTCTCGGCCTGGTGGCGACACGCATTATCAACGAGGTCAAAGGCGTCAATCGCGTCGTCTACGACGTGACGTCGAAGCCGCCAGGCACAATCGAGTGGGAGTGATGATACCGTGCCTGTGACCATCTACGGCATCAAGAACTGCGACACTATAAAGAAAGCCCGTTCGTGGCTCGACAAGCAGGGCATCGAGTACGCGTTTCACGACTACAAGACTGCCGGAATCGATCGCGACCGTCTCGAGCGCTGGGCGAAAAAAGTCGGTTGGGAAACGCTCCTGAACCGCGCCGGGACGACATTTAAGAAGTTGCCGGAGAAAGACAAAGGCAATCTCTCCGCAGCCAAGGCTATCGGGTTGATGCTCAAGCAACCATCGATGATCAAGCGTCCGGTGCTCGACGTCGGCGGCGGCAGGCTGATGGTTGGCTTTGATCCTGAAGCCTATAAGGCCGCGTTGACCGCTCGATGATCAGCGGAGGGTGAGTCTTGCGGGATTTTGCTGGCGCAAAGCCGCGTCGGCGGCTTGATTTTGCCGGTATTTACGGCCACATGCGGCTCATGAATAAGCCCCTTGCCACGCCCGATTCGATTTCCACGACGCCGCTCGCCGCCGAAGTCGACCGGCGGCGCACCTTCGCAATCATTTCCCACCCTGACGCGGGCAAGACGACGCTGACCGAGAAATTGCTGTTGTTCGGCGGGGCCATCAATCTGGCCGGCCAGGTCAAGGCCAAGCGAGACCGCCGCTCGACCCGTTCCGACTGGATGGCAATTGAACGCGAGCGCGGTATTTCTGTGGTCACATCTGTGATGACCTTCGACTACGATGGCCGCGTCTTTAATCTACTCGACACGCCGGGCCACGAGGACTTCTCGGAAGATACTTATCGTACTTTGACCGCGGTTGACTCGGCCGTGATGGTCATAGACGCCGCGAAGGGCATCGAGACGCGCACGCGCAAGCTCTTCGAAGTATGCCGCCTGCGCGACATACCAATCGTTACGTTCATCAACAAAATGGACCGGGAGAGCAGGGATCCGTTCGAGTTGCTCGACGAGATCGAAAAAACGCTCGCCCTCGACACGTCTCCGCAGACCTGGCCGATTGGCCGTGGCCGCGACTTCGCCGGAACCTGCGATCTTGCCACCGGCGAGATGCGACTTGTCAGCGAGGACGGGAAAACTGTTGAGCGGCAGCCGCTCGATCTGCCTGCGCTTGCGGCAAGAAATCCCATGCTCGACGCCGCGGCAATCTCGGACGAGCTCAGGCTGGTGAAAGAGGCTTGCCGGCCTTTCGATTTCAAATCGTTCCGTGAAGGGCATCTGACTCCCGTGTTCTTCGGCTCGGCGCTGAAGAATTTCGGCGTCAAGGATCTGCTCGATGCGTTGGCAGCTTTCGCGCCGGCGCCGCGCGCGCAGGCGTCCAGCACGCGCATCGTTGACGCGCATGAAAATGCCATGACGGCCTTCGTCTTCAAGATACAGGCCAATATGGATCCAAATCACCGTGACCGAATTGCCTTCGCGCGCCTTTGTTCAGGCAAGTTGCGCCGCGGCATGAAGGCGAAGCTCACGCGCACCGCCAAGCCGCTGACCTTGTCCACCCCCCAGTTCTTTTTTGCTCAGGACCGCGCGCTCGCCGATGAAGCCTATGCCGGCGACGTTGTTGGCATTCCCAACCACGGCACCCTTCGCATCGGGGACACGCTTACCGAGGGCGAGGATCTTGCGTTTCTCGGCGTGCCAAACTTCGCGCCGGAAATCCTGCGCCGGGTGAAGCTCGGCGATCCGATGAAAGCGAAAAAACTGAAAGAGGCGCTCCAGCAGATGGCAGAGGAGGGGGTCGTCCAGGTATTCCGTCCGCTCGACGGCGCACCGGCGCTGGTTGGAGTTGTTGGCTCCTTGCAGCTTGACGTCCTGAAGGTGCGCTTATCGGAGGAATATGGCCTCGACATCAATTTCGAGCAGCCGGAATTCCAGTTGGCACGGTGGATCAGCGCAGCTGATGGAAAGAAACTCGAGGATTTCGTGCAGGCCAATTACTCGAGCTGCGCCGAGGACCTCGACAACGACAAGGTGTTCATGGCCCGCAACCAGTTTATTCTCGATTACACCCGCGAACGCGCGCCAGGAATTTCATTCGCCGACATCAAGGACGTGAAAGACGAGGCAGCCTAGTTCAATTTCACGTTCGCGGCTTGTATCACTGGCGCCCAGCGCGCAATCTCGCCGTCCAT
>Ga0075418_10003130_pt1 | contig 18890 bp, 17 predicted proteins | sample SoiMetdeltSBSDD2_FD_81776 | JGI IMG/M metagenome (GOLD analysis project Ga0075418, IMG submission 81776) | Bulk soil microbial communities from a Populus tree surrounding site in Tennessee, USA - Soil MetaG P. deltoides SBSDD2 | ecosystem: Environmental > Terrestrial > Soil > Tree plantation... | reverse complement strand
CTTGTCGTACACGTGGTGCAGGTGAATCTTTACCGTGCCGACGCTGATGGCAAGGCGGTCTGAAATCTCCTGATTCTCGGCGCCGACCGCGACGAGCCGTACCACCTCGAGCTCGCGCGGCGTCAGTGACGATTCGAGCTCCGCTTCAGCGGCGTTGCGCTGCGCCAGCCGCGCCGACAAATCGATCCCGCCGACGGTGAGCCAGGTCTCGCCTCGATGTACGGCGCGGAGGCAATCCTCAATCACACGCGGTGCCGTCGCCTTGAGCACGACGCCCCGTGCACCGAGCTGCGCAGCCTTGAGCCAGATGTTTTCGTCTTCCGCTGCGGTGAGGACGACAACGGCGGGCCGTTGGCCTGGCTTCAAACGGCTAAGCAGACTCAGACCGTCGCCTTCACCGAGCTTCAGGTCGAGTATCACGACGTCGGGCTGGTACCGGTTGACCGCATCCCAGCCTTCCGCCACCGACGTGCACGTTGCGAGGATCTCGAACTCCGGCTCGGCGCGAAGAAGCTGCTCCAGCCCCGCAAGCATCAGCGGATGGTCGTCCACGAGGACAAGGTTCATCGGTATGGCCCGTCAGGCAGTCGCAAGCGGTACCGTAATGAGCAGCTCCGTGCCAGCCTGCTTCGATGAAGTGAGTGTGAGCTCGCCCTGCAGCGCGGCAACGCGCTCACGCAGCGTGACAGGCCCCTGGTCCATGCGTTCGAGCCACTCGAGGTCGTAAGTCCCCGTGAACGGAAATCCTTTGCCGTCGTCGGCAATCGAGAGATGCACGCGGCCATCGGCAACTGAAAGGTGGACGCGAATGCTCGAGGCATCCGCATGGCGCGCGGCATTCACGAGGCCTTCGTGTATCAGCCGGTAAATATCGCCCGTCACCTTCGTGCCAAGCTGCTCGGCCGCCTCGTCGATATTCAGCGTGACCCGGACGTTCCACTGCCGCTCGATGAGGCCAGCGTGATTCTGCACTCGTTCACGGAGCCCCACACGCGCCGCCTCCGTCGCCGGCCGGCGCGCCGGCCGCAGGTCGCGAATGAACGCACGCATCTCGAGCTCGCCGTGCTCGAGCTGCTGCTGAACTTCCTCGAGCCTATGCTTACCAGCGGCGGGGTCGCGCTCGAGCAACCGTCGCGCCGCCAGCAGGTGCAGCGCTGCGCCGGCCTGAGACTGCAGGAGGCTGTCATGAAGGTCACGCGCCACGCGCACGCGTTCCTCGAGTGCCCTGGCATCCTGAAGGCGACTCAACAAATAGAGTCCGTCGAGGCGCGATGTCGCGAGGCGTGCCACGAACTCGCCCATCATCAACTCGTCGAGGGAAGGACCAGGCTTATCGAGGCAGAAGATGCGGCCGCGGACCAGCTCGCCGTCAAGCGGCCACGACTGCACCGCCCGCATGTTGAATTGCGCCCGCAGCCGTTCGTCGATGGGGCGGCAACGCCGCCGAAGGAAGCGTCCGCGTGTGAGCACCACGACGCGGCTGCGCTCGCTCGCCGCATTGCTGGTCTGAAACGTGCGGCCGACGAGTGTGGAGGCAACAACCGCACCGTAGGAGTCGGACGGTTCTTCCTTCCACATCACGCGATCGTCAGCTGTCCACGCGACGTTGACGGCTGCTTCTTCCGAGTCGCTCCACACGAGCACGATTCTCGGAGCATTCATCAGGTCGCCGGCCTTCGACAGGACTTCCGAAAGAACCGCATAGGGCTCGCGCGACATCGTGCGCGGCCACGTGGCGAGCCGTCCAAGCTCGTCGTGGTACTTGCGGTGGTGCGCACCGAGGTATGCGAGCAGGGCGGCGACGATGATCAGGTAGATGAGTCGAATCAGGAATGTCCCGACACTTACCAGCTCGCCATTCCCGAACATCGATGAATAGAGGCTTGCCGCCTCAAACGCTATGGCTACAGCAGCTGCTGTCCACAGCGTTCCGCGCACCTGCCAGCGTATGGTCGCGGAGACGAGAAGGAAAATAAGCGTGATGAAAAACGGGCTCGTGGCGCCGCGTGTCGCCACCATCAGCACCGAGAACGCCGCGAGGTCCACAACGTGAAGAGACGTCTCCCAACCGCGGCCGAACTTAACGGGGGACCAGACGAGCGCGAGGACGCTGAGGCTGTAGGCGAGGTACGCGATGACGACGCTGTGAACTGCGGGCGTTGGTACGTCGGCGGGGACGGCGATCAGCGCGCCGCCCGCCAGGCCCACCCGGGCCGCGGCGAGAAACCATTCGACGCGAACCCGAGGTGGATATTCGAGTGTGAACACGCCTGAGACCCGAAGCGGGGTTACTCGGGCCGGCGCCCCGCAGCCGTTGCGAGCCCGCGCGCGATTGAATCAACTGGACGAGCGGTCACGATGTATGCGGCGTCCGCGTGAGTCGTCACCTCTGCGGCGATCGAAGGCAGATGCGAACTGACCATCGCCCTGCGGATGGCGACCGATCGCATGTCGAGCGGATCGGCTGCCGAGTTGACGTCCTCGGCGCGTCGGCCGCCGCGCCCCGCCTTGCGGCGGTCGGCAACCTGCCGCCTGTCAACTTGGGCGACCAGGGACGTTACAGCGTTCGCGTGGGCGCAAAGATCGGATAGCGACGTGACCATGAAAGGCTCCTGTCTCGACGACCAAGCTTCACCAGCCTGGAAACGATACTTGCGGGGTATAAACCGAGACGGTTATACAACTGCACAGTCCGTACCGGTGGTATAGGGCCCAGTCTTGGCCAATATCCGTGTTCCACGTTTCTCGCTGTTCGCTGTTTGGCAGACTTTAAGCTGAGTGGTCCGAGTCTTCGCTGTTTTGAGAATCACTCGAACAGTACGGCCGCGGTTTAGCGATGCCCGGCGATGCTCTCAGACGTCGACGCCCCCCTCACAAAGACGGCTCTTTCGGCATCCGCAAATGTCTTCGTCATGGATCGGTCTGTGGCCAGCTTGGAATAGAGCGGCGTTCCGGTTGTCACGATGGCGCAGTTGATGCCGTAGTCCCGGAAAATTGCCTCGTAGTCGCCGAAAAGGTCCGCCTGGCGGCTGGCACGGAGGACTTCAGGCGGATACGCCTCCATACGGCCGTCAACGAACACTCGATGACTGGGTAACGACCAAATCAGGTATCCGCCATCCAACATTTCGTTGAAGAGCCGATCTGGACATTCTCGAAGGGCGACGAGCGCCTCCTTGGACACGGGCTCCCAGCCAAGGCGGGCGCCCGGGTCGCTCCATCGCTGGAACACCATGATCGCGCTTCCCACCGCGACCATCAGGCACAGGGTCCACCCGAGCGCACCGAGAGGCCGGAAACGTCGCCCCGCGGACGCGGCGACCGTCTGGCGAGCTGCCCATACTCGCGACAACGCGGGCGCTGCCACGACCGCAAAAAACGCCACGTTTCGGGCTGTTGTGACTGCGGCCACTGCGAGGACAAGTGCCCCCAGCAGGAGGATCCGGTCCGCACGCTCGAGCGCGGCGAGGCGTCTTCGCTGCAGGATCGTCAACACGATCAGGGCGCCCAGACCAGCCCAGAACGGGATGTCCTGCAGGCGCAGCGGCATCTGGTATTCCTGGATTTGAAGTTCGCGCGCCAGCGATACCGTCGAGAGGATCTGTGGCCAGTAACTCCAGCCCAATGGCGAGACCGTGGGGGCCGCGACGCACGCCGCGACAACAAGCGTTGCGCGTTTAATCTCATGGCGCGACCAGAGCAGCGCCTCGAGCAGCGCGGCGCCGGCCACGGCGACACCAAAGATGACGAGACCGTGGGCGTTAGCCCAAACCACGCATACGAGAGGCAGCCCCCACAGACGGTTGCGCGCGATGAGGTACAGAACAATCGTAAGGAGCAAAAGACTGACGACCTGAGGGCGAATCGACCATGATGGCGCCGTTGTGATAACCAGCCATGCCAGCAGCACGGCGCGAACGTCCCACGGACCTCGGACCAGCCGCCATGAGCAGGCGACGGCAGCCAGAGCGCATGCTCCCGCAAAGAGGGTGAGCAGAAAGGGGCCGCCGAGCGAATGGACGCCGTAGAAGACAAGCTGGGTCAGCCACCAATGATTGTGCAGCTCGGTTCCGTATGCCGTGTGCGAAAAGGGCTCGGTGAGAAGGAACGAACCGGTCTGCCACATGTGCATCCCGGAGCGCAGGTGCAGAAAAGTATCGTTCTGCGCGGGCAGCATGCACGCAAACGCCGCGAGCACGATGAAGATCAGGATCGATATCAGGTCGTCGTCGCTGAACCTTGCGTGCAGTTGCATCGTCGACGGCCCTGTCACACGGGCGCAGCCGCTTCAGCCGTCGCGACGACAGCGGGCGGATGCCCGTAGCGCCCCGCGGCAAGAAAGCTGTTGACTTCAGCGACGTACCGGCGCCCCTGGGGCAGGCGCGGAGCGACGAGGTTGTAGTACAGGATGTAGAGGCCCGCCATTACCCCGTCCGAAACTCCGATCTTCTTTCCCTCTTCATAGCTCCGGCTGTCGTAGGAGATCGGCACCTCGTGGATTCGAGCCCGGCTCTTCGTCACCATGGCGGTGATCTCGACCTCCATTCCGAAGCCCCGGCTGGTTAGACGCAACGGCTTGATGACCCCTGCCCTGAACGCTTTGTAGCAGGTTTCGATGTCGGTCATGTTCCGATTCGTCAGGAGGTTCGAGAAAAAGGTCAGTGCCGTGTTGGCGAGATAGTGCGAGAAATACTGCACCCTGGCGGCTCGCCTCACCAGGAACCGGCTTCCGTACACCACATCGGCCTGCCCGGCGAGGATGGGGGCCACGACGTCGGGAATTTCCGCGGGATCGCATTCGAGGTCAGCGTCCTGCACGATGATGATGTCGCCGGTCGCGATGTCGAGCGCGCGTTGTATCGCAGCGGTTTTCCCGCTGTTCTTCGACAGGCGATGGAACCGAATCAGGGGATGGTGCGCCGCGAAATTCTGAACCAGTTCGGGTGTGCGGTCCCGCGATCCATCGTCAATGACGATGATCTCCTTCAATAGTGAGCCTAGGGCGAGCACCCTCCTGAGAACGGGGATGATCGTCGGTTCTTCGTTGAACGCCGGGATCAGCACGGACAACGCGTTGTCGTTCATAGGGGTCGGGCCCAAAAATCCAAGACCTGCAGTAACCGTGCACCGTCCAGAAACAAGGGTGCGTAACAACCGCTAAATGGACGATATAAAAGGACTTGTCCCCTCATTCCAGGCGAGGCCGCCGAAAGCAGGCACCCGCAAGAGTCAGCTAGACGGAGCTTTTTCTTCCCAAAATTTTCAGGGATCGCGGCGCGCGAAGTCCCGTCGGCACGTTTCCTGACGGGATCCTAGCCCATGTCCCGAATCCTTGTTCGGACCAGACTGATTTCTGCGGAGCAGGGTGCAAACGCGAGGGGGAAGGCCCCCGTTATAGGCCCTGCGTCGGAGATGTGAGATATAAGTCGTTTAGATTCTATGACATATCAGAGTCTAACGGTGTCGATATAGAAGTGGCAATCGCGTTGCTCAATGGGCTGCATTCGCGATTGCGCGCTGGCAGTGCAGCGTGCAGACAACACACAACAGAGGAGTTCACATGTTCGCTCGATTCATTCGTGACGACCAGGGCCAGGACCTGATTGAGTACCTGCTGCTCGGATCGTTCGTTTCCATTGGCGCGTTGCTTGGCGCTACCCTCCTCGGGACCGAACTCAACGGCTGGTATTCGGATATGGGTGCCTGGGTGGACTCCGCTTCGACGGGTCTCGGCGGCGGCGGCGGCTCGTAGTTTCGCGCGATCCGTTCCGCAAGTAAGCGACTTCGGTGATGCGCGCTGGCAGTGCAGCGTGCTGATAATACACAGAAGAGGAGTTCAAGATGTTTGCTCGTTTCATTCGTGACGATCAGGGCCAGGACCTGATTGAATACCTGTTACTCGGATCGTTTGTGTCCATTGGCGCGCTGCTTGGCGCAACCCTTCTCGGAACCGAGCTCAACGGCTGGTATTCCGATATGGGTTCGTGGGTTAATTCCGCTTCAGCGGGTCTCGGCGGCGGCGGCGGTTCGTAGACTTCAGCCCTTTCTGACCTGGGGGCTGACGTCCGGTGCGTCAGCCGTCAGCCCCCCTCTTTTTGTGGGAAGTCGCGCGATCTGAAGATGCAAGACCGACCGAGTGGCGTTTCGGGGGATAGTGTGTCCTCGAGTACCTCAGATCTGCCACGATTTCGCGCGGACTTGTCCGCGATACTACAGCGCGCGCGAAATGCCGACGGAGGGTGGCCTTACCATCCCGGAAAGCGCAGCCGCATCGAGCCTACGTGCTGGGCGTTGCTGGCGCTGTCGCAGACGAACCCCCAACCGCCCAACCTGGACGTGCTCGGCCGGTGGCCCCGACACGACAACTGGCTGATCGACCTGGCTGGCGCGCCGGCCAATCATGCTTTCAATGCAATCGCTGCGCTGACACTGCTGCAATCGGGGTCAACCGGGACGCTCGCCGAAGCGATCGTTCGGGTGCTGATTGCGTCCAAAGGCGTCCCTCTTGCTCCCGATCCGGCCATCAGACAAGACGGCAGCCTTCAGGCATGGTCGTGGGTTGACGGTACGTTCAGCTGGGTCGAGCCGACCGCCTGGTGTGTGCTCCTCTTAAAACAGCGCCTCGCGCGCGGACCGTACCCTGACGCACTCAAACGTGTTCGTGTCGGTGAACAAGTGCTGAACGATCGCGCCTGCCGGGGTGGCGGGTGGAACTATGGCAACGCAAACGTATACGGGAAGGACCTCCTCCCGTATGTGCCCACCACAGCCCTTGCACTCCTTGCCCTCAACGATCGACGGAACGAGCCCGTTGTCGTCCGCGGCCTCGAACAACTGGAGCGGGACGTTCTGTCCGAGCGGTCGGCTGTCGCTCTGTCACTCGCACTCATCTGTCTTCGTGTTTACGGTCGTCCTACGAGCGTGCCAGAACAGCAGCTCACGCAGTTGATCCTCGATCGGCATTTGTCACCAGGCTACGGCGACGACCTGCTCGGATTGAGTATGGCGCTGTATGCGCTCAGCGACGGGCCACTCGGGGCATTCACGTTGGGCGCGGTATGAAGCCTCCCAATCACGACGCCGTCCGAACGCAATTGTCGCGTCGTCATTTTCTGGCGGCTGTGTCACTGCCACTGCTCGCGCCGGCATGCCTGTGGCAGCCGTACGACGCCGGCAGCTTCAGCATTCCCGAGCGGTCGTCAGTGGGCCTGTTTCCGGCAGGCGATTACGCCACCGACTTTGCTGATTTGGTATTCAGAGGGTTTCGAGAGCTCGGAGCGAACATTACCGGGCGGCGCGTGTTCTTGAAGCCGAACATGGTCGAGTACGAGCCTGGCACGGCGATCAACACGCATCCGCACCTCGTCGCTGGAACCGCGATCGCTTGTCGCCGTGCAGGTGCGTCGGAGGTGGTTATCGGTGAAGGCCCCGGACATCGCAGGGATATCGAGTATCTCCTTTCGGCGACGGGCCTTGCGGACCAGTTGCGTGAACAGCGGATTCGCTTCGTGGACCTCAATCACGATGACGTCCAAATGGTCCGCCTGAGAAGCTGGTTTACCGGTCTGCGCGAGCTCGCCCTGCCCGTCGAATTATTGCAGTCGGACTTCATCATCTCGATGCCGAAGCTCAAGACGCACCACTGGGCGGGGATGACGTGCAGTATGAAGAATCTCTTCGGCACGGTGCCGGGTGCGGTCTACGGCTGGCCAAAGAACGTGTTGCACCTCCATGGCATTCCGAATTCCATCGTGGATCTCGTATCGACCATCCGGCCGCATTTCACGATCGTCGACGCGGTGACGGCGATGGAAGGCGATGGGCCGATCATGGGCCGACCCCGCGCGTTAGGCTTTGTGGCGATGGGAAGCGATCTCGTGGCTGTGGATGCCACGTGTGCTCGCGTGATCGGTTTGGATCCCGCGAAGATCGACTATCTCCGATCGGCTTCGCGTTTTCTCGGTGTCACCGACGACATTCGCATCGACCAGCGTGGAGAATCACCAGGTCGATACGCCACGCAATTCGACATCGTCGACGCCCTGAAGCATTTGCGACTCAGTTAACTTCTGATCTGACGTCTCGCCGACAGCCGTCATGGCGTTCGAGTCGGCGACGATCAATCCGGTAAATCATGTGCGCCGGCACCACGTTCGTCGCGATGGGTGCGAGGCTTCCGGGGCATTTCTGGGACAGTTCCGAAACCAGGCCGTTGAGATGCGGAACCTCCGCGAAGCCTGTCGCGGCGGTCATGATGAGGTAGTCCGACTTCGTCGATACTAATCGGTTTTGAAAATCGTTCACGGATCCAAGAGGATTCTCCGATTGGCCTCTGAGGTCGTAGAACAGAAGCAGGGGGTCCGCGGAGAATGCCCGGATAGCCTTTCTGCCGGTAAACATGTAGTACACCGGATCGAGGTTGCCGGTGAGTACCGCATCCTTGGACGTATTTTGCGATACCCAATCCAGCAAGCGAGCAGTCTCGTTCCAATCCTCGACTTCTGCGAAGGGAGAGACGATACCCTGTTCACTCGCTTGCTTGACCAGAGCCCCAACCTGAACCCCGCCTAGCGCAAATAGCGCTAGGGCTCCGAGGTACCCGATTCGTCTCGAGCGACCCGCGCCGAGGAAGGTAAACCACAAAAGGAACGGGGCCACCGGCACTGCAAACCGCAGGAAAGGCCAGACCCACGCTATGTGAATGCCGCAGTACGCGAGGATGATTGGCACTGCCGGCTGCCCGCGCATGCGCCAGAAGGCTGGAGCAACGAGTGCCAATCCGCCAATGGCAAGCGCTAACGGCAGCAGTGGCACCAGGGGGATGGACACCTTCCAAATGCTCAGCAGTGCGAAGCCCGCCTGGAACAGATTCGCGGCGATGATGTCGAATTTTTCCGCCCAACTGTAGCTCGTGAGCACATTCCAGGAGGCGTAGTTTGTCGCCGAGTAATAAGGGTCGACCGACGTGGCTATCGGATTCTGGTAATGCGCCCACCAGAACCATGGGACCGCGGTTACCAATACGCCAAGCAGGTACTGCGCAGCGGCGACAGATCGCCTGGACCACAAGAACACCACAACGCCCGCGGCCGCAGGTGCAATCCCCGCGACTCGCGTGAGGATGGCTGCGCCAGCGAGCAACCCGGCGAGCAGAGGTTCGAAACGCCGGCCGTCTCCCTGGCATACGCGGGTAACCATCAGAAGAACACCCGCCAACAGAGCGGCAAACAACGTTTCGCTCATCAGCGTGGTCGAGAGAAATGCAACCCACGGCGACACTGCCGTTAACAAAACGATGACGGTGGCCTGCGTCGTGGACGCGCCTAGCCGACGCAAGAGGGCCCACGACAAACGTAGCCAAATGAGCATCGCCCCAAGCGGTACGAGCCGAAGCCAGAGTATGTTTGCCGGAAACGACGGAGACGCGCGCCACGCGAGGGAGAGCAGCCAAGGGAACAGGACCGGGTATTTCGTTTGCGGCGGGTCGCCAGGAACACTGATGATCCGGTAGCCTTGACCCTCAGCGAGCGCCTTCGCGGTGACGAGGTAAATGCCGTCGTCGTGAAACGTCCCAACCGCAGGCGCCCGGAGAAGTACAAGGTACCCGATCGCCAGGCCGGCCAACGCGATGGAGACCGCTACCGTCCTCAACCACGCTGGGTTTCGCGTGGCGGCAGCGGGTTCAGTGACGACTGACATCAGACACGGAGCTCTTCCCCAACAAAGGCGGAGTCCGCCCGTTCACGGGAGTCCGCCGTGCGTGATGCGGCCGTCGATACATTAGGACGGCATAAGACAGCGACGACGCACGGCAGATACATCCAAAGAACGATCTGGTCGCCCGTGCTGTACACCCAGGCATCATACGCTCCGTCGTACGGTGAGCCAGTCGGGCTGTTCAGCATCGCGATCAGGTTGAGGATGCACAGTCCCAATCCTTCGTACCAGCGGCGAACAACAAGAAACAGCGGCAAGGCTTCGTAAAAGAACATGCTCTGCGGCACGCACGCCAAGGCAGCCAGCAGACGGGCCTCGGGGCGACGCCACCTAAGCAGGGCCAACAGGATGAGCGGGCCGCCGTAACGAACATGCGCGATGGGCGCTGCCATGTGGGTTACGGTTGCGAGGCTCTGCCACCACTCACCGAGCCACGGTGGCCAGATCAACAGCGAGGCGCCGACGAAACTGGCAGCGACCAACGCGGCGCGCCGAGAAGGGTAGGCCAGCCAGAGCGCGAAACCAATCGTCGGTTTACTGGCGAGGATAAAGCCGAGCGCGGGTACCGTTGCTGCTCCGATCAGTAGCGGCGACCATTGGGAGACTCCCAGCGTTGTTTGGAAGGCAATCGAGCAGAAGACCCACCATTGCGCGCTGAGCAGCCGGTTACGAGTCACGGCCCATGCCAACGCAAACGCCCCCGCCGTCATGAAGAGCGCATCCGCTACACGCAGCGGAAACATCGAGAGAGGCGTCGCCAACAAGACTGCGGGTAGGGGGTACAGCAGTTGGAACGGCCAGTCAAAGGCACGCCCTGGGCCGACGACCGTGTACGGCGATTCACCGGCGAGGAGGCCGCGTGCGGCAAACCAGAGCTGAGCGAAATCGCTATACGCGTTGTACCTGGCGCCCGCCCAGTCATAGCTGGCCCATCCAGTCCAGACGGCCGCGACCAGACAAAGACCCACCCGCCAGGCCGTCGCTGACAGCACCATGGGATGGACGCGTGCCTCCCAGGTGTTCACCCAGAACGAACGGGCGGGTGCTTGCGATACCGACATCGGCCGCACGGAATGAGCAAGGCTCAGGCCTGTTGTTTCTTTGTGAGAGCGTCGCTAACTGTTTGTTCAACAAGATATTACGGCAGGCCACGGCTGATGGGCGGCAGAAGTCTGCCCAGGCGTGGATTCATGTCTGGACCTAGCTAGAGAGCTGATCAGGTAAGGCCTTGAGGAGTTCGAGAAGACCGCTCGTTCAGCAACGTTTGGTGCAGCTGCTCGGCGCGACGGAGTAACGCACCGTCCGGCTGGTCGTCGGACGGCCGATCCGACGGCAGGCGGAAGCTTGCCGCGGCAATGTCGACGCTCCGGTCGTCGGCGACGATGCCGAGCTGTTCGAGCAGGTTGCTGAAGACGGCGTGGGGCCGTCCACACAATGCCTCGTATGAGATCGGAATAACCACGTGCAGATAGTTCCGGACGTGCTCGAATGCTGCAATCCAATACCCCAGCCAATAGTCCAGCGTCATCGGTGAGCGTCCTCCGATGAGTGCGTCCGCGCCCGGAAAGCCAATCGGCCGACGCAGTTCGCCGAACTCATAGTGGCCGATGTCTTCCATGTAACGGCGGGCAAACGGCTCCTGCGCGTGCAGGGCCAGAAAATTGAGGTGCTGTCGCAGCAACGAGCGCGCGTGCTGGAGCGGATGACGGACGGGGACGACGATGCGCGCGTCTGCAAACATGTGGCGCAATAGTGGTAAGCGCGCGATATTCGCGTTGTTCTTCGAGGCATACCGGCGATTGCCTGAGTAATCCGGCCGCCGCACTGCGACGATCTTACGCATATGCTCGACGAACTCCGCTCGCGCCGCCGTACAATCGTCCACGCTCCATAATTCGATTCGATCGTGGCCGTATTTGTGTGGCCACAAAGCACGCCACAGAACTTCCTCGAACGCCTCAGGACTGTCCTCGCTCACCAGCACACCGTCCGCATGTGCCCGTTCGCGGCTCACGGCCTGTTGTCGAAAAGGACCGGTGAGCCGCGCCCAGAAGATCGGAGCAAGCACGAACGGCATGTCGCGATAAACGTGAGTGCAGACAGAAGGCAGCTGTGCAACAGCGTCGAGCAGCACCGTCGTACCCGCACGGGGCAACGACGTGATGAAGACCGGGCTGGAAATGGTGACGTCGCGATACGCAGAAGCGAATATCGACTTCTCGATATCTGCTGCGGTCATCTGAACGGCGGGGGAGAGGAATGCTATGCGGTGAATGACCCGATCGAGGAACGTATAACTTACGTGGAACGCCACCGTGTACTCTTCTTGGCCTCGACGAGGTACCCGAGAAGCACGAGGACCGACGCACCAAGCATGACATCCCACCGGGACAGAAAAGCAACGACGTCATCAAACGCAACCATCCCGGCGCGCTCGGCGGCAAGGACGGGCAGCAGGGCGATCACAGCCGCCGAAGTGCCCCGAAGCGCGACCGACCCTGCCATCAAGAACAGTCGGCCTGAAGCACGTCGCGCGACTCGCTCGCGCGTCTCGTCATCCATCGCCGAATCGGACAGCAGGGTGATTGCTCCCCTCGCCGTCGTGACGGCGCCAGCCGCCGCGTGGGCAACGCGGAGTACGGAGAAGGCGACGACGAAGGTCCCGACCGCCGCCACTGCAATCGCGACAATCATGAGACGTTCATCATCTCGCAGTCGATCGTGCCGCGCCGCGCAGCTTTGCGGTGAGTCGTTTGATTGGGTACCAGATGAACCCAATGATTGCGAGGAGCAGCGCCCCGATGACGCCCAGAACGGTACCGATCACGGTTAGGCCGGCGCCGGGCCCGACGTATGCGGCCGTGTCACTTGGCAGAACGAGCACAAAAGCCAGCGCGGTCCAGAGAGCGAATCCAAAAGCACGCATTCACGACTCCTTCCTGATGCGACAGACCTGTATCTCACGGATCCGTCCGCTCACTGACACGACCAGTTCGTCACGGCGAAATAGTCAGACGCATACAGCCGGGCCTCCGTCACCTCGGCAACCTCGTCGTCATCATATCGGTTGACGTATTCCCAGATGACTCGACTTCCAGCGTCGGCTTCAAAGACGCGGCCGCCCTCGAATTCCGCTACAAGCACTCCTCGCGCAGTGCGTTCGACCTTGCCACGGATCACCGACAGCAACGGCTGGCTCTCTCTACTGCCGAACACAACTCGATATTCGCTCGTCGTCGGATTCAGCTCCACGACCTGCGATGAGGTGCGCGTTGTCGCGGCGTACCGCGAGAGGTCCCCCGGCGCCATCCGGTATGTATTGTTGTTGAACAGCAGGATGGTGCCACGCGGAGTGAACTCGGGATCGTGTTGGCGCAACCAAGGGCCGCTTCTCCACCACTTGACCTTCTCTGTAGCAGGATCGATCACGAACACGAGGTTATGCGCCCGATCCGAGAGAAGCAGATCGCCAGCGGCAAACTGCGGGAATTCTGCCGCGACCTCGCTGGTCAGTTCCTCAGCCTTGTTGAGGTGCATCATTTCACCGGTGGGTCTTTCCGTCCAGAACAAGTCACTGTAGTGTGTCGTCAAGATCCCATCCAGCCCGCTCGCGTACAGCGCGCCGGGAACCGAGATTTCATCGCTCACCACGCCGTCATCGGACACTCTGATGATCGTGTCTTCCTGGAGCGGCGTCGCAAAAGGAAAGAACGGCGATTCGGACCCAGCGGGATGATGGCGGCGACTCGGCACCCAAAAACCGCCTCCTTCGGCGCGTTCCACTGAGTGATGCGTCTGTTGCCGAACTGTCCAGACAGGGTGTCCGCAGCGATCGAGCTTGACTAGACCGCCGTATTCGAAATTGAAGACCACGGAACCGTCAGGCAGCGCGACCGCACCATGTGTGTCGACGTTCCAGTCCGTGGAGGGCGGTTCCCTGTCGCGGATGTGGCTGACGTCAGGAAAGAGCTCCGAAAACCTGACGCGCCAGCGGTTCACGATGCTTCCGTCCCGCCGGATCAAACGCAGCTCGTTCGAGTCGTCGAAGAACCCCGACAGCAGAATAAGTCCGTTGTCGTCCGCCACCTCGTTCACCGTGATGCCGGCGGCTGGACTCCGCGCAGGTTGCAGGAAGTGAGTAGGGTGGATGCCCGCGATCGTTGAGGCATCGGCCGTCATCGTACCGAATGCCTCCATTATCGTCAGGCGCGTGGAATCGACTACGCGGAACACCACAGTGCGCCCGGCGCCCGAATACAGGCCAAACAAAAAAATCAGACCTATGGCGGTCGTCGAACATACGGCGTAAAACGAGATTCTTGAAATATCGAGGGTTCGTCGCCGCGACATTGAGAGGGGACGAGGCGCAAGAAGCTCGCCAGGGCGAGCACTCGAGTTCGACGGTCGCCGCTCTGGAAATAATTGGAAACGCGGGAGATCCTGGTGAAGCTCGGTTAGGGCTCGAATTTCGCCCGGGAAGTCTAGCCAGCGGCAGATTCAAATCTCCATCGTGGTATCCGGGAAGTCGGTGACTGTTCAGACGGTTTTCTGGACAAGGACGCTGTCAAATGGGCGCGAGCGCGTTGAAGATCGTCGCATCGCTTCACGCGCGGCAAGTACCAACCAGATAGACGCGGCGAGTCCAACGAGCGAAACCGGTTGACGCCATTGGAGGCCTGCAATCCCGCCGAGTACGCCCCAGGAATACAGCCACTGCTCACTGCACCATATCAGTGCGATCAGCGCACCGACGATGAGCCAGGGGTTTCGAGACCAGCGGTCGCGCTCGGCCCACCAGACCGTCGCCGGAATAGCCAACACGAGCGCGTCGTAGAAAAATGCATACGGATTCGCGGAGACCACGAGCAGCACGCCGACGCCAAGATATCGAAGTGGCGAACCTGGCGCGCGCCACGCGAGGACGGCGACGACGACTAAGGCGGCCGCCGCGATCGCCCAGAGCGTCAGCGTCAGGTCTCCTTTACCTAAGGTCCCTTCCAGAAAACTTCTGAGGGTGATCAGCTTCTGCGGTTCATAGCCCGCCAGCGTGAACGAATGCCCTACCGAAATGCCGAAGAAGTCCTTCCAGAGCTGGAATCCGAGCGGGAGTGAGAGCGCGCACAACAAGACCGCAACGCCGGCCATCGCCGCGGCGCCCTTCCATTCACGCCGAACGATGGCCATCAACCCGAACACGATGCCCCAGTTCGGCTTGATCGCGAGCAGTCCAAGCAAGACGCACGCGTGGATCACTTTGCCTCGCGTCCACAACGTTGCGGCGCCGACAATACAGAGCATGATCAGCGCGCTGCTCTGGCCCGTGACGATTGTGCTGAGCATCGGTGCCGACAGCGCAATCGCAAGGAACCATTCGGCGCGCATGTCGCGGAACGGCTCGAGCGATCGAAGCAGCCACAGTGAGACTGCGAGCGCGAGGATTTCGATGGCAACGAGAACCGAATAGGCCCACATCTCCGGCAGCCAGGCGAGCGGCGCGACGAGGTACAGAGCGAACGGGGGATAGCGCCAGAAATAGCGAGGGTCGAGCGCCTGCTCTCCAACGGCGTACAGGCGAGACCAGTCTCCCGCGACGAAGTGATCTGCCACAGTTTTCAGATGGTGCCAGTCACCTTGTGTGGGCGGCTTTCGCCACACGCTGATCAGCCACATCGCAGGAAAGAGAGCCTGTGCCGCAAGGAAAGGAAACAACACCACCCGCAGAGACCGCGACAAACGGCCGGACATCCCCAAATGGTCTGCGGTCCCCAGCTCTGTGTGGGGGCTAGTGGATCTCGACGCGATGTTCGTGCTCAACGGTCATACCCGATCGGCGCTTGAGGAGGGCGCTGCTCCCGTACCGTCGACGGATGCGGCCCAGTTCGATGAGAGCCGCAAAAAAATCCAGCGGGTGGACCTTCGAGCCGTCGATGTCGCGCCATTCGTCGAGGGGGAGCTCGTACATCAACTCGGACGGACGACGTTGTTCGGCGCACTGCTGCGTGAGCCGGGCAATGATCTCAACGTCAAACGTCCATCGACCGAGAAATGGTTCCGCAAAGAGCGCACGCATCGCGGGTGATACGCGAAAAAGCTTGGCGCCGCATTGCGTGTCGTACACGGGCAGGCGAACGGTCATCGACGCGACAGTCGCAAACAGCCGTCCGATGTAATGCCGGAAGGGTCTCCGGTGTATCTCTCGACCAAGGAGCTGAACACGCGCACCGAAGCAGATCTGGCGGTCGGGGTGTGTATCGAGCACGTCGATGAACCGCGGAATTTCGGAGAGCGGTGTGGCGAGATCGGCGTCCCAGTACCCGGCATATCGCCCACCATCGGCAAAAGCGCTCAACATTCCAACGCGGACGGCCTCAGCCTTTCCGCGATTTGAGTCCTGCGCGAGGGCCTGAAAGCGATCTGGCGCTGTGTCGACCAGATGCAAGAGTACGTGCCGCGTCTCATCGGTACTCCCGTCGTCAACAAATAAGAACCGGACTCGAGACTCGGCGGCCGCGAATGCGCGAAAAGCATCGACGGGAAGCCTTCGGGCCTCGTTGTAGCAGGGCACGACGATGATCGTGTCGGCACTCATCGGTGGTTCACCCAGTAGCTGGAAGGGGCCGAATGGCCAGAAGCAAGGAGCAGGCCCTGCCAACCATCTTATACGCGCTGTAACCAATTGTATTTGAAGACTTTATGCATAGAGATGGTGGACCGAAACCGCAAGTCTGCGCCAAGTCAGATTCCTCTCTGGGCCCGGCCAGCACTAGTCACACCGCTTCCATACCACCACCACGCTCTTTCCTACGCGATGAGCCAGTATCGGGTCGATCAGACGTGACGCGGGGACGAGCACGCGATCCCAGAACATCAACTGCTCGTATGTGGGCATAAATGCGCGCAGCAGCAAACGGTTGGCGAGCGACGCGGCCATGCCGACCGCGTCCAGGTAATACGCAGCGACAGGCCGCACTGTCGCGGGTGCGGCCGCGAGAAGCGATCGCTTGCTGTAGCGGCGGCAGTGTCCGACTGCCTTGTCGAACGGACTGTAGAGTCCCTGGTGCGCCGGCGCCAGTACCACGACGTGTCCTCCCAGGCGGAGACAAGCCGCGGATCCGCTGAGCTCACCGCGGTCGTCCTCGATATGTTCGAGGACGTCTACGTAAAGGATGGTATCGAAGCGGTCCTCGCTCGGCAGGGAAGCGACAGTTCCAAGGAGTGCTCGTCCCGGAGCCGCCAGCGGGTTCACGTCGAGGCTTGACTCGAGCTGACGGTGGAGACCCGGGTCTGGCTCCAGGCACGTCCATGAGCGCTCACTGCCGTTGCAGAGAAAGCGAGACGTCGCGCCCAGTCCCGCCCCGACCTCGAGTACGTCTCCGGCAATGAAAGGCCGCAAGGCACGCGCATAGTAGGCTTTCCACCGCGTGGCGTGCTGAAACAGTTCTAGCTCTTTGCCGACGTAGGAATACGTCTCCACGCTATCCATAGTTCGCGTTCTGCCCGATCGACGAGCGAGTCTTTTGGGCAGACGCGACGAAGGTAGAGGAGTGGTCGACGAAGTAGTCGTAGTCGCGAAGCGGGATAAAGGTTGGCTGCGAGCGCGCGTGGAGGATGAGAAACGCGAAGAACGCGGCAAACGCGGCAGCCTGGAGCAGAAGGACCAACAGAAGACCAACAACGGTAGACGCCCACCCTGGTATCGCCAAATCAGTGAAGAAGCGAATCGCCAGTACGAAGATCAGCGCAGACGTCATCACAGCGATCAACACCGCGGCGACGACAAGCAGCCTGACGCCGATGAGCTCTGAGTGCACTGATAACGCTGAGAGCCCATGCGTCACAAGGTCGACGAAGTTCATCCGCGACTTGCCCGCAAGACGCGGCGCCCGGACGGTAGGGACGCTCGTTCTTGGGACTCGGGCCTTGAATACCGCCGCGGCGTAATGGTTCCAGAGTTCCGAGACAACCACGAGTCGCCGCAATTGAGAGGATGGAATGACGCTGAAATTACCCACGCGCACCGGGATGCCTGTCAACAGCGCGTGCGCCCATCTGTAAAGCGCGTAGAAAGCTCGAAACGTTACTGTTTCCGACCGCCTCGTGCGCTCCGCGAATACCACCTTGTTCCCGCCGTTCTGATCAAGACACGCCAGCAGGCGGGGTATATCCTCGGGCGCATCTTCGCCGTCCCCGTCCATGACAACGAGCACATCGGGCGAAAGGTGTTGTTCAACGAACGCCAGCGCGATGGCAATGGCCCGCTGGTGTCCAACATTGCGTCGCAGAGCCAGCATCTCGATGCGGCTCAGGGCACGCCAGGCCTGTGCGTGCCAATGAGCCGGCGGCCGCACGGTAGAACCATCGTCCACAAGCAGGACATTCGCGATCAGACCCGCGCCCGCCAACACTTGGTCCAAGCTGGGAAGAAGCAGACCAACTGCGTCCCAGTCGTTGTAAATCGGTATCAGGATGAGCAAATCGTTCCGGGCCGACATTCGCTGGATCATTCATGATAGTGGATGACCGCCCGCAACTTCCGAAGAGCGCCAAGAAGTCGTGTAGACTCGGGACGGAATGCGCACCGGCGCAACAGTCGAACCCTTTCCGACACCCACGTCGTCCCCCTCGAACAAGTTTGGCGTCTGGCTCTCTGCCGCGAGTCTTCTGTGCGTACTCGCGTGGATCGGCCATCGCCTCGTCTTCGCACAATTCCAGGGGTACGACGACGAGGGATATCTCCTCGTAACGGTTCAGCAGTTCCTGCAGGGCTTTCCGCTCTACGACGACGTCTACACGCAATATGGACCCGCCTACTACTTGTGGCAGCAGGTCCTTCACGGGATCGTCGGCATCCCGGTGACGCACGATGCGACGCGAGTCATGACTCTCGTCATCTGGCTCGGGTGCTCGGCGCTTGCGGGCATTCCGGTGTGGCTGCTCACCAGGCGCGTGCTGCTCACCGCGATTGGAACGGCGATCGCTTTTTTTCACCTGACGCAATTGACCTTCGAGCCCGGACACCCGCAGGAATTGTGCCTCGCCGGTGTGATGGGCGCTGTCGCAGTCGCGATGTGGCGGCTTGTCGCGCGAGGCCGCCTGGGCATCTCCGCCACAGTGGTCATCGCGGCGCTGGCAGCGGTCACTGCACTTACGAAGGTGAACGTGGGTGGCTTTCT
>Ga0075418_10003129_pt1 | contig 18891 bp, 16 predicted proteins | sample SoiMetdeltSBSDD2_FD_81776 | JGI IMG/M metagenome (GOLD analysis project Ga0075418, IMG submission 81776) | Bulk soil microbial communities from a Populus tree surrounding site in Tennessee, USA - Soil MetaG P. deltoides SBSDD2 | ecosystem: Environmental > Terrestrial > Soil > Tree plantation... | reverse complement strand
TCAGAATGGCCAGGGCCAACTTCCGATTGACTTCGTTATCTTCAGCCAGCAAGAGGCGCAACGGCTGCCGCACTGGGGACGAATTTAGCGTTGGGCCAAGTAACTCTTGGGGCATCGGCCCAGGCGTCGACAATTGGATGAAGGCAGCTAACAAGTCAGATTCCAGAACTGGTTTTGAGATTGAGATCGAGTCGTCGCTGAGAGGCCGTCCGATGCTTTCGCCGGGCCAGCCGGCCTGCCGCAATACCACGATGCGTGGAGTGGGCTTGAATGCACGGATTTCGAGCGCCAGAGTCTCCAGTCCGCTGAGGTGTTCATCCAGTAGGATAAATGAAAAAGTTTGGCCGCTGTCCTCCGCCTGCTTCATGCAAGCCCACGCCATCGCTCCGGCTTGGGCCAATGTGGGCTCCAGGTTCCAGCGGAGCAGCATCCTGGCCAGTGTTTCAGAAGTTTCAGGGTTGTCCTCGGCGATGAGCACACGCATGCCTGCAAGCCCTGCGGGTAACTGCGGAATTTCTGACATTGAACCTTGCAGATTCGAACCCATGCGAACCGTGAAGTGAAAACAGCTTCCTCTTCCTAGCTCACTCTCAAGCCAGATGCGCCCGCCCATCATCGCCACGAGTTGAGATGAGATGGTCAAGCCCAGTCCGGTACCACCAAATTTTCGCATCGTCGATCCATCGGCTTGGGTGAATGGATCGAAGATAGAATCCTGCTTCGCGGCCGGAATCCCGATACCCGTGTCGCGGATGGAAAACTGGAGAGTGGCGCTGTCTTCCGGGCTCTTCGTCAAGCCTACGTGGTCTGCGGCAAGACTGACATTGAGCACGACCTGACCCTCTGCCGTAAACTTTATGGCATTCCCAATCAGGTTGACCAACACCTGCCGCAGCCGGCCCGCGTCACCGGTCAGCATGTCCGGAGTCGTGGGTGCCACACAACTGATCAGCTCGATCTGCTTCTCATGAGCGCGCACTGCCAGGGATTTGAGCGTTTCATCAAGACATTGCCGCAGACTGAACGTCGCAGGAGTCAACTCTAGTTTGCGTGCTTCGATCTTGGAGAAGTCCAGAATGTCATTGATGACATTCAGCAGTGAGTCGGCAGAGCCCTGCACTGTCTCGATGTATTCACGTTGTTCAGCCGTCAGTGTGGTTTCCAGCGCCAGGTGTGTCATGCCAACGATGCCGTTAATCGGCGTTCGTATTTCGTGACTGACAGTCGCTAGAAACTCACTCTTCGCCTGGTTAGCGACCTGAGCGGCTGCGGCCATCTCGTTGGCTTTCTCGATCGCCGCGTGGAGCACCTCATTCGCCGTTCCCAGAGTCGTGACTTGCTGCTGGATTACGCCGGTTTGTTGTCTGACCCTGCGCCTGAGAACGACCACCCAGACCAATGCCGACAACATCAGACCTGCCAGGGCTCCTGCGGCTGCGAGCACACGTGAGAGGGTCCACCAGGATGGCCGTTGCAAAGTGGACACGTCTGTCGCCGAATGCAGCAGCAAGCGGAAGTTGAGGGGATACCCCTCGGGTGAGTTCTGGACCACACAGATTCCGGCCAGTCGAAGCCGGCTTCCCACTGGCAGATCCCCTAAGGATTGCTGGCCACGCTCCAGATTCAGGTGTGCGCTGAAGCTGGTCTTTTCATCCTGAAGAATCAGGATTTCTTCTCCTTGTGCCAGGCTGTGGTTCAACAAGCGTCCTTCAATTTGTACCAAGGCAGCTTCATATTTGCCAGCGAGCGCCTCCTCTGCCTTGATCCTGAGCGGCGCTGGGGCCGTGCCCACATCGCTCAGCGCCCGAAAGTTGGCGTCCTGCAGAACCGGGCTAAATTCGATGACACCGGGAAACCCAATCACATCGACCCGCTGTCCCGGCTGGACCGGGGTTCTTTGCCAGGTGTCAATCTGGAGTTCGCCGGTGTCATCTCGAACATAGAGAGTCCTGCCTGTCCGCTGCATGGTCACGACTCCTTGGACCTTGACTCGGTGGCTGGATTTGTCTGCCGCGGAATAACGGAACAGGCTTTCGATGGGTCGAACCGGAAGGTCAAACGGGTCTGCAGGCGGCTCCTTAAGAACTTGAAGGTCCAATGTCCCCGGCACCCATAGCTGGACTCCAATGAGCTGATTTTTCCGATTGAATCTCCCTCCAACAACACCCCTGACTCGCACTGTGGTGTCGACCCAACGGTCGGGGTTCTTCTCGTCGAATTCGAGGATCATTGTCTTCAGACGACCCCCTTCGACCGCAAGATCGAGAACCAGGAAGCCCGCCGCCTCGGTTGCAAAACGAACTACTCCCTCAACCTCTACCCATTGGCTGTCGAGCCGTCCGGAGGCAAGTTCCTCCATGGACGCCTTTCGGCCCGCAGGCATGGGCGCTTCGCCAAGGACCCGCACCTGCCAACTGTGGATGAGTGGTGCAAATTCTCCCGGGCCACTGCGACCTTCGACCTCAATCCGTTGCCCCCGCTTCACAACGGTAGGATTCTTCGTCGAGTCGACATAGATCCCAGCCGTCGAATCCTGTACAAGAAGTGCCCTCCAATCTGCATCGGCATACGTCACGACGGCCCTGATTCGGATCGGGTAGCCCAGTGCCGCGTCCTTTCTACTGAGGCTCAAGATCTGGCGTGCTTCGGTCAGCAGCGGGAGCCCGGTTTGGTGAGCGTGCGTAAGGCTGGATCCTGCGCTTGGTTTGATGCTCTGAGATAGTTCGGATCCCGTACCATCGGGGATCGACGACGAATGAAGGACTTCAAGATCGTCAGACCTGGAAACGTACACGTGGACGCTCTTCTCTTGTGTGGTTTCATCGACCCGCACTGCAGCAACGCCCCGGACCCGTACCTTGGTGCCGACAGTCAACTTCGTCGGAAGCCTGCTCGAACGCAAAAAAAGCACTCGCGCCGTGAGATCGCCGACCCGAAGGGACAAGGCATGGCCATTGAAGTTTGGATCAACGGAGGCCAGGGCGCCCTCGAGCTCAACAAAACGACCCTCGTGTTTTCCAGAAGCCAGCTCAGTGGGAGCGGCGGGCAGTGCCTTGGGAGGCTCGCCTTTTCCAAGAAATTTGATCCGGTCATTAAGAACAAATGGTGCCGGACCCATGTGATTGGTGGTGCCAAGAATCTCGACTCGATCCCCGAGAACCAGCTCAGTTTTCTGGCCGTGCAGGTCGACGTAGATACCACCGGTGTCATCTTGAACGTAGAACAACCGGGGTCTACGATCAGAGACCGTGACAACTCCCTGGAAGTGCACTGGATAACCCAGCTTTGCCTGCTGGGGAGTCAACTCAGCAACTTGCTCAACTCGAGTAAGAATAGGAAGCTCTGGCCGCTGTGCTGGCAGAACACCAGAGAGGACTCCACCGCATAGCAAGAAACCGTGGCAACCGTAGCGAAGGATTATTTTCGCTGCTTCGAGCTTCAAGATTTTCTCCTTTGGAGGACCTCGAAAGAAACCACTTTTGTCTTAATTTTCGTCTAAATATAATGATTTCATTATAAATATTTCTAGAAATAATACAAAAGAGTAGTCCGGCATCGAAAACTGAAACTCTGAGCGGTCTCGGTCATCGCGTCATTCGCTGAGAGAGGTTTAAAGTTTCCATCGACGCAGGATCAAGATAGAATGCGCGGTGTTTTGATGGAGCAGCCGCCGTGATTTGCATTAGAGACCTCATCGTCGACCCTCCCACCTTCCTATCTCCGATGGCAGGACTCACTGACAGTGTATTCAGGAGGCTTATCAAGCGCCTAGGAGGGTGTGGTCTTGTGATGACGGAGTTTACCAGTGCTGAGGGATTGACGCGAAACTCCGTGAAGAGCAAGCGGATGCTGTTTTACCACGAGGAAGAGAGGCCAGTGACGGCTCAGCTTTTTGGCGCCGAACCTTCACGGCTAGCAGAAGCAACACGAATGGTTGAAGACCTGGGTTTTGACGCCATCGATTTAAATCTGGGCTGCCCGGCCAAGAAAGTTGTCAAAGCCTGCGGGGGTTCGGCTTTGCTACGCGAAACCAAACTTCTGGAGGAGATCCTTAAGACGATTCGGGCTGCGACCAGCCTTCCTTTCACCATCAAGATTCGTGCCGGATGGAGTGAAACCGAAATTGTTTCGGTGCATGTGGGGAAAATGGCGGAGGATATTGGGATCAACGCAATCGCATTTCACCCGCGAACCCGCGTGCAAGGATTCTCTGGGCATTCCGATTGGAACTTGATTGGCGAACTCAAGGCCGCTTTGAAGATTCCTGTGATTGGAAACGGGGACATTGTCACACCAGAGGATGCGTTTCGCATGAAGCGGGAGACCGGTTGCGACGGCGTAATGATTGGCCGCGGCGCGCTCAGCAATCCCTGGATATTTCGCCAGATCCAGGAACTGGAGAATGGGCTGGCACCCACACAGCCCGACGTCGCGGCGAAATACAACCTCATCAAGAGCTACTTCCAGCTCCTGTTCGAAGAAGAGACGCCGGGCGCCATCGGGAAAATGAAGCAGTTTGCCTCCTGGTTCACGCATGCCATCCCCTACGGAGCTGCATTGCGGAAATCGATTTACGAGTCTCAAACCGAGAGCGAAGTCATGGATCGCATTGAGGAATTCTTCCACACGGCTCTCAAGGCATCGCAAGAGGATTCGGAACTTAATGTCGCTTAACCGGTATTAACAACAAGAACGGCACGAGTTGGATGCTCGCGAAACCATGCATTTGACTGAGGAGACCTTGAATGTCTCAGACAATTGTTAGGTCCATTACGGAGCTTGAGGATCTGCACGGAGCAGGGACCTACCACAAACGCAAGCTGGTGATCGTTCGAGGTCAGGGCGCGCGCCTCTGGAGTCAGGACGGGGAAGAGTACATTGACTGCATCGGTGGCCAGGGAGCAGCCAACATCGGACATCAGAATCCTTATGTCAATAAGGCCCTTCAGGAGCAGTCCCACAAGCTCATTAACTGCACCGAGCTGTTCTATAACGATGAACGTGCGCTCCTTTTGGAAGCGCTGGCCCGGCTGACACCCCCGCGTATTTCCCGGTTCTTCTTCTGCAACTCCGGCGCCGAGTCAATTGAAGGCGCCTTCAAGTTTGCCCGGTTGGCCACTGGTAGGACGGAGATTGTAGCCACGATGCGTGGCTATCATGGGAAATCGATGGGAGCCTTGAGCGCCACCTGGAACAAGGAGTACCGAGAGCCGTTTGAGCCGCTGGTGCCTGGTTTCTCGCACGTTCCTTTCGACAATCTGGAGAAAACCTGTCAAGCAATTACAGGAAAGACCGCGGCATTTATCGTGGAGCCGGTGCAGGGAGAAAGCGGCGTGCGGCCTGGATCGCGTGACTACTTCCAGGGCGTTGAAGGACACTGCCGCAAGACAGGCACGGTGTTGATACTGGATGAGGTTCAAACTGGCTTTTGCCGAACTGGCAAAATGTTTGCACTTGAGCATTTTGGCATTGAGCCAGACATCCTTTGTCTGGCGAAATCGCTGGGCGGCGGCGTTCCCATGGGCGCCATCGGAATCAGCGAAGCCGTGTCAGCTAAACTTTTCAAGCTGGCACACACCTCGACTTTTGGTGGCAATCCTCTGGCCTGCGCGGCGGCGAATGCTGCGATTCGCTACATGGAAGATTTTCACTTGGCCCAGCGCGCACAGGATCTAGGACTGGAGTTCATGGCGGAGTTGCGCAAGATTAGCTCGCCCAAGATTCGCGAAGTTCGTGGCCTCGGATTGATCGTTGGAGTTGAACTCAAGGAAAAAGCTGGACCCTACATTCAGCAGCTCATGGAACGTGGCGTTCTCGTGCTTGGCGCAGGACCCACTGTGATTCGGTATCTGCCTCCGTTGGTCATTGAAGGCGATGACTTGAAGCGCGTCGCTGCCGAAACGGCCACGGTGCTGCAATAAGGGCTCTTGCCCTCATTTGAATTGAACCAACCTCCAACGAAGTTTCCGTCATTCCCACGAAAGCGGAATGACACGGAAGAGTTCAAGACGAGACTCCAGGCATCTTCAAATGCGCTGCATGCTTCGATTATCGGTGCTCTTTGCCAGGCTATTGGTGACGTCTGGCATGCTTCTGTTTGGCGGCAGTGCCCACGAAGAGAAACCTGAGGCACCGCCTGCCCAAAGCACTTCGAAGCAAAAAGCAAGGAAGGTCTACACAAATGAGGACCTTAAGGGCCTCAAAGACACAACGCGCGTAAGCCAGCCTCCAGCAACAGGTGGTCCGCATAAAGCTGGGAAAAACTCTGCAGGAATCGAGGGCTATCGCGACACGGCAGGCCATGACCGAGAGTATTGGCAAAAGAGGATTCGGCCGCTGAATAATCAGTTGGAGACTTTGGATTCGCAGATTGCGGCGCAGCAGGCCAAATACGATCACTTGAATGCTGCCAGCGGCATGAAGGTCTCCCGCAGCGGCAAGCTGCACTCGAGTTCCTCGGACACCCGAGCTCAGGTTGCGAAGCGTATCGACGACCTCAAGCAGAAACGAGCAGGCGTTTCGAAGTCAAAACAGGATCTGGAAGAGGAAGCCCGAAAAGCCCAGGCTTTGCCTGAGTGGCTCCGGTAGTGATTTCCAAGCTGTCTGCTTGGCGAGCCGTATCACCTCCCAACAATCATCCAACATCCCTTTGAGTAACCCCCGCACAACCGAGGTTGCACTGCTGCACCGTCTGGTGGAGATCTACAGCCCTTCACATTCGGAGGCCGAAGTCTCGGGATTCCTTGTGGCGACGATGCGGGAACTGGGGTTCCATGCGCATCAGGATGAGATTAATAACGCCATCGGGATTCTTGGCAATGGGTCCAAGACGATCATCCTACTCGGACACATTGATACCGTTCCAGGAAGAATTCCCGTAGAGATCCGTGAGGGAAAACTCTACGGCCGCGGCTCCGTCGATGCCAAAGGCCCCATGGCCTGCTTCGTTGCGGCCGCCGCCCGCTTGAAGGACGACATCGCAAGCTCTAACAAGAAAATCGTAATCATCGGCGCCGTCGAAGAAGAAGCTGCCACTTCCCGCGGCGCGCAGCAGGCAGTGAAGGACTTCGCTCCACCCGACTTCTGCATCATTGGGGAGCCGAGCCGCTGGAACGCAATCACGATGGGCTACAAAGGCCGCTTACTTTTGGACTACAGGCTTCAGATTCCGTGGAAGCACTCCGCCGGGCAGGGCAAGCTGGTTTGCGAACAGGCAGTGGATTATTGGAATGCCATCCAGGGATGGTGCCGCCCTTTCAACGATGGCAAAGGCGTCTTCGAGACCCTGGACCCTTCCATCCGCACATTCAATTCGGAGAACGACGGTATTATGGAAACAGCTCGACTCAAGCTGGGCTTCCGACTGCCAGTTGGCTTCCCTGTCGAGGAGTTCAAGGAGTTCCTTGTAGATGCGTCGGGCGGCGCTGTGCTGTCTTTTTCCGGCGGCGAACTGGCAGTGCGCAATGGGAAATCCAACGCGCTGGTGAAAGCGTTCTTGCAGTCGATTCGGCAGCACGGTGGCGATCCCAAGTTCAAAGTCAAAACCGGGACAGCCGACATGAATGTCGTGGCCCCTCACTGGCCGTGTCCCATGCTGGCCTATGGCCCGGGAGATTCGTCGCTGGACCATACACCTGAAGAACATATCGAAATTGACGAGTACGCACGGGCTATCGACGTGCTAGAATCGGTGCTCCGGTTGCTTTGAGAACCAGCAGGACTTGGCTATGACGACACAAACCGCAAACTTGGAAGCAGTGACCGCAGAACAGAAGGAGGAGCGGCTGACGCAGATTCTGCGCGAGTTGCGAAGCGTCGTTGTGGGCTTCAGTGGCGGCGTTGACAGTGCCTACCTTGCGTACATGGCGAATCGTGTTCTGGGTCAGAATGCTTTGTGTGTCACAGCAATCAGCCCGTCCTATCCGGAATTCCAGAAGAAGGAGACCGCGCGCTTTGTGGAGCAGTTCGGTCTCAACCACCTTGAAATCGAATCGGAGGAGTTGGACAACCCGGCATATCGGGAGAATGCTCCGAATCGCTGTTACTTCTGCAAGAGCGAGCTGTTCACAAAGCTTGAGGCTCTGGCCGTCGCCAGAAATTATAACGCCGTCGTCGACGGTACCAATCATGACGACCTTGGCGACTACCGGCCGGGTCGCAGCGCTGCCAAAGAGCACCAGGTTCGCAGCCCATTGTTGGAAGCGCAGATGACGAAGTTAAACATTCGCGAGTTGTCGCGCAAAGCCGGCCTGCCCACTTGGGACAAGCCTGCGCTGCCTTGCTTGTCATCGCGCTTTCCCTATGGAACCTCCATCTCGGCGGAAAAGCTCTCGATTGTGGATAGAGGAGAAACCGTCCTCCGGGATTTCGGATTCCGTATCTTTCGGGTGCGTTATCACGAAGAACTAGTGCGCTTGGAGTTCTCACCTGAAGAGCTGCCGAAAGCCCTTAACGTGACCATGGCAGCGATTCTCGTCGCTCGGTTCAAGGCCCTTGGGTTCAAGTACGTCACCATCGACCTTGAAGGCTATCGCTCCGGTTCCCTTAACGAAGTGCTTCCCATTCATCAGTAACCGCGGCGTTCGAAATCTGGGCGACCGTCCAAGCTCCAACCCTGCGATAATCCAGGTCGATCGGATCAAGGCCTGAGAAGCGCAACTGGGTTATTTTAGGAGAGACAGGCGTGTTGGACGCTGCGACCAAGGCGGAGTTAGATCAACAATTTCGAGTCGTTCAGGTGCTTTACTTCGCCATGCTTGCCTCTTTGGCGGGCTACCTTGTGATCGGTCTGGTACTAGGCTCCGGGAGAGTGCCAAACATCGCAGCATCGTCTGCGGAGTGGGTGAGGATCTTCTATTTTCTTAGTACCAGCCTGATCGTGGCGGCTTACTTTGTCAAGAAGCGCATGGTCCGTCCGTTGTCTGCTGGAATGGTTGCTGCAGACATCAAGCAGTGCCTGGCGTCTTTTCGCTCCGGCCATCTGGTCACTTATGTTCTGTGTGACGGTATTGGCCTGTTTGGTCTGCTCGGTATGTTCCTTGGAGGTTCACGGTTCCAATTTATGAACCTGATCGTCGTAGCTTTTGCACTCATGATCCTACTGCGTCCCAAACGCATCGATAGCTCAACCTCATGAAAGTCCTCGTCGTCGGCTCGGGAGGCCGGGAACACGCTTTGGTGTGGGCCATCCGTCGATCCAAACGAGCGCCGCAGGTCTATTGCGCTCCCGGAAACGGCGGAACCGCCCAAGAAGCCATCAACGTTCCCATTGGGATTGATCAGATCGAGGAGCTTGCCGCTTTTGCAAAGGGGGAAGCCATCGACTTGACGATCATCGGCCCTGAACTCCCACTGACCCTGGGAATTGTGGACCGCTTCGAAGCACACGGTCTGCGCGTCATCGGGCCGAGTGGCGCAGCCGCGCGCCTGGAAGGCAGCAAGGCTTTCGCCAAAGCTTTCATGCGACGACATGGTATTCCCACCAGTGCCTGCCTGGAGACCGACTCGCTCGAAGAAGCTCTGCATGCCGCGCGCAGCGGCCGCTTCGGATTCCCGCTGGTCATCAAGGCCGATGGGTTGGCGGCGGGCAAAGGCGTGGTCATCGCTCCGAACCTCGAAGAAGCCGAAACGGCAATCCGGCAGATTCTCGAAGCACGGATCCTGGGAGAAGCTGGCAGCAAGATTCTTTTGGAACAGTTTCTCACCGGTGAAGAAGTCTCATTTCTGGTATTTTCCGACGGAGCCCATGCGCTGCCGATGGTGCCTTCGCAGGATCACAAGACAGTTTTCGACAACGATCAGGGGCCCAATACAGGCGGCATGGGTGCATACTCGGCAGATTGGATTCTGTCTCACTTGGCGCATCATGAACTGATGGAGCGCATCGTCCTGCCTACGCTGGCAGGCATGGCGGCTGAAGGCATGCCATATCGCGGCATTCTTTATTTTGGGTTGATGATGACGCGGGATGGCATTCGTGTTCTGGAGTACAACGCAAGGATGGGAGACCCTGAAACACAGCCCGTTTTGCTTCGTCTGGAAAGCGATCTTCTCGATATTTGCGATGCGTTGCTGGAACAGCGCCTCGACCAGGTGCGCTTGAAATGGGATTCGCAACGCAGCGTGTGTGTCGTGCTGGCCTCGGGCGGATACCCGGGAGAGTACGAGCGAGGCTGCGAAATTTCAGGCCTCAATGGCATTGAGAAACCGGGTGTCAAGGTCTTCCATGCCGGGACGGAGCTGCGCAATGGCCGTCTCGTGACGGCCGGCGGAAGAGTGCTGGGTGTTACAGCCAAAGCAGCCACTCTGCCGGGCGCCATGGATTTGGCCTATGCCACGGTAGAACGAATCCGATTCCACAACATGCATTTCCGCCGTGACATCGGGCGAAAAGGGCTGGTAAAAGAGCGCGCCGCCAGTCCAGGCCAGTAAGGCCATTGGCGTTCCCGTATCTCCCGCCAACGACGTCGCTTTCCAATGAAAAGGTTTCTGCTGGCTTCTGGTGTCTTGCTGGTTTGTTTCGTCGTATACGAGTACGTGACTCTGCCGGACGTCTCTTCGTTGAAGAAGGAAAACCCTCAGATCACGGCACTAATGAGCCAGCGAGAGCAGGAAGCCAAGGCAGCCGGCAAGAAGCCACGGCGTTCTCAACTCTGGGTTGGGTATGCGGCGATCTCGCCCAGGCTCAGGAGCGCAGTTCTCATCGGCGAGGACGATGCCTTCTATCAGCATGAAGGCTATGACCTGGACCAGATCAAAGAATCGTTCGCGCGCAACTGGGAAAAGAAGGGCTTCGTGCGCGGTGGCAGCACGATTACACAGCAGCTGGCAAAGAACCTTTATCTTTCAACCTCCAAGAACCCATTAAGGAAGCTCCGTGAGTTTCTCATCGCGCGTCGGCTCGAAGAAGAGCTCGGCAAGCGCCGTATCTTAGAGATTTATCTTAACGTCATCGAGTGGGGTGACGGCATCTATGGTGCCGAAGCAGCCTCTCACGCCTATTTTGACAAACCATCCAAAGATTTGAGCGTTCGCGAAGCGGTGCTCCTGGCGGCGGTGATTCCCAATCCACGCCGAATGAATCCGTCACGCCCCAGCCGCCGGGTGGAGTATCGTTTCGATCTCATTCTGTCGCGCATGCACCAGTATCGACAGATCAGCGATCAAGAGTTTGAGTCAGCCAGGAAGGAGTCCGGAGATCGTGGCGCCACGCGCCACAACGAAAGAGTAGCAGAGAGTGAGGCTTGCAATGTTCGCCGTGTGAATGAGCGACGAGGGCTGCCATGTCATCAGGATTCTTGAGGCTCTTGTGGGGCGTATTGTTGGTTCATTCGACAGTCGCTGCCCTTGCTGTGCCTTTGCAGCGGCTCAGGCCGCCTGAAAAGATCCGGTGTTCTCGCGATCATTTGACGTCGTTTTCGGGGGCGGTTTTGACGTTCAAGCGCAACAACAACGAGACTTTTCTGAGGATACGGACCGATGAGGACACGACTGAAACCTTTACCCTGAAACACCTCGGCAAGGAATCTGCTGCAGAATGGTTTCTTCTGAGAGGGAAGGCCTTTGAGTCCTCCGATTGGAAACTGATTGAGATTCGAAGAAACAAACTCCATCCCCGAATGCGAGCCACCGTCTGGGCTTGCGACGATGGGACCACACCGATTGTGGATTGGCAGCCCGCAGCTGAGTGAGAGGTCAGGCTTTCGTTTGTCCTCTATTGCCTGTATTAGCCAGAATCCATAAGTAGTCAGGCATCCGGCGTACCTGCTTAGCTTGGATAGCCCTCCATCAAATGTTATCTACTTTCGAATCAAATGGAATCGGGACCTGAAAGAGTATTGTGAAGCAACCCGGGCGTGCGCCCCACCGATCATGACGCTGAAGTCGCTTGATGAAAAGCTTGCACGAATTCACGCCGATCCGCACGGCGCACGGGATTTTATTCTCGCCGACGCAAAGGATGCCGACATGGGGATGGGCTTGTTGGCACCGGGGTCGACTTGGGATGGCGAACGGGATCTTCCGCGGAGCCTGGCAGAATATCGGGAACTGATGCGCGAAGTCGCCAGGCAGGAACTGGTCGATATCCTTTTGATGTCGGCCAGCAGCCACGATCTTCTGGGAATGGAAGAGCGCCTGTTCGAGCGCTCACCGGTAACCGTGGCCGTCCGTGCCAACGATACCACCGACATTCATCTGGCACGCGGAGGCTGTTATCCAAAGGCCCTTTCGGCACCGTTCCGATCCGCCACGATAGAGGAGTTGCAGTGCGGCCGTGTAACCTGCAGTGAAGAGGACCACAAGCGCGGCTGCAACTTGGGGCTCTATTCTGTGACGCTGAACAATCATCCGGAGGCTGATCTCCGGACGCTCGAAGCGTATCGGAATTTCCGAATTGAAGCCGAGCAGAAGGGTTTCCGTCACTTCCTGGAGGTTTTTGACCCAAACGTGCCTAGTGCGATCGAGCCGGATCGCATCGGGGATTTCATCAACGACCAAATCGTCCGCTTGCTCGCAGCGGTTCCGAGGTCCGGACGTCCTTTGTTTCTGAAGATCGCGTATCACGGGCCGAGGTGCATGGAAGAACTGGCGGCTTATGATCCGCACCTAGTGCCCGGTGTCCTTGGGGGTGCAGCGGGAACAACGCACGATGCCTTTCATCTGTTGTCAGAAGCCCGAAAATACGGCGCCCGAGCGGCCCTATTTGGACGAAAGATCAACCGGGCAGAGCATCAGCTTACGTTCATTGAATATCTCCGCAGGGTTGCAGACGGGGATATCAAGCCGAGAGAGGCTGTCTCGGCCTATCATGGAGAACTTCAGAAGTTCAAGATTTGCCCGCGACTTCGCCTGGACCAGGATTTGGAGCTAACACAGGGACTCTAGCGCTCAGGAATCTTGGGATCGTGGACGAAGGCCGAGCGCCCTCATCTTGGCGGTGACGTGGGTTGAGGCTGCGGCGGAAAGCCCTGAGGAACGTTTCTGCCACCGGGTGTCGGCCCGCCGCCTTGAGGCTGCGGTTGCCCGCCTTGCGGAGCATTCTGGCCGGCTCCTGGCTGTGGCCCTCTTGGTATAAACACAAACTCCCATTCGTTGTACTTTGAGCGGCCGTTGTAAGATTTCAGCGATTCCTTCTCACTCTTGCTGGCCACACCTACAATTCCGCCCAATACCGGATTGAATGCGGACTGCCCTGGCCTAGAAGCCGGCGATCCTTGCTGCCCTCGACCCGTTCCTGTGGCAGGCGTCGTGGCGCCGAACGTGCTCCCAGTCGTTCGCCCACTACTCGATACACCGCTGCTCGAACTGGAGCCACCGAAGTTTGATGGTCCCAAGGGACCACTACCTGGAAGGACCGTAAGACCGGAAATCGATCCATCAGGATTCACTTTGAGCAGGCGCCATTCATCGGAATTGGTGATGGGGTCTTTCCATTTCTTGCGAAGAAACCGGGTGTTGTTCGTGCTCAGGAGGGCGTCGATGGTGGTGGGATAGGTTCCTGGAAATTTGCGCTGCCAGAGCTCAACGGCGCGCATGAACTGCTTCCCTCGGTAGATCAGTTCTTCCTCGCGTTCGCGCTGGATCGCCTTTTGCCAATTGATGAGAGCCCCAGACAAAGTCACCAACAGCACACTCGTAAACACCATGACCACGGCAAGCGTGTAGCCCGCTTCCTTCGAGGTTACAGGTGACAGGTTACAGGGAACAGGGGAGGAACATAGAGGATCAAGGTTCGAGGATTGAGGTGTTGCGATGAGCTTCTTCCCCTGCCAATCCCCTGAGGCTTCTGACGTGTAACCTATTACCTGTAACCTATGACCTGTAATTCGTCCCCAGTTCCCTGTCATCTGTTACCTATCCCTACTGGAGAGTGATCTGCCGTCGCGTTTTCGAACTCAACTCTTCAATCTCCGCAGAGCTGTCACCAATGCGAAGAATGCGATAGCGGTTGGCAACCAGATCGCCTTCCGAAGCCAGATAGACTTCATCCCCGTCGGCAAAGAATCCTTGCCGGCCTTTGCGACTCAGGTCCGTTTTGGTTCCAAAGAACTTCAAGTTAATAATCACCATCGGGGGCGGCGCCGGCCGTGTTGGCGGAGGGGGCTGGTTTCCTGGCGTGATGCTGGCAGCAGAGCCGGCCGAGCCCGGCTTCGAATTTCTCGCACTCACAGCTCTCTCGTGCACGGCTTCGGTGGAGAACATGTTCCGGGCATTCAGCGGAGTGCCCGGGTCGAAATCTTCTAGCTTCTCCAAATGGATTGAGGGGTCGATGTCTCGGAACGAAATTTCCTTCTTTCGACCGCTCCGGCGCGGGTTCCTCGTGAGGTAAAGATCCTTCAGATCCAGGGCCTGTTCTTGCGGAATATTCGTGACCGCTGGTGCTGTCCCCGGCGAGCCAGGGGAACCGGTAAACCACCAAATTGTGAGGGCCAGCAATGCCACCAACCCGGCGAGAACGAATACTTGCTGTTGTTGCTTGTTGATTTTCATGGTTGCACTGCGAAAAGCGTTGAAAGGCTTACATCGAGCCGCAGCATGTCGGTCCCTTCGCGCTCCGAGACCAGCGCCATCGAATCGACAATGACCAACTTCGACTCGCTTTCCAAAACATTCAGGAAATCGCGAATGTTCGTGTAATTGCCTTCAATCGGCAGAGTGATTGAAAGTCTTTGCATACCGAAGGCGGGTTCAGGATCGAGCCTGTATGTCACCCGGTTTCGCAGCAATCCGGCTTCTGCGCAAATCTCTTCGAGAGTCTTCAGTAGTTCCGAAGCGCCCTTTTCTTGGGGAAAAAGGTACTCCGTCGAAAACTGCCGGTACTTCTCATGGGACTCATTCAGTTTTTTCTCAATGTCCTTTAGAGCGTTGAGCGTGTTTACGCGTCTGGCAAGTTGAGACCTCATCTGGTCGATGCGCGCCGTTTCTCCGGCATCGGCTTCGATCTCCGGTCGAACGAAAACAAGATATAAGGGCAGGTTCAGAAGAACCAACCCTAACAATACAATGTAAACGACCCTTTGACGCCTAGCGTTCATAACCTGCTGCCAGTCTGACTTGTTGTCTAACTCTCGGCCCCGTCACTCTCTCCTTGGGAGAGGGAGTCCAAAGGACGGGGTGACGGGTCAGTCAAAAACGAAGATGCAGAACTCAGCGATCTGAAGGTACAACTGGATCCCTGTCTCCGGCACATGACATCATGATTGCCCTTTATACTTCACTTGGACAGCGATTTCGCGACCCACGAAGGCCGGGTTCTTTGAGATTTCCTCGTGTAGAGGACTGACATCATAAAATTTTCCCGACGATTCTAGATTGGAAACAAACTGGATGTTGTCTTTGCTGGAGCGACCGTTGGCGACAATCTCGATGAGAATTCCCTTCCCTGCAATCTGCGGTTTTATGGTGACAATCTGCAGGTTGGCGGGGGTCAACCGCTCCAGGTCGTTCAGCAACTGGGTCCACGAAAAGGTACGCCGCTGAATCAACTGATTGACATGTTCCAGCGTATCCAGAAACTCGGCGGTATCGAGTGTCTGAAGTCTCGCCAGCACCTTCGCTTGCTCCCGTCCGAGGGATTCAAAACGAGAGCGATCACGGCTGAACTGCTCATTCACTTCACCACGACGGGCTCGTGTCGATTGATACCGTGCATAGTTCCAGTAAGAGATACCCAGCAACAAAACCAATAGCCCGCCGGAAATCATGGTGAACCTGCGGTGATTGACAAACGGGCGAGACGCCAGGTTGGCATCGATCTTGATCATTCAGAATCTCCCGGCAGCGAGGCCCAGCGACGGCATCAGCATGTTCTTAAAGTTGCGTAACGCCGCCGCGTTCGGCGATTGAAAAAAACGCAGCGGATCGAGATTCACAACTGGACTGCGAAATCGCTCTGAAAGTGAGGAGAGCACAGCGGCCGGCGGATCCTGAGGGCAGGCCACATAGATTTTGTCCAGCGGCTGCGAGCTCAACTTGTCCTGATAGTAAGTGACGCATGGATGAATTTCGTCAAAAAGGTCGGGGAGCCCAACCGGCTGCGAGACTAGCGCTTCCTCGCCGACGTCTGTTTGCCGGAACAAAACCACTCGGCCCTCCTGAACAATGAGGGACGACACACCCGACGAACGGACGCGCAACAGCAAAACAGACCGCTGCCCTAGGTCTGGCTCAAGTTTCGAAAGCAATTCGAAGGTCGCAAATGATGAAAGACAAATGTACCCAGCGTGGATTCCCAACTTCTGGAACGCCTCCTCATACTGCGCTAGCACTTCCTTGTGAATGCAGACCGTTAGCACGAGATGCTTCCCGTTCGGGAGCCTGTGGTCCAAGGAGGTCACGTGAGCGTCATCAATATTAAAGGGGACGGTCTTCTTGAGTTTCCAACGAAACAACTGCTGCTTCTCGTTTTCGTTGCCTGGCAAAGTGTCCAGCGGATGCAGACTGACCTTGGCAGAAGCATCAGGCAAGGCGAGGGATATCCTGGATGTCTTGATCTCCGCTTTGGCAAAAGCAGACTTCAATTCAGTTACGAACTCCGGCAGGGCAGTAATGTTCGGTCTAATCAAGGAGGGAGCCACCAGTCCTTCGGCCAACGACGTGACGGAAAAGCGGTCGACGAGCGCAGGGTTTCTGGAGTCGAGGCGTACCAGTGCAATCGCGCGGCGGTTGATCTCGCAGGCAACCAAGGGAAGGCTGGGCTCAAAAAACTTCTGTATTCTGGATGCCAGTGTTTTCTGGATCATACGGAATTTTCACATTGACGATTGATCTATTGAGTCATTCGACGACACAAGAAATGGAGTCAATGACCCACTGACACAATCGTCAATCCTTTCCCTACTCAATAAAGGTCACCTTGTTGATCTCCTTCAAGGTCGAAATTCCAGCAAACGCCTTCTGCAGTGCCGATTCACGAAGGAAAGTCATACCCTCTTCATGGGCGACGCGCTTGATTTCTGAAGCCGGCTTGCGCTCCAGGATCATTTCGCGAATGCGGTCGGAGAGGTCCAACAGCTCATGGATCGCCGTGCGTCCACGGAACCCGGTTCCACCGCAGTCCAGGCAGCCAGCCCCTTCGTAGAAGACAAAATCGGAGTAAACCTTGGGGTCCAAGCCAGACTCATCCAATAACTGAGGTGGCGCTTGGACCGGATGTTTGCACTGCTCGCATATGACACGCACAAGCCGCTGCGCCAGAATGCAATTGAGTGCGGATACAAAGTTGTAAGGCTCCACACCCATGTTCAGAAAACGCCCGAGGACATCGACCACGTTGTTGGCGTGTACCGTAGTAAACACCAGGTGCCCCGTGAGTGCTGACTGGATCGCAATCTGCGCCGTTTCAGAGTCGCGAATCTCCCCAACCATGATCTTGTCGGGGTCGTGCCGCAAGATGGATCTCAAACCACGCGCAAAGGTCAATCCCTTCTTTTCGTTTACGGGAATCTGCGTGATGCCTTTGAGCTGGTATTCCACGGGATCTTCGATGGTAATAATTTTGTCTTCTGAGCTCTTGATCTCTGAAATGGCTGCATATAGCGTCGTCGTCTTGCCGCTGCCGGTGGGTCCGGTAACCAGCACCATGCCGTACGGCTCGTGAATATAGCGGCGGAACTTCTTGATGTCATTCTCGGAAAAACCAACCACATCCAGGCTGAGCTGGCTGAACTTCTCGCTCATGGCCTCTTTGTCGAGCACGCGCAGCACGGCATCTTCGCCGTGAATCGAAGGCATGATGGAAACTCGGAAGTCGATCAGTCGCCCCTTGTAGCGCACACGAAAGCGACCGTCCTGCGGAACTCGGCGTTCAGAGATGTCGAGCTCCGACATGACTTTGATGCGCGAAATGATGGTGGAGTGATGCTCCTTGGCAATCGGTTGCATGGCCTGCTGCAGCACGCCATCGATGCGATACTTGATCATCACATCGTTGTCTTCCGTTTCGATGTGGATGTCGCTGGCTCGCCGCTCCAAGGCGTTGAAAATGGTCGAATCGACCAGCCGGATGATTGGGCTTTCGTTTTCGCTGGTCAGCCGTTCGATTGAAATCGTCTCGTCGCCCGACTCGTCCTCCTTAATGAGGTCCAGCGTAAATCCTTCGGTCGCTTCCTCCAGCACACGCTGCGACGACTCGCTCTTCTTTAGAATGTCGCTGATTTGCGAAGGTGTAGCGACTTTGACAACGAGCTTCTTGCCCAGCAGGATGCCCAACTCGTCGGTGAGTAGTAGTTCGCTGGGATCGGCGATCGCAACCATCAATGAACCGTTCACACCCTTCAGCGGCACAAAGTTATAACGGAACATCAATTCCGCGGGGATGGTTCGAAACAGCTCCGGGTCGATGGGTGAATTCTTCAAGTCCACAAACTCACACCGGTAGCGTTCCGCCAGCCGTCGCGTCTGCTGTTCTTCTTCCTGTAGATTAACCTTTTGTTCCGACCGCTGGAGCTTGATCTCGGCGGGATTGACTACTTTTTGATTCATTGGAGAATTTCCTCATTGACGATTGACTCATTGAATCCGCGATCCAATGACTCGATGAAACAGTGACACAATCGTCAATTCCCTGCTACTTCACCATGCTGCTCAAATTGAAAATAGGCAGATAGAGTGCAATCAGCACAAATGCAACAATGGTTGCCAGAATCACCAGCAAGATGGGCTCGATGTAGGTAAACACCTGGCTCAACCGCGTGTTGACCTCCTGATCGTAAAAATCTGCCACGTGCCTTAGCATTTCACTGAGCGAACCCGTCGACTCTCCCACCTGGACCATCTCGGTCGCCAACTCTGGCACGATCGCACTTGACTCGAAGCTCTTCGAAAGCGACTGTCCCTCCCGGACGGACGTAATGGCATTTCTGACAGCACGAGTCACCAGTTGGTTGCCGG
>Ga0075418_10003126_pt1 | contig 18896 bp, 19 predicted proteins | sample SoiMetdeltSBSDD2_FD_81776 | JGI IMG/M metagenome (GOLD analysis project Ga0075418, IMG submission 81776) | Bulk soil microbial communities from a Populus tree surrounding site in Tennessee, USA - Soil MetaG P. deltoides SBSDD2 | ecosystem: Environmental > Terrestrial > Soil > Tree plantation... | reverse complement strand
CCGGAGATGCGGGTGTCCCACGAGACGATCTACCTGTCGTTGTTCGTGCAGGCCCGCGGCGCCCTGCGCAAAGAACTCACCCGCTACCTGCGGCGAGGCCACGCCACCCGTCGCCCGTTGGGCCACTCGATCATGAACGGCCAGGGTCAACTCCGCGGCACGATCCACATCAGCCAACGGCCAGCCGAGGCCAACGACCGTGCCGTTCCGGGCCACTGGGAAGGCGACCTCATCTTCGGCAAACACATGAGCGCGGTGGCGACGTTGGTGGAGCGCCAGAGCCGCTTCGTGATGCTCATCGGGTTGCCCGACGGTCATACCGCCGATGTCGTCGCCGACGCCTTGGCCGCCAAGATCTCCGAGCTCCCCACCCAACTGCGCCGCTCCATCACCTGGGACCACGGCAAGGAGATGGCCCAGCACGCCCGCTTCAGCATCGCCACCGGCGTCCCCATCTACTTTTGTGATCCACGCAGCCCTTGGCAGCGCGGCTCGAACGAGAACACCAATGGACTCCTACGCCAGTACTTCCCCAAGCGCAGCGACCTGCGCCCCCACACCCAGGCCCACCTCGACGCCGTCGCCGCCGAGCTCAACGACCGCCCTCGACAAACCCTCGGATGGAAGTCACCATCACAAACACTCGACGAAGCGTTGCGATGACCCCCTGAGACCGCAACGGAACTGGTGCAACGGGCTGGGGAACAGAATGCGCTCCGACGGTGTCGTTGTCCCCCTGGAACTCGGAATCCCGGTGGCGTATGCCGGTGACGTACCCGGGTCACGCGCCGATGGGAACGACGTGCCTCACAAGCCGGCAGCGGCAGCTTCTTCGGACTCGAACTCCTTGCGGTGCCACCGCAGCACGCGGGCGTCAGTGTCGACGATGAGCCACCAGCTCGCCGCGTCGCGCGGGTTGCCGCACACCGCCCCCGGGTTGGCCATGCAGGCGCCGGTCGCGAGCCAGTCGTACGACTCGCCCGGGACGGGCCGGACCGCGCGGGTAGCGGCGCCGTCGTAGGCGAAGAGCGCCGGTTCATGCGTATGGCCGACGAGGCCGAGCGACCCCAGGGGGCGGTCGGGCAGGATCTTCGCGGCGGACGCCTCGGTGAGGAACCCGAGCAGGGGGTGGCGCGGCGAGCCGTGCCAGCAGTCGATGCCGTGACGGCTGGCCCTTGCGCGGCTCGACAACCTGAACACGTCGCGTCCGCGGGCGACGACCTGGTCTGGTCCGAGCGCCCAGGCGTCGTGGTTTCCCGCGATCATTAGGTCGAGTTGGCGAGCCGCGCCTAGGAGCTCAGCCGTGACCGGCTCGCCTCCGGCCAGATCACCGAGGCACCAGCGTTCTTCGACCTCGGCTGCCGCCATGGCGCCCAGCACAGCCAGGAGCCGGTCATGGTGACCGTGCACGTCGGAGCAAACGCCGATCCTCACACCGAGCATCATTCTCGCTTGCTCCACCTGAAGGTTGGCTTGTTCCAGCCGAAGGCCGTCGTGCATCGCTCGCCGCCCTCCCACGCTCACTCATCGCACCGGATGGCCACGCGTGCCGTCGACACTCCATCCGCGACAGAACGACGGCTCTGGGCGCGACGCGACTGTGGCCCGCGTGTCCCAGAACGCGCAGCCATATCGGGATGGGGCATGACCCCGAGGTGCCGAAGGGTGTCACCCTCCCGGCGTTAGGGGATGGTCCGGCGGCTACGTTCTGACAGCGCCGTGGGGTTCCCCGCTTGTGCGGTGCGATGTTCCTCTGCGGGTCGAGGATGACCGGTGGTTTCCGGCGCTTGGGCCCGAGCCGCGATCAGGAGTAGCGATGCCCGACGGAAAGCCGAATGTTCTGGTCATCCTCGCTGATGACCTTGGGTGGTTCGATCTCAGTTGTTACCACCAGGGATTGATGGGCGGCCGGACGCCGAACATCGATCGGATCGCGGCGGCTGGCGCGCGCTTCACGGACTTCTACGCCCAGGCGAGTTGCACGGCAGGGCGGGCGGCGACGATCACGGGCCAGTTGCCGATGCGGACCGGGATGACGACAGTCGGTCTCCCGGGCGCTCCGATCGGCTTGCAACACGAGGACCCCACGCTGGCAGAGCTGCTCAAGCCCGAGGGCTACATGACCGCCCAGATCGGCAAGAACCATCTGGGCGACCGCAACGAGTTCTTGCCGACGGTGCACGGGTTCGACGAGTTCTACGGCAACCTCTATCACCTCAACGCCGAGGAGGAGCCCGAGCAGCCCGACTACCCGAGCGACCATCCCGTGATGCAGATGTTCATGCCTCGTGGGCTGCTGGACTGCAAGGCGACCGATGTCGATGATCCCAGCGAGGACGCCCGGTTCGGTCGGGTCGGCCGCCAGGTCATCGAAGACACCGGGCCCCTGACCCGGAAGCGGATGGAGACCATCGAGGACGACCTCGTGGCACGCTCGCTTGACTTCATCGACCGCGCGCATGCCAGCGGGACACCGTTCTTTCTGTGGCACAACACCACTCGGATGCACGTGTGGACCCACCTGTCTGAGCGTTGGCGGGACAAGACGATGTTCGGGCTCTACGCCGACGGGCTCCAGGAGCTCGATTGGGTTGTCGGGGAGCTGCTCGACAAGCTCGACGCTCTCGGCATCGCCGAGGACACCATCGTCGTCTTCACCACCGATAACGGGGCCGAGAAGTTCACCTGGCCCGACGGTGGCACCTCGCCGTTCCGCGGTGAGAAGGGCCTGGGGTGGGAAGGCGGGTTCCGTGCTCCGTGCGTGGTCCGCTGGACCGGCCACATCCCACCCGGGCAGGTCCTCAACGGCATCGCCTCACTGGAGGACATCGTCCCCACCGTCATGGCGGCGGCGGGCGTGCCGGACATCAAGGAGAAGCTGGCCGAGGGCCACCGGGCCGGGGACGTGACCTACCGGGTCCACCTCGACGGCTACAACCAGCTGCCCTACCTCACCGGCCAGGTCGAGGAGTCCCTGCGCGACGAGTTCTTCTACTACGGCGAGCATTCGCTGTATGCCCTCCGCTACCGGAACTGGAAGGTCCACTTCCAGGTGAAGGACGACTGGTTCGCGGGGCAGGCAAGAACGCCCACGGTCCCCCAACCGGTCAACCTGCGCGTCGACCCCTTCGAGCAGCACATGACCGCGCCCTTCTACCCCCTGTACGCGGGACAGAAGCTGTGGACCGTGCTGCCCGCCGCCTATCTCCTCCAGATGCACGCAGAGACCTTCAAGCAGTTCCCACCCCGCCAGGCGCCCGCCAACTTCAGCGCCGAAGACATGCTTGAGTCGGCGCTCCACGCGGCAGCCCGAGGAGTCGGCAACAGCTAGCAGTGACCTCGACCGAGACCCTTCTCCCTTCGTGGCGTCCCGGACCCACCCGGGACGCCCTGATCGGATTCCTCGACGCGGCCGAGTCCATCCCCAGGGCCCGGCGAGTTGCGGCCTTCGACAACGACGGCACGCTGTGGTGCGAGAAGCCGACCTACGTGCAGCTCGACTTCTTCGAGGACGCCCTGCGCTTCGCCGCGGCGGCGGACCCGTCGATCGGGCTGAGCCCGGAATACGCCGCCGTGCTAGCCGGGGATCGAGCAGCGCTGGGTGAGATTGGGCTCGAGCGGGTGGCCCTGGCGCTCGGCCAGCTCTTCGCCGGCAAAGAACCCGACGAGTTCACCGCCCTCGCGCGTGACTTCATGGCCCGGGCCCGGCATCGGACCCTCGGGGTCCCCTTCGCCCGCACCGTCTACCAGCCCATGGTCGAGCTCCTCGACGAGCTGCGCCGACGAGAGTTCAGTATCTTCATCGTCACCGGCGGGGGCACCGAGTTCGTGCGTGCTGTGAGCGAAGGACTCTACGGCGTGCCACCGGAGGCGGTCGTCGGGACGCTGATCGACTACGACTTCGTACGCCGCGACGATGGCAGTCCCACGCTCCACAGAACCGACCGGATCCACGGCGTCGCGAACGAAGGCACCGCCAAGGTCGGCAACATCCAGACCCAACTCGGCCGACACCCAAACCTCGCGGCCGGCAACTCCGGCGGCGACCGGGAAATGCTTGAGTGGGCCCGCGCCTCGGCCGAGCCCAGTCTCGCGTTGCTCATCGACCACGACGACGACGAGCGCGAGTTCCGCTACACGAGCACCGCTGAGACGTTCACCGAGACGGAACCGATCACCTCAGTCGCCGAGCGTCTCGACTGGACGGTGGTCAGCATGCGGCGCGACTGGTCGACAGTGTTCCCGACCGACCCGATCGACCCGACGGTTCTGGACTGATCCCGCGCCGCCTAGGACGTGAACACCTTCTGCTAGCGACGCCGCCATCGGGCTGCGCACCCGTTCGCAGCACGGAAGCGGGTGGGCACATCCCCTAAGTGCCGTTCGGGGCGCACCGGCCGAACCGGCGGCCCCGGACCACAGCTCCTCGCCCGGCCATTGTCCGAACGTACGTTCGTGGCATGGAGGACGAGTGGGAGTGGCAGCGGTTCGGTCGATTCCGTGGGCTCGTGGATGGCCTGGTCGTCGCTCAGGTGGCGTTCGTGTCAGAGCATGCGGACACCGACGCAGGCCGGCTCGTCTACCTCACGGGCCGGTCGCATGCGCTCGATGGGCGTCATGCGACGGAGTTCGATGCGATGGTGGCGGCCGAGACGGCCCTGCTGCCGGCGACAGTGACATGCGGGTATGGGCGCTTGCTAGCTGGAGCGTCGTGCCGGTCAACTCGCGGGCGCCAGCACGCGCTGCGGAGCTCCTCGATGATGCCGTCCACTTGGCCCGGCGGGGTCCGTCTCCATCTCGGCTCGGTTGGGTGCTTGCGCTGCGCGCCCGGGCCCTCGCCGACCTCGGCGAACGTCGGCAGCCCCTGGCTGCCCTGAGTGATGCCTACGAGGCGCTCACGGAGCCGCAGGAGGAGCGTCACCCGACCGACTTCTTCGACCTCGCCCGGCTCGACGCCATGGCCCGGGCCTGCCTTCTCCAGCTCGGGCGTTACACCGATGCGACAGATGCGCTCTCTAGGGCGCTCTGCGCTCGCCCGGCGACGGACCGGAAGGGGCGGTCGCTCGCGCTTCTGGAGCTGGCAGCGGCACATGTGCGCCAGGATGAGCCGGACGAGGCCTGCCGCAGTGCCGCGGCCGCCTTGACCGGCGCCGACGCCGATGTGCTCGTGGCACCGGTCGTACGCCGAGCTGGTGAAGCAGGCGGCGAAGATCGCGTGAGTGCCCGCCGATCTGAGCACTCACACCGGGCGCCGCACGGTGGTCACGTCCCTGTACGTCGACGGCGGGGAAGCGCTGGACGACATCGCCCGGTACGTCGGCCACGCCAAGGCGTCGACCACGGCCGGCTACGTGAAGCGCCTCGGCCGACGCCCCGCGTCTATGGCCAAGCGCGCCGCCGAAGTGCTCGACCGCCGGGCCGACGAGGTTCGGAATCAGTCGGCCGGTCTTGGCAGCAACCGTGGCAGCAACGGCGCCGCACCGACCGACGAGTGGCCGGACGGTGATGAACCGTAACCCCTGGTCAGGCGACCGGTACCGGACGGTCGGGACCCGTGCGGAATCGAAGTGCGGAGCGGGTGGGATTCGAACCCACGGATCCCGGAGGATCGGCAGTTTTCAAGACTGCTGCCTTCGTCCACTCGGCCACCGCTCCCTGGAGGGAAGGGTAGCTACAGGATCTCGCTGCGGAGCTGCTCGACCCACTCCCTGGCGTCGCGCCAGGCGGCTTCGGCTTCGCGGCGGCGGGCGGGGCCGTGCTCGCCGGCGGCCGGGTACGAGCCGAGGAACTTCACGTCCTCGACCTTGGACTTCAGATCCCGCAGGCAGTCGGCCACCACCTCGTCGCCGATGTGGCCCTCCAGGTCGATCAGGAAGCAGTAGTGGCCCAGGCCCTTCTTGGTCGGCCGGGACTCCAGCTTGGTCAGGTTGATCGACCGGGCGGCGAACTCCTGGAGGATCGCGAGCAGCGAGCCGGGGCGGTCGGTGCGCTGGAAGATGACCACCGACGTCTTGTCGTGGCCCGTCGGGGCCGGGATCCCCCGCCGGGAGACGACCACGAAGCGGGTGGCGTTGTCCGGGTGGTCCTCGATCTCCGTCGCCAGGACGTCGAGCCCGTAGACCTTGGCCGCCACCGCCGGGGCGATCGCCGCGGTGTGGCCGTCGTGCTCGGCGCCCGCCACCAGCATGGCCGCCTCGGCCGTCGACGACGTGGCGACCAGCGCCGCGCCCGGCAGCCGCCGCTGGAGGAACGACCGGCACTGGGCGCTCGCCACCGGGATCGACAGCACCCGGCGCACATCCGGCACGTCCACGCCGCTCGGCGCCAGCAGGTTCATCTGGACGCCCATGACCACTTCCCGCTGGATCAGCAGGTCGGTCTCGAACGCCAGGGCGTCGACGGTGACGGTGACCGCGCCCTCGATCGAGTTCTCGATGCCCACGAACCCGAGGTCGACCTCGCCCGTCCCGACGGCCCGCAGGACGTCGGGGATGGACGGCAGCGCCACCAGGTGCTGGGAGGCCAGGTCGTGCTGCGACAGCAGCGCCTGCTCGGTGAAGGTGCCCTCGGGCCCGAGGAAGCCGATGCGGCCTCCGACCCCGGGACGATCCGGTGCGGACATGGCGAACGATCCTACCCGCCACGCGCCTATCCCCTGGCAGCGGGAATTGCCGCGACCCCGACCGGGTCTAGGCCGGGATCCACCGGGGTCCGGGCAGCGCCGCCACCGCGAGCCGGGCGGCCTCCCGCCCGCTGGCCCACGAGATCTCGGACAGATGCCCGGGGGCCGCGACCATGTCGCCGCACAGCGCCACGCCGCCGCCCCGGTCGATCGCCGGCCGGTCCCGCCACGTGGCCCCGGGCAGGTCCACGGCGCCGGTCTGGCCCTCGACCAGGCTGCGGCGCCGCCACACCACCCGCCCGCGCCAGCCCGGGAAGGAGGCGTCGAGCAGGCCCTCCAGCCGGGCGACGCCCTCGGCCAGCGACTCGCCCGGCCGGGCGCCGAGGTGGCACTGGACCAGCTGGTGGCCGTCGGGTGCCAGCGATGCGTCGGTGGCGGAGAAGCGGTCGAGCCACCCCGCGGTGTCGAGGTCGGCCACGATCGCGGGGTCGCCGGCCCGGGGCTGCAGCCCCACGTCGAGCAGGACCGTACGGGTGTCGGTGGCGACGAGGCCGGGGTCCCGCAGCAGGCGACGGGCCGCCCCCAGCGACGTGGCGACGATCACCGGGCCGTCCTCGGGCAGGGCGTCGACCCGGGCGCCTGTCTCGATCCGCACGCCGCGGGCCCGGGCGGCCGCGGCCAGGTGGTCGACCAGCGTCGACCAGCCGCCGACGACGTAGCGGGCGACCGGGCGGGCCTGCAGCAGGATGCGCCGCAGGCGCTCGGCCACGAACGCCGCCGACAGCCGCCCGGGGTCGTGGTCGAACGTCAGCACGCCCGCGGCGGCGCACACGGCCTCGACCGCATCCGGCGGGACCAGGTCGGCCGCCCAGTCCCGGAACGACCGGTCGACCGGCGCCTCCGCCAGCCTCCGCGCCAGCGGGGCGGCCCGCAGCACCGCACCGGGCGGAACCCGGCGGGTGCGACCCCGCCACAGGTAGCGCAACCCGGTCACCCGGGGCCGGACCACCGGCGGGACCAGGTCCCGCTCGCCGAGCCAGCCCCACAGGCCGGTCGTCGTGTACAGGGCGTGGGGCCCGAGGTTGGCCCGCCACGGGCCGTCGGCCGTCGTCGCGCGGCCGCCGAGGGTCCGGCGGGCCTCGAGGAGCCGGACGTCGCCGGCCCCGGCGTCGGCGCACGCGATGCTGGCGACGAGCCCGGCGAGGCCGCCGCCGACGATGGTGAGGGGAGTGGGCATGGACCCAGGAGGACGGGAACCTTCCGGAGGTTCCCTGCCTCTTGTGGACGTGACGATGCCCGACGACGGGTGGGACGACCTGGTGGTACGCGCCCGGCGGGGCGACGCCCTGGCCGTCGACGCCCTGGTCCGGGAGCTGTCGCCGTACGTCGGCCGGATCTGCGGGGCCGTCGCGTTGGACCACGGGGACGACGCCATGCAGGAGACCTTCATCGCCGTGCTCCGGGCCCTGCCCGGCCTGCGGGAGCCCGCCGCCCTGCGGGGGTGGGTGCGCCGCATCGCCGTGCGGGAGTCCGTGCGGGTCGCGCGCCGGGCCGAGCGGACTCCGCCGCTGGACCCGCAGGACCCGGCGGGGCCGGCGCTCCGGGCCGCGGGGCCGGCGCCCGACCTGGCGGCGGTCGTCGACGTCCGCGACACGCTGGCCCGGCTGTCGCCCGAGCACCGGGCCATCCTCGTGCTCCGCGACCTCGAAGGCTGGACCGAGAGCGAGGTGTCCGACGCGCTCTCCATCGCCCCGGGCACCGCCAAGTCCCGCCTGTCCCGGGCCCGGGCCGCGTTCGCTCGGAGGTGGGCGTCGTGACCGGGATCGACCGGGACGCCTCCGGCTGGCCGGAGGCCGGGCTCGACGCCATCGGGCGCCTGCGGGTGATCGAGGCGGCCGTGCCGGCGGCGGCCGCCTCCGAGACCGTGATCGACGCGCCGTTCGACCGCGTGTGGGCGTACGTGACCGACATGGAGCGGTCGATCGCCGAGTTCGACTCGCTGGTCGGCCGGGTGCGGATCCGGCAGCGGGAGCCGGCACCCGGCGGGGCCGAGGACCTGGTCCTCCAGGCCTGGGCGCCAGGCTCGCCGGTGGCGCTCGTGTTCGACGTCCGGCTGGAGCCGGGCCTGTGCCTGATGCGGGCTCGGGGCCGGCTGTTCCTCGTCGGCATGGCCGCGGTCGCGGAGGGCGACCGGACCCGGTTCCGCCACGCCGAGGGCGTGCCCCTCCCCGGCGGCCGGCTGCTCCGCCCGGTGGTCCGGCGGACGTCCCGCGCCGACTCGCGGCGCATCGCCCGCCTGGTCGAGGGTCAGACGTAGCGGGGGTGAGGGCGCAGCGTGCGCCGGTCGAACGCCACCCGCCCGCCGACCACCGTGACCATCACCTCGCCCGAGCGGTCGAGGAGCACCAGGTCGCCGACCGCACCCGGGGCCACCCAGCCCCGGTCGGCCAGTCCGAGGACGTCCGCGGCCCTGGACGACGCGGCGGCGAGGGCCGCGGGAAGCGACGGCCCGGCCCAGGCCCCGAGGTTGCGGACCGCCCGGTCGAGCGACAGCGTGCTGCCGGCCAGCGTGCCGTCGGCCAGCCGGACGCCGGTGCCGGCGCCCACGTCGCCAGGCCCGCCCAGGGCGCCGACGGCGTCGGTGACCAGCGACAGCCGGGGACCGAGGGCGTGAGCGGCCAGCGCCACCGTCGTCGGGTGGAGGTGGACGCCGTCGGCGATGAGGCCGACCCGGACGCGGGGGTCGGTGAGGGCCACGCCGGCCAGGCCGGGCTCCCGGTGGTGGAGCGGGGCCATGCCGTTGAAGAGATGGGTGACGTAGCTGACGCCGCCGTCGATCGCGGCCGTGGCCTGGGCGGCGGTGGCGGACGAGTGGCCGGCCGACACGACCGTGCCCCGGGCCACCAGCTCGACGATCACTTCCCGCGCGCCGACCAGCTCGGGCGCCAGCGTCACCAGCGCCACGCCGGCCTGGGCCGACCAACCCTCGGCCTCGACCACCGCCGGGTCGGGCGCGGCCAGGTGCTCAGCGCGGTGGGCACCCCGCCGCTCGCGGGACAGGAACGGCCCCTCGAGATGCAGACCCAGCGGGGTGGCGCAGCGCCCGGGGTCGACTGACGCCGGCGGGCCGGCCCGCAGGGCGGCCAGGGCCCGGACGCGGATCTCGGGCGGCCCGGTCACGATCGTGGGCAGCCAGGCGGTCACCCCCCACCGGGGCAGCAGCGCCGCCACCTCCCACAGCCGCTCGGGCTCGGCCGTGAGGTCGATGCCGCCGGCGCCGTTGCACAGGAGGTCGACGAGGCCGGGGCCCACCAGCAGGCCGGTGGCGTCGATCGACGCAGCCACGCCCGTGCCGGCCGCGGGGATCGTTCCCCCGGCGACCGGCCGGACGTGGTGCCCAACGGACGAACCAACCACGGGCCGCTCGGCCCCGGCACCGACCGTGCCATGATCGTGACGTCCGGTCCCGCTCTGTTTTGCCTCGGTTGTGCCAACGTCGGTGGCGCCGCTGACGATGCGGCCGTCGACGATCACGACGTCTCCGACCACGCTGCGGGCGGGAGCGAGCACGGTACCGCCCGTGATCGCCAACGCGGCGTCGCCCGGCACGGGCCGAGGTTACCGATCCGCCAGTCCGCATTCGGCGGGACGGCGCGCGACGGAGCATGCTCTTGCCGTGGACGAGGATGCCCTGCGCCGGCTGATCGACGCCGTGCAGGTCGGCGCCGTGACCACGGACGACGCGCTGGAGCGGCTGCGGCGGCTGCCGTACGCCGACATCGGCTTCGCGCGCGTCGACCACCACCGGGCCCTCCGCCAGGGCATGGCCGAGGCGGTCTACGGGCCCGGCAAGACCCCCGATCAGTGCGCCGCCATCGTCGCCGAGCTGCTGGCTGCGGATGGCAGTGCGCCGATCCTGCTGACCCGGGCCGACGACGCCCAGGCCGCCGCCGCCCTGGCCCGCAACCCCGGCGGCCGGCGCACCGGGACGACGGTGGCGTGGCGCATCGCCGCGCCCCGGCCGGAGCGGGTCGTGCTGGCCACCGCCGGCACCGCCGACCTCCCGGTGGCCGAGGAGTGCGCCGCCACGCTGGCCGCCCACGGGCTCGACCCGATCCGGCTCACCGACGTCGGCGTGGCCGGTGTCCACCGGCTGCTGGCCTCTGCCGACGTCGTGATCGACGCCGACGCGGTCGTGGTGGTGGCCGGCATGGAGGGGGCACTGGCCAGCCTGGTCGGCGGCATCACGCCGGCCCCGGTCGTGGCCGTCCCCACCAGCGCCGGCTACGGCGCCAGCTTCGGCGGCGTGACCGCACTGCTGGCCATGCTGGCCTCATGCGCCGCGGGCATCGCGGTCGTCGGCATCGACAACGGCTTCGGCGCCGCCTGCGCCGTCCTCCGGATGCTCAAGTGATGGCGGGGGATCACCACGTGACGCTGGCCTGGTTCCACTGCTTCTCCGGCATCGCCGGGGACATGGCGCTGGGCTCGCTGATCGACGCCGGCGCAGACCCCGACGTCGTGCGGGAGATGCTGGCCCTGCTGCCGGTCGATGGCTGGGAGCTGGAGGTCGAGCCGGTGCTGCGGTGCGGGATCGCGGCAACCAAGGCCCAGGTGCGGACCCGGGAGGCCGGCGTGATCCGCACCGCCGCCCACATCACGGCACTGGTGGAGGAGGCGCGGCTGCCGGAGCGGGTCGCGGCCAGGGCGCTGGCCGCGTTCCGGGCGCTGGCGGAGGTCGAGGGCCGCCTCCATCGCCGGCCCCCGGAGCAGGTCCACTTCCACGAGGTCGGCGGGCTCGACGCCATCGTCGACGTGGTCGGCACCGCCGCCGCCCTGGAGATCCTGGGCGTCGACGAGGTCCGGTCCAGCTCCGTGGCCAACGGGACGGGCATGGTACGGGCCGCCCACGGGCTGCTTCCCAACCCGCCGCCGGCGGTGGTCGCGCTGCTCGCCGGCGCGCCGACCCACGGGGTCGACATCCCGGTCGAGCTCACGACGCCCACCGGGGCCGCGCTGGTGGCGACCCTGGCGACCGGCTGGGGGCCGCTGCCTTCCATGCGGATCGAGGCCACCGGGTTCGGGGCCGGGTCCCGCGAGCTGGACGGCCGGCCCAACGTGGTCCAGGTCGTACTGGGCGAGCCGGCACCGGCGGCCACCGCCGGCGGGCCGGGCGGCCCGTGGGCCGGCGTGGCCCCCGGCCAGCCGGTCGTGCTGGTCGAGGCCAACGTCGACGACGCCACCGGCGAGGTGCTCGCCCACGCCATCGCCGCCGTGCTCGACGCCGGCGCCCACGACGCCTGGGTGACGCCGGTCGTGATGAAGAAGGGCCGGCCCGCGCACGTGATCAGCGCCCTGGCCGATACCGCGCTCGCCGCCCAGGTGGCCGAGGTGATGGCGGACGAGACAGGGTCGCTCGGCGTGCGCGGCGCGGTACTCGACCGATGGCCTCGGGCCCGGGCCGGCGCCACGGTCGACGTCGCGGGGCTGCCGGTGCGGGTCAAGCGCAGCCCGGGGCGGATCAAGGTCGAGCACGACGACGCCGCCCGCGTCGCCCGGCTCCGCCGCCTGCCGCTGCGGGAGGTGCTGTCGCTGGCCGAGTACGAAGCCCGGCGCGCCGGCCCCGAGGCCGCCCCCGACCCGGCCCCGGACGACGGCGCCTAGTGGGGTGGCTCAGCTCCAGACGATGGGGTCGGCGTCGGGCCCCGACACGAACCCGACGGCCGTCACCCTCGTGCCCGCGTCGGCCACGAACGCCTCGCACGTGAGGAACGACGCCCCCACCGCGAGCGACGCCGGCCCGTTGTCGCGGCAGGGCTCGAACCCCGGCGGCTCGTTGACGGTCGACGACAGGTTGCCGTCGTCCTGGAGCCCGATCAGCTCCGGCACGTAACTCCCGAGTTCCGGGGGGGCCGCCGTGTTCTGGATCAGCATGGTCACGTAGAACGGCTCGCCAGTGGCGAACTGGAGCTTGACGGCCTCGTCCGGGCTGCCGGGCGTGATGCTCACGATCGACACGGCGACCACGCCGCTCCCGCCGCCCTGCTCCAGCAGGATGCTGGCCGGCTGGCCGAGGTCGAGCTCGGTGCCGGGGGCCGTGACAGGGACGGTCGCGGTCGGGGACGGGCTCGCGGTGGCGGTGGTCGACGGGCTCGCGGCCGAGGGATCGCCCCCGCCGCCGCTGCACGACGCCGCGACGAACAGCGCGAACACTGCGGCCGCGAGCGCCGCCGTCCGTCGGACCGTTCTCCTCATCTCAGGTGCCCTCATCTCGTACCCCAGCACAGTGCACCAGCGCGCACCCTGTTCAGCGCGCCTCCCCTGTCTAGTCCGACCTACCCCCCTGGAGGCGAACTCGCGACCCCTGACGCGGTAGTTCGAACGACCAGGACGGAGAATCGGGACGATCCGTCAGGCGGCCCGCTCGGTGGGTGCCCGGCCGGCGCTCGACCCGGGGCACGTGTCGAGCGGCGGACCTTCGACGCCGCAGAACCACCCGGTGGCCGCAGGGACCGGCTCGGCTTCGACCCGCTCGGGGTTGCGGACGAAGATCGCCGCCAGGATCCCGCCCAGCGCGGCCAGCGCGGCGGTGATCGCCATCGCCCGCTGGAAGCCGGTCGTCAGCAGGTCGGGGTCGAGGTACGACTCGCCGGTGATGCCGGCGGCGAGCGGCAGGCCGGCCACCGCCGCCAGCTGCGCGGCCCGGGCCACGGTCGTGTTCACCCCCGAGGCCACCCCCGCGTGCCGGTCGTCCACCGCCGACAGCGCCGTGGCGGTCAGCGGCGCCACCACGGTGGCCAGGCCCAGGCCCATCACCAGCACCCCCGGCAGCACGTCCGCGACGTAGTCGGCGCCCGGCTCGATGCGGACCATCAGCAGGGTCCCCAGCGCCACCAGCAGCGGCCCCACCGTCATCTGCAGCCGAGGCCCGATGCGGGCGGCCAGCGCCCCGGACCGGGACGAGAGCGTGAGCATCAGCAGCGTGATCGGCAGGGTGGCCGCGCCGGCCTCGATCGCCGAGTAGCCGAGCGAGGTCTGGAGCTGCACGACCAGGAGGAAGAACGTCCCGCCCAGCGCGGCGTAGACGGCCAGCGTCACGAGGTTGGCGGCCCGGAACTGGCGGGAGGCGAAGATGGCGGGCGGGACCATCGGGGCGGGGCTGCGCACCTCGACGACGACCAGTGCGACCATCGCCGCCACGCCACCGACGAGCGAGACCCACACCGCGGGCGAGCCCCAGCCCTCCTCGCCGGCCGAGATCAGCCCCCAGCTGATGCCGCCGAGACCCAGCGCCACCAGCGCGGCGCCCGGGATGTCGACGTGGCGGGGCGCGTCCGGGTCCGATGTCTCGGGCACGTGCCTGGCGGCGATGGCCACGACCACCACGGACAGCGGCAGGTTGATGAGGAAGATCCACCGCCACGACGCAGAGTCGACCAGCCAGCCGCCGACGAACGGCCCGATGGCCGAGGCGACGCCGCTGAGCCCCGACCAGGCGCCGATCGCCGCCGCCCGGTCCTCCCGCCGGAAGCTCGCCTCCAGGATCGCCAGGCTGCCCGGTGTCAGCAGCGCCCCGCCCACGCCCTGCAGGACCCGGCCCACGATCAGCATCGACACGTTCGGCGCCAGCGCGCACCAGAGCGACGCCAGGGCGAAGATCACGACACCGACCTGGAACACCCGCTTGCGGCCGAAGCGGTCGCCGAGCGACCCGCCCAGCAGGATCAGCGACGAGACCGCCAGCAGGTACCCGGACAGCACCCACTGGAGCCCGCCCACGCCGGAGTCGAGATCCTCGCCGATGTGGGGCAGCGCGACGTTGACGACGGTGGAGTCGAGGAAGGCGATGCTGGAGCCGAGGACTGTGGCAGCCAGCACCCAGCGCCCGCGGGCCGAGGAGAGCGAGAGGCCGTCCGGAGCCGCCGCGGGGGCCGGGGCGGTCAGGTCAGGCCGCCTCTCCGGAGGCGAACCGCTCGAGGACCCGGTGGGCCAGCGTCGTGGCCCACACCTTCTTGGTGGCCGATCCTTGGGGCGCGTCGACCAGCACGTAGAACGCCTGCCCCTCGCCGAGCACGTACAGCAGCCCGTTGTCGTACACGGCCTTGTCGCCGAGGTCGGGCACCTGCTCGGGCTCGTCGAGCAGGGCCACCATCCACTCGAACCAGCTGATCGGGTTGAACTCGATCTCGTCGCTGACCGCGTGGCCGGCGTGGACCCCGAAGGACCACATGCGTCGGTGGCCGTCCTCCGCGTCGAAGCGCACGCCCAGGTCGTCGTCGGCGTAGGTGAGCGAAGGCCCGCCCACCGGGATGCCGGTGAGGGCCACGACCTCGTCGTGGGTGATCAGCGAGTACGGGTTGGGGGCGCCGAGGCCCATGGCCCGCTTGGCGACGCTGATGTCCTGGCTGTGGGGGTCGACCGCGTGGAGCCCGTGGATGGCGTCCGCGTCGTTGAGCACACCGGTCTCCGCCAGCCGGGCGCGCGCCGCCTCGGCGGCCTCTCGGAAGCGGTCGGTGAAACCCACGCGCCCGCAGCATACGGGCTGGCCACACTCCGCCACATGTCACGGAGTTCGGTCAATGGAAGCCCAGTTCAGATCATGTAAGGCAAGCTCGTGACGATGGCGCCACCAAGAGTGGCATCGCCTGTGATCCTCACCGCGTTTCCGGCATCCTCCGCGGTCGCCCGGCCGCCGACGAAGCGCAGCAAGCGGTCCCCGGGAACGGTCAGCGTCACCGTGGGTTCACGGTCAATTCGCTCGGTGGGATGGGCACGGTCCGTCACCACGTAGTCGAGCCGGCACGACAGCGGCCCGGTGAGCTCGAACCGGACGGTCGACCCCTCGGGCGCACCGGCCTTCTTCCCGACCACGAACCCGAGGCCCAGCCGCACTTCGTCCAGCACGAACGCCGGGGCCACGCCCTCCAGATGACCGGGGACCCCGACCGCCTCCCGGATGTCCTGCTCGTGGAACCAGGTGTCCATCACCCGGATCCGCATGAACCTCCCGTACGTGTCCTCCCCGACCGGCGTGGCGGCCGGCGCCTCGAACGCGGCCTCGTCCATGCCTGCCAGCGTCGACCGGCGGTCGGCGATCACGGCCCGCAGGTCGGCCAGCACCTCGGCCGGCGGCCGCGACCGGTACGACTCGACCCACAGCTCGTTGAGTCGGCCGAGATCGTTGCGGATGTGCGAAGTCTCGCCCAGCTCGACGTCCGGCAGCGGGCGGCCCTCCAGCATCGCCTCGAGCCCGACGACGTGGCTGACGTGGTCCTGCACCGACCAGCCGGGGCAGTCGGTCGGCCGGCCCCAGTCCTCGGGGGCCAACCCCTCCAGCAGGTCGAGCAGCGCCGCCCAGTCCTCCTCGAGCGCCGTCACCACCCGGTCCCGGTCCACGTGCGTCATCTTGTGGAACTTACCCCAGCAGCGCGTCGACGAAAGCGGCGAGCGAGGCGACGTGGCGGTGCCCGGCATCGGGGCAGAGACCGAGCGGATCGACGTGCACCGCCCGCATCCCGGCCGCCGCGGCGCCGTCGGCGTCGTACGTCGCGCTGTCGCCGATGTGGCAGATCCGCTCGGGCGGCAGGCCGAGGCCCGCGGTCGTGGCCTCGAACATGGCCCGGTGGGGCTTGGCCACGCCCACGACGCCCGAGTCGGTCACGCAGTCGACCCGGACGCCCGGCCCCTGCCCGACCTGGGCGATCTCGTGGCGGGCCAGCAGGTCGGCGACGCTGCCGTCCGAGTTGCTGGTGACGGCGAGGCGGACCCCGGCGTCCGCCAGCCGGCGGGTGGACTCCCGCGCGCCCGGCAGCGGCTGGGACCACAGCGCCGGGATCAGCTCCCGGAGCAGCACCGCGCAGGCGTCCTCGACCTGGGCCGGCGGCACCCCGACGGCATGGGCGAAGCCGGTGTTGTAGTCGGTGAACACTTCGGGGACGGACCGGCACCGGTCCACCTCGGCCATCGCCCGGTAGTGGCCCTCGGCGAACACCGACCGGTCGAAGTCGACGCCCGCGGCCGCCAGGTGGTGGGCCAGCACCCCGTGGTCGGGGACGACCAGCACGCCCCCGACGTCGAGGCTCACCGCGTCGATATCCCCGCCGCTGCCCGGAGTCACGGCCTCACCTTGGCACGGACCCGGTCGGTAGCCTCGATCCGGTGGACGCCTCCGACCGCACCGACCGCCTCTACTTCCGCCAGCTCCTGGCCGGGCGCGACGTCGCCCGCGCCGACCCCGTCGCCCGCCAGATGGTCAACTTCGTCTACCTGATCGGCGACCGCGAGACCGGCGAGGCGATGGTGGTCGACCCTGCCTACGACGTGGCGGGCGTGCTCGACGTGGCCGCGGCCGACGGCATGCGGGTGACCGGCGCGCTCGTCACCCACTACCACCCCGACCACGTGGGCGGGGACATGATGGGCCTGCGCATCGAGGGCGTCGAGCGCCTGCTGGCGACGGCGCCGGTGCCGATCCACGTCCAAGCCGACGAGGCGCCGTGGGTGCGGCGGGTGACGAACGTGGGCGAGGGCGATCTCGTCACCCACGCCAGCGGCGACGTGGTGACGGTCGGCGGGATCGACGTCGAGCTGATCCACACGCCGGGGCACACGCCTGGCAGCCAGTGCTTCTTCGTCGACGGGCGCTACCTGGTGTCGGGCGACACGCTGTTCCTGGAGGGATGCGGCCGGACCGACCTGCCGGGCGGCGACCCCGCCCTGCTGTACGAGAGCCTGACGCAGAAGCTGGTCAAGGTGCCGGACGACGCCGTGCTGTTCCCCGGGCACCTGTACTCGGCCGAGCCGTCGGCGACGATGGGCGAGACCCGGCAGTGGAACTTCGTGTTCAAGCCCCGGTCCGAGGCCGAGTGGCTGGCGATGTTCGGGCGTTAGCCCGAGCCGGACCGGAGATAATCGAGGAGCACCTCGCCGCGGGGTGACAGGCGGTAGCCGGTCTCCAGGCTCTCGGTCAGGCCCAGCTCCTTGAGCGTGCGCACGTCCCGCTTGAACGCCAGCGTCTCCCGGCCCAGCTTGAGCGCCAGTTCCGGCGCCCGCACGGCCGGCCGCTCGGCCACCAGCTCCAGCACCTCCCGGGTCCAGGGGCCGGCGCGGCGGGCCCGGTCGATGCGGTCGAGCCGGGCGGCGAGCGCAGCCAGGTCGTCCGGGCTCAGGTCGGCGTGCTCCCGCAAGGCGACGCGGGGGTCGTCGCCCGCCCGGTGGAAGGCGACGCGATAGAGGGTCCCCTCGGGGTGGCGAGCCAGCTCGGCCCGGAGGTCGGCGAGGTCGGCGTGCCCCGCCCGCCGGGCCTCGTCCTCGGTGATGGCGTCGAGCTCCACGGGGTCGACGGCGTCGATGGTCAGCTCGCCCGCGGCCGTGCGCTGGCGTCCGCCGGGTCGGGCGGCCGGCCTGCGCCACCGCCGGAAGGCCAGGGTCACGGACCCGTTCTCGATCCCGGGCATGACGCGCATCGGGAAGAGCATGGGCCGTTTGTACCCGATCAAGCGCTTGATTGATAGGGTCCCGGCCGTGCAGACCGCCACGTCGGGCCCCCAGGCGTCCGGGCAGCGAGCCCGGATCCTCAGCGCGGCGCTCGACCTCATCGCCACCCACGGCGTCGAGGGCATGACCATGCGCCAGCTGGCGGCGGCCTGTGGCCTCAACATCGCCACGCTGTACCACTACGTCGGGTCGAAGTCCGAGCTGCTGGGCGCCATCGTGGCCGAGCGCCACTATGACGAGGGCCTCCGCACCGTGTCCCTGCCGGTCGACCCGGGCTTGCCGCCGCGGGACCGCTGCCGGCAGTTCTTCGTCGCTCTCGCCACCCGCTCGCTGGGCGAGCTGCTGGTGTGGCGCCTGCTCATCGGCGAGAGCGTGCGCGGCGACGCCGTGGCCCTGGCCGAGGCCCGGCGGCTGTCCGCCCTGCTGGAGGGGGCCGTCGACCGCTGGCTCCGCGACCTGTTCCCCGAGCTGGGCGACGACCGGTCGGCCGCCACCGCCGTCGTGTCCGGCCAGCTGCTGGCCGTGTTCCTCGAAGCCCTGCTCATGGGCGACGACCCGGGGCGGCTCGACCGCCGGGCCGACGCCCTCGCCACCGTCGTGTTCCCGTCCTAGGAGGTTGCCGCCGATGCGCACCGAGATCTGCGAGACGCTGGGTATCGAGTTCCCGATCTTCGCCTTCAGCCACTGCCGCGACGTGGTGGCCGAGGTGTCCCGGGCCGGCGGGCTCGGGGTGCTCGGCGCGGTCGGCTTCAGCCCCGAGCAGCTGGAGGTCGAGCTG
>Ga0075418_10003125_pt1 | contig 18900 bp, 16 predicted proteins | sample SoiMetdeltSBSDD2_FD_81776 | JGI IMG/M metagenome (GOLD analysis project Ga0075418, IMG submission 81776) | Bulk soil microbial communities from a Populus tree surrounding site in Tennessee, USA - Soil MetaG P. deltoides SBSDD2 | ecosystem: Environmental > Terrestrial > Soil > Tree plantation... | reverse complement strand
CGCCGCCGAGCATGTAGCCGATCTGCAGGCCGAGCACGGTCATGATGGGAATGGCCGCGTTGGGCAGGACGTGACGGAAGAGCACGGCGTGCTCCGCCAGGCCTTTGGCCCGCGCGAACTGCACGAAGCCCCGCTGCGCGACGTCGAGCACGGCGGCGCGGCTCAACCGTCCGAGCACGGCGGCGCGGCTGAGCGCCAGCGTCAGCGCCGGCAACACCAGGTGCTGGAGATTCTCGAGCAGGCTCTCGCCGATCGGCACGAAGCCGCCGGACGGCAGCAGCCCGGCGCCGAGTGAGAGCCCGAGCATCAGCATGATGCCGAGCCAGAAGTCGGGGATCGACACGCCGACGAGGCCGATGACGAGGGTGGCGCGGTCGGCGAAGCCGCGACGTCTGGCGCCACCGAGCAGGCCGAGCGGAATGCCGATCAGCGCGGCGGCAACGGTTGCCAGAATTGTCAGCTCGAGGGTGACCGGAAGGCGATCGAGGATCATCCGTCCGATGGGCTCGTTTTGCCGGAAGTCCAGGCCGAAGTCGCCCCGCACGAGCCCCGCGAGCCAGCGCATGTACTGCTCCGGCAACGGCTCGTCGAGGTGGAAGGCTTCGCGCAGCGCCTTTACACCCTCCGGCGTCGCCTTGTAGCCGAGGACGACCACCGCCGGATCGCCGGGCACGAGCCGCATGAGCCCGAAGACGAGCATGCTCATGCCGAGCAGCAGCGGAACGGCCAGGATCAGCCGCCGCGCCGCGTACATTCAGGCGAGCCAGGTCTCCTCGAAGCGAAGCTCGAGCGACGGCAGCGGCACCGAGCCGTAGATGTTCGGCTTCATCCAGTAGCGCTGGATCTCGTTGCTGAAGATGATCAGCGAGCCTTCCTCCTGGAACCAGCGCACGAGCTCGGGATACATCTTCTTGCGCGCGGCGGAGCTGGTGGTGAAGCGGAACGCATCGATCCGCTTGTCGCCCTCCTCGGACTTGAGGCCCGAGAAATTCCACGGGGACGTAGAATGTTGCAGGGGCGAATAGAACATGTCCGGATCGACGGTCACGCTCCACCACGCGGCGGCGATGTCGAACTTCTTGCCGACGAGCGCCTCGAAGTACTGACCCGACTCCAGCGGCTGCACGTCGAGGGTGATACCGACCTTCTTGAATTGCTCGCGCAGGATCTCGCCCGTCTTGACCAGCACCGGCACCTGCGACTTCACGAGGTACGTGAGGGTGAGACCGCCGCCGGCGCCCGCCTCGCTCAGCAGCTGCTTGGCGCGCGCGACGTCCGGCGCGCCTTTGTGAGCGTTCACGCCGGTCGCCCACGGGCTCGGCTCGGGCGTCGGCTCCGCCGTCGCCACGTGACTGCCGAAGTACACGAGCTTGACGATCTCCGTGCGATCGACCGCCCAGGCGATTGCCTGACGCAGGCGACGATCGCTGAAGGGCGGCTTGCTCGCGTTGAGCATCAGGAAGAACGGCAGGTACGGTCGCCCCGGCGAGGCCTTCGGGTCGCGACCGCGCTCGAGCTCGGGGATCCGCTGCGGCGGCACGGTCTGGATCCAGTTGAAACGGCCGGTCTGCAATCCCGTGAGCCGCACCGTGTCGTCGGCGGGCGCATAGAAGATGATGCGATCGAGATAGGGACGGCCGGGACGGAAGTACTTGTCCCAGCGCTCGAGCGTGACGTGATCGTCCTTCACCCACTCGACGAACCGGTACGGGCCGGTCCCGATGGGGAGCAGCTTCGGATCCTTTTCCTTGAGCGCTTTCTCGTTCACGATCTCCGTGGCCTGCGTGAGCATCGCCAACAGAGGTCCGAACGGCTTCGCGAGATGAAACCGAACCTGGTACTGGCCGACGGCCTCGACGCCCTCGACCGGCGAGAAGAAGATCCGCATCGGCAGCTTGTTCTTGGCGTCGAGCAGCCGCGTGAACGTGAAGACGACGTCCTGCGCCGTGAACGGCTCGCCGTTGTGGAAGACGGCATTGTCGACGAGGTCGAAGAGCCAGGTCTTGTCGTTTTCCTGCTTCCACGACTTCGCAAGCCCGGGGAGGAACTGGCCGGCCTCATCGACGTAGGCGAGCTTGTTGTAGACGTTCTGATAGATCTGCAGCGACGAGTAGAGCTGCGCGTAGCCCGGATCCATGTTCACGGGCTTGTCGACCGTCGCGACACGCAGCGTGCCGCCGCGCTTGGGCGCTCCCTGCGCGAAGGCCGCCAGCGGTCTGCGGCCGGCGAGACCGGCGCCGACTGCGGCGCCGCCGGCGGCCGCGAGCCAGGCGCGGCGAGTGAGACCGAATTCGTGGTCGCTCATCGTCTATCCCTCATGGGTGCCATCGTGCGGCACGCCGTGGCCGCCGCCGTGCACCACGCCGTCTTTCATGACCAGAGTCACACGCTCGAGCGCGGTCATGTCCTTGAGCGGATCACCGTCCAGAGCGATCAAATCGGCGCGCTTGCCGGGCTGGATCGTCCCGACCTGGTCCTCGATGCGACACGCCTCCGCGCCCCATCGGGTGCCGGCCAGCAGCGCGTTCGCCGGGGTGACGCCGAACCGTGTCAGGGTCTGCAGCTCGAACGGCATCAGCCCGTGCATGCTGTCGGTGCCGCACGCGAAGCGGACCCCCGACGCGAGGTGCCGCGGAAAGGTTTCCGCGACGATGCGGCGAGCCTGACGGACCTTGTCCATGATCGCCGGCCGATGACCATCACCCTGCTCGATGCCGGTGGGATGCATGAACACCGCGAACGTACAGATGAGCCAGACGCGGTGCTCGATCATCAGCGCGATATCCTCATCGGTCGCCAACGCGCCGTGCTCGATGGTCCGCACGCCCTCGCGGACGGCGAGCTGCAGACCGGGGCCGCCGTGCGCGTGGGCCGCCGCGTACGTGCCGACGCGATCGGCCTCCTCCACGGCGGCGCGGATCTCCTCACGCGTGTACGCGCTCCCGGTCGGCATGGGGCCGGGCGAGCTGACGCCACCCGTGACGAAGATCTTCACGTGATTCGCGCCCCGGCGCAGATTCTCGCGCGCGCCGCGACGAACCTCGTCGATGCCGTCGTAGCTCGTCAGCGCGCGACCGTGCCCGTTGTCCGCCGCCAGGCCACGCCCGGCCACGAGCAGTCGCGGGCCGGGGATCACGCCGGCCTCGATGGCGTCGCGCACGTCCACGTCGACGAAATGCTCCTCGCCCATGACTCGCATCGTCGTCGTGCCGGCCGCGAGATCGCGCCGCAGATTGCGCGTGGCCGCCAGCGCCTGAGGCACCGGCCCGCGGCAGAGCTGGCCGAGCTGGTCGCCCTGGCCCGGAACGAGCGACGCGTGACTGTGGCAGTCGACGAAGCCCGGCATCACGAACCGGTCTCGAAGATCGAGGATGTCCGGCCCCGACGTGATCGCACGGCCGGCGGCGGACTCGACACTGGTGATGCGCCCGTCCGTGACCACGACCACCGCGTCGCGCCGCGGCGGTGCGCCCGTGCCGTCGAACAACGTGCCGCAGCGGATCGTTCGAGCCGCCACGCTCAGGATCCGTTGACGTGAACGCCGTAGTCGCGCCGCGCCGCCTCGCCCGAGACGTAGCCGTCGCGCACGTCGTCGCGCACCGCCTCGGGATCGCGCTCGGCCGGTGGTCCCCAGCCGCCACCGCCGCCGGTCATGATCTTTACGACTTCACCCGTCGCGATTGGATGCTGCGTTGCCTTGCGCACGTGACGGGCGGAGCCGTCGGGAGACCGGATCTCGACGCCATTCACGGCGCCATCCAGGCCACCGCGAAGACCCCACGGCGGCGTCGCTTTGCGTTCGAGGCTGAAGGTGATGAAGCCTGATTCGAGGAACTGATAGACGCGCTCGATACCGAGGCCGCCGCGGAACTTACCGGCGCCGCCGGAGTCCGGCCGAAGCTCGTAGCGCAGAATGCGCATGGAAGGCACGCGCGACTCCACGACCTCGACGGGATTGTTGCGCGCGGTGGAGCCGGCGAAGATGATCATCGCCGACTCGCCGTCGTACGCCGGCCGCGCGCCGGTGCCGCCCGCGTTGAGATCGCCCTGAATGAACAGGCGCCCGGTCTGTGGGTGCGTGCCGAACGCGATCGTCGGCATCTGATCGCCGTACGCGCCCGCGGGAATGCGGCTCGGCAACGCGTCGGCGAGCGCGCGCAGCCCGAGCTCGATGAGCAGGTTGATCGGCACGTAATAGCGCGCCGTGGGCGCCGGCTCCTCGGCGGCAAGCACCGAGCGCCGCGGCACGATCACGCGCAGCAGCCGGAAGCAGCCTTCGTCGACCGGGTCCTCGGGCGTCGTGAGGCACTTGATGAGCAGCCGGCACGCGCTGATCGTGATCGCATCGCCGCAGTTGAACGGCCCGACGACCTGCGCATCAGAGCCCGTGAAATCGACCGTCATCCGGCCGTCGCGCACCTCGATGGCCATCTCGACGCGCACCGGCGTGTCGAGCGTGATGCCGTCGTTGTCGAAGTGGCCGACCGCGCGATAGGTGCCGGCCGGAATCGCAGCCAGCGCGGAGCGCGTCCGCCGCTCGGACTGCTCCATGTATATGGACGTGGCCTCGAGGACCGTCTCGCGCCCGTACTTGCCGAGGATCTCGTGAAACGACGCCTCGCCGGCGCGGCACACCGCGATCATCGCCTGCACGTCCTTCAGCGTGCCGCTCTCCGTGCGGATGTTCGCGCGGATCACGCGCATCACTTCCTCGTTGATCTCGCCTCGGCTCAGCAGGCGCACCGACTGGAAGCGCAGACCTTCCTGGCGGAACTCGCGCGAGCCGACCTGCATGCTGCTCGGCACCGGGCCGCCGATGTCGCTCCAGTGCGCCTTGACCGACACGAAGCCCGTCAGACGGCCGTCCCAGAAGACTGGCGCGGTCATGGCGACGTCGTTCAGATGGTTGCCGTTGCCGGTGTAGGGGTCGTTGTGGATGAAGATGTCGCCCTCGCGAAACGCCTCGAGGCCGCGATCCTGGATCGTCGCCTCGATCGGAAAGCCGAGGTGGCCTTGAAAGACCGGCAGCCCGATGCCCTGGGCGATCATCTGCACGTTCGCATCGAAGATCGCGCACCCGAAATCGAGGCTCTCGCTGATGATGTGGTTGTAGGCCGTTTTGATCATGGTCAGACGCATGCGCTCGGCGGCCGCATTGAGCGCCGCGCGGATGACCTCGACCGTGATGGGGTCGAGTGCCATGGCCTAGCCTGCGTCGATCTGGATCATGAGGCAGCCGTGCTCCTCCACTGACAGCGTGTCGCCGACGTCGATGATCGTGGTCGTCCCCGGCTCCTCGATGGCGGCCGGCCCTTCGATCGTGTCGCCGTCCAGGAGATCGTCGCGCTGGAGCACGCGGTGCTCGACGAAACCGCCGGCCGCCACCGAGTAGATGCTTCGCGTCTGGAACGCGAGACGGCTGTCGCGGCGTCGCGGCAGGGTCGGGAGGCGGGGGCGCTCGATCGGGAACACGATGGCCAACCGGAGATTCAGCAGCTGGACGTCCACGTCCGAGGCGGCATAGCCGTACGCGCGCTCGTGCGCATCATCGAACTGCTTGCGGAGATCGCCCCAGTCGGCGAGGTCCGTCGCCGCGATCGTGACCGTGTGCTCCTGACCGAGATAGCGCAGGTCTACCGCGCGGTGCATGCGCGGCGTGCCTCCCCCCGGCAAGATCGACGCGATCTCGGACTGCATGTCCGCGAAGCGCGCCTCGGCCCATACGGTGTCCGTCGCCTCGAGCGGCTCGAGGACGGTACGCACCAGGTCGTGGCGCAGGTCGGTGGCGAGCATGCCCCAGGCCGAGAAGGTCGAGGGCGACGGCGGGATCACCACGCGCGGGATTCCGAGCTCGCGCGCGATCGCCGCGACGTGAAGCGGTCCGCCGCCGCCGTAGGCGACCAGCGCGTAGTCGCGTGGATCGAGCCCGCGCCCGGTCGTGATGCTGCGCACGGCGAGCGCCATCTTCACGTCAGCCAGCCGCACCACGCCGGCCGCCGCGCTCACGCGCGAGAGCCCGAGCTGCGGTACCAGCCGCTCATCGACCGCGCGCGCGGCGCCGGCGGCGTCGAGCGGCATGGTGCCGCCGAGGAAGCGCGAGCCATCGATGCGACCGAGCACCACGTTGGCGTCGGTCACCGTCGGCTCGGTGCCGCCGAGGCCGTAGCAGACGGGGCCGGGCACGGCGCCGGCGCTCTGTGGTCCCAGCGTGAGCGCGCCGCCCGAGTCGATCCGCGCAATCGTCCCGCCGCCGGCGCTGATCTCGCGAATGTCGACCACCGGAATGCGCAGAGGGCGGCCGTCGACGTGGTACTCGTCGGTGGTCTGCACCATACCGTTGTCGACGATGGCGCACTTGGCCGTCGTGCCGCCCATGTCGAAGGAAATCGCGCGATCGAGCCGAAGCAAGCGAGCCAGGCTCGCACAGCCGACCGCGCCCGCGGCGGGTCCCGACTCGAGCGTGTGCACCGCCCGCTCGCGCGCGGCGGAGAGGGACGAGGCGCCCCCGTTGGACTGCGTGATCAGGACGCTGCCGCGGAAGCCCCGCTCCACGAGCCGTTGCTCGAACGTCGCCAGATAGCGGTCGACGATCGGCAGCACATAGGCGTTCACGACGGTGGTGTTGGTCCGCTCGTACTCGCGCCATTCCCGGCTGAGCCGGTGCGACACGGAGATCGCGACGCCCGGGAGCTCCTCGGCGAGCATCGCCGCGGCTCGCTGCTCGTGGATCGGATCGAGATACGAGAAGAGGAAGGCCACCGCGACCGACTCCACACCCTCGCCGGCGAGCGCACGCGCCGCTTCTCGCACCGCATCCTCGCCGAGCGGCACGAGCACCTCGCCGCGCGCGCTGATTCGCTCGCGCACCTCGCGGCGGCGGCCGCGCGGAACGAGCGGCGTCGGGCGACGATACAGCACGTCGTACATGCGCAGGAAATTGCCACGCCCGATCTCGAGGACATCACGGAAGCCTTCGGTGGTGACGAGTCCCGTGCGCGCGCCCTTGCCCTCGAGGAGGGCGTTGATGCCGATCGTCGTGCCGTGGATCGTGAGCCGACAGTCGCCGAGATCCACGCCGGCCTCGTCCACGCAGCGGAGAACGCCGTCGATGAGCTGAGATGGAGTGCTGAGGGCCTTGGCGTTGACGACCGTTCCCGTCGCCTCATCGAGGGCGACGAGGTCCGTGAAGGTTCCACCGATATCGACGCCGATCCTGAGTGGCACCGCGGCTCCTTGTCGCGCGGCAGTATACCCGAAGCATCGCCGCGACGCCCGACGCGCGGCCTCGACGAGGGCCTCGGCGGCGCGATCACGCTGGCATTTCGTGGCCGGGCCGCCGACAATGGGCGCCGTGAAGCTCATGGTGATCAATCCGAACAGCTCGGAGACCGTGACCGGAGCGATCATGGACTCCGCCCGGCGCGCGGCGTCGCCGGGCACCGACCTCGTGGCGCTCACCACCAAGGGCGGCACGCGCAACATCGACTCGGCGTTCGCCGACTATCTCTCCGGCGCCTACATGATCCGCACATGCCTCGACGGTGCGGCCATCCACCGACCGGATGCGATCGTGCTCGCTGGTTTCGGGCGCGTGGGGATCGACGCGCTGAAGGAAGCGCTGACGACTCCGGTCGTGTCGATCGCCGAGGCGTCGATGGCCATGGCGTGCCTGCTCGGCCACCGCTTCACGACGCTCACGATGCTGCAGCAGTTCATTCCGTATCAACAAGATCTCGTGCGGTACTTCGGCTTCGAAGCGAAGTGCGCCTCGGTGCGCGCGATCAACGTGAACGTGGAGGAGTGCGTCACGGATCGTGAGCGCACGCTGCGAGAGCTCACGGAGCAGATCGAGCGCATCGTCGCCGACGACCACGCGGAGGTCGTGATCCTGGCGTGTGCCGGCCTCTGCGGTTACGACGCGGAGCTCTCGCGCCGGTCGGGCGTCCCGGTGCTGGACCCGGTGTCCGTCGGCGTGAAGGTGGCCGAGGGGCTCGTCGGTCTCGGCCTGTCTCACTCCAAGGCCCGGAAGTTCGCGCCTCCTCCGCAGTCCCTCGATTCGTACCTGTAGGGCCTAGGGCATGATCTCCCCGCCGTTGGGGTGGAGCGTCTGCCCGCAGAAGTAACGGGAATCGTCGGAGGCGAGGAAGACGAACGCGCCGACGAGATCCTCCGGCATTCCCAGGCGCTTGAGTGGCAGCGACGCCGCGTGGGCACGCTTCGTCGCCTCCGGCAGCGGGTCGAAGCCGGTGTCGATCAGTCCCGGCGCGACGGCGTTGACCAGGATGCCGTGGGGCGCCAGCTCCTGGGCAAGCGCACGCGTGAACGTCAGCAACCCGCCTTTCGCCGCGGAGTAGGCGGTGTAGTTCGGGCGTCCGATGTAGGCGAGCTGCGAGCTCAGGATGATGATGCGGCCGCTCCGCCGCGGGATCATCACTCGCGCCGCCTCGCGCGAGCACAGGAACGCGCCGCGCAGGTGCACGGCCATCATGCGCTCCCAGTCGTCCAGCGCCGTCTCGGTGATGGGCTGCGCCTTCTGGATCCCGGCGTTGTTGACGAGGACGTCGAGGTGCCCGAAGCGCGCTCCGACGCCGTCGACGAGCGCGCGCACGTCGGCCTCGCTGGTGACGTCGCACCGCACGGCGAGCGCCGCGCGCCCGCGCCGCTCGACTTCCGCGACGAGCGATCGCGCGTCCGGCTCGCGCGCGATCCATGCGATCGCGACGTCGGCGCCCTCGTCGGCGTACGCCATGGCGACCGCGCGGCCGATGCCCGTATTGCCGCCCGTCACGAGGGCGACCTTGCCGGCCAGCCGGCGGGCGCCGCCGGTATCGTCCAGCTCGCGCTGCACCTGCTCGATGGCGATGTCCAACGCCTTCACGTCGACGTCGGTCCAGCGTCGCACGCCCTTTTCACAGTGGACGGAGATCCAGCCGGTCAGCATGCCGCCACGGACCACGGGACCGAGCATCTGTGCGGTGACGCCGAACACGGACGTGAGCTCGGGCGGCGGCGCAGGCTCGACGGTACCGCTGAGATCGGGTTGGACGAGCGGACGGTGGTGCGCGTCGAGCCAGCGGATGCTGTCGGCGGCGCGCTGGTCGATGAGCGTCTCGCCCCGCAGCGATTTCACCCCGGCCGCCAGTGCCTCCGCCACGACGTCGTCACAGTGGATGCCGCGCTCGGGCAGGTCGATGCGCAGTGTGCAGCGGGCCGCAGCCGTCGCCTCGCGCAGGGTGGCGAGGATCGCGTCGAGCCGGGCGACGAGGTCGGCGGTCGCTTTCATTGACGCGGCACTCTAGCACGCATGCAACCGCACAGCGCGGTGCATACGGCGACGATCGCGCGAGCGCCGAAGAGCCGGGCCGGGGGAGGCCGGCCCGACTCAGTGACGGATGTCGACGACTACATGCAGACGCCCGACGTTCCGTTCCATGTGCGGCCAGCCTTCTCGCACTCGGCTGGCGACGTGTACAAGTGCGGTTGGTCGGGCGAGGCGCTTGGGGACTGATACTGACCACGCGTACAACCGGCAATGAGCCCCAGGACCACCAGGGCGACGGCAACGGTTCTCATCGGCTGTTCCTCCACGAGATCACCGCGAGCAACTTCTGCGCCCTCGAGAATTCACGAGCCGTGCGGTCGCAATCTTGCGAGGCGATGCGTCGCAATCTTGCGAGGCGACGCGTGCGGCTATCGGCCGACGTGCGCCGCGAGCGTGTTCAGGCGCGCGCGCGGATACGCACGAGCGATTCGGCGAGCGTGACTGCGCACGCGACCGGCTCGACCACGGTCCGAGCGATGCTCGCGCGCAACGCGGCCGCATACGGCGAGAGACGAGAGCCGCCGAGAACGATCAGATCTGCACTCGTGAACGTCGCGGCGTCGACGAGCTTCGGCACGATCTCGTCCGCCGGCGGCTCGCCGGCCGCGATGGGCGGCAGCTCGATCGCGCACACGGCCCGGCACCGCGCCGCGAAGCCCAGCCGCTCCACGAGATGCTCCGTGTACTGGATCATCCGCGCTGACGTCGTGACGATCGCAAACCGCGGGGACAGGGTCAGCGCGTACGCCAGCGCCGCCTCCGGCAATGCGACGACCGGCGCCGCGAGCACGTCCTTCACCGTGCGCGTGCCGTAGTCACCGAAGCCCGCCAGCACGACCGCGTCCGGCCGAGGCCTGACCTCCGGCAGATCAGCCGCGAGAGCACGCGCGGCCGCGGCGTCGGTCTCGTAGCTGTCGATGACCGCAGGGCCGCGACGGTTGGTCCACTCGACGATGTCAGTGCCGGGCAACGCCACCGCGCGGGCGAGCTTCGCGCAGGCCTGGGTCACGCGTTCGGTCGCGTTGGGGTTGGCCAGCAGGAGCTTCACGCGGGGGCGCCGAAGCGGCCGATCCAATGCCGAGCGATCGCATCCCGCCGCGCAAACCAGACTCCGCCCCGGTCGCGCATGTGCTCGAGCACGCGGTCGAGCGCGCCGATGCGTCCCGGGCGACCGATCATCCGCAGATGCAGGCCGACCGACAGCAGCTTGGGCGCCGACGCGCCCTCCCGCCATAGCGTGTCGAAGGCGTCGTTCACGTATTCCGTGAAGTCGCGCGCGGTGACGAAGCGCTGGCGCCCCTGATGGAAGTGCATGTCGTTGGTGTCGAAGCTGTAGGGGATGACGACGTGCCGTTGGCCGTTGACGTCGACGAAGAACGGCAGATCGTCGCTATAGGCGTCGGAGTCGTAGAGGAAGCCGTTCTCGACGAGCAGCGCACGTGTGCGCGACGACGGCGCGGAGCGCGTGTGCCAGCCGAGCGGCCGCACCCCCGCGGCGGACGTGATCGCCCTCACGGTACGCGCGATCACGGCGCGCTCCTCCCCTTCCGTCATGTGCGCGTGACGTTCCCAGCGATAGCCGTGCGCGGCGATCTCGTGCCCTCGTCGCGTGGCGTCGGCGGCGAGCCACGGAGACACCTCGAGGGCCCGGCCACACGCGCTCAGCGTCGCGGCGACGCCGAAACGCTGGAGCACGTCCATGATCCGCCAGTAGCCGGCGCGCGTGCCGTACTCGAAGTGCGTCTCCATGCAGGCGTCCGGCACGCCGACCACCTCGTCGGCCACCTCGTAGACGCTTTCGTTCCGGTCGTCACCCGCGCTGATCGACAGCTCCGCGCCCTCTTCCACGTTGACGACGAACGAGACGGCGACGCGCGCGGCGCCCGGCCATTGCGGATCGGGAAACTGACCGCCGTAGCCGCGAAAGTCGCGCGCGCTCAGGAATCGCTCCGCGCGAGGATCGGCGACCAGCCGCTCTGCGCCCAGAGCCGTGTCGCGACGGCCTGGGCGGAAGCGACGACCTCGTCCGGGTCGAACCGCGTAGGGCGTCGGTCGCGCATGAGCACGCGGCCGTCGACGATGACGTCGCACACGTTCGCCCCGACACCGGCGTGAACGAGGAGGCTGATGCCGTCGACGACGGGGCGCAGGTTCGGCGCGTCGGCGTCGAGCAGGATCACGTCGGCTTTCATGCCGACGCCGAGGGCGCCGACCTCGCCCGCGAGCCCGAGCGCTGCGGCACCGTTCGCGGTGGCCCAGCGCAGCGCCGCGCGCGCCCCGAGGCCGCGACCACCGCCCTGCACGCGGTTGATCGCCAGCGCCGCGCGCATCGCCTCGAACAGATCATGGGACTTCGTGTCGGTGGCCAACGTGATGAGCGCGCCGGCTTCTTCCAGCTGCCGGATCGGCGCCATCATGCCCGACGACGCGTTGCCGATCGGCACGTGCGCCACGCTCAACCGCGCCGAGCCGACGCGCGCGATCTCCTCGGGCTCGAGGTAGATGCAGTGTCCCGCGACGACGTGCGGGCCGAGCAGGCCGACCTCGTCCAGGACCTCGCTCGGCCGCCGGCCGTCGCGGCGGAGGACCTGCGCAGCTTCGTCCGGACTCTGCGCCAGGTGCGTGTGCACGGGCGGACCGCGGCGCTCCGCGGCGTTCGCGACCTCGCGCAAGAGATCGCGCGAGCACGTGTCCGGCGCGTGCGGAGCGAGAAACGCGCGAAGGCGCCCACCGTCGTGACCGTGCCACCGCGCGACGATGTCCAGGTTCTCGCGCAGCGTCGCCTCGCCGATCTTCGGGTCGTAGCGATACTCGCCCCTGGTGAGGGCCGCCAGATCGGTGTCGTGGATGCGTCCGCCGACGAACGCGCGCAGGCCGCTCTCGGCCATCGCCCGCGCGCAGCTCGCACCGTGCCGATAGTAGTCCACGACGGTCGTCGAGCCCGTCCGGAGCAGATCCCACACCCCGAGCCGAGCCAGCAGGTAGGCCTCTTCGGCGCCGATGCGATGGCCCTGCGGCACGCCGGGCGTGTACATCGGCGCGAAGCTCATGTCTTCGACCATGCCGCGCGTGATCACGAGCGGCGTGTGGTTGTGCGTGTTCACCAGTCCCGGCATGACGATGCGCCGACGCGCGTCGATGCGCTCACGCGGCGCGAACCGGGCTCGCGCCGTCGCACCGGTTTCGACGGCCACGATCCGATCGCCTGCGATCGCCACCGCGCCGTCGACGAAGATGTGATCCGCCGCGTCCAGCGTGAGGACGATGCCGCCGTCCACGAGGAGGTCGCACGGCTGCGGGGCGTCGGCCATCTAGAACTCCGCCAGCCGTCTGAGTCCGACGAGACGGTCGGCCACGAGGAGCACCACGATGGTGAAAACGATCAGGCCGGACGAGATCGCGGCGATCGTGGGATCGGGGTTCTCCTCGAGGTACTGCAGCATGAGGGTGGGCAGGGTCTTGTTCCGCGCATCCACGAGAAAGATCGAGATCGGGTAGTTGTCCAGCGACGCGAGGAAGGCGAAGAGACCCGAGGTCAGGAACGCGGGGGCCAGCACGGGCACCATCACCTTGACGAGTGCGCGCGCCGGCGAGTAGCCGAGCGTGCGCGCGGCGTCGATCAGCGTGAAGTCGAAGAGCGAGAGACTCGCGAGCACGGTGCGCGTGACGTAGGGCAGCGTGATGACGACGTGGCCGATGAGCAGGCTCGCCCACGCGTCGCGCAGGCCGAGCTCGCGCAGCATCGAGAGCAGCGCCACGCCGACGACCAGGCCCGGCATCATCAGCGGCGACACCATGAAGGTTGTCAGCGTCGTCTTGCCGGGAAACGAGGCACGGGTGAGCGCGATGGCGCACAGCGTGCCGAGCACGAGCGAGACGGCGGTGGAGACCAGGGCGAGCGCAACAGACAGACGTACGGCCGGCCACAGCTCGCGCAGCGTCAGCGTGCGCTCGTACCAGCGGAACGACAGCGCCGGCGGGGGCAGGTTGAACACCGACGACGCACTCAGGGACACCACGAGCGTCACCACGAGCGGCGCCAGCAAGGCCAGAACGACCAGCGCCGTCACCGTCCAGACGACCACGAGCGTGGCGCGCTCCAGCGGCATCATCGCTCCGGCTGCCAGCGCCGCGCGAGGAGCGCGCTCGTGACCACGACGGCGATCGCGATGGCGAGGAGCACGACGGAGACCGTGGAGCCGAGCGATCGGTCGCGCATGAACAGGAACGACCGGGCGACGAGGATGGACAGCGTCTTGAATCGATCGCCCATCAGCAGCGTGGGGATGACGTACATCGAGACCGACATCGAAAAGACGAACGCGACCCCGGCGATCACACCAGGCATCGTCAGCGGCAGCGTCACGCGGACGAACCGGCGAAGCGGACCGGCGCCCAGCGTGGCCGCCGCCTCCGTGAGACGCGGGTCGATCAGCTTCACGACGGAAAAGACGGGCAGCACCATGAACGGCAGGAAGACGTTGGCGGCGCCGAGGACGAGGCCCGGCTCGGTGAACAGCAGGCGCAGCGGTGTGTCGACGAGGCCGCTGACGAGGAGCGCGCGGTTCACCAGGCCGTCGGTCCGGAGCAGGATGGTCCAGGCGAAAGCCTTGACGACGACGCCGACGGAGAGCGGAAGGATCAGCGCCGCAAGCAGCACGCCTTGCAGCGGTCCCCGGGCTCGGGCGAGCGCGAACGCCACCGGGTAGCCGGCGAGCAGGCACACGACGGTGGTCAGGAACGCCACTCGCAGCGTGTTCAGGATGACCGTCCAGCTGAACGGATCCGCGAGAAACTGCGCATAGCCGGCGACGCTGAGCCGGCCGTCACGCGTGACGCTCGTGACGAGGAGCAGCGCGAGCGGCACGGCGAATCCCACTGCGAGATACGCGACGCCGGGCAGCGCGAGCCACGCGACGCGGTCGACGGCGGCCCGTCGGGGGGCGATGGCCGTGACGGCGACCGGCGCGACGCTCACGGCGCGGAGTACACGAGCGTCGCGTCGATGGACCAGCGTACCGTGACCGGCTCACCCGGCGCCGACTCCGCCGCGCCCTCGGGCGGCAGCTCTGCGACGATCTGATCGGCGCCGGGGGCCTCGAAGTGCACCAGCAGCTTGGAGCCGAGGAACACGCGGTCGCGCACCTTCAAGGAGACGGCGTTGTCGCCGCCCACCCCGATGCGCAGGTGCTCGGGGCGGACGGCCACGAGCACGGCGGCGCCGACCGCGGCCTGCCCCCGCGCGCGCACGCGGCCGGCGGCGGTCTCGACGACCATCGCGTCGCCGTCGGCCGCGACCACGGTGCCGGAAAGCCGTGTGGACATGCCGACGAAGTCCAGGACGAACGGCGTCGCGGGCCGCGCGTAGATGGCGGCGGGGGTGTCGAACTGCTCGATGCGGCCGCGATTCATCACCGCGATGCGGTCGGACATCACGAGCGCCTCGTCCTGGTCGTGGGTCACGAAGATCGCGGTGATGCCGAGGTCGTGCAGCAGATGGCCGAGCTCGATGCGCATCGTTTCCCGCAGCTTGCGATCGAGGGCGGAGAGCGGCTCGTCGAGCAGCAGGAGCTTCGGCTTCACGGCCAGCGCGCGCGCCACCGCGATGCGCTGCTGCTGGCCGCCGGAGAGCACGCCGATCGAGCGCGGCCCGTAGTCCGTCAGCCGCACCAGCGCGAGCACGCGCGCGACGGTGGCCGCGATCTCGCCGGCGGACACGCCGTGCGCTCTCAGCCCGAAGGCGACGTTCTCCGCGACGGTGAGGTGAGGGAACAGCGCGTAGCTCTGGAACACGACGCCGACGTTGCGTTTGTGAGCGGGCACGCGCGTGATGTCGGCGCCGTCGAGCGTGACGCGGCCGCGGTCCGCGGCGAGCAGACCGGCGATGATGCGCAGCAGCGTCGTTTTGCCGCAGCCCGAGGGGCCGAGGAGCGAGACGAACTCCCCGGCCCGCACTTCGAGATCCAGATCCTGAATGACGGGCGTGTCGCGAAAGCTCTTCGCGACGCCGCGAACGTGGAGGTAGCTCAGACGCCCATCTCCTTGTCCCACCGCTCGACCCACCCCTTGCGCTCCTTCGCGACGTGCTCCCAGTCCGGCACGAAGACGTCCTTCGGCATGCCGGCGGGCACGGGCACGGCGGTGTTGGTCGGCAGGGCGGCCGCGACTTCCGTGAGGATCTTCTGATACTCCACGCCGAGCATCTCGTTGATGAACGCCAGCGCGAGCTCCGGCTGCGGTCCGTTCTTCACCTTCGCGATGCCGGACGGCATGGCCATGACGCCTTCCTTGGGCGAGACCATCTCGACCGCGGCGCCCTGACGCTTGCGCTCGGAGGCGTACGACGACAGCGCCCCCGCGATCATCGAGGCCTCGCCCTGCTCGAGGAGGTTGAACGCCTGCGGCATCTGCGTGTAGACGGTGAGCAGGCTCGGCTTGAGCGCGCGCAGCTTCCGGAACGCGGCGTCGGTCTCGTACTGCGCTTGCTTCAGCGGCTTGCCCGTCTCGAGGTGGGCCGCGAGATAGAACACGGACAGCCCCTCGGTGTTCTGCAGCGACGGCACGATGACCTTGCTCTTGTACTTCGCGTCCCAGACGTCGGACCACGAGCCCGGCGCGGGTTTCACTTTCGCGGGGGCGATCGCGATGCCCGCATACGGCTGCTGGTAGTTCGTCCACATGCCGTCCATGTGGATCGCCGCCGGCTTGAGCTTCGTCATGTTGGGAACCGTCGCCGGCGTGAGCTTCTCGATCACGTCTTCCTTCATCGCGAGGAGCAGCACCGGGTCGTCCATCATCACCACCGAGAGGTACGGCTTGGCTTTGTTCGAGACCATCTTTTCGAGGTTCACGAGCGACTTCGTGCCCTCGAAGACGATTCGGCAAGCGTACTTCTTCTCGAACATCGGAATGACCGTGGGGTCCATGAAGGCCTTGTGGCTCGCCGCGCCGCCGATGACGATGTCCTTCGTCTGGCTTCGGACGACGGCCGGGAAGCCGAGCGTCGACGCGGCGACGGTGCCGGCGCTCGCTGCAAGGAAGTGTCGTCGCGTCAGCCTCAGGTCGCTCATCTCATCCTCCGTGTGAACGCTGTATCGTATACGCCCGATGACCTACCCGCGTGATCTCGTCGGGTACGGCGCCACGCCGCCCGACCCGAAGTGGCCCGGCCACGCCCGCCTGGCCCTGCAGATCGTCATGAACTACGAAGAGGGAGGCGAGCGCTCCATCCTTCACGGCGACACCGAGGCCGAGACGTTCCTGCACGAAGTCGTCGGCGGGACGCCCGTGCGCGGCGCGCGCAACCTCCAGGTCGAGTCCGTCTACGAGTACGGCACGCGCGCGGGGTTCTGGCGCCTGCTGCGCTTGTTCGCCGAGCGCGACATCAAGATCAGCGTGTTCGCCGTCGCCATGGCGCTCGAGCGATACCCCGAGGCCGCGCGCGCGATCGTCGAGGCCGGCCACGAGGTCGTCAGCCACGGCTGGCGGTGGATCGACTACCAGGACGTCGCCGAGGACGTCGAGCGGGAGCATGTGGAGCGCGCGGTGGCGACGCTGACGAAGCTGACGGGCAGCCGACCGCTCGGCTGGTACACGGGACGGCTCAGCCCCAACACGCGGCGGCTCGTCGTCGAGGCCGGCGGCTTCCTCTACGACTCCGACGCCTACAACGACGACCTGCCGTACTGGGAGAACGTCGGCGGCCGGCCGCACCTCGTGATCCCGTACACGCTCGACAACAACGACATGAAATTCGGCGGCGTGCAGGGGTTCAACACCGGCGCCGATTTCTTCGCGTACCTGAAAGACGCGTTCGATGTGCTCTACGCCGAAGGGGCCACGCATCCCAAGATGATGTCGATCGGCCTGCACATGCGGCTGGCCGGGCGGCCCGGTCGCGCCGCCGCGCTGGAGCGCTTCCTCGACTACGTCGCCACGCACGATCGGGTCTGGATCTGCCGGCGCGTCGACATCGCGCGCCACTGGATCGCCACGCATCCGCCGCGTGACCGCTAGACCTTCACGTCGCGATTGAAGCGATCGATATACTCGCCCCGGCGCGGGTTGAGCTTCGTCCAGTCGACGCCGTGGTACGTCTCGAGCTGCGCCGCGTCTTTCGCGTACTGCTGCAGTCCCTGGCTGTAGGGGACCTTCGAGTTCGTCGGCGCCAGCAGGTAGGGCTTGTCGCCCATCTTCTGCTGCACCTCGGGACTGAGCGCGGCGTTGATGTACGCGGCGGCGAGGTCCGTGTTCTTCGTGTTCTTGACGATGTGCATCGTGCTGCGGATGACGAGCCAGCCGGTGTCGGGCCTGGCCATCGCGATCGGCACGCCCTTGGCCTGCATGTCGCCCGCGTTGTTGTTGTAGAACGGTGCCACGTCGATCTGGCCCTGCTGGAAGAGCGTGGCGAGCGCACCCGGGCTCGCCGCGACGGCGGCGACGTTGGGCAGCAGCTTCTTGAGATACGCGAACGCCGGCTCCATGTTCTCTTCGCTGCCCCCGTTGATCCGCGCGATGTCGACCATCCAGGCGGAAATGAGCGTGGAGCCCATGCTCGAGAGGCCGACCCGGCCCTTGTATTCCGGCGAGAGCAGATCCGTCCAGGACTTCGGCGGCGTCTTGATCTTCTCCGTGTTGTAGCCGATGCCGATGATCTGGGCCGAGCAGAACGCGCCGAACCCGCGCGGATCGACGAACTTCTTCGGCAGGTCCTTCATGTTCGGGAGCCGGTCGGCCGGCAGCGGAGCGAAGATGTCGTGCTGGAGCGCGGCGATGTACGGCCCCTCGTCGAGGATGATCGCGTCGTACGGCGGATTGGCTTTCGCCGCCACGATCTTCGACACCGTGTCGACGGCGAGCGAGGCGACCAGGTTGACCTGGGCGTTGTTCGTCGCGCGGCGGAAGGCGGGCACGAGGATCCCGCGATGGGCTTCTTCCCAGGCGCCCGGATACGTCGTGGCCGACAGGGCGCCATTGCCGAACGAAATGCCCACACCCGAGGCAGACGCGGCCGCGCCGAGCGCGCCGATGCCCTTGAGGACGTCACGTCGAGAGATGTCGTTGCCCATCGAGAGGCCTCCTTGTGGGGCCCGGCGGCATTGACGAGCGCCGGCCGATTTTCTTACAAAGAGAGCCCAGTGACAACCCGCGGCGTCGCGCTCGACCTCGACGGCATCACCCACCGCTTCGGCCACACCGTGGCCGTCGAGGGTGTGAGCCTTCGCATCGAGCCCGGTGAGATCGTGGCGCTCCTCGGACCGAGCGGTTGCGGCAAGACGACCCTGCTCCGCATCGTCTCGGGGCTCCTGCGCCAGAGCGGCGGCCACGTCGCCGTCGACGGCGGCATCGTCGACGAGCTGCCACCGAACGAGCGTGGCGCCGGGATCGTCTTCCAGAACTACGCGCTCTTCCCGCACATGACCGTCGAAGCCAACGTCGGCTACGGCCTGCGCGCGCGCGGCGCCCCGCGCGCGGAGATTGCCGAGACCGTCGAGCGCATGCTCGCGCTGGTGCGCATGGAAGGCTTCGCGCGGCGCCTGCCGCGGCAGCTCTCGGGAGGGCAGCAGCAACGCGTGGCG
>Ga0075418_10003124_pt1 | contig 18900 bp, 19 predicted proteins | sample SoiMetdeltSBSDD2_FD_81776 | JGI IMG/M metagenome (GOLD analysis project Ga0075418, IMG submission 81776) | Bulk soil microbial communities from a Populus tree surrounding site in Tennessee, USA - Soil MetaG P. deltoides SBSDD2 | ecosystem: Environmental > Terrestrial > Soil > Tree plantation... | reverse complement strand
TTCGGCGGGGTTCCCCCCCATGATCAACATCATGTCGGTGTTCTTGATGTCGATCCACCCGTTGGTCATCGCGCCGCGTCCGAATGTGGGCCCCAAACTGGAGACCGTGGGCCCGTGTCAAACTCGGGCCTGGTTTTCCAGGTAGCAGACTCCCAGGCTGCGCATCGTCTTGACGACGAGGTAATTGAATTCGTTGGTATCCGTGCAGCCGCCGGTAAACGCGATGCCCTCGCAACGGTTCACGACCCGACCGCGATCGTCGCGTTCGATGAACGTGTCGTCGCGGGTCTTCTTGACGCGACGTCCAATCTCGTCGAGTGCCTGATCCCAGCTGATGTCTTCCCAGCGATCTGAACCGGGCCGTCTGACCTGCGGTTTCAGCAGCCGTCGATCGTTGAGGATGTCCTGTTGCAGCGATGCGCCCTTCGGACAGAGCGTGCCGCGGTTGATCGGATGATCCGGATCGCCTTCGACGTGGACCACCTGTGCGACCGCGTTCTTCGCTTTATCCCCGAGCGTATGAATGATGACGCCGCAACTGACCGAGCAATACGGACAGGTGCTTCGCGTTTCACTCGTCCGCGAGATCTTCAATGTCTTTGCTTGCGCGTAAACCGGTGTGACATCGAACCCGAAGGCAGTTAGCGTTGCGCCTCCGGCAAGGGTTGTCTGGATGAATGCTCTACGAGAGATGTCCATCACCAAGCCTCCAATTACCCCGATCGGCGGAACGATAGCATGATTCTCACGATGTCTCCCGGGGTCCGGGATCCGGGATCCGGCTCGGATCGTAATTCGAAGAGTTGCATCTGACGGAATCTGGGCCTCGGAAACCGGACAACGCATCCCGGACAACGGACCCCGGCTGATTACAACCCGACCAGATTCAACTCGATCTTTTCGTACCCCTGTTCGCGCGCCCAGATGTCGAGCGCCGCGCCTGCAACCTCATCGACAAGCGGCACCGCAAGGCCGAGGCGCGTGAGATCAACCGTCTTGAGATAGTGCCGGCACGTGTCGCACGCATCGACGCGAAGATGATCGTGCTCGGGCGAGTGAAAGTAGCCGAGCTTGTGCTCGTCCTCCTCACCGCAATGCGCACACAGCACGCGACGGAATGGCCATACCGTCAGGCACGTGGCGCACAGCAGCGACCGTCCTCCTCCCTCGAGCGGCCCGCCCGAACCGTGCAGCACTGACAGCTGCGGGATCCCACCGCAAAACGGACAGCGGTTCTCCGCCATGGTCAATTCGCGGTCGATCGGCATCACGCCGGCGTCAGCGAGAAACCGTGCGTATGGCTGCAGCACTGCCTTGGCGAAGAACTGCCGATCGGATGGGCGGTTCCAGCAGGCCGTAAGGAGATCGTCGATCTGCTTTTGTGGACCGTCGAGGAGCCGGCGCGCCTGCTTTGCGAGCAGCTCAGGACCGGCAGCCGCAATGGAGCCGAGAAACGCGGCGATGCCGGGCCGCAGCAACTCGATGTCGTGAGCGAGGGCGCCGGTCGGAGGACCATTTCTATTGGGAGTCAGCCCGACCGCGAGCACCTTTTGCAATCCCAGCAGAGCGCCATAGAAGGCCAACAATGGACGAACAGCGTCATCGGCACTGGCGAGCTGCTGAGCGCGTTCGATGCATCGATCCCATGATTCACGCATTTCGTACTGGTTGTGAGACGATACCGCAACTTTCCTACGCCGGTGCGGTTCGGAGGAGGCGCCATGACGATCTCGTTCCGCCAGCTTCGTCGCGTTGCACTCGGGTTTTCTTTTGGCCTGTCGGCGATTATTGTTCTTTCCGTGTCAGACGAAGTGAGGACTCAGACCAACAGCAAAGACCCTCGAGCCATTCCTGCGCGCAATATTCCCGTGCCCAATACTGTCAGCCCCGAAATGCAAACACTGATCGCGGGGGCGCCAGCCGGTAACTGGAACAGCGCACCAACAACTACAGAGGAGTGGAAGACGGTGGCCGCCCCTTCCGCCGGTCGCAATCTGCCGGCACTCCGGGAACGGCTGGGCGTGAAGACCGAAGCGATCACGGTGAATGGTGTCAGCGCGTTCATGGTCACGCCCCAAGTCATTCCGCCGGAGAATCGCAACCGCTTGCTCGTGCATATGCATGGCGGTTGCTATGTGCTCCAAGGCGGCGAAGCGGCAACCAGCGAAGCGATCTACATGGCAGGCTTCGGCCACTTTCGCGTGCTGTCGGTTGATTACCGGCGGCCACCCGACGCGCCATACCCCGCCGCCCTGGACGATGGCATGACGGCGTGGAAGTGGGCGTTGAAGTCGACCGACGCGAAGAACATGGCCATCTTCGGCACATCCGCGGGTGGCGCGTTGACACTTGCGATGGTTCTGCGCGCGAAGCAGGACGGATTGGCATTACCTGCCGCGATCGCGCCGGGGACTCCAATGTCCGATTTGACCGGCACGGGAGACTCGTTCGCGACCAACTACATGGTCGACAACGTTCTGGTCGGAAGCGATGGTCGATGTGACGCGATGGCCCGCCTCTACGCCAACGGCCACGACTTGAAGGATCCCATGTTGTCGCCCGTCTACGGCGACATGCGTGGATTCCCGCCGACGATTCTGACCACCGGGACGCGCGATCTCCTGCTCAGCAACACGGTGCGGGTCCACCGTAAGCTGCGTCAGGCCGGCGTCGTCGCGGAGCTGCACGTTTACGAAGGACAATCACACGCGCAGTACATGCGCGACGTGAATGCGCCGGAGACAAAGGAGGCATTTGAGGAGATCGGGAAGTTTTTCGATCGGTATCTCGGGAAGTGACGGCGGCGAATCGCTAATCACTAATCACTCTTCGACAATCGCTGATCCTTGAATCCTCGAATCGCGAATCCTCGCCCCACGCGTCGACTGTTCATCGCCATGCTGGGTGTGCGACGGCAACGCCGCTTGCTGCGGATCAGATTCACAATTCGGCGACAGGTAAACGTGCCGGGACTGGCGTCCTCAGTGGACGAGCGGACACGCGATCACTTATTATCCCGCGGCCGAGCGCATCCCGAGCGCGAAGATCATTCCCTTGCCTGAGAACGGGCGAGTGATCGCCGACATAAGAATCGCACCCGCGCACCTCGCGCACGTTAGCGGAATCGTCTTTGGAGCAAATGGCCGTCCCGTGCAAGGTGGGATGCTGGGGGTCGCTCACGGCGACAATCTCTTCGGAGTGGATTCGAGTGCGGTATCGATCCGCCCGGATGGAACCTTCGTCGTCATGGGACTTCCGCCAGGCACTTACTTTCTGCAGTTTCGAGAGGGCGTCTGGCCGCCTCCGAAGACTGTCCTTCCGAAGGTGTCCGGCGCAAAGGTGATCATCGCGGACGCGGACGTTACCCATGTCCGCGTTGCGCCGATCGAAATGGTTACGGTCACCGGGCGACTGCTCCTGGTTGCCAGTCAGCGGACGCTTCAATTGTCTGAGATCAAGGTGGCAGGAGTGTCTTTGTCGGATCACAAGAGTGGGCGACCAGGCGCATCCGCCTGAACGGCACCGATGTGAGTCACCGGGACATCACTTTCGAAGCTGCCCCACCGATGAACGGTCTTGAAGTCGAACTTGATAAACCGCTCGCCCGACGCGGGCAATGACTGGTTTGGGGGTTCCGGAAGGGACGGAGGGGACGGAGGGGACGGAGATCACGGGACAAGATCAACACGGAGACACGGAGGTACGGAGAGGATCAAGGTTTAGTATTCAGGACTCGTGTAATCCCATCCTTAAGAATCGCAACATTGAAATTTATCAGCAATCCGGCCGGGCACTGAGCCAACACCACGTACGTCTTCAGCTGCGCACGGTGGACAGGAGCAACCTGCGCAATCGATTTGACTTCTACAACCACTGTTTTCTGCACAATGACATCCAGGCGGAAACCGCACTCCAGCGAAACTGTCTTGTAGACGACTGGCAACGGCTTCTGGGTCTCATAACTCAGCGCCGTGGTTTCGAATTCGTGGAGCAGACACGCAAGATACACGGACTCGAATAGGCCTGGTCCCAAGTTTCGATGGACTTCGATCGCTGCTTTGATAATCCGAGACGTCAGTGCATTGATGTCGGGCAATGGTGCGAGCGCCATGCCACATTGCTAGTGCACGTGCAGTGCCATCCTGAAACGAGTGTGATTTGAGGCTTCCGTGTTAGCGGCGTGCAGATTCCGCCATGCGACGGTCCGCGTAACTTTGAAGGAAGTGCAATGCCGTCCGACGATGCCGGCTTCGACGTCCGTGTCTCCGTGTCTCCGTGGTTAAGCTTGTTCCGTGCGCCCCGTCCCCTCCGTTCGCACGACGCGCAAACTACGGATTGGCGCTTCGGAGACTATCGAGGAGCTCTCTGGCTTCCCGTTCTGTATCGTCCGGCGAGCGCATCCCCTTCAGGCTGGTCCGCCGAAGTCCTGCGGCGCGCGCCTTCCAGCTTTCCTCACGCAGCTTGAAGTAAGAATTGGCGTCCGCGACGAGCTTGGCTTGTTCGCGGGGAACGTGCTGCAACTCGCTCAGACGAGTCTGTGCGGCGCGAAGCTCCGGCAGGATCGATCGTTCGATGACGGCGACGAGTTCCTTGAGCGTCATTTGGCCGTTGGTGAATTCGCGCACCGCGCTGTCGTACGCACTCGCCGTCTTGTCTTCGAGATCGGCAATGCGCGCGATCTCGGGACGGACGTCGATCACCCCGCGCATGGGAATGCCAGCGCCGATGACGACAATGACGATGGCCGCTGTGATAGCGAGGGTGCGCTTCAACATCGGCATGGCAATCGCCAGCCGTGGTTGCGCTTGTGCGGTTTCCCCAAGCGGTTGCGCCTCCGCGTCGGACGTGGTCATCGCTGCCACGACGGTCGGCTTCGCGAGAATGAAGCCGTAGATGAGTCCGACGACGAGACCCGAGAGTTCGAGGACGCCGGCATGTCCGGCACCGAAGCTATACAAAAGGAACAGAGCGGCTGGCCCCGCAATCTTCAGAAGCGTCGTGCGCGGCACGGTGAACGGTGATGGCGTCGCCATCCCGGTAAAAAGCATGGTCGCGAACATTCCGTAAATCGCGAAGACACTGGCCGAGTCGCCGGCGGTTACGACGACCGGGTGCAGCAGCACGCTGACAACGGCGAAGAGCAGTCCGGCACCAAGATACGCGTTGGCGAACGCGAAGGACCCGTAGAACCGCTCGGTAATCAGTCCGATTTGCGCGACGCCGAGCGCGTTCACGAACATGTGCACGAAGCCGCCGTGCACGAACATCGAGCTCACCAGCCGCCACCATTCGCCGTTTGCCGTTCGCGTGCCGATGCTTGCGCCCCATCCGACGAGAGTCGCGGGATCGGCAAGCGAACCAGGGGCGGTCAACATGCAGACGAAGATGCCAACGTTCAGTGCGAGGACCGTCAACGTGGCGAGCGGACGCGGCGTCCGGGCGGCAAGGGCGGCATCGAACGGTGTGGGAGGGGGCCAATATCGGGCGACGCCCCCCCAAACGTTGTCGAATCGGTCAAGAACCGCCCGCCGGACTCGATCACGTTCCTTTGGTGTCGTGAAATACCAGACGGCAGCCAGCAGCACTACGAGAGGGAGGAAACCCATGCTGCACCCGTCTCAAGACGTGTGCCACCAAACGCGCGAGATTGTGGCCAGATTTCGTACCTCGCGCGGGGATCAGCGATCAAGACTTGGATTTTTGCGCGAGAGTGTAATTTGCGCCCCTCGCTTCTCGCTCCTCGCTCCTCGCTTCTAACGAGCAGCGAGCCGCGAAGAGCGAGCAGCGAAATATTACTTCTTTGGCTTCTCCGCCACCGCCTTCTGCCAGTACGCCTGCTGCCCGATGTACGACTTCGTATCCGGCATGTTCGCAAGGATGGTGCGGCGCACGTCGAGGATGTCGATCTTCCCTTCCTTCTCGTACAACAGCTTGCCATCGGTACCGATCACCGCCGTGTAAGGGGTACCAGGCTTCCAGCGGCCGCCCCAGGCCGCCTGCAGACCGGCGACGTCAGCTGACGAGAACTGTTTGTTGGGACTCGATGCGTACTGTTTCTTCAGAAACGCCAGCACGGCCGGCGCTTGCTCGGGAGAATCTGTGGACACGGTGACGAAATCGAAGGCGCGCAACCGATACATCCGGTAGGTCGTTTCGAGATCGAAGAACTGATCGGCGCACAGTGCGCAGTTGGTCGACCAGAAATTCACGAGGAGTACTTTGCCCGTCTGGTTGGCACGAAGCTTCTTCAAGTCCTCGGCGCCCACGACGTCGACGTTCACGGGTTCAGCCTTGATCTTCGCCCATTCCTCTTCGACGCCGCTCGCCTTCGACATCCATTTCGTCGTGCACCCGAACGCGTTCGTGTCGGTAACCGGGACAGGCTTGCCGGCCAGCATCGCCTCGAGCGCATTGCGCGCGTCCTGCGCCTTCACGAGCTCTTCGCGCTGGTTGTCGTCGACCCGCCCCTGATACTGAAGCTTCCGCGCTTGATCGAACAGGTAGATGTGCGGCGTCGCGACGACGCCGAACTTGATCGAGACCGCCTGCGTCTCGCCGTCGTAAAGATACGGCCAGTCGATGTTGCGGTACGCCTTGCGGATCTTCATTTCTTCGAGCGAGTCGGTCACGTCGGTATATCCGAGCTCGTTCAGGCGAACTGACTTCGGATTGTTCGGATTGATCGCGACGAATGCGACCCCCTTGTTGCGGTACTCCCGGTACAACTTTTCGATTCGCCCTTCGTACAACTGCGACACCGGGCAGTGATTGCATTCGAAGACGACCGCGAGAATCTTCGCGCTCTTGTAGTCGCTCAGTTTGTGAATCTTCCCGTCGACCCCCGGGAGCGCAAAGTCGGGTGCAGGCGAGCCGATTGTAAGGATCGGATGCTCGAGATCCGCCGTGATCCCGCGGCCCCTGGCGGGTGCCTGTTGCGCACGTCCGAGATCCACGATGCTCACACCCACAATGGCAAGAGCGGCCAGGAACAACGCGCGTCGATCGGTTGAGAGGTTCATGAAATCTCCTGTCGCAGGGCTGACCAGCCTCCGCTCATTGCGCAGACCAGTGCGCCTGCATTCCCCGGTGCTCTGTGTCGTCGGGCAGATTAGCGAGAATCGCCCGTCGTAACTTCGTAAAATCCAATTCGCCGAGTTGCTGGAACAACACGTCGCCGTTCGGCGCAATGAGGACGCTGAACGGGACGGCTGCAGGCATCGCCGGATCGAAGGCTTCCTGCAGACCGAACGTATCAGGCGTCGCAAACTGCAGGTTCCTGCTCGACGCATGATTCTTCTTCAGAAACTCCATCACCTTCGCTTTGTCGGCCGGGTCGTCCGACGATACCGACACGAAATCAAACCCACGCTTTCGATACATTCGATACGTCGTCTCCAACTCGGGAAATTCGGTCACACATGGTCCGCACCAGGTCGCCCAGAAATTGACGAGGAGGAGCTTGCCAGTTGGGTTGGGGCGCAGTTTTTTCAAGTCGTCCTCGGCCGCCATTTCGAGCGTGACCGGTTCTGCGTCAATCTTCGTCAACTCCTGCTGCCGCGGCGACGTGTTCGATACCGGCTGAATCGTGCAGCCGACGACCGCCGTTCGTTCCTCCGGCACACGCGCGCCGGCGAGCACCGCATTGATCGCATTCAGTGCGTCGTGGGTTTTGACGAGCGTCACATTGACGTTGTCGTCGATTCGTCCTTCGTATCGCAGCTTGCGCTGATCATCGAACACAAAGACGTGCGGCAGCCTCTCGACGCCGAACTTTGCCGCCACCGCCTGCGCGTCGCCGTCGTACAGGTATGGGTACTGGATTCGCCGATGCTCCGCGCGAGCCTTCATGTCGGCGAGCGAATCGCCGACGTCGGAGTATGCCAGCTCGCTCAACGGTATCGCATCGGCGCGCTCGCTATTGATGGCCACCAGGCGGACACCTTTGCTCCGGTAGTCTTCATCCAGCTTGCGCAGACGCTCTTCGTAGAGTTGAGCCGCCGGGCAATGATTACAGGTGAAGACGACAGCAAGGACGCGGCTCGACGCGTACTCGGCCAGCGAATGCGTCTTGCCGTCGATACCGGGGAGCGAGAAATCGGGTGCGGGCGATCCAATCGCGATCGCGCGATTGCTGCCGCCGCACCCGGCCACACAGAGTAGCGAGAACAAAAGCCATCGGCGCATTCGACCGGTATATTATCGCGACCGGACCCTGTCCCGTGCCGAAACGAGTGTTCATCTTCGTAGCGTTCTGCTCTCTCTGTGCGAGCCACGCTGCCTCAGCCGCCCCACGGCTCGACACGATCCAGAAGCGAGGCTTCCTGACCTGCGGGATTGAACCTCAGGTCCCAGGCTTTGCCGAGGTCGACGCACAAGGCCAACACCGCGGTTTCGACATCGACGTGTGCCGGGCGATCGCCGCGGCCGTCTTCGGAGCGGCTGACAAAGTCAGGTTCATCCCGGTCGCGAATGCCGCCGACTTCCTGAAGAGTGACGAGATCGACGTGGTCTCGCGTCGACTCACCTGGGAACTCCGGCGCGAGGGATCGCTGCCACTTCTGTTCGGCCCGATCACGTTCTACGACGGCCAGGGATTCCTGGTCTCGAAGTCGCTCAACGCGCAAATGATTCGACAGCTCTCTGGCGTGGACGTCTGCGTCGCCGGCGGGACCAACTTCGAATTCAACGCCGGTTCGTACTTTCAGACGCACCAACTCGCGCTGAAGAAAGTCGTGCTCGAATCCGCCGGCGACTTCCAGGCAATCGCCGCGGCGTTGGCGAAGGGAAAGTGTCGTGCCTACACTGCGGACGTTTCCGAGCTGGCGGCCATTCGTTCACTCCTTCCGACGCCAGCCGACTTCGCCATTCTCGACGAGCACATCTCGCGCGAACCGCTCGCTCCCCTCGTCCGCCACGATGACCCGCACTGGTTCGTCATCGTCCGCTGGACGATCCTGGCGCTTATCAACGCGGAGGAGCTTGGCGTGACGTCAGCCAACGTTGATGACATGCGCAAGAACGGCACCGTCGATGTGCAGCGTCTCCTGGGTGTTGTCGAGGGGAATGGGAAAGCTCTTGCGCTTCGCGAGTCGTGGGCCTACGACGCAATCAAAGCGGTCGGTAATTACGGCGAGATGTTCGAAAAAAACATTGGCCGCCGCAGCCGTATTGGACTGAACCGCGGCCTCAATCGCTTGGCGCGCGATGGCGGGCTGATGTATGCACCGCCGTTGCGGTAATCGACTTTATTTGCCTGCAGGCACCGGTTCCATCACGATGTTCTCGAGCTGAACGGCGCCGAGCTTGTTTGGGATTTTCGGCGCGGACACCATCTTGTACCCCGCCTTCGTAATCGTGACCTCGATCTGACCCGGATCGATCGTCTTGCCCAGTCCCTGGATGGCGCGCCCGACGTCAGGGCTTCGGAAATGCCCGGGGCTGTCGTTGCGAAACGGAAAATTCATCCCGACGTTTTTCGCCGAGACAGTAATCATCAACTTGTCGAGCACGTTTCCCTTGCTGTCCTTCACGTGGCCGAAATAGTAAAGGACCGCCGGGCCGTCGCTCTGCGCGTTGAAGAATTCGACCCCGTTCGCGAGCGCCGCCGCTGACGTGAACAGTGCCAAAACTGCAATCGCAAGGAGTCGGACCTTCATGACAGCCTCCTGATTGCACATTTTGCCACACAGAAATGCGAAATCCTAACGACTCAGGCTGACTCGACCCTCGTGTCCTCCCACCGCTTCGGGAACCCGTTACCCGAAAACTGTTGCGTTTGCTGAATCTCAGCAATAGAATCCGCAAACTCATCCATCGGAGCTGCCGGCAGACGACGCGTCACTCCGACGACGTTCGCCACCTGCCCGTTCGGGACTCATTTGCAAAGGAAAAGGCGACATGAGAAACGCGCTATTGATTGGTGCCGTGCTGACCTGTGCGGCCGCCATGGCCGTCGGTGCCAGCACGGGTTCCGGCGCCCCTCCGGGGCAAATTTTGGAAGGCAAGCGCCTGTTTGAGCAGGCAACCTTTGGCGGCAACGGGCGGACGTGCCAGACCTGCCACAGCCCAGCGACCGGCACTGTCTCTCCTGCCGATGCCGAGAAGCGGTTTGCCCAAGACCCCAACGATCCTCTCTTCGCCCACGACGGAAGCGACGACGGTCAGGGACATGGCACGTCGCGGATGCGGAAAGATGCAACGGTCTTGATGACGATCCGTATGGCCAACAACGTCCAGCTCGCCGACGATCTCACGGCGAAGACGGTCGTCATCGCGCGCGGGATTCCCACCACATTAAATACTCCGGCGCTCGATGACGTGCTCATGGTGGACGGGCGCCAGCCGACGCTCGAAGACCAGGCAAGCGGCGCCATTCAGGATCACGCGCAGGGCGCGGTGCCTTCGATCGCAGGCCTGCACGCAATTGCCGCATTTCAGAAGTCGAACGCGTTTTTCAGTTCTCCAGAACTTCGGCGATTCGCGCTCGAACAAGGCCCCGCGCCGACACTGCCACTGGGAGAAACCGAGTCGGAAAGACGCGGACGCCGCTTCTTTGAAGATCTGCCACCTGATCCGACAGACGGATTGAAGCCCGGGCTGTGCTCACACTGTCACAGCGGACCGCTGCTGAATCAGACCAACGAGTTCGCGAAACTGTTCATTCCGTCACCCGCCCCGATTCCCGCGGGCCAGCGTTTCATCAGTGTCGGCGTGTCGGAGCTCCACCCCGCCGGCGCGCGAGAGTTCATTTTCAACAAAGGCAAATCGGATGAATTCCACTTGGTCAGTCCTGATCCCGGACGCGCGCTGATCACAGGGGTGATTCCAGCGAACGACCCAACGTTGGAGCACGTGAACGCGTTCAAGATTTCGCCGCTGCGTGGAATCCGACGCACGGCGCCGTACTTCCACGACAACTCCGCAAAAACTCTTGAGGACGTCGCGGCACACTACGCCCTGTTCTTCCAGATCGTGACCGGAGGGTTTATCAATCTCACGGCGCAGGATCAGGCGGATATTGTTGCTTATATGAAGCTGTTGAATTGAGCGCTGAAATTGCTGATTGCTGATTGCCGAATGCTGATTGGTCTCGCGTGGAGCAATCGGCAATCGACAATCAGCAATCGACAATTTCAGAACGCACTCAGTAGAACCACCGCCGCTCGTACACCAGAATGACAACGAGCAAAGCGGCCGGAACTCCCCACACCCACACCTGACCGATCCGCTCGGCAATTGAGCGCGGCACGATGAGCGCGGCGACCGAGCTGATCATCGTCGCGCCGAACAACCAGCTGTACCACAGGATCGCGGGGCCGGCTTCTTCGAGTGGCAGATCTTCTCGCGAAAAGGATTTCAGCACCGGGTAATAGCGAAAGAGTGCCGTGTGATACCGCTCGCTCCAGAAGAACAGCCCCATGTAGGCGACGCCGAAGACGATCGAAAACACATTCATTCGGGCAGACGGCATCACGGGAACAGCCCCTTGATGTTGTTCAGCAGTTCACCGACCACGAAACTCCACCACGCGACGAAGGCGAGGATCCAGGTCAGGTACTTGCGCGTGTCGGCGCGCGCCGGCAGCAGTGGAGGGCGCCACGCGAGCCAGTACGCGGGCAGCAGGCCCAGTGCAACAGCCGCAAAGTGCTCCTTCGTTTCAAAGATGCCGTTCGCCGCTCGCAACTGAAGATCCTCCAGCGTCGGCCGCACCTCGACGCGATACTGTGGGTACAGCAAACCACCGAGCACGACGTTCGCGAAGAAGAGCAGGACGGTGACGTTGGTAAAGGTGGGCGAATTCACGCCGCGGAAGCGATCGACGAATGAACGTCCTGGTGCCGTGGGCCTGCGGGCAACACTGAACGACTGATGGGTAATCGCGCCGAGCAGTGCCGCGCCGACGAGCACATGGAGAACGAGTAAGACTTGAATCATGTGAGCGGTCACTGAAATTGCTGGATGCTGATTGCTGATTGCTGAATTGGCCAGCATTCAGCATTTCGGCCTCAATCAGCAATCAGCAATCAACAATCAAAATTTTCCGCATTCTACTTGGCCTCCAGCACTTCAGCGGCCGCCCGCTCGCCCGATTCGAGGGCTCCCTGCATCCATCCCATCCACGTCGATGTGTGCTCACCGGCGAAATGAACCCGTCCCTCTGATTTCGCGATCTCCGGCATGAACGTCGACATCTGCCCGGGATGAAAGACGGCGAATGCACCGCCTGCCCATGCGTCCCGGACCCAACGATACACTGAGCCCGTCTGGAAGGACGTACGAACCGCCGGAAAAGTACGGCCGACAATCGCCAGGCCGTGTGCGATCGCGCGGGCGCGCGCCATGCCGGCGACGTTTCGACCAATCTCGCCGCCCACGGTCGCACCGAGGATGCCGCGTGTGCCTTCAAGATCGTAGGTGCAGTCCCACATTTCGGCGGGCGCATCACTGCGTGCCGTGCCGCTCAGCCCCTGCTGCTGCCAGAAACTCGTGCGGCACTGGAAAAGAAGACGCGTCGCAGGAAAATACGGAAGCTCCGCGATCGCTCGCGCTTTCTGTTCTGAAAACCGCGGCTGGACGTCAATTGCGCGCAAGGCGGCAAACGGAACGGTCAGAATCACGCGGCTCGCACGCACGGCTTTCCTGCGTCCGCGCTCCAGGTAGTCGAGCCGCACCGCGCCATCGCTCTGGTCGATCCCGACCAGTGCCGCGTTGTAGCGGACGATCGCGCCCAGCGACCGTGCCATTGCGCGCGGCAGTTGATCCATCCCGCCATGGATCTTGTAGAACTGATTCACATTGCGCAGCAGCGCAAATTGGCGCAGCACGTAGAGCGCCGACAACTCGCGCGAGTCGCCGCCAAGCGTCATCAACCTGACCGCGCCGTCCGATGCACCGCGCGCGCGCAACCAGTCAGGCCATGTCACCTGATCGTAGCTGCGCCAACTCGCATACGCGTCTGCAGACGGCTTCACCTCGCCAATGTCAGGCGGCAGATCCGTCACGTAGCGCTTCAACAACGCCGCCTGTGTCAGGCCGTCTTCGTCTGGTTTCAATCCAAGTGTCGTCGTCGCTCTCGTCAAATCGTCCGGCAGTTTCGCCGTCACGGTCCCAATCGTGACCAGCGCGGATCCATTCAACGATTCGAACGGCACGAGATTGAGACTGTACTCCTTCGCGAGCTGTACCACCGTTTCGTGCAGAGGCGGAATCCGTATGGCGCCGGCCTCCGCGTAAAGACCCTCGGCGAAGGGGGCGCGGATCGTGTAGATGCGGCCGCCGGGACGACTGCGCGCTTCGAGCACAACGACCGGCGCGCCCGCCTTGCGCAACACTTCCGCCGCACGAAGTCCCGCGAGGCCTGCACCGACGACGACCACCGGATCGGTCGCAGCGCCACGCGCCTGCGATCGCAGGACGAATGGAGAGGCCGCGGCCGCCGACATCCTGAGGAAGGATCGGCGATCTATGGTCCTCGCGGCGCGACGCGTCCCGGACGAGTCCAAAACCGTCATGGGTGACTACTTTGGCAGGGGCTCGAAACTGATCAGCGTCGAAGCCGGAGAAGTTGGCACGACCGGCCGCAGGTAAGGCAGCCCTGAGGAGACGTGACAGGAGTAGCAGGCGTCGAGTGCGCTCTTGTAGGAACTGACGAATGCGGCGTGATCCTCGTCCTCGACCGCAAGTTGCACGGCAGCAAACGCGCTCAAATCGACGGCGGTAAAGATTCCTTTGACGTCAACTGTTTTCCCGTCGGGCAACTGTCTCACCGGGCGCAGAAGAACGGTCCACCGCATTGACTGCCGTGCTTCGCCAATCAGATATCGCGCGAGTGTCCAGTTCTTCTTGTCGGCGGCGAACCACAGGTTGGTCCAGTGATATCCCGCATCGATCATCGAATGGGACTGCGTCGGGACGATGCTCTTGAGGAATGTGACATCGGCGGCCGCCGCACCCGTCGGAGCCTGCTGCTGCGCGGCTGGCGCGGGAACATTCCGCGTCATCCAGTACTCGACCGCCATGCCACCGATGATGGCTCCGAGCACGAGTGCGACGAACACCGCCGCCTTGTTCATTTCTTCTGCGACAGCGACTTGATGTAGTTGACCATGTTCCAGATCTCCTCGTCGCTGACGCGCCCATCCCACGGCGCCATGAAGAAGTCAGGACCGATCCCTTTCTTCACGACCGTAAAGATCTCGCCGTCGCTCGAACCATGATCCCACTTCTCGTCCGTGAGATCCGGAGGCTGATTACCGCCGCGATCCTCGATGACCGAGATCGTGATGCCACCCTTTGCGTCCTTGCCGTGACAACTGGCACACAGGGTCTGATACTGCTTCTGTCCCGCCGCGATCGACTCTGGCGTCGCGGCGACCGGGTTCTTCATTTTCGCTGCTTCAGGATCACCCTTTGCCGTCGCCTGCCGTGCGATCACACTTGCCGTAAGACACACGGTTACAAGTACGAACACCACAGGCCTGAGACGGCTTTGAAACCAGTTCGAATTCACTTCGCCAACGGATCCGGACGCATCTGGAAGTGGATCGCCATGCTGGACTTCCCTTTCCCGCCTTCGTTGTGCCAGGGATTACGGTTCGACCAGCCGGTCCAGAGACCTCTGCCCTTCCAGCCCGCCTTCGGATCGTCGATGCGGCCGTTGACCGATTTCGCGTAGAACCCGAGCGGATACGGAACCCGGAGCACGACCCACTTGCCGTTGACGAGCGCGAGCAACGCACCCGAATCGTTGCCGGTCGCGATCTGTACGTTCTCACCGAGGCCGAGCGAATTGAACTTGTCGGACCAGTTGTAATAGTTCGAATCGGTCGCCGCCGCGTCCGTGTTCCCCGGGTAATTCGGTCCAGGTACCGTGTAGAGCGTCCAACCCTCGGGGCACGATTTTCCTTCCGCGGCAGTCGGACCATTCAGTGGGCCTTTGCACTTTCGACGATCGAAGCTGGCAAGGTGGCCGCTGGCAAGCACCGTCCACGCGACGCCGTCACGATCGACATCCATGCCACGCGGCGAGAAACCTTGCGCCGAGGCCTTTGGTTCATTCCACGGCACCATGTAGATCTCCGCCATCGCCGTCTCCGGCGGATTCGTGCCGGGATCCATGCGCACCAGCCCGCCCGGGAAACCGAGAAACGATCCCCAGACCGAGTTATCAGCGGGGCTCGGCATCACGCCATAGAAGCTGGAACCAATCCGCTTGTCCTTTGCGGGATCGACTGGCTCGTTGGGCTCCACGTAAGGGTCACGCTTGCCGTTCCCATTGGTGTCGACGATGAGCGGCACCCAGCCCTGAGCCTTGCCGGCATCGTGAGTTTCATCGAGGATCTTCGTATTCACCCAGCCGACGAGACCGCCGCCGCCGCTCCAGATCGTGTTGTCAGGATCGTTGTCGAAGTTCAGGTGGAACGTGCTGAAGCACGTATCGACGATTTCGATCTTCTTGGTCTTGGGATCGTAGACGGTGTACTGACGTCCGCCGCCTCCGCGTCCTCCGCCGCCGATTGGATAGGCCTTCGCCGACGGATTGCTCGATCCTTCCTTGCAGTACGCGGGAAGTTCCGCCGCCGTCCGCGTTCGAGTCGTATTCCACACGCGGCCCTTCTGATCGATCTCGTTGCTGTGGCCGCTCGTCACCTGGTTCCAAATGATCTCTTGACCCCAGTACGGCGATGGATTCGCCATCGCTCCGCCCGGTGGATTCAACTGCGCCTGCGGGTTGTGTGGAATGTCGACCTGGGTCCACGAATTCTTGACGGGATCCAGGATGGTCAGGTGATCGGACGAGTTCTCGTGCAGCCCGTAGACCGGACCGTAGGACATGACTGTCGGGTTGCGCTTGTCGCTCGCGATGACGTCGTGGAAGTACTCGCGCGGATCGGCCCAGTCCCACTGCGTGATCACGAGGTTGCGCTCCGGGCCCTGCGGCCGCGGCGGCGCTTCTTTCGGATACTCGCCAGCGGCGATGCGATCGGTCCAGTCAGCGAACATCTTCAGCGCGCGCTGACGGCCGAGCTGACCCATCTGGTTATCCATCTGCGAGCCGTCGTGTCCCGATGCGACGCGGCGCGCCCATGCGGCCACGGACGAATCGAACTTGCCGAGGCTCGGAGGAATCTCACGCGTCGCCTTGTTCCCGAGCTGATGGCACGACATGCAGCCGTCGGTCTTCACCTGTTTCAGGAATTCGCCCTGGCTGCGGCCAGCGGTGGCTCCCTGCTCCTGGATTGGAAACTCGCTCTTGTCGGGAATCTTCAGCAGCGAGAGCCAGTAGTTGGCGGGGTAATACTCAGCCGCCGCGCGCGGGTCCGGCGCGATCACCGCGGTGAGATTCAACTGCTTGCCTGGCGTCGCCTGCACCTTCGGCGAATCAACCAGGCCATACCCTCTCACGAATACCTGGTAGGTCGCTTTCGGCAAGTCGGGCACGACATACCGGCCCCGGTCGTCGGTGACGACGACGCGAATGAAGCCGGTCGGCAATTCTTTCGTTTCCGCGACAACCCAGACGCCCGCTTCCGGACCTTTACTGGTCGTCACCACACCGCCGATGTCGTCACCGTCGATCGGGACCGCATTGCTCCCCGCCTGCCGCGTCCCCATCATCGTCACGGACGACGCCAGCACAGCCGCGCCACAGATCCCCGGATAGAAAAGTTTTCTCATGGGCGAAACTCCGGTGAGTCAGACGGGATCGATTCGGACCCTCGCGTTGGCCGCGGCGCCGAGAGCGCCGCCAAGCGTGCCGAGAATCAGGGCAGGAATGACCATCATGATGGGCAGTATGAACACTTCACCCAGGCCGCCACTTCCATGAATTGCGGCAAGGGTTTCCCCATCGTGAAAGACCGCGAGCATGGCGGCGGCGCCGACCACGCTGACGATCGCGCCGATGATTGCCGCGACCGCCGCGGACATCGTGCCTGAGGCCAACGAACCGGATCGCCACGCAGACCAGAATCCGGTGAAGAGCAGCAGGCCAATGCCGACATAGGTGGAGATTGCGGAACGAACCGAGAAATCCTGTGTCGGAACAAACCAGTCGAACGCGGTTCGGGCAAGGAAGGCTCCTCCGAAGAGCGCGCCCCACACGAAATCACTGCGCTTGAGGATGCTCATAGATGTCGGAGTATATCCCCTCCAAATCCTGCCGGGATCCGTTTTCCGGGATCCGGGATCCGAGCAGCCCTTTTGCCTTTTGCCTTTTTCCCCTTTGCCTTTTCCCTTTTCCCTTTTCCCTTTTTATTAGATGCTATGCGCCAACTGGGAGGCATTCACGCATGACATCCCTCTTGAAGCGAGTCGGTGCCGCGAGCGGTCTAATTATCATCGGTTCTGCTGGATTTCTTCTGACGACAGCGCTGACCGTCGACGCGCAGTCTCCAGGCGCGTGGAAGCCGCTGTTCAACGGTAAAGACTTTACCGGCTGGACCGCGACGGGGGGCGGCCGCGGACGCGCCGCGGGGCCGGGCGCGCAAGCCCCGGCGACGCCGCCGGCACCGGCTTCGACCAATCCGGAAGAGCGCGGATGGAAAGTGGACAACGGCGTCATCACAAGCGTGCCGCCTCCCGAAGGGCAGCGAAGCGGCAGCCTGACGACCGTCGACAAGTTCAAGGACGTCGAGCTCGAGTTCGATTTCCAGCTGGCAGAAGCCGGCACCAAGTGCACGCCGAAGCTTGGAGAGAAGCAGGCCAATCTCAGCGAAGACAAAACGTGCACGTTCAATAGCGGCGTCACCCTACGCACCGCCTATCAACTGAATCTCGGACGTCGCGAAGCCGGCGAGTACATCGGCATCGTGGTGCACCGGACGACACCGCAGGCGATTCGGGGGAATGTCCTTTGGCTGTCGTCGGGTGACTGCGGCAGCAAGCCAGGCTATCTCGAGGACTGCGATCAGTTCCCGGCGATTCGCAAGAAGGGGGACTGGAATCACGTGCGCATCTCGTTCAAGGGAACGCATCTGCAAGTGTGGTTGAACGGAAAACAGATCAGCGACGTGACCGATGACCCGACCGACCCTGCGGAAGCAACCTGGAAAGAGGCGGCGCCAATCACTTTCCAGTGGCCGCCGGCCGGTGAGTCGGGCGGATTTGCAGGAAGCGTGAAGTACAAGAACATTCGCGTACGCGAACTCTAGATCGAGAGATCGAGTCACAAAAGAAGGAGCCCCCGATGGCGGACATATCACGACGAGACTTCTTCAAAAAAGCGGGAGCGGATGCAGCGATTGTTGGAATCCTGACCGTAACGGCTGACAAACTCTATGCGAATCCGCTGGGGCTTCCGATCGGGAGCCAGACGTATCCGCATCGTCAGATGATCGTCGATGGAAAATTCCCGGACCTGCTCAAGACGCTGAAGGAGATCGGCGTTGAGCGCATCGAGCTGTGCTCCGCGCTCGGCTACAAGGAATTTGCCAGCCTCTCGGATGCCAAGCAGACGAAGAAGATTATCGGCGACCATGGCCTCAAGTGCGAGAGCGCCCACTTCAGCATGGCGGAGCTTCGCAGTAGCCAGGAGAAAAGTATCGAGTGGGCAAAGGAGATCGGCATCATCCAGATGATCACGGCCACACTCGGCATGCCCCCCAACCAGGCGCCGGTGGACATGGATTACGTGAAGAAAGCCGCCGATGAATACAACAAGATCGGCAGTGTCGCCGCAAAGGCAGGAATCCAGCAAGGGTTGCACAACGAAGGATTTGAGCTGGCGATGGTCGACGGCAAGCGTGTTTATGACACGCTGTTCGAGCTGCTCGATCCGAAGCTCGTGAAGTTCCAGTTCCAGATGTCGACGATTTCGTCAGGGCTCGTCGGCGCCGATTACTTCACGAAGTATCCAGGCCGCTTCATCTCGATGCACGTCCAGGACGTCGACATGAACGC
>Ga0075418_10003122_pt1 | contig 18902 bp, 15 predicted proteins | sample SoiMetdeltSBSDD2_FD_81776 | JGI IMG/M metagenome (GOLD analysis project Ga0075418, IMG submission 81776) | Bulk soil microbial communities from a Populus tree surrounding site in Tennessee, USA - Soil MetaG P. deltoides SBSDD2 | ecosystem: Environmental > Terrestrial > Soil > Tree plantation... | reverse complement strand
TGGAGCAGCTCCAGCAGTCGCTGTCGGCGTCTTCGCGATAGCTCCCGCGTGGTCAGCCGTCTGCGTGGGACACTGGTGCTGGTCTCGACAGGAGGGACCGCGTCCGCGTGCTGGGGGGCCGGCTCGGCGACCACACGCATCCCTTCTCTGGCGTTGTGGGCTTTGTCCTGGCTCTGCATGTGCTGTCCTCTCACCCATCCGTTCTCTACCGCAACTTCTGATCCGTGAGTATATCCGAAACCGGTACATCGGGCAGCAGGGCAGAGCACGGGTGCAGGAAAGCGGTGCGGTCGTCGCAAGTCCAACCACATCCCGTGCCGTAAAGTCAACAGAAACCGCCTTCAAGCCATGCTATCGGCAGTGCTCAGGGCCGGGCGTTCCCCCATAGCGGGGCTCTCTGGCCTGAGCACTGCCGATAGCATCCTCATGTCTTATCAGAAGTTGTACAGGGGGTAGAGACGAGGAGGAACATAGCTGTTAGAGGGGGTTGTTCAGCATGAGACTTTTGGGCTCCTTTTGTCTCGTCAAGCAGGACAACCGCATACCTATGTCTGGCATGACCATGCTATGATAGCGCATCGAGGGAGCCTGTTGCTTGATCATAGGCATCGTGCAAAACTGCCCGAGAACTCAACAAATACCATATTCTCAGAGCAAAAAAGCCTGTTAATCAATGGTTAGGCTTCGCATGGAGAAAGCTGATGGGATGTTCCGTCGTATGGGGGACAAAGCTTCTCACAGAGATTCTCATCGTCCTCACCACTCTCGTGCTCCCGCTGGTAGCCGTTGCACAGCGGCCAGGACATGTCCCACGGATCGCTGTTCTCGAGCTGTCTTCCCCTCCGTCGGCTTCTGAGCCCACATCCTGGCACGAGGCGTTCCGGCACGGGCTGCGTGAGCGCGGCTGGGTGGAGGGACACACCATCGCCATGGAGTGGCGCTGGGCGGAGGGGGGTCCCGAACGGTTTGCCGCGCTGGTCGCCGAGGTGCTCCGTCTGCAGGTCGCGGTGCTCGTGGTCCCGAATTCCCGGGCAGCCATGATTGCCAAGCAGGCGACGAGCACGATCCCCATCGTGGTCGTCGGCGGTGGCGGCTTGGTTGAGAATGGGCTCGTCGCGAGCCTCGCACGACCGGGGGGAAATGTCACGGGGCTCGCCACCCTGACCCCACAGCTAACGCTGAAGCATCTGGAATTGCTGAAGGAGGCGGTCCCCGGCGTCACGCGCGTGGCGGTGCTCCAGGCGTTGTCGTCCTACAGCAGGATGTGGCCCAAGATGGAGGCGACAGCCCGGTCGTTGGGGATGGAGCTGCAGCTTTTCGAGGTGCGCGAGCCCACGGCCTTCGACAGTGCTTTCACGGCGATGACCCAGGCGCAGGCCGATGCGCTCATGGTGCTGGGGGACCCCTTCTTCACCCCCTATCTCGCACGGATCGCCGCCCTCGCGATACAGCACAGACTCCCATCAATCGGGCCGTGGCGTAGGGATGCCGAGGCGGGGTATCTCATGGGCTATGGCACAAGCGTGCCCGACCATGGACAGCGTATTGCCGCCTACGTGGACAAAATTCTGAAAGGTGCTACGCCGGCCGACCTGCCGGTGGAACAACCCATGAAGTTTGAGCTGGTGATCAACCTGAAGACCGCGCAGGCCCTTGGCCTCCCGATTCCCCCCACCATCTTGTTTCAGGCGAACGAGGTGATTCGCTGAGCCTCTCTCAGGTGCAAGAAAACGCCCATTATGTGGAGCCTGGGCGCCGTGTTCAACAACCCCACCCGGTGCTATTCAGATTTACACTTATCGACTCTACAAGAATCGGCTCCGGTGTAATCGAATATGCCATTTAGCGAGTGACTGTCGGGGCGTGCGTAAATATGTACACCGCGTAAGCGGTGACAGAGAGAAATAGAAGGATAACGACTATAAATATGCTTAACCACACCCACGTTCCGACAGTCATTTTCTCATTGTCGTCTGCCATGTTGCCCCCCTTCGGCACACACCGATAACGCCTGGATACTGTTGGTCAACCCCTCGTAGTAGGCTAGAGCACCCACCAGATGAGCTTCTCTGGTTTATATAAGACGGAAATAACTTCTATAGTAGAACATAGAACTGTGCCACTCAAACCAAGCAACGAAATCGAGGAGAGGAATATGGGCGCGGTTCAGACGGAGGGGGTCTCCGCTGGCAGGTCATGCACAGGCGCCAGGGCCGCAAAGCGCGAGGTCCGGGTAGTAGCCCGTGGGCGCTCCTCCAGCCAGGCGACAATCCGATCCACATTGATCGCCGCGGAAGTCGCCACATGTTGAAGGTGCGTCTTGTCCAGGCCACGGTAGCGCGTGCGCCGCAAGCCAAAGGCCCGCACCCCCTGGGACAGGGTGCCTTCAACCCCCGCTCGGCGCTTATAGTGCTGCTGGCCCTCGTCACTGGTATACCAGGCCCGGGCCGTCTGGAGTGCCTCGTACTGTGCTTGGGGTGGCAGCCGGAGACGGCGGCCCTGCTGGCGTGACTGGGTACAGAACAGGCGCGCGGGACAGGGACGGCATTGCTGCGGGCTAAAGGAGACGATAATGTAGGGATGACCATCGCGCGCCACCAGCTCGTGCCAACTGCGGGAGGTGGTGCCCTGGGGACACACCACGGTCTGGTGCTGCCAATCTACGGCAAAGTGCTCGACCGTATACGCGCCTTCCACATGCGTCTGCCAGCCTTGGATAGGACGTGTTGGGCCCCGCAGTGTGATCCCATGCGCTTGCTGACTCGTGAGGAGCAGTTCGGCATCAATATAGGCCCCGTCGACCAGATGGTCCGCGGGCGCGAGGTCTTTGTCCACGAGGGCCTGATGAATCACCTCTGTACAACTGGCTTCGTGGACGGCCGCCGAGGTCGTGTGCACATGCGTCAACAGATGCGGGTGGGTGGGGTTACAGGTTTCGCTGACGTGCACCATATAGCCGGTCCAGGATATGCCATGTTTGTGGCGGTAGCGCGCGTCCACATCGTAGGGCGATTCAATCCCTTCAGCCGCGCGTGGTAAGGCCTGGTTCTCCTTGAAGCGCACGCGGCGCACAGGGCCAGGCTCCCCAGAGCTGGCACCCGGCGTGCGCTCATAATGGCGCTGCCAGGTGTGGCGCAGCGCGGTTACGCTCGCGAGCTCCCGCATGCCTGCGGGCACCTCGGACGCTTCGAGGGCATCGAGCAAGGCAAACCCATCCTCCCCTATCGTGTGGGCGTAGGCGTCGCGGTTGGCCTGCCCTTGCGGCAAGCGCGTATCCTCGATCCGCTTGCCATAGCGTTCGTACCACTCGAGGGGCGCCACGCCCTGTAACCATGCGGGGGCGACCGTTGCAAGCTCGTTGAGAGCCGCCCGCAGCGTCTCTGCCACCAATTCCAGCCGGTTGAGCACCCGGATCGCCGCGAGCACGTGCGTCGAGTCGGTGCGTTGCTGGCCCCGTGCTTTGACGAGTCCCATCGTCCGACACCGTTCGAGCAGCTTATCGAGCAGGAGTTCTCCAGCGCTGCCGGCGAGGAGCCGGTCACGAAATTCACTGAGCACGGAAAAGTCAAAACCAGGATCCGTCAGGTCCAGGCCCAAGAGATACTTCCAGTCGATGCGGGCCCGGACCGCCTCCGCAGCTTGGCGATCGGCCAGGTTCTCGCGAAACTGCATAATCGTCACCAAGGCCAAGCGCCATGGGGGCAGCCCTGGATAGCCCCACGCCGGAAACAGCGTGGCAAAGTCCGCGTCCTGAAAAATGGTGCCAAGCTGATCACGCAGGGTCAGATAGGGATTCCCTTTGGGAAAGGCCGCAGCGGCCACACGGACGGTCTGCTCAGGGACAGGAGCAATGGGCTGAGGGTGTAAAGACATGACCGGCATCCTTTTGGAGGTGGAGCGGAAGCAGGACAGTTATTGGTGTCCGTATTATGCCATAGCCCACGTCCCAGGGGTATGCCTCACCTCTGAGGATATCTAAAACTATCATGGGGGGTTGACCAACAGTATCCCGGCGTTAAGTTTGCACTTCCCTCGCCACAGGATTAGGAACGTGGCAGGTTCATTGGATCACCTCATCCGCCCGGAAGAGAAGCGTCGGAGAGAGCGTGAGGCCAAACGCCTTGGCCGTCTTGAGGTTGATGACCAGCTCGAATGTAGTCGGTTGCTCGACGGGGAGATCGGCGGGTTTGGTGCCCTTGAGAATCTTGTCGACATAGGTGGTGGCACGCCGATAGTTGTCGGCCCAACTCGGTCCATAGGCCAGGAGACCGCCGATCTCCACGAACTCCTTCCGAATGAACATGGCGGGCACGCGATGCTCGACGGCCAGCCGCGCTAGGTGGGCAAGTGCGTTGCCGATTGGGGGGCCGGAGAGCGCGAGGACCGCCCCGGCATGCCACGCCGTCAGCGCCGCAAACGCGCTTGCCAAGTCGTGTGCCCGACCTCGGGCTGAGCCTTGGCGCCCCTCCACGGCCCTGTGCGGGCGCGAGCTGCAAGGCTTCCTTGACTTCTCCTGCCCCATGTCCCAGAGTAGACTTGCCTGTATCACCAGCCAGAGGTCGGCCATCCAGCAAGCGGCCAGGAAGGAGACATCGCATGTTGCAACCGATGAATCGTCGCAGATTTCTGCAGGCGTTGGGGGCAGGAGCCCTCGTCCTGAGTCGTGCAGTCCCTACCAGAGCCGCCACGCAGGGGGATCGCCTCGTGGTGGCGGTCGGTCAGTGGGGTATTGAGACACCATTTGCCTGGCGCTCCAGCCAGTCTGAAAAAACCCTCTGGGACTGTGTCTATGACCCGCTGATCATGCGCGATCCCAAGACTTTCGAATATCGTCCCGGTCTGGCAACGGACTGGCAACCCTCGGCGGATTATAAGAGCTGGACCTTTCACTTGCGCGAGGGGGTCAAGTTTCACGAGAACTGGGGCGAACTCACGGGCGAGGACGTCAAATTCACTGTTGAACAAAACCTGCGGCCCGATGCGCAGGGCGGCTCAGCGCCATTCTTCCGCACCCAGCTTGACCGTATCGAACTGCCCGAGCCATATACCGTGGTCATGTATTTTAAGACGCCAGTGTGGGAAGTCCCCTCGCACTTTTCGCAGTTCGTCGGTTATCAGAACATCACCTCCAAAAAGTATCTCGAGACCGTCGGTGAAGACAAGGCGGCCCAGCACCCTATTGGCACCGGGCCCTTCCAGCATATCGAAGGCAAACAGGGGGACTTGCACCGTTTCCAGGCCGTGGCGAACCACTGGCGGCAGACACCAGGCTTCAAAGAGATGGTCATACGGCGTATTCCTGACCCGGCAACACGCCTGTCTGGCATCCGAGCAGGGGAGATCGACATCGGGCAGGTGTTTAGCGACTACCTCGCGCAGGCGCGCAAGGCAGGTCTGCGTCTGCACGAAACGCCCAACGCCGCATGCTACTGGGTCATCCTCTCAGGCCAGACCACACCGGACCGCCCGGACTATTGTCTGCAGTGTCCGTGGGTCGGTGATAGCAACGATCCACAGAGCCTGGATAAAGCCCGCAAGGTCCGCCTGGCGTTAAACCTGGCGGTGAACAAAAACGCCATCATCGAGGGGCTCTGGAAAGGCACCGGCTCGGCCACGCCGTTTATGCACTGGTATTACCCTTTCAACACGGGCTACAGCCAGGAGTGGAAGATCCCACCCTATGACCTCAAGCGCGCCAAGGAGCTGTTGAGCGAAGCCGGCGCGGCCAGCGGTTTTGAGGTCACGGTGAATCCGATGGTCTTTACCTACGCGCTCGACGGTCCGGACGTTATGGAGGCCGTGGCGCTCGACTGGGAGAAACTCGGCATCAAGGTCAAGCGCGCGCCAGAGGACTTTGGCAACTTCCTGCCCAAGGTGCGGGCGCGCAAGACCGGTCCCACGAGCTGGGTCTATGCCTCGCCCCCCTTCGAAGAGCCCGTGCTGGCCTGGCAGCGGGCCATATGGACGAAGGGAGCCTTTAGCCTGGTGGCAGAGCGCCCCGAGTACGATACCATGATCACCACCATCCTTGCAGAGCTCGACGCCGCGAAGCGCGCCACCCTGCAGCAGGAGATGGGCCAGAAGCTCTACGAGCAGTATCATGGCGTCATGCTCGGCATGAAATCCACCACCTGGGCTCTGAGCAAGAAAGTAGGGGGCTGGTCAACGCTGCTCTCCGTGCCGCTCGAGAACAACTACGAGTATGTGATGCCAGTTTAGCTGTCGGCAGGAGAAGGGGCAGGCCGAGGCCTGTGTGTACCAGAGGCTGCAGCTGTGTCGCCTTGCCTCAGGAATGCGCCAAGGTTGCGGATGTCGCGGTTCATCATGGCTGGTCCTAGGGCGAAGGCGGCCACGGTCACGCCCCCCACGGCGATGGCAAAGGGTGCGGTGATGAGCCCAGCCAGGGCACTCGCCAGCATCCCACCCACAGGCATGATGTTATAGGTCATGCCATAAAAACCCATGACACGGCCCCGCATGTGGTCTGGGACCAGCATCTGGAGAGAACTCTGGATCGAGATGGCGTAGGTCGTATTGCAGATACCAATGACACCCATGAGGGCCAGAGCCAGCTCGAAAGACCCAACAAAGGCAGAGGTCAGCCCCAGGGCCGCGATGGCTAGCCCACTCATGACACCACCGCCGATGATCAGCCAGCCCTTAGACCCAACATGGCTCCGTGAGCTCAACCACAGCGTGGTCAGTAAAGCACCAGCGCCACCCATGCCCATGAGCAGACCCTGCCCTTTGGCGCCGACGTGCAGGATGGCCACGGCGAGTACTGGCATGAGGGTGATATACGCCAGACCGAAGAAGCTGTTAAAGAAGGTCATGGCGATGAGGAAAGAGAAGATCGGGTTTTGCCTGATGAACGTCAGCCCTTCCCGTATGTGATGGGCAGCGCTGCCCTGTGCCTGACGCGTGATCGGCGGCACCCGGAGGCGATACATCACGATGGCCATGATGACAAAGCCTAGCCCGGCCAGATAGAAGGCCATGGCGGTGCTGCTCCAGGCAATGATGCAGCCGGCCACCGCTGGCATGACGATGCGTGTCCCCTGCCAGATGCAGGAGTTCAAGGCCACTGCGCTGCCTATGACCTTGCGGTCGATGAGATGGGGATACAGGGACTGACGGGCGGGCTGGTCGAAGGACTCCACCGCCCCCGCGCAAAAGGCGATGACCAGGATATGCCATACCTGGACGACATTCAGGAGCGTGAGCGTCGCCAGCGCGAAGATGAAGATGGCGGTGAGGCTCTGGGTGACTATAACCAAACGTCGCTGATCCCATCTGTCCGCAAAAACCCCGCCAAAGAGGTTCAGACAAATGGCCGGCACACCATTGGCAAGCCCGACGTATCCCAGGGGGAGAGGAGAACCCGTGAGCTTGTAGACGAGCCAGAACTGACCGAACCGTAACATTTGGAAGCCACTGACCGAGGCCAGGAGCCCTAGCCAAAAGGCCCGATACGCCGGGTAATGCAGCGCTGGAGGTAGGCTCAGCGGTAGCCGGCCCCATACGCCCTTCGCCTGAAAATGCGCCATGTCACCTGCCTTTTTCACGAGCTTTGCACATTGCTGGGAGACACGTTGTGCGATCAGTGTACCTGGTCTCGCCAGAAGAGGCCAGACTTAGTAATCATGGTGTTTTTCACGCGAACACTGTGATACAGTAGAGCGCATACGGCACAAGTAATTTCACACCGCAAAAAATAATGGCGTATGGTACCAGAGTCGCTAGATATTTGCAGACCTTCTTGGCCACCCAGGACAACTCGCAAATGCTGAGTATACAAGGTGCTTCTGATCGTGACGCGTTCATGTAAGAGGGGGACTATGACAGCAATACGCGTAAGCCTGTTGAAACGTCTGGAGGCCGAGGCCCTCCAGATACGCCGCAATGTGTGGCGGGCCTTACATGCCGCGGGTAGTGGCCACGTGGGTGGCTCGGTGTCGGCTGCAGACCTCCTGGCCGCGCTCTATTTCCACACCCTGCGCGTGCGTCCACATGAGCCGGATTGGCCAGACCGCGATCGCTTCGTGCTGTCCAAGGGGCATGCCAATGCGGCCCTGGCGGCGGTGCTGGCCCAGGCCGAGTTCATCGAGGAGGCCCTGCTCGACCAGTTCTATGGCTATGAGTCGCCGCTGGGCATGCATCCGGACATCAAGGTGGCCGGGGTCGAAATGAGCACGGGCGGTCTGGGGCATGGGCTTTCGGTCGGGGTCGGCATGGCCCTGGGCGCACGCATCCAGGGGAAAGCCTTCCGCACCTATGTGATGTTGGGGGACGGCGAGCTGCACGAGGGCTCGAACTGGGAAGCTGCCATGTGCGCCGCCCATTACCGCCTCAGTAACCTGACGGCGATCATCGATGCGAACAAAGTGGCCCAGAGCGCCCATGTCGCCAATCTGGTTGGTATCGAGCCCCTGGCCGACAAATGGCGTGCCTTCGGCTGGGAAGTACGGGAGATCGATGGTCATGACATGGGCCAGATCGTCGACGCGCTCGATGCTCTGCCGTTCAATACCGAGAAGCCCTCAGCCCTCATCGCGCATACGGTGAAGGGTAAAGGCGTCAGCTTCGCCGAGAATACCTATGTCTGGCACAGCAACACAGTAAACGACGAGATTTTTGCCCGCGCCTTGACGGAACTGGAGACCCGGTAATGGCTACGACAACAGTACAGACACACGATTGGCGGACCCAGGCCGCCAACCAGACGCGGCTCGCCTTTGGCCAGGCCTTGCTGGAGGTGGCGGCGCGTGACTCCAAGGCCGTGGTGCTCTCGGCCGATACGCAGGACTTGCTGGGCATTCGCCCCTATATGGCACGCTACCCCGAGCGTTTCGTCGAAGTCGGCATTGCCGAGCAGAACTCGATTGGCATTGCCTCCGGGTTGGCCACGACAGGACTGCACGCATACGTCTGCGGCTATGCACCGTTCATCGGCGCGCGCAGTATGGAACAGGTGCGCAACGACGTGGCCTACGCCCACCAGCGGGTGGTGATTGGTGCGGCGGCCAGTGGCATCTCGCTCGGCGTTTCCGGTGGCACGCACCATGCCCTCGAAGACCTGGCCTTGATGCGCAGCTTGCCGCATATGACTGTCATCGTCCCGGCCGACGTCGACGAAGCCTACCAGGCGACGCTGGCGACGCTCGGCATCGATGGGCCGGTGTACATCCGCCTCGGTGGCCGTGTCGAAGAGCCACCCGTCACAGATCCTGCGGTGCCGTTCCGGTTGGGCCAGGCGATCCAGCTGCGGGCCGGCAGTGACGTCACAGTCATTGCGTGTGGGTGCATGGTGGAGATGGCCGTGCGCGCCTCGCGCACCCTGGCAAGCGAGGGTATGGGCGTCCGGGTGTTGAACATGCATACTATCAAGCCGCTCGATCGCGAGGCTATCCTGCAGGCGGCGGCGGAGACGCGCGGCATTGTTACGGCTGAGGAGCACCATCTGACGGGGGGGTTGGGTGGGGCCGTGGCTGAACTCCTCGCGGTGGAGCATCCAACCCGCATGCGGCTGGTCGGTATGCCGGACGACTTCGCCGTGGTCGGTCCCACGGTGCCGCTGCGGGCCAAGTACGGCATGAGTGCCGAGGCAATCACCGCGGCCTGCCGCAGCCTGCTACGCGCAGGGTAAGAGGGAGCCTCCTGTGACCAGTCGTCCGCCTTGATGTCCCGTGCTATGATAGGCCCCACCACGAACAACCCGGGTGGCGCGGTGTTTGACACCCAACGCTGCGCCGCTGCCAAATGCCAATGTGCGCCGCGTAAAGGAGTGAAACCATGGCCCGCGTGCCGTATGTCACACGAGACGAGTTAGACGCCGAGGGGCAAGAGATTTATGACCGCATCCGCCGAGACCGCAACGCTCCGGAGGTAGGTCTGCAATTCCGCGCCCTGCTGCATAGCCCCAAGGCTACCGGCTATTTGACCTCACTGGGAGCACAGTTACGCTTCCAGAGTGCCATGCCAGAGCATTTGAAGGAGCTGGCGATTATTCTGGTGGCCCGTGAGTGGAATAGCGCCATCGAGTGGACAGGGCACGCCGTCTTAGCCGCCCGCGCTGGCGTTAGCGCCGAGTCGATTGAAGCGACCCGCACGGGGAAGGCCCCGGCAGGACTCACCGAGCAGGAGCAAGTCATAGCCCGCCTGGTGCACCAACTGCTGCGGCACAAAGAGGTGCCAGATGAGCTCTTTGCGGCAGCCGACAGGCTGCTGGGTACACAGGGTGTGGTGGATCTGGCCCTGACGTGCAGCTATTACACTGCCGTATGCCTGGCTCAACTCGTCCTCAAACCTGACATGGAACCAGGACGGGTGTCGACATTATGATCTTCTGAGGCTGGCTATGACACAGGCATGGTCGTGGGCGTGTCTGCGGATGGCCTGACGTACGCCGCCTTCTTCCCCCATGGCGGGGCGATCAGCCTTGACCTCACGGCGCTGACGGGGACCACTGTGGGAGTCACATGGTACAACCCCTGCACAGGCCAATACCGTGATCAGGGCACCACACCAGGGGGAGTCGTGCACGGCTTTGTCTCGCCTTTTGGGCTTGGCCAATCGGTGCTGGTTCTCATGGCGCAGTGACCGCTATCACTGGCGGTGCCGATCCTCTAATCGAGAGCCATGTAGAGGCGCTCATCATACAGACTGCCGCTCAGAGGTTGAAACTTCTCGCGGAACTGCCGCGTGTGCCCAGCCATGACATGCGCTGCGAGCGCCTTCTGGTCCTTCCATACTTCTACGATCGTGCAATGGTTCTGCCGACTGCTCTGTTGCAGCACCTCAAAGTGCACATTGCCGTCCTCGTTGCGACTGGTCTCGGCCAACTGCTTCAGCAAAACAAGGGCTTCATCCTTGCCAGATGGCACGGCGTCGGCGTGGGTCACGACATACGTGGCTCCTGCGGCACGGGCAGCCGGCGCAGAACCCATCGCGAGCCCTTTGTGGAGACGCTCATCGAATGGGCTGACGCGCAGAGGTTGCAGCTTGTCGCGCAATTGTGCCGTGTGCGTGGCCATACCATGTGCGTCAAGGGCCTTCTGGTCCTTCCACGTTTCCAAAAGCACGAAGTGGTCCGGTCGGTCATGCTGTTGCAGCACCTCAAGCCGCACATTGCCTTCCTCCCGGCGACTCGCCTCACGGTACTGTCTGAGGAGAGCCGTGGTCTCCCCTGGGGACGATGGCATGACTTCGATGTAGGACACCCTATAGACGGCAGCATCACTCGCTTCATCGGCGCGCGCTGCATACGCCAAGCCTAGCACTGGGAGGGCCAGGCTGCACAGCAGATACAGGGAACGGTACATGTCGCGACTCCTCCACATAGACTGGTAGACAGCATATAAGCATTCCTGTGGAGTATAGCGTACAACCACAGTGTCCTCACTATGCCTCCAGACCTCCTGCAGGTTGACTTGTGCTACAATAAGCTGCGCCTGACCCATTGGGGTGGGTCAGGGAGCTTTCGTCTCTAGGAGCGAAGCATGTCATCCGTACACTGCTGGTCTTTTGGGGTGTTCCGCCTGGACGCGAGTCCCGCCTGCCTGTGGCGGGATGCGCAGTTGCTGCCATTGCCTCCCAAGCCTATGGCCGTCCTCGCCTATCTTGTGGCTCGCGCCGGAAAGGTCGTCACCAAGGACGAACTCCTGGAGGCGGTGTGGCCTGAGACGGTCGTCAGTGAGGGTGTCCTCAAAACCTGCCTGGCGCAGATTCGCCGAGTGTTGGGCGAGACAGCACAGGCGCCCCAGTATATTGCTACGGTGCATCGCCGAGGTTATCGCTTTCTGGCGCTGGTGACCGTGCAGGATCTGCCGGCGCCCACGCCCGAGGCGGTAGCAGAACCTTTCAGGGATGCCAAGACCGGGCTCACATCACCAGTGCTGCTAGTGGCGCGACAAGCTGAAATGGCGCAACTGCACCAGGGGTGGGCGCAAGCACTCCAGGGTATACGCCAGGTCGTATTTGTAACGGGGGAAGCCGGCATTGGCAAGACTACCCTCGTCGATGCTTTTGTGGCACAGGTGGCGACGAGCGCGATAGTGTGGCTCGGCCGTGGGCAGTGTATCGAGCAGTATGGCGCCGGGGAGGCGTATCTTCCACTGCTGGAGGCCTTTGGGCAACTAGGCCGGGGCCGAGATAGCGCGCGCCTCGTCGAGCTGTTGCACCAGCAGGCGCCAAGCTGGTTGCTGCAAATGCCGGCGCTCCTGCCAGCCACAGCGTATGAGGCCCTGCAACAGCGTAGCAGTGGGACCACGCGCGAGCGCATGTTACGGGAACTCGCCGAAGCGGTGGAAACGCTGACGCTGGAGCATCCTCTGGTGTTAGTACTGGAAGACCTGCACTGGAGTGATCTTGCTACCCTGGACTGGCTGGCGTTTGTGGCGCGCCGTCGTGCGGCAGCCCGCCTCCTGGTGCTCGGGACATATCGGCCGGCAGATGCCGTGATGCGGGCGCATCCCGTGCACACCGTGGCGCAGGAACTGCAGCGCCAGGAACGGTGTACAGAGCTGGTGCTGCACTATCTGTCGGAAGTGGGTGTGGTGGCATATCTTGCGCAGCGCTTCGAGGCGCTGGAGTTTCCAGAAGCCCTGGCATGGGTACTGCATCGGCATACCAACGGCAATCCGTTTTTCCTGGTGACGGTGGTGCAGGAGCTGGTGCGGCAGGGAATCCTGGCGCAGCAAGGCACCGGCTGGACCTGGTGCGGCGACCTGGAGGACGTGGCCGCGTGTGTCCCTGACAGCGTCCGGCACTTGATCGAACACCAACTGGCACACGTGAGTGCGGAGGAGCAGGACATCCTGGCGGTGGCCAGTGTCGCCGGGGTGGGGTTTTCAGCGGCAGCAGTGGCGGCGGGCGCCGAGCAGGACACGGAACACGTCGAAACCCACTGTGATGCGCTGGCCCGTCGTGGGCAGTTTCTCGTGTCACGTGGCAGCGATGCATGGCCGGACGGGACGGTAGCGACGCGCTATCGCTTCAGCCATGATCTGTATCACGAAGTGCTGTACGACCGCGTACCGACAAGCCGGCGCGTACGGTGGCATCGCCAGATTGGGGCACGGCTGGAGGTGGGCTATGGGGTGCGGGCACGGGAGCTAGCGGCGGAACTGGCGATGCATTTTGCGCGGGGACGCGATATGGTGCGGGCGGTCCGCTATCTCCACTCTGCCGGGGAGCAGGCCCTGCAACGGAGTGCGCATCAGGAGGCTATTGCCCACTTCACCCACGCCCTGACACTCCTGCCAATACTGCCCGAGACCCCCGAGCGTACTGAGCAGGAACTCCAGGTGCACATGGCCTTGGGGCCGGCACTGATCGCCACCAAAGGGTACGCCGACCCCGATGTAGGACATACCTACAGCCGGGCGCGGGAGCTGTGCCAGCAAGTCGGCAAGACACCCCACCTCTTCCCAGTATTATATGGACTTTGGATCTTCCATTTAGTGCGGGCAGAATTGCAAACGGCGCGTGACCTGGCGGAGCAACTCCTCGTCCTGGCCAACAGGCAGCAAGCCTCGGCGCTCTCTCTGGAGGTCCATCTGCCCCTGGGAATCAGTTTGTTCTATCTCGGAGACCTGACCTCTGCCCGCCAGCACCTAGAACAGGGTATTGCCCTGTATGATCCTATACAACATCGCTCCCATGCGTTCCTCTATGGACAGGATTCTGGCGTCGTGAGCTTATCCTATACCGCCTGGGTATTGTGGTTGCTGGGATATCCAGACCAAGCACTCCGCAGAAGCTACGAGGCGCTCAGCCTCGCTCAGGAGCTGTCCCATCCATTTAGCCGGGCTTTTGTCCTGAACTTTGCGGCGTTGCTCCGTCTCCACCGCCGCGAAGGACAAGCAGCCCAGGCCCAGGCCGAGACCCTCATCGCCCTCTCGGTTGAACAAGGTTTTGCCTTGTACCGCGCACACGGCACGATCCTGCGAGGCGGAGCGCTCGCCATGCAGGGACAGGTGGAGACAGGAATGGCACAGATGCTCCAGGGGTTAGAGGCCCTGCAAGCTACGGGGGCCGTACTGCGACGACCCTATCATCTGGCTGTGCTCGCCGAGGTGTACGGGAGGCAGCAGCAAGCCGGGGAAGGGTTGACGCTGCTGACCGCAGCGCTCGAGGTCGTCTACAAGACTGCGGAACGTATACATGAGGCGGAGCTGCATCGGCTCAAGGGAGAACTGCTGCTCCAACAGTGGCAGGGTTCAGGGTTCACGGTGCCGGTTGCCAGCCCCCAGCCTCTTACCCTCAGCCCGCAAGTGGAGGTGGAAGCCGAAGCGTGTTTTCTGAAGGCCCTTGAGGTTGCCCGCCACCAGCAGGCCAAGTCCTGGGAGCTGCGGGCCGCCATAAGCCTCGGTCGGCTGTGGCGGCAGCAGGGCAAGCGCCAGGAAGCCTGTGAGCTGCTGGCGCCCATCTACGACTGGTTCACCGAGGGCTTTGATACCGCTGACTTGCAGGAGGCCAGGGCACTGCTGGCAGCCCTGGAGTCATAAAACTGTTATGCAAACGCCATGCGGCGCGACCATGATCGGCGCCTCATGCGTGTCACCTTTTGTCGCCGCGCACGACCACAAACTCTCCTGGGATTGCATAGCCATCGCCAGTGCCATAGGCCGCAATGGCGGCCAGGTACGCAGCGTCAGCTGCCTGGCGTGTACGAGCATCAAAGCGCGAATATGCTAGGGCAACGGGGCCGCCGGCAAAGGCCGCGCTGCACGCCTCCTCAGCTGACGCATACAACAGGGATGTTGACAGGCGTTGGCACGCCACGTCGGTGAAGCCTGCGGCCTGAAACGTCAGGGCGAGCATATCCCCGGTGCCAAGCTGGAAGAACAGGGGGCACACCTCAGAATGCACGCGCGCCGCGACGATCGGAAACACTGCCGCCCAGCCACACCGGTCACGTTGCCCCCAGACGGCTGCCACCGCGCGCCCACCGGTTTTGAGGACGCGATACATTTCCTGCACTGCCTGGGTAGGGTCTGGCACATACATCAGGCCGAGCGCGCACAGGGCGACATTGAACACATTGCTGGGAAGCCAGAGGTCTTCGGCCTCCATACGGTCAAAGGTGATGTGGTGGAGGTGCTGCAGAGCTGCCTGAGCGCGTGCCCTCTCGAGCATGTGCTCGGAAATATCAATGCCAACCACAATACCTGAGCTGCCGACGCGTACCGCGGCCTGGCAGGTGACGAGCCCAGTGCCACAGGCGACGTCGAGCACGTCTGCACCCCGCCGTAACAGGGACATCTCGAGCAGACGGGTCTGAGCCGGCGCTAATTGTTGCTGCCAATCGTGCTCGTAGGAATCCACGGCCTTATCCCAGCCATAACGCTGAATGCGCCGTTGTAACTTGGCATCCATAGTCTTTACTCCTGCTCCGCTATAATGTGCAGGTGGCGTTGGAGCACCTGCGGGCGACGAAAGACATCGACATAGGGGCTGTGCGCCTCGGCCATGTCCAGCACGCGGCGAATCGCCTCCGGCGCTGCCGGACTCCGCACCGACACGATATAGCGTACGGCACTATACCCCGCCGGGATATCGTCCATGCCGTACATGCCACGGAGGTCGATATCCGCCTGCACTTCGACGGCGACCTGGTGCAGGGGCACGTTGAGCTGGGCTGCCCACATGACATAGCTCATGGCCAGGCAGCTGCCCAGGGCGGCCCGTGCCAGGGTGCCTGGCGTTGGGCCGGCGGCGTTGCCGCCGGCTGTGGTACTGAGGTCGGCCGTCAGGGTCCAGGGACCTTCCTCGATGTCGCAGGTGAGCCCGTCACGGATGTGCACCCGGGTCACGTAGGTTTTCTGTGCCACGGCGGGTCGCGCCATGACAATCTGGGCATTGCGCTCAAAGGCACTGCGAATGGCGGCATTGTCTGTCATCATTGCTTCTCCTTTCTGACGCCGCATCTGTGCCCTGGGGACTAGCGCGCGAGCGCCATGGCGCTCGCACGGCATAGGTCTCCAGAGCACTATCCCAGGAGCAACCATCTTACTGCAGGGTAGCCAGAGCGGCTTGAATACGTTGTCCCTGCGCCGGCGTGATGAGACTACTCAACGCCTTCACGAAAGGCGGATGCTGTGCTCCGGACAGAATATATTGCCACCGGTACGCTTTGAGGATTCCAGCGTGCAGAGCCTGCTGCTCCGCCTCACTCAGGGTGCGCCCACATGTGGCAGCCCCATAGTCGGCATCAGCCTGAGCCTGGGCCTGAAGGATGCCATCGACGGCCCCCACCAGCTCGATAAATTCATCGACGGCCTGATCTCGCTGCGCCGGCGTTAACGTCGCGTCGTGGCGCCTCCACTCCAACTCATCCATGATGGCGTGCTGACTCTCCTCTTTCCAATGAAACCGAAACACATCTTTGAACAAGTCCGACAGCTGCGGATCCGGGTCAATACTTTCCCGGTAATGCAACAGCGTGAACAGCTCGATGTCTAGGGTCAGAGCCAGCACGGCCCAGGTGCTTTTACTGAGCACAGCCGTGGCTACGTCGTTTGGCTGGGGCAGGAACGTATAGCCGGCGGGCATTTGAGCCCCAACCAGGTGTTCAATACGTCGGAACAAAGCCTGATGCTTCAGTTCCTCGTCGCTAAAACGCACCAGGCCCTCCAGGGCGACCTGGTCCCCCAGCCAGTGCTCGCGACTGAGTTCTAACACTTTGGCGTTGATGAAGCGCTCGACTAACCCAAAGATGTTGGCATAGGTCCGCCCTTGAATCTGGCTGACATAGCGCTGTTCCGCAGGGGTCAGAAAATCAAGCTCATGCACTTTCGACATCCCATCGGGCATGAATTTCTGGGTCGTATCGAACTGACGACCTCGAATCACATCGGCCTCAATGTCCCAGCGCACCTGCTTGGAGGCCTGAATACAGCGGGCAAAGCGGTCGGTATCCACGGCGTATGTGGTACTGGACATGGGAGCTCTCCTCTGGATTTGGGTCTGATTAGGGTGCCGTCGTCCCTGCAACGCGGCGGCTTCTGACCCAGAAAGATAGCTCCAGGCTCGTGAGAAGTCGTCATGATGTGGTCAGGATTAGGTCATGTTTTGGTCAGCGGAGACCTAATATGTCAGTATATTGTCACCTAGCATGATGCGACCCCCGAAAGGCTGCTGGCGAAATTCCTCTATGAATTGCTGTACCAGATGGTATTGCGCCACGCTGCGATCACCAGGGTCACCAAGCACCACGTCGACGGCACCAAGGTGTGCGTGAGCGCATACTGAGGTTAGACTTCCTTGCCGGCTGTGCCACTTCCAGTTCTCGAGGCTCTGGCAAACGGTGACTCGGCGCTGCGTGCTCTGGGAATAAGAAAGCCGGCCGCCACCACCTGCATGCCAGGGACCACGCTCTGTTTATTGACCTCCTGCACTGCAAACAGCGCCTGTCCTGCCGTTGGGTATCGAATGTGGGACATTCCATCGCCAGGAGGGCTGCACGCATAGCGGGATGGACTTAATCAAGCCGGGCCATAGGCGTCCTTTCCAGGATAGAGAGGAAATTGCCATGCTATCGCTAATCGCCTGTTTAGAGATAGACGCACAAAAAGGACAATGGTTGCACGCCAGCGCGGGCAGATAGGCGGTAGAGGTACCGTAGAACGACACTCGGTGTGGTCACGCACAGCCACGGTGCAGTTGATGCGAAGGCTAGGGTGGGCCAGCTTTATGGCGCGTTCATATGCCAATCGTAGTCATGTTTCACCTTACCATGATAGGCCTGTAACTGGGCTGCAAGGGGAGCACTGGCATAGCGCAGGAGGTGCTGCATTACCCCGGCAACATTCCCGCCAAAATCCTCCTGGAACCAGACGTAGATGCTGGAGAAGGTGCAGGTACCGTCCTGGCAGACGACCCCACGCGGATGATTGATATAGGCCCGCGCTCCCTGCTCCAGGAGCTGTTCGAGGTTGGCTGACGTATACGCCACTGGGGCGAGATTGGGGCAACCCAGGCTGGCGCAGTTAAGGGCGTAATGCAGACGGTTATCCTTCCAGATAGGCCGTAAGATACGGTGTTCGATATCATCTAAGGAGACTTTTTCGCCTTCGATGGTCACGAGTTTGGCTTGCCAGGGCCCGGTACTGAACAGTCCAGAGAGACGAATGTCGCGAATTGACGCGACCGGATAATGCGCCAGGATCACTGACACCGTGAGTGCATTGTAGAGGTTGATCCAATACACCTGCTGTTCCTGCTGGTTGTAGGCGGAAATGGAGATGGTCTGCAGCACCACAATAGCGTGCTGTAATGCCTGCCGATCTTCTACCGAGACACTGGCATAACGCAGGCGATGAATGCCGGAGGGATGTTGGGCGTCAACATACTTGACAAGGAAGCTATCCCAGAACGTAAAATCGATCTGGGCTGGGTTCTGGGGATTGTGTTGTTGCCATCTGGGCCAGAGTTCGGCCTTGGGAGCAGCTCCTACGCTCATGGCCAGGCCCAGCACACACACACTCACGATGACCGTGAGAACGTAGCGACAGGTCTGCATATGGTCCTTCCTGCAAGTTGGGGAAGCCGCAACAGGCTTAGCCCCTGGTGGTAGGTATCCAGGAACTCCTGTGGCTTTAGATGTGGGACAGAGGAAAAGGGTGCAGCGAGAGACTTTTAACGTCTTTCTGGGTGCGGTGCACTTGACCAGGTCTTGGACATCACTTGCCCTTCGTTCGAGAAGGGTCGCAGCCTCTTCCAGAGGGAGAGGGAACAGCGTTGGTGAAGAGAGCCAGCGTGTCGTACTCAAACTCCTGCTCCACTACAGGTCGTAGCCACGTCTGCTGTGCCACATCACGGGTACAGGCGCCATACGTAGCGATAGTAATAGGACGAGTACGGGCCTCTGTTTCGAGTCGTGCTAACACTGCCTGTAAGAT